>Ga0105094_10000532_pt1 | contig 19118 bp, 16 predicted proteins | sample PPLLak1March2015_2_FD_87023 | JGI IMG/M metagenome (GOLD analysis project Ga0105094, IMG submission 87023) | Freshwater sediment microbial communities from Prairie Pothole Lake near Jamestown, North Dakota, USA - PPLs Lake P8 Core (3) Depth... | ecosystem: Environmental > Aquatic > Freshwater >...
GAGCAGGATGACGCTGGCCCCGTGTTGCGCGCAGGCGAGCGCCGCGGCGCGCCCGATGCCATCGCCGGCGCCGGTGATCAGGATGCGGCGCGAAGTCAGCAGATCGGGGGCGGGCGTGTAGGGCTTCATGGCGGATTCGAGGGCGGCAGGACCGGCGCGAATTGTAGCGTAACGCGGCCGGCCGCGCAGTGGCCAAGTCCGGCGCGGATGTTCTATTATGTGACGCTGCTCAAGACAGAGAGGACGTCATGAAGAAACTCTTTATCGGATTGATCATTGGCCTGATCGTGGGTTTCCCGCTGGGGATCAACTTCGGCAAGGACGTACCGCTGCTCAGCAACCCGTTCGCCGCTAAGCCGGACCTTGCCGAACGGGTCAAGGAGCGTACCGGCGAAGTGCTCCAGGAGACCAAGGAGGCGATCCACGACGCCACCAAGCCGGTGCAGGAGAAGATGAAATAGCAGCCGTGATGCAGGACGTCAGGCGAAGGTGGTCTTGCCCTCGTCGTTGACGCAAATGCGGTTACGCCCGGCGTTCTTGGCCAGATACAGGCGGTTGTCCGCCACCCCCAGCAGCTGATCGATGCTGTCCGCCGGGTCCACCCCGAAGGTGGCGATGCCGATGCTGACCGTGATCGGCACGATCTTGTCACCGACGATGAATTGCTCGCGCTCGATGGCGGAACGGATGCGTTCCGCCAGCACCGCGGTGCCGAGGCGGTTGGTGTCCGGCAACAGCAGCGCGAATTCCTCGCCGCCGATGCGCGCCACCGTGTCCTCGGTGCGCGACATCTCCAGCAGGATGTTCGCCACCACCATCAGTGCGTCGTCGCCCGCGGCGTGTCCGTAGGTATCGTTGATCTTCTTGAAGTGGTCGATGTCGAGCAGGAGCACTGACAGGTCCGACACGTAACGTCGCGCCAGCGCCACGGCCTTGGTGCCGTTCTCGAAAAAGGCGCGCCGGTTCTTGAGCTTGGTCAGGGAATCGGTGGTGGCCTGTTCCGCCAGCGCCTTCTTGCTCGCCTCCAGCTCGCGGATGGTGCGCGCCAGCCGGTAATGCACGTTCAGGCGCGCCACCAGCTCCATCTCGTCGATGGGCTTGGTGATGAAGTCGTTGGCGCCGTTGAGAAAGGCCAGGTTGCGGTCGACGTTGTCCTCGGCCGTGGTCATGACGATCACCGGCAGGTTCTTGTGGTGGGCGCCGTCGCTTTTGCGGATCTTGACCAGCAGCTGGTGCCCGCTCATGTTCGGCATGTGGATGTCGGTGATGACGATGGCGATGTCCCGGTTTTTCTCGAGCACGTCCCAGGCCTGCACGCCGTCCTTCGCGTGCAGCAGGCGATAGGTGTGCCCCAGGTATTTGGACAGCAACGCCGTGGTCGTCTGGGAGTCCTCGACCAGCAGCAGGAGCGGTAGCGGTTCGGTTTTCTTGGACGGTTCAGGCTTCACGGCTAGGGTGTCCGCATCGCTCGGAATGAGCCATGTATGCTGAAAATATAGCATGCCGGAGCCCGGCCATCGGACCGGTCAGCCCGGCTGAATGTCCCGGACTGCCTTATCAATTTGCTCGGGTTCTGCCAGTGCCTTGTCTCCGCCGCCCACTCCCATCTCCGAGAACTTGCGCGCCCCCGGCAGCAGTTTGGTCTCGAAGGAGCCCACCGTCCTGTTGTAATCGGCCACGGTGCTGTTCAGGCTGCGGCCTAACTTCACGAGGTGTTCGCTGAAGGTCATGAGCCGGCCGTAGAGCTCCTCGCCGACGTCGCGGATGTGCTCGGCGTTGGCCGTCAGACTTTCCTGGCGCCAGCCGTAGGCCACGGCGCGCAGCAGGGCCACGAAGCTGGTCGGGGTGGTGAGGATGACCTTCTGCTTCAGCGCGTCTTCCAGCAGGCTGCGATCCATGTCGAGCGCCGCGCCCAGAAACTGGTCGCCGGGGATGAACAGGATCACGAAGTCCGGCGCACTCTTGAATTGCGTCCAGTAGGCCTTGCTGGACAGCTCGCGCACGCGCTCGCGCACCTTGCGCGCGTGATGCTCCAGGTGTTTGCGGCGCGTCTCGTCGTCGGTCGCCTCGACCGCGCTGAGATAGGCATCGAGCGGGGTCTTCACGTCCACCACGATCTCGCGCCCGTCGGGCATGCGCACGATCATATCGGGACGCATCCGGCCCGCTTCCGTGTCCGTGTTTTCCTGTTCGTAGAAGTCGCAATGCTCGACCATGCCCGCCAGTTCCGCCAGGCGCTTCAGCGTCATCTCGCCCCACTGGCCGCGCACCTCGGGGCGGCGCAGCGCCTGCACCAGGTTGCGCGTCTCGCCCTGCAACAGTTGCTGGGTCTGGACCATGGTTTCGAGATGCCTGGTGAGCGAGCCGTAGGCCTCCTTGCGCTCGTTCTCCATCAGGCGGATCTGCTGCTCGGCCTTTTCCAGCGCCTCGCGCACCGGCTTGATCAGGTTCTCGACCGCTTTTTCCTTCAGTTCGAGGTCGCCCTTGGCCTGCACGTGGAACTGCTTGAGTGATTCCTGCGCCAGTTGCAGGAACGCGGCGTTGTTTTCCTTGAGCGCGCGCTGCGAGAGGGCGATGAAGTTCTGCTCCAGGCCGGCGAGTTTTTCCTGCGCCGCCTTGCGCTCCAGTTCCAGCGTGGTGGCGAGTTCCGCGAGGCGCTTCTGGGCACGCAGCTGTGCGATGAACCAGCCCAATCCTCCCGCCAGCAGGATGACGATGGCGACAATAATAAGTGTGACGGCGTTACTCATCCTGTTTCAGCCAGTCGAGAATCTCGCCCGGCGCGCGGATCATGCCGTCCGCTCCCCAGCGCTCGGGGGTTTCATGGCCGTTAATGTACCCGAACAGCGCCACCAGCGTTTTCATGCCGGCGTGCCGCCCGGCCAGGATGTCGCGCTCGGCGTCGCCGACGTACAGGCATTGCTCCGGGCGGCTGCCGGCCGCGGTGCAGGCGTGCAGCATCGGTTCCGGATGCGGTTTGCGGTTGGCCACGGTGTCGCCGCTGACCACGCAGGCCGGCGCCGGTTCAGGCTTGAGTTGCGCCACCAACGGGTCGGTGAGAAAGGCCGGCTTGTTGGTGACGATGCCCCAGTTGAGGCCCTGTTTCTTGAGCGCTTGCAGCAGGGACGGAATGCCGTCGAACAGGCGCGTATGACGGCAGAGATTTTCGGTGTAGAGCACAAGGAAACGCTGGCGCAGGCGGTCAAAACCGGGATCACCCGGTTTCTGGCCGAAACCGAGCGTCACCAGTGCCGAAGCGCCGTGCGAGACCTCGGGGCGGATGGTTTCGTAGGGCAGGGCGGTTTTGCCTTCCTCGACCAGCAGCGCGTTCAGCGCATGCGCGAGATCCGGCGCGGTGTCGGCCAGCGTGCCGTCGAGGTCGAACAAAACCGTGCGGATTATGGAAGGCATCGTTGTTTCTTAATGTTCCCTCCCCCTTGATGGGGGAGGGTTAGGGTGGGGGTGAATAGGAGAAAGCGTCTGGATTCGCACACCCCCATCCTGTCCTTCCCCCGTGAAGGGGGAAGGGACGTTCTTTTTGGTGCAGACGCTCAAGGAATCGTTATTCACCGCGCGTGGTGTAGGCGATGTAGTTGACGTCCACGCCGCGCCCGAGGCGGTACTGGCGCGTCAGCGGGTTGTAATGCATGCCGATCAGCTCGCGCAGCGTCAGGCCCGCGTGCCGCGCCCAGCGTTCCATCTCGGACGGCTTGATGAATTTCATGTATTCGTGAGTGCCCTTCGGCAGCAGGTTCAGCACGTACTCGGCGCCAACAATGGCGAACAACCATGACTTCGGATTGCGGTTGATGGTGGAGAAGAACACCTGGCCGCCGGGCTTGACCAGCTTGGCACAGGCCGCGACCGTGGACGCCGGGTCGGGCACATGCTCCAGCATTTCCATGCAGGTCACGACGTCGAAGGATTCCGGTTTTTCGCGCGCCATGTCCTCGGCGCTGATCTTGCGGTATTCGACCTTCTGCCCGGATTCTTTCAGATGCAGTTTGGCCACCGCGAGCGGGGCGTCGCCCAGATCGATGCCGGTCACCGTGGCGCCATGCGCCGCCATGCTCTCGGTGAGAATGCCGCCGCCGCAGCCGATGTCGAGCACGGTCTTGCCCTGGAGTCCGACGCGATCATTTATATAGTTGAGGCGCAGCGGGTTGATGTCGTGCAGCGGCTTGAACTCGCTGTGCGGGTCCCACCAGCGCGCGGCCAGGGATTCGAACTTGGCGATTTCTTCGGGATCGACGTTTTGGGCAGTTTGGGTCATATATATTTTGGAACCGCAGATAAACGCAGATTAACGCGGATTAAAAACCGTAAAGCAAACAAACCGGTATTTATCTGGGGTTACTTGCGGCTATCTTATCATGCCACTCGATGGCCTTGTCCCGCAGCGCGGTTTCGTCCATCCCGGTCAGGCGGTAGTTCGCCAGCAGGTGCTTGCCGTTGACCCACACGTCCGAGACCTGATTGCGGGTGGTGGCGTAGACGATCTGCGACACCGGCTCGTACACCGGCTGGCTGGAAATGACCGACAGATCGATGGCGGCGATGTCCGCCGCCTTGCCGGCGGTGAGCGAGCCGGTGCGGCTATCGATTCCCAGCGCCTTGGCGCCGTTCAGCGTCGCCATGCGCAGCGCGGTGTAGGCCGGCACTGCGGTGGCCTCGCCGCTCGCGCCCTTGGCGAGCAGGGCGGCGATGTGCATTTCTTCCAGCATGTCGAGGCTGTTGTTGCTGGCCGCGCCGTCGGTGCCGAGCGCCACGTTCACGCCGGCTTTCACCAATGCGTGCACCGGGCAGAAGCCGCTCGCGAGCTTGAGGTTCGATTCCGGGCAGTGCACCACGCTGACATTGTCCTGCGCCAGTAATTTGATCTCCTCCGGCAACAACTGGGTCATGTGCACCGCGATCAGACGCGGGCCGAGAATGCCGAGATCGGCGAGGCGCGCCAGCGGGCGCTTGCCATGCTGTTTCACAGCGGCGTCCACCTCGTGCGCGGTTTCGTGCACATGCATGTGGATGGGAATATCCAGCTCGTCGGCGTACATGCGTATCTTTTCGAACGGCGCATCGGAAACGGTGTAGGGCGCGTGCGGGGCGAAGGCGGTGCTGATGAGCTCGCTGTTGCGCAGCTCGTCGTGCAGCTTCAGGCCCTTGTGCAGGTATTCATCGGCGTTCTGCGCCCAGGCGCTGGGGAAGTCGATCATGATCAGCCCGATGCAGGCGCGCATGCCGGCGTCGTGGCACGCGCGCGCGGTGACGTCGGGGAAGAAATACATGTCGCTGAAGCAGGTGGTGCCGCTCTTCAGCATCTCGGCGATGGCGAGCTCGGTGCCGTCGCGCACGAAATCGGGGCTGACCCACTTCGCCTCCGCCGGCCAGATGTGATTGTTCAGCCAGTCCATGAGCGGCAGGTCGTCCGCCAGCCCGCGGAACAGGCTCATGGCGGCGTGCGTGTGTGCGTTCACCAGGCCGGGTATGACGGCATGGGTTTTGAGACCGACGGTTTCCGTAGCGAGATACTTCTTGCCGGCGTCCTTGGTGGGCAGGACTTCGACGATTTTCCCGCCGTGGACGGCAATGCTATGGTGGTCCAGCGTCAGCCCGTCAGGCTCGACGGGTATCACCCAGCGGGCGTTTATTAAGGTGTCGATATTTTGCATCGGTTGTTATTTATGGCGTTGGGCGAATGAAGTATACCGCATTAATTTAGTAATTCTTGACGGTTAAAATCCACTTTGCGACGATGCCGACGTGCTATCAACGATTCGAGAACATCAGGAAAAACGGCAAAAACGCAATTGTTGCCCGCAGCCTTTTTGGCATGGCAACTAAGCATCGAACGGGATAGCAGCGCGTGACCACCAAAATCGTCTATCATTTTGAATGGGACGAGGAGAAAGCAAGAGTCAATTTGTCCAAGCATAAGCTGGGCTTTCGATTGGCCACTGGTGTATTTCGTGACCCGCTGGCGTTGACCATTTATGATACTGAGCACAGCGAGAATGAGGAGCGTTGGATCACGTTAGGCTTGGCTGAAATGGACAATATCTGGTTGTTGTCCATACGCATGAATTAATTTCCGCTACCGAAGTCCGAATCCGGATTATTTCGGCGCGCAAGGCGGACCGTCAGGAAATCCGCGATTACGAGAATGCTCCACGTTAGCGACTTGATGATGAAGTGATGCTATGAAACGAAGATACGATTTCAGCAAAGGTGTCCGAGGAAAATTCTACAACCCCGAGGCTGTCTTCCGGCTGCCGGTCTATCTCGACAAGAAGGTAGAAATCTACCTCGCTGCTAAAGCTGATGCTAAGGGAATGGACCTCTCCGACCTCGTTAATGATCTCCTCAACAAGGAAATTGCGATCATTAATGATGTGACTGGGCAACATTGGAACGCAGCCGCTACAAAGCTTGATCTTGCCCGTGCGTATATAGATATGGGCGATGTAGAGGGCGCAAGAGTCATACTCGATGAAATTCTTAAGGAAAAGAAAGCGAGCGATGAAAAGCATAGGCAAGGGCGCTTGCGTAAAAGTAAAAGTTAAAGGGCCAGGCTCAATAAATTCTTCCGGTGTTGAGCATTGAGAAGGTTTTGCTAACCCTCTCCGTAGCGCGCGCCGAGTACCGCAGCCCCACCGGGAGCAGTTAAGCGAGACCGTGTTCGAGCCCGAGGCGCGTATTTCGCGCCCGGCGAGTTGGTCGAGCGCCCGGTGGGGTGAGGAACGTAGGAAGTCTTCGCGCGCTCCTGGGTGTGTTTCTTTTGGTTACTTTTCTTTGCACAAGCAAAGAAAAGTAACCTGTCGTGGGTCAGCCACCCACAAGTAATACGCCGCCGCAGGCGGCTCAACCAAAAAACAAGGGCCAGCTTTCGCTGGCCCCATCTGGTGAGACGACAAAATCTCAACTGGGGTAACGCATCACCCCACAAACAGATAACTGACTGCTATCTCGTCTTACTACTTACTTCGATTCGGCAGCAACCTCGACACGGCGATTCATCGCGCGGCCTTCAGCGGTGTCATTGCTCGCTATGGGATTCGACTCGCCCATGCCCGAGAGCACAATGCGATTCTCGGCTACGCCGTTGCTGACCAGGTAGTCCTTGGCGGCCTGGGCGCGGCGCATCGACAACTCCTGATTATATTCCTCGGTGCCGACGCTGTCGGTGTAACCCGTGACCTGAATGGTGGCGTCTTCAGGAAGCGTCTTCATCTGGGCGACCGCGGCATCGAGACGTTGCTTGTCTTCCGCCCTCAATACCGCCTGATCGAAATCGAACTGGGCTTTCTCGGAGATGTTGATGGGTTCCCTCTGAGGTTCGATGGCGGCGATTTCGGCAGGCGCTGGAGCTGGAGCTTCAGCTGCGGGTTCAGCCGGGGCTGGTGCGGCGGCGACGGGTGGCAGCAGATGGGCATCGCATTGGGCGGTTGCCGACTGCGTAGTCCAGTTTGAAGTGCGCACGCAGTTACCGCTGTTGTCACGTACGACAATCCCCGAGGCGTCATGCACATAGCCGCTGCTCATGAGGTCCGAAGCGGCAAAACTTTGCGAGGCGGAAAAGATGCATCCGCCCGATACGAGGGTTGCCAATATTAATTTTTTCAGTTCCATGTCAGTTCTCCTTTATGCAATGAGGAAAGCTCCACGCGAATGTTTCATTAAAACATCGCGAACGTGGAGAAGCGTTTATCTGTTGCTTGTTACTGACGACAGTAGGGCAATATCTGTCTTCAATATTAAACTCCTGTGTCGCGCAAAGTTTCAATAAAATTCGGCTTTGCACCTTTTGTTCCTGGCAACCATTGTCCCCATGCGCCCCAAGCGATGCTGTGCGCTATCGTACATACAGCGATATAAATAATTTTAATAAATGAATAACCGGCCTCAGGCCACAGTTTTCGCTGATATAAAAATATCCTGAAAACCAGTAACAAAATGGCAAACAGGCCTGTAAAAAGTTTTTGTTGCTTTACGCCGTGATCGCCCGGGCGGGTGTTGGTGGACGGAGGTCGTTGCTGCGGAAGTTTTTGTACTGCTGCTTTCGCGGCTAATCTAAACCTTCCGCCGGCGAGGGCGTTCACGCGGGGTGTCTGGGCGTGGATCAGGGGCATACGTTATACTTTGCCCGCCATGACGAGCGCCCCATCCAATCCCATCCTTTACGACAAAATCCGCGCGGTGGAATGGGAAAACGGCCGGTTGAAGCTGATCGATCAGCGCATCCTCCCCGGCAAGTTCGAACACCTTTATCTCGACCACCTTCCTGAAAGCGCCAAGGCAATCACGGACATGGTCGTGCGCGGAGCACCGGCGATCGGAGTCACGGCGGCCTATGCCGTGGTGCTGGCGGCGCGCGACCGATACAAGGAAAACCCCAACGGCTGGCAGAAGGCTATCCAGGCGGATTTGGATCTGCTGGCCGAGGCGCGCCCGACGGCGGTGAATTTGCGTTGGGCGGTGGAGCATATGCGGGGCCTCATCAATGCCGGTATCCCGGGCAATCCGGTGATGCGGCTGCTCTCGGAAGCACAGCGTATCCACGCTGACGACATCGCCGCCAACCGCCGCATGGGCGAGTTGGGCGCGGCGCTGATTGAGAAAGGCAGCGGCGTTTTGACGCACTGCAACACCGGGGCGCTGGCCACGGGCGGTTATGGCACGGCACTCGGGGTGGTGCGGGCCGGTTACGCCGCCGGCAAAATCAAAAGTGTTTATGCCGACGAGACCCGCCCCTGGCTCCAGGGCGCGCGCCTGACGGCGTGGGAGCTGGTGCAGGAGGGGATCCCGGCGACCTTGATCGCAGACAGCGCCGCGACGTACTTAATGAAGCAGGGCAAGGTGGCGTGGGTGATAGTTGGCGCGGACCGCATCGCCGCCAACGGTGACACCGCCAACAAGATCGGCACCTACATGACGGCGGTGGCGGCACGCCACCACGGGGTCAAATTCATGGTGGTGGCGCCCACCAGCACCGTGGACATGAATACCCCCGACGGCGCGGCCATCCCCATCGAGACCCGGGCCGAGACCGAAGTGCTCAACTTCGGCGGCACCCGCACCGCCCCGGAGGGCATCCAGGCCTGGAATCCGGCCTTCGATATCACGCCGGCGGAGCTGATCGACGCCATCGTGACTGAAAAAGGCGTGGTCACGAAGCCCACCCGCGACAAGATGGTCGCGATGATGAATAGCTAAGTACAGAGTTCAGGGTAGAAGGTACAAAGTACAAAGTTCAGGGTACAAAGTTCAGAGTGTCAGGGCGCATGGCGGTGCCCCTAACTTTAAACTCTGTACTTTGTACCCTGTACTTTTAGGTACAGAGTTCGGGGCGCAGAGCGCTTGGCGACGCCCCCTTAACTCTGAACTCTGTACTTTGTACTCTGTACTTTGATGGCGCGGTACGCGCCTACGAAACTGCCTTGTTTTAGGCCCATTTTTACCGCCTCTCGCGCCGTTCCAGCCCCCGGTTTTTAAGTGCAGTTAGGGGGGCATACATGCTAGAATTCGACGCTTCTCCGGTCTCGAAACAGGCTGAAAAAATAACTACTTATCAGTTACTTATCAATAAGTTATCCGCGATAGGATAACTGATTTCTTATGGAACAATTCGCCAAAGAAACCATCCCGGTCAATCTCGAAGACGAGATGCGACGGTCCTACCTCGATTACGCCATGAGCGTGATAGTGGGCCGGGCGCTGCCGGACGTGCGCGACGGCCTGAAGCCGGTGCACCGGCGCGTGCTGTTCGCCATGCACGAGCTCGGCAACGACTGGAACAAGGCCTACAAGAAATCCGCGCGCGTGGTCGGTGACGTCATCGGTAAATACCACCCCCACGGCGATACCGCGGTGTACGACACCATCGTGCGCATGGCGCAGGACTTCTCCATGCGCTACCCCATCATCGACGGCCAGGGCAACTTCGGCTCGGTGGACGGCGACGCCCCGGCGGCCATGCGCTACACCGAAATCCGCATGGCGCGCATGGCGCACGAGATGCTGGCCGACCTCGACAAGGAAACCGTCGATTTCTCGCCCAACTACGACGGCTCCGAGCACGAGCCGGTGGTGCTGCCGGCGCGGGTGCCGAACCTGCTGGTGAACGGTTCGTCCGGCATCGCCGTCGGCATGGCGACCAACATCCCGCCGCACAACCTGAACGAAGTCATCAACGCCTGCGTCGCGCTCATCGACAACCCGGACGCGACCATCGACGACCTGATGAAGCATGTGCCCGGCCCGGATTTCCCGACGGCGGGCATCATCACCGGTGTCGACGGCATCCACGAGGCCTATCGCACCGGGCGCGGACGCGTGTACGTGCGCGCGCGGGTGGAGATCGAAACCGACGAGAAGCGCGGGCGCCAGTCCATCATCGTCACCGAGCTGCCGTACCAGGTGAACAAGGCGCTGCTGCTGGAACGCATCGCCGAGCTGGTGCACGACGGCAAGATCGAGGACATCGCCGAGCTGCGCGACGAGTCGGACAAGTCCGGCATGCGCATGGTGATCGACCTCAAGCGCGGCGCCGTCGCCGACGTGATCCTGAACAACCTGTACGAACACACGGCGATGCAGAGCGTGTTCGGCATCAACGCGGTGGCGCTGGTCAACGGCCAGCCGCGTCTGCTCAACCTCAAGGAACTGATCGACGCCTTCCTGCGCCACCGGCGCGAAGTCGTTACGCGGCGTTCGATCTACGACCTGCGCAAGTCGCGCGAGCGCGCGCATATCCTGGAAGGCCTGGCGGTCGCGCTCGAAAGCATCGACGAGATGATCGCGCTCATCAAGGCGGCCAAGGACCCGGACGAGGCGCGCGTGAAAATGCTGGCGCGCACCTGGCCGGCGAAAATGGTGACCAAGATGTTGTCCGCGGGCGATGCCGACCTGACGCGGCCGGAAGGACTGGACAAGGCCTTCGGCCTGACGCCCAAGGGCTATCGCCTGACGGAAACTCAGGCGCAGGCGATTCTCGATCTGCGGCTGCACCGCCTGACCGGGCTGGAGCAGGAAAAACTGCGCAGTGAATACGGCGACATTCTGAAGACCATCGCCGACCTGCTCGACATCCTCGGCAATCCCGGACGCCTGATGCAGGTCATTCGCGACGAGCTGATCGCGATCCGCGAGCAGTACGGTGACAAGCGTCGCACCGAGATCGTGCAAAGCCGCGTGAGCCTCAGCATGGAAGACCTGATCGCCGACGAGGACGTGGTCGTGACCCTGTCGCACGCCGGCTACATCAAGTCACAACCGCTCGCGGCCTATCGCGCCCAGCGCCGCGGCGGGCGCGGCAAGACCGCGACCAGCATGAAGGAAGAGGATTTCGTCGACAAACTGCTGATCGCCAGCACCCACGCCACGATCCTGTGCTTCACCAGCCTGGGCAAGGTGTTCTGGAAGAAGGTGTACGAGATTCCGCAGGCCGGGCGCGGCGCGCGCGGCAAACCGATCGTGAACCTGCTGTCGCTGGAGGAGGGCGAGCACGTCAGCGCCATCCTGCCGGTGAAGGACTTCGACAAGGGCGGTTACGTGTTCATGGCCACCTCCGACGGCACGGTCAAGAAGACCGAACTGGTCGAATTCACGCGCCCGCGCTCCACCGGCATCCGCGCGATCGAGCTGAAACCCGGCAACCAGCTGATCGGCGTCGGCCTGACCGACGGCAAGTGCGACATATTGCTGTTCAGCGACGCCGGCAAGGTGGTGCGCTTCGGGGAAGACGACGTACGCGAGATGGGGCGGACGGCGCGCGGCGTGCGCGGCCTCATGCTGAAACCGGGCCAGTCGGTGATCGCGCTGATCATCGTTTGCCCGGATCAGGTGGGCAAAGCCCTGACGGTGCTGACGGCGACCAAGAACGGTTACGGCAAGCGCACCCCGCTCGAGGATTATCCGAAGCACCGCCGCGGCGGCCAGGGCGTGATCTCGATCCAGGTGAACGAGCGCAACGGACCCGTGGTCAGCGCCTGCGTGGTCGGCAACGACGACCAGGCGATGCTGATCACCAGCGGCGGCACCCTGATCCGCACGCGCGTGAAGGAGATTTCCACCGTCGGTCGCAATACCCAGGGCGTGCGCCTGATCGGGACCGAGGAAGGCGAGCATCTCGCCGGCCTGGAGCGCGTGGCGGAGTCGGAGGAAGAGTAATTTCTAATTCCTGATTTCTAATTTCTGATTGCTGACCGAAGCCGCAATCCTGAATTGGAAATCTGAAGTCAGGGATTTCAAATCAGAAATGAGAAATCAAGAATCAGGAATTTTTTGCTAACGAGGTTTGATATGACACGAGTGTATAACTTCAGTGCGGGCCCGGCGGTGTTGCCGGAGGAAGTCCTGAAGCAGGCGCAGGCAGAATTGCTCGACTGGCACGGCAGCGGCATGTCGGTGATGGAGATGAGCCATCGCGGCAAGGAATTCATCGCCATCGCCGAGAAGGCCGAGGCCGATCTGCGCGAGCTGATGAACATCCCGGCCAACTACAAAGTGCTGTTCCTGCAGGGCGGCGCTTCGGCGCAGTTCGCCATGGTGCCGATGAACCTGCTGCGCGGGAAGAAATCCGCCGACTACATCAACACCGGCGAGTGGTCGAAGAAGGCCATCAAGGAAGCCAAGAAATTCGGCGGCGTGAACGTCGCGGCCACCGCGGAAGCGACCAACTTCAGCACCGTGCCGCCGCAGAAGGACTGGAAGCTCGACCCGGATGCGGCCTACCTGCATTACACGCCAAACGAAACCATCGGCGGCGTGGAGTTCAGCTTCGTGCCGCAGACCGGCAACGTGCCGCTGGTGGTCGACATGTCTTCGACCATTCTGTCGCGTCCGGTGGATGTGACGAAATTCGGGCTGATCTACGCCGGCGCGCAGAAGAACATCGGCCCGGCCGGGTTGACCATCGTGATCGTGCGCGAAGATCTGATCGGCGGCGCGGCGGCCAACACGCCCGCCATGTTCGATTACAAGATCCACGCCGAAAACGCCTCGATGTACAACACCCCGCCGACCTATGCCTGGTACATCGCGGGGCTGGTGTTCGAGTTGCTCAAGAAGAAGGGCGGCCTCCAGGCCATGGCCGAAATCAACAAGCGCAAGGCCGAAAAGCTGTATGCCTTCATCGATGCCAGCGGCGGTTTCTACAAGAACCCGGTGGAAAAACACAGCCGTTCATGGATGAATGTGCCGTTCACCCTCAAGAGCGAGGCGCTCGACGAGCCCTTCCTCAAGGGCGCCAAGCCCGCTGGGCTGGTGCAGCTCAAGGGCCATCGCTCGGTCGGCGGCATGCGTGCCTCCATTTACAATGCCATGCCCGAGGCGGGCATTGATGCGCTGATCGCTTACATGCAGGATTTCATAAAGAAGCAGGGCTGAACATTGCACAAGATACTGACGCTCAACAACATCTCTCCGCTCGGGCTGGCGCGCCTGCCCAGGGAGGAGTTCCAGGTTTCTGCCGACATGAAAGAGCCGGACGGCATTTTGCTGCGCTCGTTCAAGATGCACGACATGGAAATCCCGAAGTCGCTCAAGGCCGTCGGCCGCGCCGGCGCGGGCGTGAACAACATCCCAGTCGAGAAACTGACGAAGATGGGCATCCCGGTGTTCAACGCGCCCGGCGCCAACGCCAACGCGGTGAAGGAACTGGTGTTGGCCGGCATGCTGCTGGCGTGTCGCCACATTCCCGCGTCCTGGGAATTCGCGCGCGGCCTGTCCGGCTCCGACCCCGACATCAGCAAGGCGGTGGAAGCGGGCAAGAAGAATTTCGCCGGCTTCGAGCTGCCCGGGCGCACGCTCGCGGTGATCGGCCTCGGCGCCATCGGGCGCAACGTCGCCAACATGGGCATCGCGCTTGGCATGAAGGTGGTCGGTTTCGACCCGGGCCTGACGGTGGAAGGCGCGTGGCAGCTGTCGGCCGACGTGAAGAAGGCGAACAGCGTGGAAGAGGCGCTGCGTGCCGCGGATTTCGTGACCTTCCACGTGCCGCTCATTGACGCGACCAAAAACCTCATCAACGCCGAGCGCCTCAAGCTCATGAAGGACGGCGTCATCATCCTCAACTTCGCGCGCGAGGGCATCGTCGACGACGCCGCGGTCAGTGCCGCCATCAAGGCCGGCAAGGTGTACGGCTATGTCTGCGACTTCCCGAGCAACCTCCTGAAAAATCACGAGCACGTGATCACGCTGCCGCACCTGGGCGCCTCGACCGCCGAGGCCGAGGACAACTGCGCCATCATGGTCGCGGAACAGGTGAAGGATTTTCTCCAGAACGGCAACATCCGCAACTCGGTGAATTACCCGGACGTGGTGATGGCGCGCGAGACGCCGAACCGCGTGGTGGTGGCCAACGCCAACATGCCCAATATGCTCGGCCTGATTTCCGAGACGCTGGGCAACGCCAAGCTGAACATCCACGACATGGTCAACCGCTCGCGCGGCGACTACGCCTACACCGTGGTCGATCTCGACAGCCCGGTGCCGGAAGACGTGCGCCGGAAGATTGCGGGCATCAACGGCGTGCTGATGGCGCGCATCATCTGAACCCATGGCCAAAAAGTCCCATACCGGCGATGCCGAGGCGCAGATAAGGAAACTGCGCGAGCAGATCGACGCGCTGGACGTGAAAATCCAGGCGCTGATCAGCGAACGCGCGCGGCTGGCGCTGGCGATCGCCGAGACCAAGCAGCAGGAAGGCAGCAGCAATTTCTACCGCCCCGAGCGCGAGGCCGAGGTGCTGCGCAACGTGCTGGCGCGTAACCAGGGGCCGCTTTCCGAGGAGGCCATGGCGCGGCTGTTCCGCGAGATCATGTCCGCCTGCCTGGCGCTGGAATCGCGCCTGCGCATCGCGTTTCTCGGGCCGGAAGGGACCTTCACCCAGGAAGCGGCGCTCAAGCAATTCGGCCACGCCGTGGAAACCGTTCCGCTCGCGGCCATCGACGAGGTGTTCCGCGAGGTCGAGTCGGGCAACGCCCATTTCGGCGTGGTGCCGGTGGAGAATTCCACGGAAGGCGTGATCAATCACACGCTCGACATGTTCATGGCCTCGCCGCTCAAGATCTGCGGCGAGGTGGCCTTGCGTATCCATCATCATCTGCTCGGCAAGGGCAACGATCCGCAGGGCGCGCACAGCGTGGTGTCGCACCAGCAGTCGCTGGCGCAATGCCGCGAGTGGCTCGACGCCAACCTGCCGGGCGTGAAGCGCGTGCCGGTGGCGAGCAATGCCGAGGCGGCGCGGCTGGCGGCGGCGGATGTCGGCACGCTCGCGATCGCCGGCGACACGGCGGCGCAGCTTTACGGCCTGCACATGTTCGCCAACAACATCGAGGACCGCCCGGACAACACTACGCGCTTCCTCGTGATCGGCACGCTCGAAACCGTGCCGAGCGGCAACGACAAGACCAGCCTGCTGCTCTCCAGCCGTAACCGCCCCGGCGCCCTGCAGCGCCTGCTCGCGCCGCTGGCGAAGAACAAGATCAACATGACGCGCATCGAGTCACGCCCCTCGCGCCAGAGCATGTGGGAGTACGTCTTCTTCGTCGACATCGACGGCCACATGAAGGATCGCAAGGTCGCCAAGGCGCTTGCCGACCTGGAAAAGGAAGCGGCGTTCCTGAAGCGGCTCGGTTCCTATCCCAAGGCGGTGCTTTGAAGTTCAAAGTACAGGGTTCAAAGTACAAAGTTGAGCCCAACCTTGAATCTTGAACTCTGTACTCTGAACTTTGTACCTTAAACTTCAATAATGAACATTAACGTGATGGAACTGGCCACGCCTGGCGTGCGCGAGCTCGAACCGTACAAACCGGGCAAGCCGATCGAGGAACTGGAACGCGAATACGGCGTCACCGGCGCGATCAAGCTCGCCAGCAACGAAAACCCCCTCGGCCCGAGCCCGCGAGCGCTGGATGCCGCGCGTGCGGTGCTCGCGGACATCCATCGTTATCCCGACGGCAACGGCTTCGCGCTGAAAAGCGCGCTGGCGCGCAAACATGGCATCGCGCCGGAATGCATCACCCTCGGCAACGGCTCCAACGATATCCTGGAATTTCTGGCGCGCGCCTTCGTGCAGCCGGAAAACGAAGTCATATTTTCGGAACATGCCTTCGCGGTCTATCCCATCGTCACGCGCGCGGTCGGCGCCAAAGCCGTGGTCATCAAGGCGAAAAACTGGGGCCACGATCTGGCGGCCATGCGCGCGGCGGTGAATGCGCGCACGCGCCTGGTTTTCATCGCCAATCCCAACAATCCCACCGGCACCTGGCTCAAGGCCGCGGAGCTCGAAGCGTTCATTGGCGCCATGCCGGCGCATGTGCTGGTGGCGGTGGACGAGGCCTATTTCGAATACGTCGAGGAACGGGAATACCCGGATACCATCGGCTGGACCGCGAAATATCCGAATCTCGTCACCGCGCGCACCTTTTCCAAGGCCTACGGGCTGGCCGGATTGCGCGTGGGCTATGGCGTTTCCAGCCCGGCGGTGGCTGATGTCCTGAACCGGGTGCGCCAGCCGTTCAATGTGAACAGCGTGGCGCTGGCGGCCGCTGCCGCCGCGCTGGAGGATACGGCGCATGTCACGCGCGCCGTGCAGACTAACCGCGACGGCATGCGCCAGCTGATCGAGGCTTTCAGGGAGTTGGGGCTGGAATATATTCCCTCCGCGGGAAACTTTATCTGCGTCGATTTCAAACGACCGGCGGCGGCGATGTACGAAGCCCTGTTGCGCCAGGGCGTGATCGTCCGGCCGGTGGCCAATTACGGCATGCCGAACCATCTCCGGGTGACGGTGGGGTTGCCGGAGGAGAATGCGAGGTTTATTGAAGCTCTGAAGAAAGTTCAGAGTTTAGAGTTCAGAGTTTAGAGTTTAGAGTTGACCGTGCCACTCTCTAACTTTGAACCCTGAACTTTGTACCTTGAACTCTGTCCTCTGAACTTTGAACATGATTAACCGACTTTGCATTATCGGCATCGGCCTGATCGGCGGCTCGCTGGCGCGTGCATTGCGCGATGCCGGCTACGTGCGCGAAATCATCGGTTACGGGCGCAGCGTCGGCAATCTGCAGCAGGCGGTGGAGCTCGGCGTCATCGACCGCGCCGAGGTGTCGCTACCGGACGCCGTGCTCGGCGCCGACATGATCGTGCTCGCCGTACCGGTGGGCAACATGGCCGATATCCTGAACACGCTGGGTCCGGTATTGCCGGACAACGCCGTCGTGACCGATGTCGGCAGCGTCAAAGGCAGCGTCATCAGTTCCGCGCGCGCGGCATTGGGCACGCAGTTTGCGCGTTTCGTCGCGGGCCATCCCATTGCCGGCACCGAACAATCGGGCGTGGCGGCATCGCTGCCAGACCTGTTCCAGCGCCGGCGTGTGATCCTGACCCCCGAAGCCGAAACCGACAGCGAGGCGCTGGCGCGCGTGCGCGCCATGTGGGAGGCCGCGGGCGCGCAGGTGGCGACGCTCACGGCCGTGGATCACGATCGCATTCTGGCGGTGAGCAGCCATCTGCCGCACATGCTGGCCTACTGCCTGATGGACATGGTGGTGCGGCACGACGATTACCGCGCCATCCTGGAAAATTCCGCCGGCGGTTTCAGCGACACCACGCGCATCGCAGCCAGCGATCCGGTGATGTGGCGCGATATCTGTCTCGCCAACCGGGATGCATTGCTCGACGCGCTGCGCCAGTACCATACCGACCTCGGCGCGCTCGTGGAGGCGATCGAGAAGGGTGATGCGAAGTGGTTGTGCGAAACCTTCACGCGCGCCAAGCACGCGCGCGATAGCGTGAACAGGAAGTTATAAGATTCGGGAACTGCAGATGAACGCTGATGAACGCAGATAAAAGAAATGGCTGTTTTGTTTTTCATCCGCGTTAATGCTCGCGCCATCCCCGGCGCTCGCCCTCGCTTGCGCTCGGGCCAGCGTCGCGGCGCTCCGCTGTCCAATTTTTGCTCCCGGCAAAATTGTCTGCGTTTATCTGCGGTTTCAATAATATTATGAATAAATCCATCGACTATCTGATTCAGCCCGGCGGGAAGCTCACGGGACGCGTCCGCGTGCCGGGCGACAAATCCATTTCGCATCGTTCCGTCATGCTGGGCTCGCTCGCGGAGGGCGAAACGCGGGTGACGGGCCTGCTGGAAGGCGAGGACGTGCTGTCCACGCTGGGTGCGTTTCGCGCCATGGGCGTGCGTGCCGAGGGTCCGGACCAGGGCAAGCTGGTCATCCAGGGCGCCGGCCTGCATGGCCTGAAGGCGCCGGCCAAGCCGCTCGACATGGGCAATTCCGGCACCGCCATGCGCCTCATGGCCGGCATCCTCGCGGGCCAGTCATTCGATTCCGAATTGATCGGCGACGCATCGCTGAGCAAGCGGCCGATGAAGCGCGTGTCCGAGCCGCTCGGCCGCATGGGTGCGGTCATCGAAACCGCGGATGGCGGGCGGCCGCCGCTGCGGATCAGGGGCGGTCACAAACTGCGGGGCATTGAATATCCGATGCCGGTGGCCAGCGCGCAGGTAAAATCCTCGCTGCTGCTGGCCGGGCTGTATGCCGCCGGCGAGACCTCGGTCAGCGAGCCCGCGCCGACGCGCGATCACACCGAGCGCATGCTGCGCGGTTTCGGTTACGAGGTGAAAACCGAGGGCGCGCGCATCAGCCTGCGTGGCGGCGGCAAGCTCAAAGCGTGCAACATCGACGTCCCGGCGGATATTTCCTCGGCGACGTTCTTTCTCGTCGGCGCCAGCATCGCGCCCGGTTCCGACCTGGTGCTGGAGCATGTCGGCATCAACCCGACGCGCATCGGCGTGCTCAATATCCTGAAACTCATGGGTGCGAATCTCGAATTATTGAATACGCGCGAAGTCGGTGGCGAGCCGGTGGCTGATATCCGCGTACGCGCATCAAAGTTGCGTGGCATCCGGATTCCGGAAGATCAGGTGCCGCTCGCCATCGATGAATTCCCGGCGCTGTTCATCGCCGCCGCCTGTGCCTCCGGCGAGACCGTGCTGACCGGCGCGCACGAATTGCGGGTGAAGGAGTCGGACCGTATTGCGGTCATGGCGCAGGGACTGAAACAACTCGGCATCGATGCCCGCGAGACCCCGGATGGAATCA
>Ga0105094_10000533_pt1 | contig 19096 bp, 13 predicted proteins | sample PPLLak1March2015_2_FD_87023 | JGI IMG/M metagenome (GOLD analysis project Ga0105094, IMG submission 87023) | Freshwater sediment microbial communities from Prairie Pothole Lake near Jamestown, North Dakota, USA - PPLs Lake P8 Core (3) Depth... | ecosystem: Environmental > Aquatic > Freshwater >...
CACCTAGATTGTTTGCCGCCCTCACTGGAAAAAGGCCAACTCCCGATCAAAACCATCGGGGAAGCCTGCCGACAGCAAGGTCAAGCCCTTATTCAGAAGTTGATTGGGTATGTTAATGTGCAGCTACAGCAAGGTCGATCTATGCAGGATATCTTTTCTTACCTTTTTGCCAAGCAGCAGGCGGCCATACCATCGTAATGTTCGGCCATCCGGATGCTAAATCACAACACTCGAGTAAATTACCAAGATGTTACTTTCTCTCCACATCCACCCACATCTGCTCTCCATCCATAGCTAACTCAATCCACTCATTCCGGTCGGTGCGCAGTAGGGTGTAATCCTTTAAGACCTCCAGCATCTCCGGCGAGGGCCGTCCCTCCCGATCGCCTGCTGTCACGCTTAGCAGCACCACCTGCGGATGCAGCTTCGCGATCCACTCCGGCGGGTTGGCGGGGGCGTAGCTGCTTTTCGCCAGGCGCACGCTGTAGGCGGCGAACGGCCACGCCAGCGCCACCCGCACCACCGAAGCCACCGCTCCCACCAGCAGGGTGTAGATAAGTTGTGGTATTTGCTCAATTTTTCACAATGTTGACAATTGCCATCATTAATGGATAATTGAATTGTCTTCTAATAGTTTCCCATTATTTAATTATGTCAAAATGACCCTCATGGCTGCCCTTCTGAGCGAGGGCCAGCGGAGTATCTGAGCTTTCTATATATATTATGCCTCCCTCGATACCACGATTGGTTTACCTCTCATCAATTCCAAATTCGGTGTGTTTTCTGTAAAAAACGGATGAGCATATCTTCGTCTGGCGATCAGGAGAAAAGAATGAGTGAGAAGCCGTCCTTAAGTCGCCGTGATTTTTTAGGGTTCGCAACCTGGGCGATAGGGGGATTGATAGGTTTGGGTATGGGGATTCCTGCCATCGCGTACATTATTGGTCCGGCGTTGAAACGTGTGGAAAGCCAGGAATGGATGCGGCTGGGGGCTGCTTCGAAGGTCGAGATAGGGGTCCCCACACTTTTCAAAACAAAAATTGAGCGCCAAACAGGATGGATTACTAATCAAACAGAGTTATCCATTTATGTCATCACAGAAAATGGCCGTGACTTTGCTGCCATGTCGAATATATGCACCCATCTCGGATGCCGCGTCCGATGGAATGTAGACCAGGGACAATTCTTCTGCCCGTGCCATAATGCTGTTTTTGATAGAGACGGCAACGTTGTGGATGGCCCACCGCCTCGACCCCTGGACCGTTATGAAATCGATGTGATAGACGACCAACTTTATGTTCTCGGAGGTTGAGATTGTCTACAAAAATGGGAAACTGGTTGGACGAACGATTGGGATTGCGGGAGATATGGGCGGCGATCTTTCTCAGGAAAATCCCAAAAGTTAACTGGCTTTATACGCTCGGGAGTGCCACTCTATTTGTTGCATTCAATCAAATTGTGACAGGCATTTTGCTCACAATTTACTATGTTCCTACACCGGACCACGCTTACGATAGCGTCCAATATATTACAACGCAAGTGACAGCCGGGTGGTTTATCCGTGGGATGCACCATTATGGGGCAAGCGCCATGGTGGTATTGGCAGCCGCCCACATGATCCGAGTCATATATTATGGAGCTTATAAATTCCCACGAGAAGTGACCTGGTTCTCGGGTGTGTTTCTTCTCTTGATCACTGTTGGTTTTGGTTTCACCGGTTACCTGTTACCCTGGGATCAAAAAGCATATTGGGCAACTATCGTAGGGACCAAGATTGCCGGAACACCTCCTGTCATTGGAGATTATATTCTCCGCATCATGCGGGGTGGGGAGGAGTTATCCGCTGTGACGCTTACCCGCTTTTTTGGGACGCATGTATGGGTGCTGCCCATCATGTTAATCCTCTTGATTTCAATCCACATGTACCTGGTCATTCGGATTGGAATCAGCGACGTTCCCAAAAAGGAGGATTAAGCAGTGAACGAAGATCAAAAACAATCCTACCTGGAAAAATATAAAAAAGCAAAAGAAAAGGGAGTTCCATTCTTTCCGGATATCTTGTTTAAGGATGCACTCGTTTCCTTGATCGTTTTCTTGATCCTGGTTGCACTTTCCTACTTGTTTATCGCCCCCCTGGAGGAACGCGCCAACCCTGCTGATGCAAGTTATAACCCCCGACCTGAGTGGTATTTCCTGTTTCTGTTCCAGCTTCTCAGTTATTTTCCGCCATCATTAGAAGTTGTTGGGGTCGTTGTTTTGCCCACCCTGGCGATCATCCTGCTCTTCCTTTTGCCCGTACTCGACAAAAGACCTGAGCGATATTTTCGCAAGAGATTGTGGGTGATTGGTGTCACTGCGTTTTTATTTGCTGGCGTGGTGTTTCTGACCTATCAGGCGGTTGTGAAGATACCCCCTCCTGCCGAAGCAAGCGCAGGAGACCCGACCGCTAAATTGTATGCCGATAACTGTGCCGGTTGTCATGGATTAACCATTGCTGTCCCTCCTGGAACCAATCTCCACGACATCATCACGCGAGGTCAGCACGAAGGAATGCCGGCCTGGTCTGCGGACTTAACGACGGATGAGGTAGATGCGCTGGCAGGCTTTATTCTCTCTCCTGCAGGCAGTAAAATATTTTCCCAAAATTGTGGAGCATGCCATGATGCCTCTGAATTGGTGGCTGGCGATCCGCAGGAATTGAAAAATGCACTCGCCGAAGGACGAAGTTACCCGCCACATGCGGAATTAGATATCCCCGAATGGGCCGAGACTCTGGCTCGCGAAGAGCGTACCGCTCTCGTGAATTTCCTTATTGCCCCGGATGGGCAGCGGTTGTTTGCTATCAATTGTTCCCCTTGTCATGGAATCTCGATTGGATTTTCGGGAGATGAAGCCGACCTTCGCGATCTCATTACGCAAGGCGGAGCCCATCTGGAGATGCCACCCTGGCAGGAGAAATTAAGTTCAGCAGAATTGAATGCCTTGGCGAACTATGTGCTTTCACCAGCTGATCATCCTGAAGCACAAGAGCTGTTTAATCGCAACTGCTCAAACTGTCATGGCACCCGTGTGCCCAGCAGCAACAGTGTAGACCAGGCGCGCCAGATAATCGCTACGGGAGGTCCGCATGAAACGATGCCGGTCTGGGGAAATGTCTTGACCCAGGAACAGATTGACGCGTTGGTTCAATATACTCTGGCAGCCTCAAAAGGGACGCCTCTCGAAGTAGGCCAAAACCTGTTCACGCAAAATTGTTCTTCATGCCATGGCGATTTTGGGGAAGGCGGCGAAAACCCCGCCCGCCCGGATGACGTTATCGCCCCAATCAGCACAGCAGAATACTTGAAAACCCGCGATAATTTCACACTCAAACAAATCATTTCTCAGGGGCAGCCGAATTTTGGGATGGCGCCTTTTGGGAGTGCTTTTGGCGGGCCATTGGAGGACGATGCAATTGATGCGATTGTGGCCTATATCCGCTCATGGGAAAACGATCCACCCGTGGAATTACCCCCGGAAGTTGCGGTAGAAGGCGACATTACCCTGGCAGGAGATGAAATCTATGATGCGCTGTGCTACCAGTGTCATGGCGCGGACGAAAATGGCGTACGGGTAGCACCCTCTTTAGGTGATCCGGAATTTCAAGCTTCGAATACCGACCAGGATATCTACGACATCATCAGTTTGGGACATAGAGCGACATCCATGATCGCCTGGGGTGAAATTTTAACCGCCGATCAAATCACCCAGCTGGTCGCATTTATTCGCCAGTTACCTCCTGACGAAACCATAACCGCCGTGGTTTCTTTTAAGAACGATGTACTGCCCATTTTTGAGGATCGCTGTACGGCCTGCCATGATTCCCCTGACACGATCGGTGGATGGGATGGTACGACTTATGAAGGGGTGATGAATACAGGTGATCACGCTCCCGTCGTCATTCCGGGTGATCCTGACAATAGCTTACTGGCACTCAAAATCCTGGGAACCCAGGAAGTGGGCAAACCGATGCCGCCATTGGGGGCTTTATCGGATAGAAATATTCAGGTAATTTTGGATTGGATCGCCGCAGGTGCTCCAAACAATTGAAATCCCTCCCGTAAGTATGGGACAGGAGGTGGAGATAATTAACCGATCACAGCGCAATTTCATGGAGCCCTCGTTCCTGACCCATGTGAATGTAACGAGTAAATATTGTCCACGTTCATGGATGAGGGTGGGATTGAACCATCAAAAGACACTGGCGAAGTAATCGTGAGAGGAGAATGTACCATGAAACATAAACCATTCCTGATGATCATGATAGTCTCTTCTGTATTGGTGCTGGCTGCCTGTGCTGGCTCGGCTGGTCCGGCTGGTCCCGCTGGTCCGGCTGGCCCGCAAGGCCCGTCTGGTCCCGCTGGTCCGGCCGGCCCGCAAGGCCCTTCTGGTCCCGCTGGTCCGGCTGGCCCCGCTGCCCAGGTCAGTGAGCTTACGGCTGCTGATCTGACCTGCACCGAGTGCCATAATGACACCACACTGATCTGGTCCAAGGAAGCACAGTTCAGAGAGCGTTCTATTCATGGAACGGGTGAGGCTTTTGAGCGAGGCGAAAGCGCCAGCTGCGCCGGTTGTCATGGGACCGAGGGTGCTAAAGCGCGTATCAATGCCGGCCTGCCCCCGCATGACCCGTCAGTTGAAGGTGTTACAAACGTCTCGCCGTTCGACTGCCGCACCTGCCACAACATCCACACGACCTACACGCTGGCAGACTTCTCCTTGACGGGAGATCAACAGCCGGTGAAAATGGAGTATTCGGACGGCACCTTCGATGGCGGCAAGGGCAACCTGTGCGCCAACTGTCATCAGATCCGCAACGAACAGCCCGTTGCCGCGGATGGAAACATCGTGGTCGCATCCGGTCGGTTTGGTACGCACTACGGTGTTGAAGCCCAAATGCTGCTCGGTGAAGGTGGAATGGGTGTGACGGGCAGCCCCAGCGTCCACTATCAGATGGTTGAGAACACCTGTGTAGCCTGCCACATGGGAGAAGAGAACAACCACACCTACCAGCCCACAGTGGAGCGCTGCCAGGCGTGCCATGATGGTGCTGAAGATTTGGACATCAACGACGTGCAGACCGAAGTTACGGCGATGGTTGATGAGCTCAAGACCTTATTCGTCCAGAAAGGTATGTTGGACTCGGAGACCGGTTTGTGGGCCAGCACCCCCGTGACAGTCACCGAAACAGTTGCAGGTGCTATGTGGAACTACAAGTTCGTAGTGGAGGACCAGAGCATGGGTGTCCACAACTCGACATATACCGAGGCGCTTCTTCAGCAAGCCCTGGACGCCATGAGATAACGCCACTCCTGGAACGCCCTTGAGAACTTCCTCATGTTGAATGAAGGGAGGCGTTCAACGCACTGAAAAACGAACCGAATCTCTGGCATTGTCTTCCTTAAGTCTGTTTTGGCTGCTCAAGTCATCCGGACTAAAAGACGAGAAAGCGGCTGCTTCCATTTGCGCTATCGCCAATCCCATGAATAATCTGCACTTCAAGGCCAAAAATACCCAATAGTCTTGCTCGGCGGGATGACCGTTTCAAAGGGGTCTTGGCTTAAAACCACATGCCTGCGTAAGCATGGATAAAGGCGAGCTAAGCGACAGTTTCGCACTATTGTTCAGTGACAAGGAGGCTCGCATGACCGACCAAATCACACCGAGCCAGTTCCAAGAGGCCGAGGGCGTCGAGGACTGGCGCCTGACCAGCGAAGGCGCGACCGCGTTCTTCCGCACCCGGTCGTTTGCCGAGAGCGCCCGGTTCGTGCAGGCGATCAGCGAGCTGCAGGGAGTCGAGGATCACCGCCCAGGCGTCGACGTGCGACTCGATGGCGTCACCATTCACATGATCACGTATACCGATGACTACTTCGGACCCAGTCGGCGTGACGTTGAGCTGGCCAGGCAGATCTCGGCAGCTGCACGCAAGCTGGGCTTCGCCGCTGCCCCGGCCGCGGTCCAGAGCCTGCTCATCATTCTCGGCGCGACCAACATCGCCAAGGTGATACCGTTCTGGCGAGCGGTGCTCGGATACGAGCCTCGGCGCGGCAGTCCCGACGAGGACCTCGTCGACCCGCACGATCGCGGGCCTGCATTCTGGTTCGAGCAGATGAACGAGCCACGCGGCGACGGCGGCGGCGCGATCCATGTCGCGATCTGGGTGCCGTACGAGCAGGCGCAGGCTCGCATCGCGGCGGCGCTCGCCGCGGGTGGCCGGATGGTGCGCGACGAGTTCGCGCCCGCATGGTGGACGCTGGCCGACGCGGCAGGGAACGAGGCTGATATCGCCACCACGAAGAGCCGCGACTGAGCGACCGCAATGGCTGGCGGCTGTACAACCTTGCCGACTTGTCCGAAATCAAAGGCCAGGAACACGCCAAGCGCGCTGGAGGTGAAAGGCACAGCGTATTTCGCTGAACGGCACCGCATATAAATTTAGAGCTGGTGCATTCCCCCTGGTGCAAGCCCCGAACAGACCAGATGCAAACCAGGGGCACGACTAAAGGTGGGAACGAACCGAGCTTCGGCATTCGCTCTATCCGCCACATCACTGCTTAAATCGATGGGCGGCTAATGACTTGGGCAGTACAATACGTGATGAAATCTATAGATATTACCATTTTCAGCCTCTTCTGTAATTGATCTTGGTGATATGCCAACCCTGCACATCCGATTGTTGGGCGAATTTAGCCTTGTCTATGGAAGCGAAGTGGTTCGGTCCGTAGGTACGTTGCGCCTACAGTCCTTATTGGCACATCTCGTTTTGCATCGCAGTGCGCCTGAGTCTCGCCGTCAATTAGCCTTTATCATGTGGCCGGATTCGAGTGAAAGCCAGGCTCGCACAAATCTACGCCGCGAATTGCATAATCTACGTCGAGCCCTGCCCGCTGCCGACCAATTTCTGTCCGGAGAGACGCAAACCCTCCAGTGGGGTTCCGATGCATCCTTTACGCTTGATGTAGCCGATTTTGAACAGGCTGTCACAGCCGCGTATAAATCAAACGAAGCTACAAACGAGACTGGTGTCCGAGATTTCTTGGCAAAAGCGGTTGCTTTATACAAAGGGGATTTACTCCCCGGTTGCTATGAAGACTGGCTACTAACCGAACGAGAAAGGTTGCGCCAGATATATCTTCGGGCACTGGAACAACTGATTGAATTGTTGCAGAAGCAGCGTGATTATCAATCCGCGATTAGCTATGCTCAACAATTGCTGCGAGAGGATCCTTTAGCGGAAGAAGCATACCTGTACCTGATACGCCTTTACGCGCTAAGCGGTGATCGCGCCAGGGCGCTCCGTGTTTATCACTCTTGTGTCACGACCATGGAGCGCGAGTTGGGTGTGGAACCTGGACCGGTCACGCGCCAGGCATACGAACAGTTATTCAAGATGGGAGCGCCACAACAAGCTCAACTGATGCCTCAAACCGCCTTAATCGGTACGTCCCCGCTGGTTGGTCGCCAGGCGGAGTGGCAAAGATTACAGTCATGTTGGCGCCAAACCGCCAGTGGTCAGTCTCAATTGGTCGTGGCGACCGGCGAAGCGGGTATTGGCAAGACGCGGCTTGTTGAGGAGTTGGTCGATTGGGCTACACAGCAGGGAATTACTACGGCTCAAACGCGCTGCTATGCTTCCGAGGGTGGGCTGGCTTACGCCCCAGTGACCGATTGGCTTCGGGCAGGCGGGCTGCGGGTGGAACTGTTGCACCTGGAAGATGTTTGGCTTACCCAGGTTGCCAGGTTGCTACCTGAACTTATGACTGAGCGGCCTGGACTACCACCCCCTGAACGAATCACAGAGAGTTGGCAGCGACAGCACTTTTTTGAAGCGTTAGCCCGATCCATTTTCATAAATGCCCGACCCCAGGTGCTGGTCATTGATGATATACAATGGACGGACCAGGAGACGTTGGCCTGGTTGCGTTTTCTACTGCGCTATCCGCCTCGGGCTCCCTTGTTAGTTGCCGCTACAATACGTTCAACCGAAATAGACTCCAGGCATCCTCTAATCTCTTGGCTTATGGATTTTCGTAGAACGGATCAATTAACAGAAATTGAGTTAGGGCCATTGGATGAGCCTGATACGGCCTTGCTGGCAGCTTATATAGCCGGTGCTGAGCTCAACTCAGACACGGCCTCACAACTGTATAGAGAAACTGAAGGAAATCCTCTGTTCATTGTTGAAACAGTTCGGGCCGGGGAACTAAAAGACACAATCCAACAAAGGACATCACTTTCGCCAAAGATCCAGACTGTCATCGAGTCTCGGCTGGCTCAATTGTCGCCGTCGGCTCGCCGGATAGCGAATTTAGCGGCAGCGATTGGCCGCGCCTTTGCTTTTGATGTTTTAACCGAAGCCAGCCACGAAGATGAAGATTGGTTGGTAAGGGGACTGGACGAATTATGGCAACGCCGCATTATTCGCGAGCAAAGTGATAATGACTATGACTTTAGCCATAACAAGATTCGGGAAATCGTCTACAACAGTCTAAGTGCGGCGAACCGGCGGTTGCTGCATCGCCGCATAGCTGGAGCAATGGTCCGGGCCTACGCAGCCAATCTAGATAATTTTAGCAAGCAGATTGCTCTCCAGTACGAGGCAGCTGGGGAAAAGGAGAAAGCTATCGCCTACTACCAGCGGGCTGGACAGGTAGCACAACAAATTTTCGCCAATCCAGATGCTATACAACTTTACTCAAGTGGGTTGAAGCTGCTTGAAACATTGCCGGATAATCCCGAGCGGGCAGAGCAGGAATTAATCCTGCAGCGCCTGTTATCCATTGTCCAAAGGAATTCCAAAGGTTATGCCGGAAATGAAGTTGGGCAGGCGTTAAGCCGGGCGTGGGCTTTATGTCAGCAATTGGATCAGATCGATGCCTTAGGGCCGATTCTGTGGGGCTTATTTTCCTATAACTTTGTACGATCAGACCTGCACCATGCTCGTAATTTGGGCGAGGAACTCATTGCTTTAGCGCAAGAACAACACGATCCAGCTTTTCTTCAGCAAGCGCATCACGCACTTGGTGGAACTCTGTGTAGCCTGGGGGAGTTTGAGGAGTCACGGCAGCATTTTGAGCAGGGAATATCCCTCTACGACATAAACCAACATCATGCTCAAGTCTCCATGTTTGGCGTTGACCTTGGCATCTTCTCTCAAGCCTGGTCAACTCATTCCTTGTGGCATTTGGGCTACTTGGAGCAAGCACTGCAACGAATCGACGCTGCTTTAGACTTAGCGAAGACATTGGGACATCCTTTCAGCCAGGCGCTGGCTATGGCTTATGCGACCATGCTCTTTCAGTTTTGCCGTAACAGCAAGCTGGTTGAGGAATGGGCAAGAGCGACAATTGATTTCTGTGCTGAATACAGCATTGGCTACTATGATAATTGGGCCACGATCCTACATGGTTGGGCGCTGGTAGAGCAGGGATCATTATCAGAGGGGGTTGACCAGATGCGGACAGGATTGGACGACTTCCGGGCGTCCAATTCTGAGGCCAGATTGCCCTATTACCTGACCTTGTTAGCCGAAGCATATGGAAATAAAGGGCAGGTCAAAGAAGCACTGAAGCATCTTGGCGAAGCGCTTGTTTTTAGTGAAAAGAATAACGATGTTTGGTACGATGCAGAAACCTATCGGCTGATGGGAGATATGATGCTCCAGACTGATGAAGCCGAAAGGGCGGGAACCTGCTTTCAGAAAAGTCTCGACATTAGCCGTAGCCAGGAGGCAAGGATCTTAGAATTGCGAGCCACAGTTAGCCTCGCCCGCCTCTGGGTAGAGCAAAACCGACAAGCAAAAGCCCGTAGCATGCTCAAGGAAATCCTCGAATGGTTTTCCGAAGGGTTTGACTTTGTCGATTTGAAGGTTGCCAGGAAGCTCATCGACGAGCTGTCGTAGCCGCGCCTCCGTTCACAGACATTGAAATTACCCCAACGGCTCTTAAAATTCGTTGCCATACGGTAACGAACACTTCCCGAACGCTTTTTCTCCCATATTCATCATAAATTGTTTTCTCTCCGAACGCTTTAAGAGCGCCTCATATGCTATTGTATTGCCATCGAGTCAACCAACAGAAGTGAGAAACGCTACCACAAAATATGCGCGTGCTGCCCCGATTTATCTTTACCTGTTGGAATATCTATAGTCAGCAAGGTCCAGAGTATAAAAGGAGAAAACAGCAATGAAAGCGTTACGGTTTAACAAACGGAATATCACAATATTAAGCTTAGTAGGTCTGGTGTTATTGAGTCTACTCTTGCTCACCGGGATAGCTACAGCTACCCCATCCGAAGGCGTAAGTAGCGCGCTAGAAGCCAGAGGTATTCTGCCGGAGGTGGTCAGGGCGAAATTTAAGGATGGGGAGGGCGGATTCACAAATGGGACGGAAGTGGCTGAGGTCAGATTGGTCAGATTTACTGTGGAACCAGGTGGAACTTTCGGCTGGCATCGACACGGGGGGCCTGTGTGGGCAATTGTTAAAAGTGGAACGCTGTCGATTTACAGCGGAGATGACCCCACCTGCACACCACAGCTATATGGAGCGGGAAGCGCCTTTCTCGACCCAGGTGACCATACGCATCTTGGCATAAATGAAACCAATGATCGGGTGGAAGTCTTAGCTACATTCATGCTGCCAGAAAAGGGCGAGCCCCGACTTGATGCCCCAGATCCAGGTGTGTGTGGCGATTAAAGATGGTGTCTTATCCGACCCTTCTTACTGTGGTGCCAAGAATTCACGGCTGTCCAGAGTGATCTGGGCAGCCATCTTCTAATTTGTCTGTGATAACTTCTTCTGAAATCATGATAGACAACATCCACTTCAAAGGTGGTCACTCGAATAAAACGGGAGAAAATGATGCTAACTCAAGAACTTACCGAAGTAAATCATCAGCCTCGGATTGACAAAGAGGTTATTGAAAACTTTAAGTCGAAATTGCGTGGAGGACTATATTTACCAGGCGAAAGTGGTTATGAACAAGCCTGTTCTATCTGGAACGGTATGATTGAGCGACGTCCCAGATGGGTGGCCCGCTGTACAGGGGTGGCTGATGTGATTACCGCCGTCAACTTTGCCCGTGACAACGATTTAATCTTATCCGTACGTGGCGGCGGGCACAACGTGGCTGGCAGCGCTGTGTGTGAAGGGGGTCTGATGGTCGATCTCTCACTAATGCGCGGTATCCACGTTGATCCATATAAGAGAATAGCCCGCGTTCAGCCCGGCGTCAATTGGGGGGATTTGGATCGGGAAACACAACTCTTTGGCCTGGCAGTTCCCGGCGGTATCGTATCCGCTACAGGCGTTGCTGGCCTGACGCTGGGTGGCGGCTTCGGCTGGCTTTCTCGCAAATTTGGCCTCACCAGCGATAGGCTGCTTTCAGTGGATTTGGTTTTGGCCGATGGTCGCTTCTTAAAAGCCAGCAGCACAGAGAACCCAGATCTCTTCTGGGGCATTCGTGGCGGTGGCGGCAACTTTGGCATCGTAACCTCGTTCGAGTTCCAACTCCAGCCGATCGGCCCCGAAGTAATAGCCGGCTTAATTTTCTATCCTTTTGAGGATGCGCCAGAGGTGTTGGAATTCTATAGAGAGTTCACAGCAAATGCACCCGATGAACTGGGGGTTTTGGCTGTGTTGCGCATTGCACCCCCCGCTCCTTTCCTGCCAAAGCAGATCCACGGTCAGCCGGTGGTAGGTATAGGCGTGTGCTATGCAGGGTCTACTGGGGACGGAGAACAGTTTGTACGGCCACTCAAGGAGTTTGGCTCGCCGTTGGTTGATTTGGTCGGCCGCAAGCCGTTCGTGGCTCATCAAACAATGCTTGACGCTGCTTCGCCTGCCGGGCGTCGCTACTATTGGAAGTCAGAGTACTTGTCGGAATTGAATGATGATGCCTGTAAAACCCTGGTAAATTATGCAGCCAATCTATCTTCGCCAATGACATCTGTATTGGTTTTCCAACTCGGTGGCGCAATCAGCCGAATGGGTGAGCATGAGACAGCCGCAGGCAATCGAGATGCCGCCTACGTGCTGAATATTCAATCTGCCTGGGATGCTGCAGACCAGACAGATATACATATCGAATGGACACGCAAATTTTGGCACGACATGCAGCCGTTCTCTTCAGGCGGCGTCTACGTGAATTTCTTGAGCGAAGGTGAGGGAGACGCCCGTATTCGGGCAGCTTACCCTGGCAATTATGAACGATTGGTAGAACTTAAGAACAAATACGATCCAACGAATTTGTTCTGTATGAATCAAAATATCAAACCAACCGTGTAAGCCTGGGGTCGATGTTGCGTTCGTGCGAAAGACCTACACAGGCACGCCAACTCTGTAGGTCTTTCTTGCATTGATAAATCTGATTGCTCGTGAAAAAGATTGGACTTCATACTATTGGAATAGCAATAGTTCTTTGTCACCGCAAAAAACCGCAAAAACAAAAGTAAAGGCGATGTCCTATTTCAGCTTATGGGAACGTTTATGCAAAACAGGTGACGTATCTGTCAAACGGTAGAATCATCGTAAGTTGGATGAATGTTTTTAAAAGGAATACTTCACTTGCCAACTCGGTTTCGCAGGTGTGGTGACGAAGCCTTGGATCGCCTGCAATTCCCATACGCACGTTCATTCCGCACTCAAGGCAGCACCACTACTTCCTCTCCACCTCCACCCTCATCTGCTCCCCATCCATGATAAGCTCGATCCAGCCATCCCGGTCGGTGCGCAGCAGGTTGTATCCTTGCACCGCTTCGAGCGTCTCCTCATCAGGCAGTCCCTCTCGGTCGCCGGCTGCCACGCTGAGCAATACCACCTGAGGGCGCAGCTTCTCGATCCACTCCGGTGGGTTGGCGGCGGTGCAACCCTGCCTGGCAGCGCATGTCTCACTATGAGGAATTCCGAGCGCGCTCACCCTGGCGGAATGGCTGCACCGAATCCAGGTACAGAATTGTCGTAATTCCGTGCAAGGACCACCGTCTCAAAAAATTTACATATTGTAATTTACACAATACTTGTTATAAATAGAGTAATAATATACGATTACTCAGCATAGATTAGATCCTGACCAGAGTTTACTCACGATGCCCCATTTGCCTCGCTGCCTCTTCAGAATCAAATCTACTCCTACAACACTACCTCACTGTTTGAACCGGTCATCACAGTTTGAATCCCCCGCATCTACGGATCAGAATAGATCAAAGGGGATATTACGCAAAAGGTACGATTTGTGGTCTCACTCGTCATCGTCGGCCTGATGAAGATACCGAGGGTGCCTGCCTGTGTATGTGCAGCTCGCTACACAGTATGGTCGCCGTAATCGGTGTGAATGCCCACCAGTGACAACCAGGCAAGTTTTATCCAATCCTTCAGATTTGTTCAACCAAAGGAGAAACAGATGGCTAGAAAAGTTGTACTTCAAGTGCTGGCAGTCCTTCTGCTGATTGCCCTGGTTACAAACAGCGCGCCGGTCGCCCGCTCACAAGCGCCTCAACCGATGTTGAGAATGGTTTCCATTCAAGCTCAATCGGTTGGTGCTGTCAAACAATTAGCCAGAATGGGCATCGATATCGCCGCGGTACGGGAAGGGCCGGTTGTCACAGGGCCGCGCGGAGTAGAAGTTCCAACCTATATCATCGAAGCGGTTATTTCATCTCTGGATGAAAAGGAATTAGCACGAGGTGGATTTAGCTGGTCCGATATTCCCGGCCGAGGACCTGCCCATAAGGTCGGCGAACCTTATCAGGTGTATCACAGCTTCGATGAGCCGATCAATGGCATTCGAGCACAGCTTCAGAGAACGAATGCCACCTACCCCCACCTGGCACAACTAAAAACCATCGGCCAGAGCCTTAAGCAGCGGCCCATGCTGGCGTTGCGCCTAACGAACGAGAAAATCAAGGGAGATAAACCCCAGATCCTGTACTTAGCAACTCACCACGCCCGGGAATGGGTCGCCACTGAAGTAGCCATGCGCCTGATCAAGTATTTGACCACAAATTATGGCACCGACCAGCGGGTGACAAACCTGCTGGATACCACGGAAGTTTGGGTGATTCCCGTTGGCAACCCCGATGGCTACCAGTTCACGTTCACCACCGAACGCTTGTGGCGCAAGAATCTGCGCGACAACAATGGTGACGGTCAAATCGCCATCGGGGACGGTGTGGACCTCAACCGCAACTTCGACTCACACTGGGGTTACGACAACGAGGGATCCAGCCCCAACTGGTCCGACGATACGTACCGGGGCGTTGCGCCCAATTCCGAGCCGGAGACCCAGGCAGTGGTAAATTTCATCCAGGAGAATAACTTTAAGTTCATCCTCTCCTACCACACTTACAGCAACCTGATCCTCTATCCCTGGGGATGGCAGGTGAAGACCCCCAGCCTGGATGATCCCATCTTTGTCGCTCAGGCGGGTACCGACGCCAATCCTGCCATCCACGACAGCCTGCTGGGCCAGGGATATGACCCAGGAGTGGGAGCAGATCTGTACATCACCAATGGAGAGTTCACCGATTGGGCTTACGGCGAGCTGAAGATCCCCGCCTACACGGTCGAGCTGACCGACGGCTACGGCTTCGAGTTTCCGGACGACGAGGCCATGGTCCAGCAAGTCTTCGAGGACAACCTGGAATTCGCCCTCTCGCTGGCTGAGAGCGCCAACGACCCCGCCCACCCCGTCTCACCGGTTGGCATCGATACTTACGATGTATACCACAGCCCGGTGACAGCTTCTTATGGAACTGACCAGATGATCCAGGTATTGGGGCGCAAAGAGCTGAGTCTGACCCTACATTACAGCCTCAACGGCGGACCGGAGCAAACCACCGGTTTCAGCGAGAAGCTGGGCAGCATCTACAACCAGGAATCAGGAACCTACTACAGCCAGTACCAGGGAATCATCGGTGGGCAGAATGCAGGAGATCAGGTAATCTACTGGTTTACCGGCGGCGCCAGCGGCGATCTGGGTCCTTACAGCTACAGCGTGGTCAGCGCCAGCGGGAACCCCATTCTGCTGGTATCTGCCGAGGATTATACTGGTGCCAATCCCACCTACCCACCAGGCGGGCCCTTTTATCTGCAGTACTTCACTGACGCTCTGGATGCCGGCGGTTATGCCTACGACGTATGGGATGTGTCTATCCAGGGAATCCCCACATACCCTGAGGTCCTTTCCCACTATGACGTCGCCATCTGGTACACCGGTGACGATTTCGCCGCCCGTGTGCCGCTTGGCCTGGGCACTCAAGAGGTGGAGGTGCTGAATTTCAGAGATTTTTGGAACTATGACGGCGGAAAGCTGTTCGCCACCGGTCAAGACCTGGCCTGGTTAGCGTCTGTATCTGGCTTCTACTCCGACGACTTTTACCAATATTACCTGGGCGCCTACTTACACATGGAAGAAGGGGGGATGGATCACAGTACCGGCTTGCCGTTCGACGTCCAGGGCGAGGCTGGTGACCCGATCTTCGATAACCTTACCTTCAGCCTGCATGGCGGGGACGGCGCGGACAACCAGTTCTTCAGCGACACCTTCCTGGCCACCAGCTACTTCCTGCCCCATTTCGATAACACGGTCGCCGCGCGCTATATGCGCCCCGGCGGCCCCTTCGATCCCCACTCAAGCAGCTACTACGCCTACAGCCAGATCGCCGACCTTGCTTTCAAGCGCTTAGGTGGGACTTTCACACTGCCAGCCGGCTCGCCACAACTCCAATTTTGGGTATCCGCTGACACGGAAATCGATTGGGACTTCGTATTCGTCGAGGTGGCTGAAGCGGGCACGGATAGCTGGACGACACTGCCTGACCTGAACGGCCTGACGACGACCAGCACCGGCTCGAGTTGCCCGGCGGGTTGGGTGGATGGAATCCATCCCTTCCTGGCTCACTATATGGATGCTAATTGCAACCCTACCGGTACGACGGGTGAGTGGAACGCATTCTCCGGAAACAGCGGCGGATGGAGGCAGGTTGACATAGATCTGTCCGCCTATGCGGGCAAGACGGTTGAGCTGCACATCAGCTACGCTTCCGACTGGGCTGTTCAGGGCCTGGGCGCATTCGTGGACGACATCGCTCTCGCCGGCTACCCGTTGGAGGACTTCGAAACCGGCACAGGGGCATGGTCGGCCAGCACTCCATCCGGCAGCTTCTCGTTCAACAACTGGGAGCGCATCACCGGTGGCGGCGTTCCTGAGGGGCCGGTGATCCGCACACCCGACTCTGTCTACCTGGGATTCGGCTTCGAAGGGATCGCTGCTGCTGTAGATCGTAATGCCGTAATGCAGCGGGTGATGGACTACCTCTTGCAGCCGTAGATCGACTGTCATTGATATCAGGAGCACCTCGTGCTAGCACGGGGTGCTCCGTTTTAATTTCTTTACTCTTTCTCCATCTCCCACCTGAACCAAACAGACAACGATGCAGGCCAGCGCGGTCGCTCCGCGCCAGCGACCCAGCAGCCGGCTGAAGAGGGTAGCGAACAGGGCGGATAAAATAGCAATATTGAATCCCAATATGGCGATTATATGGGCCGTGCCGCTGTCCTGGAAGGCGCGCTCTACCTCGGCGGGGATGCCGTTCTCTATCCCTAGAAGTATACCTGAAGCAGCGAGGCTTCCGGGTCGGGGTAGAGCCGGTAGGTGAGCTCCAGCGACAGGCGGCGGAAGTGGTAGGCGATGATGGGCAGAGTGGTCAGGGCGGCTGCCAGGGTGAACAAGACATATTAACCCACCGGTTTACTCAGCCGACGGGCGCTCTGCGTGCTCCAAATGGCACATGATCCTAAGTCATGCCTGGAAAAGGTGAAATTCTTAAATCTTAGGCCGTTTTTTTATCGAATCGTATCTGATTGCACAACCGTTACGCTAAATTTAGTTTCAATACCATTATTTACATTATCTACCTTTTAGATCGGCGCGCAGAAACAGGCGTTTGTTCTTATCCGAATATAAAAGGTCATAGGATTGGTCCAGGTAAGCATCCACCTGGGAAAGCTCGAAGCGCCCAAGCAGAATCTGTTCTGGCTGATAATTCCTGAGCACAGCTATTATTTCTGTCTCGGTCAGCTCTCCGGCCAGAATTCTTTTCTCCGTGAAAACCGCCAGCTCAGGCGGCACGAGCAGCCGCGTACGAAAGGCGAACATGGGCAGGTCGGTTACAAACCAGTGAGTCGCGCCGGCATGGTTGGCTATTTTCTTGAGGAAGGGCGTCTCCGGAAACCAGGGATCTACGTATGAACGGGCGAAAAAAGGTGTGTGCGCAAAATCCCCATCGACCAGGGGCGCGCGCTTAATCAAGATTGCCGCTGTGAGGGCGACAGCTGCGATGCCAAGGATGAGCAGCGCGACCTTCCCCCTCCGGTCCCTGATCCATTGAGCCAGCGCCTGTACGCCTTCACCGACTCCCCACCCGGCCAAAAGCGCGGCAGGCACGCTGACCATCAACTGGTGGTGGTACCAGACCGGGGTGTGCAAGGCGAGCAGGATATAACCGCCTACCATCCAGGCCAGCAGATAGCCTGCCAGCCAGCGCTTCTTCAGCAAAGCAATGACGGCTCCCAGTAGGCCCAGCCACAGATAAGGACGGGCGTCCTTCAACTGGTAACCGACGGTAAACTTATCCGGAATCTCATCTCGGAACACGGCGCTCTCGGTCGCCAGGTGCGGGCTTACTAACTGACCCAGGTTTTGCGGGCCGACCAGGAAAAGACCCATGACCAGGCAGCTCCCCGCAAACACTACCGCCCAAACCACAGCAGGCTTTACGATTGTCCAACGTACCTGTGCTCCGCGTTCGGCTACATATTCGTCGATGAGCAGCCCCACGATGAAAATGGGAGCCAGGTAGCCAATCATCGCTTTGGTGAACACCGAGAGAGCAAGCATCACGGCGGAGAGGACCAACCAAACCGTACTCTTGTTACGGGGCGATCGCAAGCGGTGCCAAGCAGAAAGCGCAAGCAGGGAAAGCATCGCCAGAGCCAGAGATGGCAGCCCGATCATAACCGAAACGCTCAACGCGTTGTAGAAAGGTAGGCTTACCACAAGGAGGGTTCCAGCGATTGCAGCGGCATGACCGGCCGCATAACCCGCATAGTGGCCTACCGTATCTTTTAGAAATATATAAGCGCTCCAGAGCAGGAGCGCGGAAAACCCCAGTACGAGAAGCCGCCCGACGATCACCTGGGAACCAAAAACTCTGAGCGTGATCGCCAATAGATAGGTAAACAAGGGCGGCTGGTCATTCCAGATCTGAGAGTATAAGGGGAAATGGTAGTTGACCAACAGGCCCTTAATCAGGTTAATTCCTTCGTCTGTATCGAAATCGAAGCGTTCCCAAAACGGATAATAGAGAATCATCAGGGATACGAACGACAATGGAAAGACCAGAGAAAGGCCATAAGACTTTGCCAGCCTGATAACCATCGGATTCCGACGTTTCAAATGTCCTACGAATGAGATGCTCGCCAAAGCGGTGAATGGGGAATATTGGACCCCAATTGCTGGTCCGAATAGTTTTGCACTAAACAAGCTGAATTTTACTTCAAATCTACACACGAGCCGATACCTTATTAACTCACCGCAAACTGTGGAAGAATTCCAGCACCAGTCGGTTCACCTGCCCGGATTGGCAGATATGCGGCTGGTGCCCGCTACGTGGGATTGCACAGCCACAGGAGTGGGGCAGAGCTTGCGCCAGACAAGGGAAAGAGTCCGGCCGCAGCGTCAAATCTCATTTGCCCCGGACCACCAGCAGCAGGTTGGGGATCGGGTTTAGAAAGATTCGATCAGTTGGGGTACCACAACCAACTGGTGAACAGATTATGGCGTAGAGTTTATAACGAGACATCTTCTAAGAAAACGTTACCTTCGTTCCACCTCCGCCCACATCTGCTCCCCATCGATGGTAAGTTCAATCCACCTGTTGAGTCTCATAAACACGTATCACCTGTACCTTAACAAAAGTCTCAAAAAGTCGTATCACTCTCATTAGGACCAAGAGCGAATTGCAGAACTCCTTGGGTTGAGGAGTAGGTCCGGAGAG
>Ga0105094_10000539_pt1 | contig 19035 bp, 19 predicted proteins | sample PPLLak1March2015_2_FD_87023 | JGI IMG/M metagenome (GOLD analysis project Ga0105094, IMG submission 87023) | Freshwater sediment microbial communities from Prairie Pothole Lake near Jamestown, North Dakota, USA - PPLs Lake P8 Core (3) Depth... | ecosystem: Environmental > Aquatic > Freshwater >...
GAGGGGGACGAATTTCCTGCTCCGCGGCGAAGCGATGTAGCTGAACGGGGGTTTGACCGTATCAAGGTCATGGATACCGATCGCGACCTTGCTCCTGCCCCTGCCAACCGCCCAGTGAAGAGACTCCTGCAGGGACATAATGCTCTGGATCGATTCGTCGTCAAACGTAATTCCGCGGATAACTGCAGCCCCAAGTACGGGACGGATGTCCACGAGCCGCGGGTCAACGGTAAACGAGATCCCTGACGGCTTCACCGGGTACGAGGGAAGACCGGTCTCGATCCCAAGGTAGCCCCGCATAGCCCGGGCAACTCCTTCCGGTGAGAAGAGGTCAGGGCGGTCCGGGAAGAATTCTACGTCGGCATGGTCTTCTTCGACCCGCTCCACGTCGGATCCGATGAGGGCGATTTTGTCGAGGATCGTCTTTTTGTCGGTACGGGTGAGCCGCTCGAGATACTTATAGGGAAGGGTAATGACCGCCATCTCACACACTCCCTTTCGTGTGGCGGAGTGCGGGGGTCTGACGGAGGAAGGCCACGTCGCTCCGGTGAAGGTACCGGAGGTCTTTGAGGCCGAGCCTGAGCATCGCGATCCGGCTCACACCCAGGCCCCATGCAAGAACCGGGTAGTTGATCCCTAACGGTGCGGTGACCTCCTCGCGGAAGACGCCGGCGCCTCCCATCTCGATCCAGCCGATTCCTTCTACATAGACCTCGGCGTCGAGACTCGGCTCAGTGTACGGGTAGTAGGAGGGCTTGAAACGCACACCCTCAAAGCCCATACGGTGGTAGAACTCGCGGAGGATCCCGAGCAGGTTACCGAAGGTGACACCCTCGTCCATCACGATTCCCTCGAGCTGCTCGAACTCGGCAAGGTGAGTGGTATCGATGGTCTCCCGCCGGTAGACCCTGCCAACACAGAAGGCCTTGACAGGAGGAGTCGGATTTTTCGCAAGGTGCTGGATCGAGACGCTCGTGGTATGGGTCCGGAGCACGCACTGCTCGGCTTTTTCCTCTTTCCATACACCTCCCCAGCCGGTCGATGAGGTCCCCCCGCCGCTCTCGTGCATCGCTTTTACTTTCTCGTATCCTGGCGGGAGCGGAAGGGACTCCCTGAGATAAAATGTATCCTGCATTTCCCGTGCGGGGTGGTCCTGGGGCTGGAAGAGGGCGTCGAAATTCCAGAAAGACTGCTGGACAATGCCACCATAGAGTTCCTCAAATCCCATTTCGAGGAGGATTTCCCGCATCTCGGCGATGATCCGCTGGTAGGGATGGACCTTGCCCGGATAGGCTTTTTTCGGAAGCTTGGTCACATCGTACCGGCGGAAGTTAGATGTCTTCCATGCACCTGAAAGGATCTGATCACGGGTGAGAGTCCCGATTTCTTCCCTCAGATCAAGACCCTGCCTGACCAGATTGAGACCTTCATCGTGGAGGGAAATAATATACCGGACTGATTCCGTTTCCAGAAGGATGCCACGCTTGATCAGCTCTTTTGTCTTCGGATCCCCCGTCTGCGGATTCTTCAGGGCGGCTTCATCAGCCGAGGTAGATGCACCATCAGCCTTTGAAACCATGCCGTTACTGACAATGACCAGCCCTTTTTTACGCAGCTGACCAAAACCGATTTTAAAAGATCCGTGTTTCTGGAGATCGACAAGAAGTGTGTCCCGAGTTATAAACTTCAGGAGTTGTGACTCCGGGAGCCCATGTTTGAGATAGTCTTTTCCTTCATCGGTGTAACCAAACGTTTTATCGACAGCACGGTCGAGGCTTACAAGCCCCTTATCATCGGCAAGGTGTGCCCACTGCACTACGGATTCCGGCGTTGCATCCAGCAGGGTAGCGAGATGCAGGGCATCCGCCTTCCTCTCTTTTTCAAGCACACCAAGCAGTCTTTTTTCATTTTGCGTCAGTTCAGCCATCTTATACCTCAATCTTCTCAGCTGCAGCGTCCATCTTCTCCCTGAAATCTTTCAGGAAAATAACCACACGTTCCGCTGTCTCCTTCTTGCACTGGCCGCACATGATCTCTCCCGACACGCACTTCCTGCGGATTTCTGCGAGTTCTGCATCATCCGTCACCATATGAAATAGGTTGAGCAGGAATAGAGAGCACCTGTCGGGTTCCCCACCGCAACGCTTCTGTTCATCCCGGGTCATCTTACCGCCGGTGATCCCGCTCATCACCTTCTTTCGTACAGCTGCCTCAGGCTCATAGAATGAGATGATGCTCTCCGGAATACTGCTGGACATCTTGCCCCCGGTGAGTCCCGGCATGAAAATGTGGTACGTGGACGAAGGTGTATAAAACCCGAAACCCCCGTACTTACGCTCTATCCTGCGCACTTTTACGCTGATATCAGAGCATGGTACATCCCTGATATCCACATGCCCTTCATACATCTTCGCACCAGGGAATGCTGCTTTCACCGCATCGAGTGCCTCCTCCGGTGCGTTCTTTGACCGCACACTTATGTAACCATCCCGATCTTCAACAGTAAACATACGGAGTTTGTGCGCAACGCCCCGCGTGAGCCGGATGTGCGGATCCTGATCAATTCCTACCGGTACAATCGTCGGTGCAGGTTCACGATCGACCTGGGGGTACAGGATATCTGCCACCTGCGTAATGACGCTGAAAGCATGCGCGAGATCGGTTTCAGGAGAAAAGCCGTAAATCGCCGTAAGTTCGGAAAAATTTACCTTGGTTGCGGCTTCAAATGCGAGATCTTTCAACCGTTCGTTCTTACTCTGGAAATATGTCTGACCTTCAAAACCAAGCGCATAGAGACAGGCAAGGTATTCCTTCCCATATTCCCGGCACTTTTCCCATGATATGCCACGAACTGCGTGCGCTTCCCGGTCAGCAATTGTCACATAACCGGTACCGCCCTGCTGTACATGCCATACCACCTCTTTCATCACCATAAGGTGCCCAAGATGCGGGTGCCCGCTTGGCATAAATCCTGTCAGGACATGAAACGGGGTGTGGTTGCGTATCGCACTGGCTATCTGGCGGTAGTCCCGCTGACCGACAACGATGCCACGGCTCATAAAATACGGGATGCACGGAAGTTCTGAAATTGCCGGGGCAATTGGTTCGATGCCAAACTCAGAAAAAAGTTTTTCGACATCGACGGACTGGTTGCTTGACCAAGGATTAATCTGAGGTTCTGGCATGGTGGGCGCTCACAATTTGATTCGTGCAAATTCGATGAACTGAATTCCGCTTGTATGTACGGCGCCAAACAACATCTTCTTTTTGACACTATGCGCCATCCGGACAGATCGGGAAATAACACTCATGGGCATGGATGCTTCTTTTTCGATTGCATGTACCAGCATGTCAGAATGGATATTTTTCCCGCAATAGACCCGGTAATGGTGTCCGAACTTGTAACCCGTGCGGGGAGTGAAGTTATGCCCCCTGAGTTCGGTATAAACCTTATCTTTTTCAGCCAGTTCCCTGTCAGTCTCGCTGGCAAGAGTGAAATATTCATCAATGCTTACGGGACTTGTACCTTTTTTTAGGGTAATGATTCCTTTTCCCATCAGATAGAGCAGTTCTACTGGTGCAAGCATCAGGCGTTCACCATCAAGACGTTTACCAAACCCTGATTGTTCGAGATCAGAATGGGCAGCGGTCAGGACCATCGCGGATTTCCCCACCAGTATCGCTTCACAGCGTGATATTTCCGGAAAATGATTGCAGGGCTCCGGGAGTTTCTGGATTTTGATCTCGTAATAGGTCAGCTCTTCTTCATCGTCCACTACGGCAAGAATATACTGCTTTCGCATGTTTCTCGAGGCAACAACCTCTTCGATGAGTGTTACAAAACGGATCGGATCGCGTTCAGAAAGGACGCGGACAAGATAGAGTGACTCGCTGGTGCCGGGTTTTTCACCGCGCCTGAACACCCGGAAATCATGGGGCCCTGCCTGCACAACATACCCCCGTTCCCGCAGATCGCGGTATACCAGAAAGCTGCGAATGAAATCGGGCTGGTCAGCAAACACCGAAAACAGGGTGTCGAACGTGTACTCGGTCAGCTCAATCTTCTGGCGGTGGAGGAGATACAGCGCCTCCTGATTCGAGAGTCTCACTCCACCTGCTTCCAGGCGACCGTACCCGTTTTGCTCATAAAGGATCCGTCCTTCTTTTCCCACACGCACAATAGTGCCGTCAAATGTTGCCTTCACTGCCGGAACTATTGTGTTTTGATGATAAATAAGAACGCGGGAAAAGAAGTACACTGGTCTGATGTATTTTTTCAAATACATGTGGGGCTCTTCCATTTCACAAAATTTTTATTTCAATTAAAAAAGCATAAAACACTATTTTGCAAGCTCACGTACTTTCTCAATATTCCCGACATCATCACACCGATCGTCAACCGGAGTTTCACAGATAAGCGGCAGCGCTGACAGGACCGGATGATGGAGTATGCGCCGGAACCCGTCCTCCCCGATAAATCCCATGCCGATATGCTCATGCCGGTCAAGGGCGCTTCCCCTGTCGCCTTTCGAGTCGTTCAGGTGTATGATTCTGAGATTTCTCATACCGATCTGGTCATCGAATTGCGCAAGAGTTTCCTCGATCCCCGTTTCCGTGCGCAGCTCATATCCCGCCGCAAACGCATGGCAGGTATCCAGACAGACACCGACTCGATTAATTTTTTCAAGCCCGTCCATGATTCCCCGGATATGCCCGAAGCTGCTTCCCACGCTGTTCTTCTCACCGGCAGTATTTTCAAGCAACAATATTACGTTATTCTCAGATTTCTCGAGAGCGGTATTAATCGCCCCGATGACGCGTGACCTCCCTCCGGCTATACCGTCACCAAGGTGATGACCGAGATGAGTGACAAGATACGGGATTTCAAGCCGTCCGCACCTGTCAAGTTCGGCAGACAAAGCACCAATCGACTTTTCATGGATATCCGATTTGGGCGATGCCAGGTTCGGAAGATACGGCATGTGGTCGACAGGGATAATCCCGCTTGAACGGATTTTACCGGTAAAAGCAGCGCGGATTTCATCAGACAGTGGTGCAAATCCCCATCCCCTTGGACTCCGCGAAAACATCTGGAATACGTCACACCCGGCAGCCTTTGCCCGGTCTACAGCAAGATCAAGAGATCCTGCTATTGAGATGTGGACACCAACCTTCACCATAGAAGAGATCCTCTCACCATTATCTTCATCTGATCAACATTCGTGTGCGGGAGATATTAGGAGATTTGTATTCAGGCACGGAACAGCAGGAGATCTGAAATCTGATTTTGCACAACCCGGGTCCTGCGTCGCAGCAATTCCCTGATTCCTGTAAAGTGTGTATCGTAAATCAAGAGATAATGTCCGGAATAAACATAGAGGAATCGGGCATTGGAATCCCCTGCACCTGAATCCTTTTTGCCCTTCAGACATCAATCCTGTAACCATGAAGATTACCTTCCTGGGAACCAATGGCTGGTACGATACCCGGACCGGCAATACATCCTCCATCCTGATCCAGTCAGAAGATTACGACATTATCCTTGACGCAGGAAATGGTCTGGCAAAAGCTGACCGCTACATCCCCCAGGACAAGCCGGCCTTCCTGTTCATCAGCCATTTTCATATCGATCATATTGTGGGATTGCACACACTGGTCAAATTCAGATTCCCAAAAGGCCTGGTAATCTGCGGACAACCCGGAACTACCGGGGTTTTAAATGCATTTGTTGCCGAACCTTTCACCGTGCCGATCGCCCAGCTTTCCTATCCGGTAACGTTTTTGGAACTGGACGAAGGTGAACATGCTATCCCGTTCCCGGTTGAGTCCCGTCTCCTTGTACACCCGGTTCCCTGTTTCGGGTACCGCCTTTCTCTTGACGGGAAGATCATCACGTACTGTACCGACACCGGTTACTGTACCAATGCAGTCCTGCTTGGCCGGAATTCTGATCTTCTGATTACCGAATGCGGGCTGAAACCCGGGCAGGAAAGCCCGGGATGGCCGCATCTTAATCCGGAGACCGCACTAAAGATAGGAAAAGAAGCACATGCGAAACGTCTTGCCCTGACGCATTTCGGTGCGGAAGTGTACAGGTCTCTTGAGGACCGAGCCGAAGTGCAAGAACAGTTCCAGAAGGTATGTCCAGGCCTGACTGTGGCAACTGATGACCTGACGGTCGAGATTTGAGAAAATTATTCCTGGATTTTTTTCATCAGCCATGCCATGTTTGCGCCAAGTGTTTTCATCGTCATTATTCCCTCATCATCACGATTCACATCACCAGGTGCAAGCCCGAGGCCGACGTTCCAGTAAGATGAACCCGGGACTACCATCTGGCTGATAAAAAAGAAGTGGTTGATGGTATCAAAAGCATGAATAGCCCCGGCCCGTCTCACAGCGATAACTGCGGCACCAATTTTTCGTTTGAACATGTCCTGATTTGCCTTGGCAACAAAACCTGACCTGTCGATGAGAGCCTTGAGCTCTGGTGAGATATCTGCAAAATAAGTTGGTGAAGCAAGGATTATCCCGTCAGCTTCGAGCATCTTTTCGATACAGTCATTGACAACGTCTCCCTTAACCGCGCATCGTTTATCCTGATTCTCAAAACATTTTCTGCAGGCAGTACACCCCCGGATCTTTTTCCCGGCAAGCTGGACGAGCTCGGTTTTAATATGCTGTTTTTTCAGTTCCTTAAACACCGCATTGACAAGAATCGCTGTATTCCCGTCCTTGCGTGCACTTCCGTTGAATGCGACAACCTTCATTTCCTTCTCCTTTTCATTAAGCCATTCTCCCGCGAACAGATAAAAAAATCGCAGGATAATCACTGATTCGATTAAAAGAACTGAGGTTTGTCTGAGAGCGTCATCTTAAGAACCCTCACACCAAATGGTGGTGCGATATGAATACTCGTATACAATTTTCCGATTTTCACCTGTCGCGTGAAGTCGGTAAGGCAATAGAAGATATGGGCTTTGAAGAACCCACACCAATTCAGGCTCTCGCTATCCCTCTCATACAAGCCGGGCGCGACGTGACCGCCCAGGCACAAACAGGTACAGGAAAGACCGCCGCATTCGGCATTCCGATCATTGAGAAAATTGATCCCACACACCGCACAGTACAGGCAATCGTACTCAGTCCGACACGCGAACTCGCAATCCAGATAGCAGAAGAGTTCTCTGAACTTCTCGCTCATCTTCCGCGTATCACGGTCCTCCCGGTATATGGCGGGCAGCCTATTGACCGACAGTTGCGTGCACTCCATGCCGGTGTCCATATTGTTATCGGGACACCAGGACGGGTGATGGACCACCTCAGGCGCCGGACACTCTCGCTTGACGAGGTGTCAACTGTTGTCCTTGACGAAGCAGACCAGATGCTTGACATGGGATTCCGAGACGACATCGAACTGATTCTCAAGAAAATCCCACAGAAACGCCAGACACTCCTCTTCTCGGCAACACTCCCCCAGCCGATCATTGATATCTCAAAACGGTTCATGAACAAACCCGAGTTTGTCAAGGTCGAGTATGCTGAACTGGTCGTTCCACAGATCGAGCAATCGTACATCGAAGTGAAAGAGCGTGAAAAACTTGACGTGCTCTGTCGCCTGATTGATATTGCCGATCCGCACCTGTCAATCATCTTCTGCAATACCAAACGCCGTGCTGAGGAACTCGCCGGAAAAGTAAAGGCACGGGGATACCGGGCGGAGGAACTCCATGGCGATATGAAACAGTCGCAGCGTGACCGGGTGATGGGGGGATTCCGGAAAGGTTCGATCGAGATCCTGATCGCTACTGATGTCGCTGCACGAGGCATTGACGTTGAAGATGTCGATATGGTCATCAATTTCGACGTCCCGCAGGATGTGGAATATTATGTCCACCGTATCGGCAGAACAGGCCGGGCAGGAAAGAGCGGCAGAGCAGTGACCTTTGTTGCACCGCGTGATTTTACCAAACTCCGTGAGATCCAGCATTATGCAAAAATCCAGATACCCCGCATGCCCATACCAACTCAGTCAGATGTAGCCGAGACCCGTACTCGCACCATGCTCGAAAAGGTCCGCGAGACTATCAAAGCAGGAGGGATGGAGTCCTATGTTCGCATCATAGAGCAGGAGAGCGAAGGTGATCTAAGTACGATCGATATAGCTGCTGCACTCCTCAAGTTGCAGATGGAGCAGGGCAGTGAGGAAATTTTTGAGAAGCGTGAAGAGATGGATTTCGCTGACACGGGTGCAGAAGCCGGCATGGTCAGGTTTTTTCTCGGGGTTGGCAGGATGCATAAAGTTGCTCCCAAGGATATCGTCGGGGCAATTGCCGGTGAGACAGGAATACCGGGAAAAGCCATCGGTTCGATCCGGATACTCGACTCTTACTCCTTTGTTGAAGTTCCCCGGGAATATGCAACAGAAGTGTATACCATTATGAAAGAGCGGACAATCCGGAACCAGCCAACCGGGATCGAGCCAGCATCCGGGAAGCGGGCGTGACCGGTCTGCTTCAAAATTTTTCATTCATATTTTTTTAAAGAGATTCCGGGTCATGTAATGTCAGAAAAGACTGAGGATTATATGAAGATCCCCCTGATCATAGACTATGCCAGAATCGTTTTTTGTATCGTAAGAACAGAAACATAAAATACACACCCGGGAAATTATCCGGTATGAACAAGACACTGGTAATCGCATCTGCATGTGTACTCTGCATCGTGTTCGTTATTGCAGCCGGATGCACGCAGACCGGGACGCCCCCGGTTTCACCTACGCCAACAACGATTCAAACAACCGTTCCTCCGACAGCTACACCAACACCGACAACGATGTCGCTGACACCGGGGCCAACCCAAACCCTTCCCGAAATCTGGAATATCGAAGTCCAGGTCCAAAGCAATGGCGTTTCGATCGACCCGCAGATCATCGTCAGTTGCCAGGGAGGCAAGGGGCTTAACTTCATCCAGCAGATCGATGTCAGGGTTACCCGGTCCGATGGGGTTGTGGAAAACGCTGTAATGGCTAAACCTCTGTTTAAGGGAAAAACTGTATCGCTGACCAGTACTACAGCACCCGGCTACCGTGATCGGGCAGAAGTCTGGGCAACAACACCCCAAGGAGATAAGGTTAAAATCTTCGACGATTATATTCCGTTCAGAACATATAATTAAATCTTTTTTTATTGAACCATCGGGTAACTTTATGTCCTGCAATGAATCGCGTGGAAGCTGCCGGATGTAAATCCAGACTTATGATAATCTAAACCCACAGAATTAACATCGGGGCATTAAGAATATTGTTTAGCTATGCGAACAGAATGCACACCGAGGACTAATCAAACCTATACCTTTTTTTGATGACAGGCGGCATCAACAAAAGGATTTTTCCTTGAATCATACGGCTAAGCTTAGTCGTTGGAATGATTCTTTTCATGATTGAGTGATTTCGATCACCCATTTGAGATCTCATGGTCTCCCAATTGCCTTCTCTTAGACAGCCTTCTTAATTATTCTCTGTGTCCGCACGAACAGGGGGGTGTTTCCTAATTTTTACATCTATGAAAACAATAGGGATAGATTGGTTTTTTTCATCAGACATTCCTGTCAACCCGTCAAAATAATATAATCTACCGGTATTCCAATAAAGCGGACATCGGCGGGATTAAAAAGAACCCGGGAAGTACCGGAGCCGTCTGTTCAGTGATCCTTCTTTTCAGTGCCGAACGGTACCGGTTCACTGAATCTATCCATATCCCACCCGCAGATTCCAGCTTCCACTTCTCCGATCCCTCGCGATACCTGTTCTCATGGCTATGATCTTGCGCTCTGACATAAAAAAATCCCAGCGCAAAACCATGACCAGGTGAAATGAGAATAATCACAAGGAGGTCTTCAAACAGCATGAAGAATAATGGGATTTTGTCTCGTATATCTCGTTAAGCTTGTTTTTCCGCTGTTTCTTTCATTGAGAAATGCTGCTTTACTTTTTCCCGGACATGCTGCTCCAGACCGGGGATTGTCCTTATATCCCTGATCGCATCTGCGCGGTCTATCAGGATCTCTCCAACCGGTGTAATACCAAGGTTCCTTAAAAAAGCTGAAATTACCCGGGTGATGCAGGTAAAATTCTCCTCCCCTTCCCGTCCCGCAACAGAAAAAATCAGACCCCGTTGTCCTGTTATACCTCCGGACAACAACCGCTCAGCATGGTATGCCTGACAACGATCGATGAGCAGCTTGAGCCCGCCGGGGACAGTGTTGGTATAAACGGGAGAGCATACAATAAGAAGCGAGGTGCTCCTGATAGCGTCGATGATGTTCTCCATATCATCATTAAAGACGCAGGAACCGGTATTGTAGCACTGGTAGCACCCTATGCATGAGTGGACATCCATATCATGCGGATAGATGACCTGAGCATGCCTGCCAAGGTCCTGAGCTGCTTCAACCGCCCAGCCGGCAAGGGTGCTGCAGTTACCATGTGCCCGCGGGCTTCCCTGGATTACAACAATATCAACAGGAGGGGGAACAGCACGTTTCTGTAATTTCTGTTGGTGATTCAGGACAAATTCCATTGGATTTAATCGGATTTCGCGTTCCCATTCATCGGCTGTGCGCCGTGAGGTCTCCTCAGCAGAAAGCGGGACAAGCGGGGAGTATTCGTACGAATTGGTCCGGAAAACTGCAATCGTCCGCTCACCCTCTGTAACGGTAAGTGTATACCTGACCATCCCGGGATACAGCACAGAAAAATCTTCGGAGTTCAGGGTTAGTATGTACCGTTCCTTTCCGGAATTAATCTCAACCCTGCGAATAAGTGCCGTTGATGGTTCCATCACGCATACTATTATTTATGGAGACTATAATCCTGTGGTAATGGTGTGTGCAGACAGAGAAGTCTTTAGAAAAATGCCCCCTTTGATCCAGGAAACCCTCGTAAGAACAACAAGGTGTGCCATCACGCGTTCCCGGTAAATCTATGAGGTGATCCCCGTTTCCCTGACTCCTATTCCCCTGAGAATCGCGGCGCTGACACAGGAACGCAACAGTCTGCTGGAATATCCCGTTGAACGGCTGGCCGGGGTGATTCAGAGGATAGGATTCAGGTGCGTATCGTGTGCAAAGTGCTGCACCAGGGTATTCAACGGGCATGTATTCCTTCTCGACCGTGACGTAACCTTACTAAAAGCATTGGAACCCGCCGCTCTCGAACCCGCACCTGCTCCCGAATTCTGCGACCAGAACGGTATATTTTATGTCTCGGGGTATGCGTTACGGACACAGGATGATACCCGTGGATCCTGCTGGTTCCTGAATAACGGAAGGTGCCGGATTTATGACCGTCGTTTTACAATCTGCCGCATATATCCCTACATGCTCCACCGCGAAGCTGACGAACAGGGGGAAGTCGACTGGCGGCAGTTCTCCGGGCTTGACCAGCACGGGGAATATGATGCTGAAATAACGGATGACGAGAGCCTCGATCTTGCCCGTGAAACCAAGGAATATGAAAATGCATTCCTAACCCAGGAGATACAGTTTCTTGAATTCATGCAGGATTATTTCACCCGTCACCGGCTCCGACACGTGCAGAAAGTATACGATGACCGGATACGGCGGTTTAACCGTGGTGAAGAGATCACCGTCATGGTATTTTATGATGGCAACATCGAACCGCACCGGATATGCGGCTGAAGCACATCCAGCTTTCTGGCAATTTTTCCTCATTTTTCTGTTGCGAAAGCAGTCATCAGGATTTCCTGTCGGCCCCGAAATAATCCCAATCCCCACCAGTTTCCACGCCGGTTGGGATCCTTTCGTTTTCCTGACAGGACATACATTTCTACCGTGGCATTGATTAAACGCCTGATGATGATCAGACCTGTTTCCAGAAGGAGGTCAAGACATTCCAGATCTTTTCCCGAAGCCGGATACTGCGATCCTGTATCTCATGGTCGGGAGGAGAAGAGGTTTCATCAGGCTCATACAGCGACCGATTTATTTCAATCTGGATCCAGGGGATACCCTTGTGCCAGTAATGTGCATTTGAAATAAAGCCACCGGAAAAGGGATTGTTGATTGCCACTTCGCTGCCAACGGAAAACTTCTCCCTGAAAATATCCGCAAGAAGGGTAATCCACTCTGGAGAACATGTAGCAATGCTGCCTTTTCTTGCCCTTCCCTGCCGGTCACCATTGTTTCCCAGACAAACCAGCGGCCGTACTTTCCCTGCATCCTTCTGGAGCCTTGAACCGAAAGGAAGCATGGAATGGCAATCAAATGCAACCCTTACGGGTTGCCGATCTATGAGTTCATCGATGTGCTGGTGGAACGGGAAATAATAGGTCCTGAGCAGGGAGTGGATGAGGAGCATATCCGGCACCTGCCCGGGTCGGTAAACCTCCCGGCCATCAATTGTCCTCACCTTAATAATCCCGTCCGGATCGCGGAGGGGGAGAGGCAGCGGCGGACGGTTGAGATCAACAATCATCCGGGAAACTGGGGTATCGATATAAGCAACAACACGGTCCTTAAAATCGAACACAACGCGGGTATTAGGATCACAGTAATAACGGAGCTCGTCCTCATCGAGCAGCAGAAGCGGGCGGATGATTTCCGGGACTTCAGTCCCGCCGTGAGGGACCGATATCAGGAAAGGGCAGCGTTTTTTCACCATTCTAGTAACTTTTCATTTGCCGGGAGATTTTGTTAACATTTGGGTTGGATACTGTACTCTGAAAACACGGATTATACAACGACTCCGCAGCTAGATTTCTGTAAATGAGACTCGCTCGAAATTCTTTCACACCACTGCTTCAGGTGAACCCGGGTGCTTAATCCGAGTGGCTTCGGGAGGGTATCCCGTTTTCCATTTTACTCACTTCCTGAGGGTGCTCGGATAAATTTCATTCCTGCGGATACTGAAAAATATTAGTCTTTGCGAGGTCAATAAACTCCTATGAAAAGCTCTTTTGGTGCCCGGGCCGTTGCGTACCCGCTTCCGGTATTTGTTGTGGGGACGTATGACCGTAAGGGAAAACCAAACGCAATGGTTGCCGCGTGGGGAGGTATCTGTTCATCCGATCCGCCAAGTATCGCGATTTCAATCCGCCCTTCACGCTGCACATACAGGAACCTGATGGAGAAGATGGCATTTACCATAAGCATCCCATCGGCAAAGTACATGGCCGAAGCAGATTTTTTTGGCATGGTCTCGGGAGATACTATGGATAAGTTTGCCTTTTCGGGACTTACGCCACTCCGGGCAGATCTTGTCGACGCTCCCTGTATTGCTGAATTTCCTGTTGTACTCGAATGCCGGGTAGCCAAACACGTAAAAATCGGTGCCCATACCCAGTTTATCGGTGAAATCCTGGATGTGAAAATCGATGAATCCGTTCTGGACTCTGAAGGGAAACCTGACCTTGAAAAGCTTCAGGTAATCGGTTTTGATGTTTTCAGTTCAGCGTATTATACAACCGGACCGGTCATCGGGCGGGCGTTCAGTGCCGGGCGAAAATATTTGTCCAGATAATCCTTTTTTTGTATATCTTCCTCCCGGGATATCTGCATTTTCAGGCCGGAGTTACCGTCTCACTCAATTACGAATCCAATCGCGGCGGGTAGTAACAATTCCCGGTTTCTTCTTCTGAATGCCGGGAATTGGGACATCCTGATAGGGAGTGATAGTTACCTGGAAGATGAAGATTATCTTAATCTCATGATCAAATCACCATCCGTCGTAACGGCATAATTTTTTACCAGCATTTCGTCATTCATTGGACAATCCCAGCCAAGAACTTCCCTGATTTTTTGCCGTATCCGCGTTTTTCTCCGGCTGTCGCACATCGTGGATTGTTTCATAGTATCATCACAGATTACAGAGAGTTTTTTATGATAAACGAAAGGCAACCAGGGTGTGAAAGTGTCGTACTCTGGATCACCTAACTACAATTTTCAATGTTACAACCAGCAGATTCGGTTAAAATCAGATTTTTTTGCTTAAGTAGAAATTCTCGTAATTTTTTTCTTAATGCTCGTTGGGGACAACGGCATGTAATGCCTCCGTCCCCGCCGCTGTGGCATCCCCCGGAGCGATAACTCCAGAGAAGGTAATACAACACAATCGCAAAGCGCGGGGGCGGTTCGGGGGGACAGGCACTATCCCCTCCGTAAATAGGTGTTTTACAATTTATTGAAAACTTAGGGTTTCTACAGTGCTGGTTTTTTCAATCTACATGATCATGAGACTGTCCTATTGACAGGATGATACTACATACTCATCTGCGCACAGATGCCTTGAAGAGCTGGAGTGCCAATAATTTTCCTGATATATATGACCCAGTCACATGAGGATCCTTATATCGGAAAGAAAGCAGCGGGGTTCTGTCTTCCTGATGGGGAGGGGATCACCACCTGCCTGGATAGTTTCAGGGGGAAATGGGTGGTTCTGTATTTTTACCCAAGGGATAATACGCCTGGCTGTACTCTTGAGGCAATGCAGTTTGATGCTGCCCTTGAGAAATTTGCCGATATTGGTGCCAAGGTAATCGGGGTAAGTTCGGATTCGCCCGATAGCCATCAGAAATTTGTAAAGAAACATAACCTTTCAGTCCTCCTCCTGTCGGATACAGAACATGCCGTGCTCAAAGCGTACGATTCATGGAAGCCAAAGATAATGTTTGGCAGAGAATTTTTCGGCACCCAACGGGATACATTCCTTATCAATCCCGACGGTACAATTGTTGCAGTCTGGCGTAAGGTCAGCCCGAAGGGCCATGCAGAAGAGGTAAAAGAGGTACTGCACCGGGAAAAAGAAGAGAGGTGAAGATCACTGCATATTTTTAAGGAGGAAAAAATGGTACCCGTATTCACCTGAATACTCTTTTTAGATCTCGATCTCTGCCTTGTGAGTACAATAACTGCTTCTGCTTCCGCGTCGGACGCTAACCGGCGTTCCATCTCATTGAGCCGGGTAATAAGCGGTAAATAGCACTCCCCCATGCTGATGCTATGAGCGGGAAATCGGCTATGCTCCTTTAACCGAAATTATCGGCCATTCTTACACTGGATCCCATTGATTGAAGGAATTCCGGCCGGGTGCTGGCGGCAGATAAGAAAAGGAGTGAAGTATATCACTACCTGCATTACCTGGCATTGACCAAACAACCTGAACACGTGTTCATACTGCCAAAACTAACGGGTATAAAAAGGGAACAACCAGAGCGTTCAGAGCCGATCGGTGCTTTAAATAGCGTTGCTCCAGTGGAAGTAAAGGGGTATTAAAAGATTATGAATTTGCCGGATTAACCATAAAAACAAGATATTATCACCAAATCCTAAAAGAGTGTCTCCTTATGGCCGTTTTTTCAATTTCTTCTTAGTTCGCATGACAGTGGACCTATTGATCCAAATTCTTATAGTTCAGCCTCCGCTCCATTCACCTCATTCATATAAACTGCCGGGAGATTTACCAAATCCATGGTACTCTTTCCATACTTCCAGAGTCAGGATACCGATTCATCGAGGATTGAATGGTACAGAAAAAATGTAAGGAGACACTTCCAGCCTTTTCGAACAAAGAGATAAAAACACGAGATATTTATATCCGGGAAGGTATTCCTTCATCTGAAAATGAAAAAGAGCCGCGCCATTGATTTAAAGGGTATTGCAGTTAGTGCAATGAGGAAATACGGTTTTGAACCCAGGTTCCCTGATCCCGTGATTGAAGAAGTCAGGACAATGAATGCCTGGACCCCCGCCAGCGGAAAAATCAGTAAAGACCTGAGAATGTTCCTCTGGTCATCCATTGATAATTACGACTCTATGGATCTCGACCAGATGGAATTTTGCGAACGCGGACAGAATGACGAAATTCAGGTCAAAGTAGCTATTGCTGATGTGGACCTCTATGTCCGTAAACAATCCCGGACCGATAAGCATGCAGGCTATAACGGAACTTCTGTCTATACCGGTATCGAGACCTTTCCCATGCTCCCTGACAAACTCTCAAAAGGGATCTCCTCTCTTCTCCCGGGACAGGACCATCTGGCTGTTGTCATTGAATACACAGTTAATAAGAAAGGAGATGTCCAACCTGGTGAAATTTACCGGGCAGTAGTATCCAACAAGGCAAAACTAATCTATGAAGAAGTAGGAGACTGGCTTGAAGGGACCGGGGTCATCCCCGAACTTGTCAGGGATGTCCCTGGCCTCATAGACCAGATTCATCTCCAGTGCGAGGCCACCCGGCGGCTGAAAAGAAACCGGATGGAGCAGGGGGCGCTTGACCTCGAGACTATCGAGGCCGATGCAATTGTGGAGGGGGGTACGGTCAAGGACCTTGTCGTCCAGAAAAAAAATATGGCGCGAAGCATCATCGAGGAGTTTATGGTTGCTGCCAATGGCACTATGGTAAATTACCTCGGCAACGCCGGTATCCCTATGATACAGAGGGTAGTGCGTACACCCCGATATTGGGATGAGATCGTGCTTACGGCAGCGACCTATGGTGAAACCCTGCCGCCAGAGCCTGATTCAAAGGCGCTCTCGGGGTTCCTCAACCGGAGAAAAGAAGTCGACCCCGAACACTTCCCGGACCTGTCCCTGACGGTAGTGAAACTTATCGGGCCCGGTGAATATATGACTCTTGAACCGGGTGAACCACCGTATGGTCACTTCGGGCTTGCTGTAACTGACTACACACACGGCACGGCTCCGAACCGCCGGTATGTCGATCTTATCATCCAGCGGCTGATAAAATCAGTTATCGACAAGGTCCCCAGTCCTTACTCACTGGAAGAACTCGTAAAACATTCCACCTGGCTGTCAGGACGGGAGAAAGGATCCAAGAAAGTCGAGCGATTTATGCGAAAAGCCGCAGCGGCAGTCCTGCTCCAGGACAGGATCGGTGAACTGTTTGACGCACTGGTTACAGGGGCTTCAGAGAAAGGTACGTATGCACGACTTATCACGCCGCCGGCTGAAGGCCGGATCATTCAGGGCGAATACGGACTCAAAGTAGGCCAGAAGGTCCATGTCCGCTTGTTGAAGACAGATCCCGATAACGGGTTCATTGATTTTGGATATGCGGGAACAAAGTAGCATAATTCCCCATACCCGAATACGCAGATCAATTATATCTGGTGATTTGCTGATCTGGTACTATCACGTTAGAAATTGTCCCTACCATATTTTTTTCACAGGATTTCCGGTATCATTACCGGATTCAATAGCAGATACTCTCTTCAATAATGACCATCCTTTTATCCACAAACGTAAAATGTCAATTCAAGAATCAATTGTTCATGGTACGATAGGTCAAGATATGGTGCAGAAATATTCTCCATGTATTGCAATTTTTTTAATCACCTGCTGTATTACCATTGTCATTCCTGCCTGCGCAACTGACACTTCATCAGGCGAAACATTAACCCGTGGATCACCGTTTACCATTACCATAACCGGAGCACCGAATACCGCTTACTACGTATGGCTGACCCGGACATACACCTTAACCGGAAACCCGGGAGACCAGCCACCGGTGATTGTCGGGGGACAGAGCGGGGTTCAAAAAGATCCTCCTGAGGGGCCTTATACCATCGGGATGTATGCCTTTAACAACGGGAACGGTCGCACAATCCGGGATGATGTTGCACCCTCAACTCCGGATATGCCGAATACAAATTATTATGCACTTGTCACCACTGATCGTGACGGGCATGCAGTTGTTGCTTTCCGGACATCATCCAGCACCGCAACCCGTACGTTCTCCATCAAAGCAGAGAATCCCCAGTCCGCAGCAAGCGTTTTCATCGAACGTGAACTCCCTCTGCGATTACCAACAACTCCTGCAACAGTGTCTTCTCCAACACCAACAATACCGCCAACAACCAACCCGGCAACAATCGCGATAACAAACCCTGTTACAATAGTACATGCAACACAAGTGCTAACAAAGGAACCGCCCACGACCAGTACTCCCCCGCAACCGTCACCATCAGGAGTTGAAGATGGTATTCTTGCGATCATTGCAGGAATTGTGTTAGCCGGGAAAGGAAATTTTCCTGGAAATTAAATTGGATTCTCAATCCGAACCTGTCCTGGAGGGATCATTTCGCATATTTCATGATTTGTACAGCATCACGCCGTAAAAATAACTGCCACTGATATGTTTCTGAAGAGACTTTTAAAAAAAAGGATTAGGCAAAAATTGAAAAATCATTCTTGATTGCAATGGCTTCAATGATCGGAGTAAGTTTTGATTCGGAGATACCGAACTTTTCCATATACATCTGAAGTATCTTTTTTTCTTCACCGGCAAGCACACCATCGGACATGGCAATATCACACAGGATGGCGAGGGTGGCTATCTTCTGCTTCTCATCAAGAGTACCGGCCACCAGATCTATTACACCGGGAAACGGGTTTGCCTTCATGACCTGCATCGCAGTGTCTACGGATTTCCGGTCACCGCGTACGATCTTAGCAAGGTCGTTGATTTCTGCTTCGTCAATCACTCCATCTGCCGCGATCACCGTTATGGCAGAAAGCACAAGCGCCGATTTTGGAGTCAGCGTCGCTGATTTTCCCGTTAGTTTGTCAAAAATTCCCATATATGTTCACCTTCTTGGGTAAGATTTTTATATTATTTTGTGCGTTGGGGTAATTGGCTTTTTCGATAAAATGCATCTGGTCATTGAGAAGATCTCCCATTTCTAATACCAGATGCGCAATAATTACATCACATAGTTAATCCCGCTGATATCATGTCATTAAAAACCAGCGAGAACGATACCGTTCCCGACAAAAATGATGGCGATGTGATAGGGAAATTTGTCCAGCGGCCATTTTTTTTAAGCTTTACTATTGGCATCCCCTTTTGTGTGTTCAAACTGCTGTTCGGTTCAACAGCAATCCAGGTTGCAACACCGGAAGACCTTTTTCTTATGATCTCCGGAGGGATGGTTATCATCTGGGCATTAACGGATCTTATGATGAATGTCGGGCGATCGGTGCTTGACCTTTTAC
>Ga0105094_10000540_pt1 | contig 19018 bp, 16 predicted proteins | sample PPLLak1March2015_2_FD_87023 | JGI IMG/M metagenome (GOLD analysis project Ga0105094, IMG submission 87023) | Freshwater sediment microbial communities from Prairie Pothole Lake near Jamestown, North Dakota, USA - PPLs Lake P8 Core (3) Depth... | ecosystem: Environmental > Aquatic > Freshwater >...
ATGAGCCTGATCGGCGGCACGCTCGGCGTGCTGATGGGCATCGCCACCGCGCGTGGCCTGACGGCCGTGCTCGAGTGGCCGACCGAGGTGACGGGGGCCACCATCGCCCTGGCCTTCGGCATCGCCGCTTTCGTGGGCGTGGCCTTCGGCTACTACCCCGCGCGCCGAGCCAGCCGCCTCGACCCGATCGACTCGCTCCGCTATGAGTAGTCACGCTCGCGTCGGGCCCACGGCTGTTGCGCTGCGCCAGCGGCTGCGGGCACACCTGACGCGGAACGCGGGCCTCGCGGCCGTTGTCCTGAGCGTCTCCCTGGGCATCGGCATGGCCGGCTACCACTGGTTGGCGCCGATGCCGTGGATCGACGCGTTCGTCAACGCGGCCATGCTGCTCGGAGGGATGGGGCCCGTCGCGCCCCTCGACACGGCCCACGACGACCTGAAGCTGTTCGCCGGCCTGTACGCGATCTACTGCGGGGTTGTGTTCATCGCCACCGTGGGGCTCGTCCTGGCGCCGATCGGCTTGCACCTGCTGCACCGGTTCCATCTCGACCGGTCGGAATGATCACCACATCAGCAGATCATCAGATTCACTATCTCGTGATTCTGGGTCGCAACAGGAGATCCTGGAAGTCGAAGCTGAAATCCGTCGAAGGCGACACGGCCTCCATCTTCGCCTGTTCGATGGAGCCATCCGGCTTCAACGCGAAGGTGACGAAGGCGTCGGCGCGCAGCTCCCGGTCGGTCCACCGCACCACGAACGTGTCGTGCTGCCAATGCTCCATCGTTCCGGCCAGGGCCGGCGTCTTCGAGAAGCGCATGGACAGCCGTCCGCCGGATTCCTCGATGACGATGTCGCCGTACCAGGCATCGGTGTAGGTCCCCGCGTAGCGCGCGAGGGACAGCGATGGCTTCGACGTAATGTCGCGCGCCTGCGTGGACTTCAGCTCGGCGGCGGCGACATTCGCGAGGCCGCGCCCGCGCACGGCGTTGTACGCCGCCACCCAGTCGGTGGGCGGCGCGCCCAGGAAGGCGTCGGCCACGAAGTAGGCGATGGCGTTGAAGGCTTCGCCCGACTCCTGGTTGGTGAGCACCGACACGCCGAGGCCGATGTCGGGCATCACGAAGACGCGCGAGACGAAGCCGGGCAGGCCACCCGTGTGCGTCAGCACCAGGCGCCCGCGATACTCCCGCACGTTCAGTCCAAGCGCGTACCCCGAGACGAACGACTTCAGCGGCGCCAGTTCCGCAGGCGGATCCGGGTTCGGCATCGGCGTCACCAGCGTGGAGATCTCGCGCCAGGTGCGTTCCGAGAACAGCCGCGTGCCGTCGGCCAGCTGGCCCCGGCCAAGCAGCACGCGCATCCACGCCGCCATGTCGGTGGCGTTCGACAGGATGCCGCCGGCCGGATTGGTGTTGTCGCTGGCGAACGGGTTGACGACGCGCACGCGCTCGTCGATGCGCGCGTGCGGCGAGGCCACGTTGCCGCCGTTGGCCGTGGTGTCGAATCTGGGCTGGCTGGCCTTCATGCCGACCCTGGCCAGGATGCGGGTGCGGATGAAGTCTTCCCACGACATGCCGCTCGTGGCCTCGATGACTTCGCCCGCCACGAGGTAGAGCACGTTGTCGTAGGCGTAGGCGCTTCGGAAGCTGGTGGCCAGTGGAATGAAACCGAGGCGCTCGGCCACGTCGCGGCGCCGGTAGGTGGAGGGTGGCCACCACAGCAGGTCGCCTGCGCCCAGGCCCAGCCCGCTTCGGTGCACCAGCAGGTCGCGGATGGTCATCTCGCGGGTGACGAACGGATCGGACATCCGGAACCAGGGCAGGTAGCGAATGACAGGCGCGTCCCACGCAATCTTGCCCTCCTCCACCAGCAACCCGAGAGCGGCGGCCGTGAAGACCTTGCTGTTCGAGGCGATGGCGAAGAGCGTCCCGGCGTCCACCGCGGTCGGGTCGCCCAGCTTCCGCACGCCGTAGCCCCTGGCCGTGATCACCGCGTTGTCCTTGACGATGGCCAGGCTGATGCCGGGGACGTCGAAGGTGGAGCGGGCCCGCTCGACGAACGTGTCGAGCCCGGCTGGCGCGGCTGCCTTCGCGGCGGTGAGGGTCGGTGGCGGTGCCGTGGCCGGCGCCTGGGCGCCGAGCGTGGCCACGGAGAGGGAGGCGGCCAGCAGCAGGACGAGGCGCGCGCGATGCATGCGGTCTTCTCCAGTGATCCGGTGCTCAGGGCTTCGCCGGGATGAAGGGAATCTCGACCTCGTGTGGCACGCCGCGGATGTCGTAGGTGAGCGTCGCCATCACCGAGTCGCCCGCAACCGGCTGGCCCTTCGCCACCCAGCTCTCACCGGACTCGTCGATTTCGAGCGCCAGCGTCTCGGCCGGGGCGCCGGGCCTCGAGACCACGAGGCGCACGTTCATGGCGATGGAGGCGGGCAGCTCGGTGCGGACCGCGTCGCTGAACCACACCGAGTGCCGGCCCGCAGGGTCGAGCACGACCTCGTAATGCACGTCGCCGTTCATCAGGACCAGGCCGCCGTGCTGCGGCGTGTGATCGCCGTGCGGTTCGGTGATGCCCGCGTGCTGCGCATCCTTCGGGGCGGTGCGCTCGACCGGCGCGGAGGGCGGCGCCGGCTGCGAGCAGCCGGCCACGGCGAGGGTGCACACGAGCGCACGCGCGCGCCACTTCACTTGAAGATGTCCTTCGGCATCTTCACGTGCACGCCCATCGTCCCGTCCACGAGCTGCGTGATGGCGACGTCACCCGCCAGGCTGGTGAGCTGGTACGACGAGTGGCGGTCCAGCTTCTTCGTCTCCACGAGGAAGTCCACCATCTCCTGGATGGCGATGCGCGTGGCAGTGGTGAGGTCCACGTCGATGCCCATGCTGATGTAGTGGGTCGGTGTCTCGGCGCGCGGCCACTTCAGCGTCATGCCCTTGCGCACGGTCAGCTGCACGCGGCCGCGCAGCGACGTCTCGATGGCGGTCTGGTCCACCTCGCCGTCGCCCTGCGCGGCGTGCCCGTCACCAATCTGGAACAGCGCGCCCGGCACGTGCACGGGAATCCACAGCGTGGTGCCGGCGACCAGTTCCTTGTTGTCCAGGTTGCCGGCATGGATGCCCGGCGGGCTGCTGTTGACGCGGCCGAGCGCCGGTGGAGGCGCCACGCCCATACTGCCGAAGAACGGCTTGAGCGGTATCTCGATGCCCGGCTGGAATGTGCCGATCATGCGATGCCGGTCCAGCGGGATGATGGTGATGGGCCGGCCCTGCTCGCAGTTCTCGCGGATGAAGCCGCTGCAGCCGTTATAGCCGTACGCGATGGGCAGGTCGATGGCGAGCACCTTCACTTCCAGCGCGTCGCCGGGCGCCGTGCTTTCCACCCACACCGGGCCCGTCAGGATGTGCCCACCCGGGCCGCGGTCCTTCACCGTCTCGACTATGGCGCGAAGCGAGGCCTGCACGTCAGCGGGCTTCACCCCGGCCTTTTCGAGCCGGTCCGGCGTGGAGGTGAGCAGCGTGTCCACGTCGAGGATGTCGCCGGACGCGATACGCAGCACCGGCTTCGACTCGGACCAGTAGTGGCCATAGGCCACCGTGGCCGGGGTGGCCTCGAGCCGATGCGTGCGCGGTGATTGGGCGTCGAGGGAGGCGCAGGCCAGTGACGCGCCGAGGACACACGCGGCCACGCGCCCGCCGCGAACCCTCGCGCACACCCCTGCGCGAACCTCGGTGCGCATTTCTCTGCGAACCCTCGTGCACACCCTCGTGCGAACCTCCGTCAGAACCTCGGTGCGAACCATCGTGCTAGGCCTCGGGCGGAAGTGGCGGCTCGTCCGGCGTCGCATCCTGTAGCGGGATGGGCACCGCATCCTTCTCGGGCTTTGCCACCACGGCGCCCCACGTGGAGAGCGCGCCACCGCCCCACTCCGTGAGGGCGATCATGAACTGCAGGAGGTCGAAGCCGTCCAGGACGAGGCCCATGGTGCGGGCCGTGGCCATGGCGACCAGCGCGCACGCGGCGGCGAAGAGGCCAATGCGCACGAACTCGCGGCGCAGGGCGCACAGCAGCAGGAAGACACCGACGCCGAACTCCAGCCCGCCGTAGGTCGCGCGGAAGTCGGTGCGTGCGCCCGGGGTGCCGAAGGCCAGTGAGAGCATCGACGCCATCTCGTCGGGCCGAGAGATGAAGGCAAACCCGAATCCGGCGTACGACAGCGCCACGACCACGAGCACGAGTCGCCAGAGCGTCATGCGGGGATTCTACCCGAGTACACTGGGGCCCTCGTAGCGATGAGCGCCGGGCCATCAGCCCCCGGCGTCGAAGGAGGCGCGGCGGATGACGGATCGGACGGAAGCCCCCTGGTATCGGCAGGTAAGTGCGTCGGAGTGGAAGACCTTCCTGACCACGTTCACCGCCTGGACGCTGGACGCGTTCGACTTCACCATCCTCACCTTCGTCCTCATCGACATCCAGCAGAGCTTCTCGGTGAACCGGGCGCTGGCAGGGCTGCTCGGCACGGTGACGCTGCTGTTCCGGACGGTCGGCGGCATTGGGGCCGGCACGCTGGCGGACCGCTCCGGCCGCAAGGGGCCGATCCTCTTTTCGATCGCGTGGTACACCGTGTTCGCGTTCCTGAGCGGCCTGTCCACGTCGTACGTGATGCTCTTTGCCTTCCGCGGCCTGTTCGGCATCGGGATGGGTGGCATGTGGGCCGCGGGGATGCCGCTGGCACTCGAGCAGTGGCCGGCCAGGTTCCGCGGCATCGCCTCCGGGATCCTGCAGGGCGGCTACTCGACAGGGTTCCTCCTCTCGTCGCTCGTGTACCAGCTTGGATACCCGCTCATCAGCGATCGGCCGGAGTGGGCCTGGCGGATCATGCTGTGGGCAGGCGTGATCCCCGGCCTGTTGATCTTCCTGGCGATGCGGCGGGTGCCGGAGAGCCCGGTTTGGCTGGAGAAGCAGCGCGAGCTCGCCGCCACCGGCGCGCGCCCGCGCCTGTCGCTCGGGCGGCTGTTCGACGCCGATCTCCGCTGGGTGACGCTCCACACCTCGGTGCTGATGGGCGGCTTCACGCTCATGTACCAGAGCACCACCTTCTGGTATCCGACGCTGCTGACGCAGTTGAAGCAGCAACCGCTGGCATTCCTGCTCCTGCTGAACGCAGGCGGGCTGATTGGCTCCGTGACGCTCGGCGCATTGTCCGAACGCTGGGGCGGGCGGCGCGGGGCCGCGACGCTGGGTGTGGTGCTGGGCCTGGCATCCGCTCCGCTGTTCCTCTTCTCCGCCTCGCCACTCGGGCTGCTCGCCGGCGCCGGGCTCATCGGCTTCATGGCCTCGGGCGCCTGGGGCATCGTGCCGGGCTATCTCTCCGAGCGGTTTCCCACCGACGCGCGCGGGGTCGGGACGGGGTTCTCGTATCACGTCGGCGTCGGCATCGGCGCGCTGGGGCCCTATCTGATTGGCGCCCTCCAGGACGGTGGCATGGATCTCAGGACGGCGATGCTCTGGTGCATTGCCACCGCGGGCGTCGCAGTGCTCGTGCTGCTCTGGCTGGGCCCCGAGACGCGCGGCAAGCAGCTGGACTGAGCGCCTGTCCCGGGAACACGACCAGCCTCCGCTGAAGCTACGGCGGTCCGCCGAAGCCTTCGGCGAAGGCGGAAGAACACGAAGAGCACGAAGCAGGCAGGAACAGGTCTACAGGGTCCAGGGCCTCGAAACGTCTCACGCAGTGGCGCGGCAATGGTGCCGGACCATTGCCGCGACGCAGCTCGGAGAAACGAGGGCCCGGCCTTCGGCTAGGATCGCCACATGCAGGACGTGCGCCTCGCCATCCGCCACCTCCGCAACCGGCCCGGGTTCACGTGGGTGGCCGTGCTCACGCTGGCGCTGGGCATCGGCGCGAACACCGCCGTTTTCACGGTGGTGAACGCGGTGCTGCTGCAACCGCTGCCCTACGCGGACCCGTCGCGCGTGGTGGTGCTCACGGAGCAGACCCCGCAGTTCCCGACCGTCTCGGCGACGCGCTACAACTACGACGACTGGCGCGTGCGGGCGCAGTCGTTCACAGGGATGGGCGCCGTTCGGGCCACCAACATGACCATCACGGGCGGAAGCGAGCCCGAGCGCGTGCCGGCGAAGATGATCACGGCCACCATGCTCCCGATGCTCGGCGTGGCGCTCGCCACCGGTCGCGGTTTCGACGAGGCGGACGACCAGCCCGGCGCCGAGGGCGTCGTGCTGCTGGCCGACGGCTTCGCGCGCCGGCGCTTTCCCGCGGGCGATGCGATTGGCCAGCGGCTGCTGCTCGACAACCAGCCCCACACGGTGGTGGGCGTCCTGCCCGCGCGCTTCGAGCTCTTCCAGCCGGCCGACCTCTACGTGCCCTTCGGTCCCTGGGCGGCCATGCTGCCGGAGGATCGCGGATGGCACCCCGGCATCTTTCCAGTCGCGCGGCTGAAGCCGGGCGTGTCGCTCGAAGCGGCGCGTGCCGAGCTCACGGGCATCTCCCTGGCGCTCGAGCAGGAGTTCCCGGAGTCGAACAAGAACGTTCGCGCGCAGGTGACGCACGTGCAGGATCAGATGGTACAGAACGTGCGCCCCGCGCTGCTGATGCTGCTGGGCGCGGTCGCGCTGGTGCTGCTCATCGCCTGCGCCAATGTTGCCAACCTGCTGCTGGCGCGAGCCGTGGGCCGGCAGAAGGAGATGGCCGTTCGTGCGGCCGTTGGCGCGGGACGGGGGCGCCTCGTGCGCCAGCTGGTGGTTGAAAGCGTGGTGCTGTCCACCGTGGGAGCGGCAGCGGGGCTGCTCGTGGCGATGTGGGGCGTCAGCTTCCTGAGTGGCCCGGCGGTGGCCGGGTTGCCACGCGCGCAGGCCATCGACGTGGAGTGGCCGGTGGCGGCGTTCGCGCTGATGCTGGCCGTGGGGACGGGCCTGATCTTCGGCCTCGTCCCGGCCCTGCAGGCCACGCGCGTGGACCTGCGCGAGTCGCTCAACGAGGACGGCCGCGGCGGTGGCTCGGGCAACGTGCAGCACCGCCGGTTACGGAGCGCGCTCGTGGTGACCGAAGTGGCGCTGGCGCTGGTCCTGCTGGTGGGCGCGGGCCTGCTGCTGCGCAGCTTCGCCGCGCTCACCACGGTGTCGCCGGGATTCGACGCGGCCAACCTGTTCGTCGTGGACCTGCCACTCTCTCCCATCACGTACGCGGACGATGTCGTACGGACGATGATGGTGGAGCAGGTGACGGCGCGCATCCGGCAGATCCCCGGCGTGCGCGACGCGGCCATCACCACGATGCTGCCGATGCAGGGGGGAGGGGCGACTATCCACTTCAACCGCGCGGCCATGCCCCCGCGCGGGCCAGACGACTACATCATGGCGGGCTACCGTGCGGTCACGCCGACGTATCTCTCCACGCTGGGCGTGCCGCTCCGGCGCGGGCGCCTCATCGATGAACGCGACCGCCAGGGCGAGCCGCCCGTGGTGGTGATCAACGAGAGCATGGCGCGGCAGTATTTTCCGGATCTCGACCCGGTGGGGCAGCGCATCCAGCTCGGCACCGAGCCCTCGCCCGACTTCCCGGCCATGGAAGTGGTCGGCATGGTCGGCGACGTGAAACAGGGGTTCGAGGCCGGCGCCAAGGCTGAGATGTTCGTGCCCTACCTGCAGCATCCGGATCCGATCCTGGCGGGGATGTATCGCAGCATCGCGCTGGTGGTGCGCACCGCGGGCGATCCGATGCTGGTGACCGGCACGGTGCGCGCGGCCATCCGCGAGGTGGATCCCAACCAGCCGCTCGTCAACGTCCGGACGATGGAGGGGGCGCTGTCGAATACCGTGGCGCAGCCGCGGCTGCAGATGGTGCTGCTCACGCTCTTCGCGCTCGTGGCCGCGGCGCTGGCGGTGGTGGGCGTCTACGGGGTGATGGCCTACACCGTGTCGCAGCGCACGCAGGAAATTGGCGTGCGCGTGGCCATGGGCGCGTCACCCGGGACCGTGGCGAGGCTGGTGGTGGGGCAGGGCCTGCGGCTCGCGCTGGCCGGCGTGGCACTGGGGCTCGTGGCGGCGTTCGCGGCCGCGCGGGCCATCGAGGGTCTGCTGTTCAACGTGAGCGGGATGGACCCGATCACCTTCGTGGTGGCGCCCGCCGTGCTGTCGGCTGCCGCGGTGCTGGCCAGCTACATCCCCGCACGAAAGGCGGCGCGCATCTCGCCCGTCACGGCCCTCGGGCGGTAAAGAAATCACGAAGACACGAAGGACACGAAGGACGGCACGAAGAACGGCCTGATCGAGAGCCGGCGTCCGACAATGCAGGCTCGGGAGGAAGTCTTCGTGGTTGTCTTCGATCCCTTCGTGCCTTCGTGGTCTCTTGCGGTTACGGCAGCACTCCCGTTCGCGCGGCGTGAATGTAGTCGATAGCCGATGGCCGGACGCCGGCCGCGCGCAGGTCGGCGTTCACCTGCCCGCGATGGTGCTGACCGTGCACCGGCAGGTGCGCGAGGATGTCGCCGAGGGAGCTCTGGAAGGGATCGCCCTTCAGGTTCCTGTAGCGGATCTCGCGCGCGACATCGGCGTCGGACTGCGTGTCGAGGAAGCGCGACCAACCCTCATGGGCGAGATCGAACTCGACGCGGAGTTCGGCCGGGCCAAACGTGGGGTTCACGCCGAAGGGCATCTCGGAACCCGTGACACGCGCCAGCCAGACACGCTTCGCGCCCAGGATGTGATTCAGCCAGGCCAGCGACTTCGGCACGCGATCGGCCACCGGCTCCACCGCGTCGAGCGACACGATGTTGGCCCAGTGATCGAAGGCGAGCATGCGGCGGTGATAGGCGAGCATGGCTCATTCTATCGCCGCCGCACAGCTGCTTACGGCACCATCACCACCAACTCGTTCGACACCGACGTGCCGCCGCTCGCCAACGCCCGGACCCTCACGTAGTACGTGCCGGACGGAACGCCGTTGGCAACGAGAGACGTCGCGGCCGTGGTGGTGGTGACGATGTTGGCGAGGAGCGGGCCCGTTCCCGCCTCGAGTTGATAGCCGGCGGCGCCCGGCACTGGTGCCCACGTGACGGTCACCGTGCTGCCCGTGAGTTGAGCGCCGATCGACGGCGATGGCAGTGGCAGCGCTCCACCGACGGCGACGACCGTATCGGGCCCGGGAGCGCCTTGTCCGCAAGCGCTGTCGGCCATCACCCGCGCGTAGTACACGCCGGCCGGCGCGTTGGTCACGAGTTGGCGCGTCGCACCGGTGCCAAGCGTCGCGATGTTCGAGAGGCCTGGCCCCGTGCCCGCGACGAGCGTGTACGTGCCGTGGGCGCCGACTGCGTCCGGCCAGGTGACGGTCACCGTGCTGCCGGACACGGTCGCACCCGCCGTCACCGGCAACGGGACCGCCCCGCAGCTGACGTTGCCGAACACCATGGCGATCTCGGGCGAGGCCGGGCTGCTGCCGAACGCGTTCAGCGCGCGCACGCGCAGGAAGTACCGGCCCGGCGGCACGCCGGCGAAGGAGAACGACGGGCCACTGGTGGGAAGCGTGCCAACATTCGCCGCCCCCGGGGTGGTGCCCGCTTCCACAACGTAGCTCGTGGGCTCGCCGCCGATGAGGCTGGGCCGCCAGTGCATTGCGATCGCCGAGCCCCCGGTGACGGCGGGCACCGGAACGCTCGGGCGTCCGGGTGCGCCGCCCATCGGAGCGGTGGGGAACACTGAGGGCTTCGCCGAGTCGGTTCCCCAGGCGCCGACAATGAGCAGGTCTGGCTCCGCGCGAACGTGATAGCTCTGCACGGCCGTGGTGCCAAAGCCCGGGTCGAAGGGGAGGTTCACCAGGCCCGTGGCCGCGTCGACGGCAGCAATGCCGGCGCGCGCCGCGCCGTTGACCGTCCCGAGGTCGCCGACCAGGTACACGACGCCGTCGATGACGTCGATGTCGAAGGCCGGGTCCGCCACGACCGGCGCGAACGGCGCCGGCGCGCCGGTGGCGCGATCGACGGCGGCCGCCGACGTGCGGGCTTGCCCGCCGACGCTCGTGAAGTTGCCCGACACGAAGAGGTGCGTCGCCGTGGCCCTGAGCCCCGTGACGTAGGCAGACGTTCCGGCCACGGACGGGTCGAAGGACGTGAGCGCCCACGTCGCGAGGTCGAACGCGCCGACATTCGACCGTGCCTGTCCGCCCAGTTGCGAGAACCCTCCCGCGGCGTAGAGCGTCGTGTCGGCCACCTCGAGCTCGTAGACCTGGCCCGTGACCCCCGCGTCCCATCCGAGGTCGGCCCCGGTCGTGGCATCGAGCGCGGCCAGACTGTTCCGCGCGACACCTGCGACGTTGGCGAATTGCCCGGCCACGTACGTCGTCCCGCCGACGGCCTCGATGCTGTCAACGTAGCCGTCCGCCTCGGGGTCCCAGGGCAGGACCGTCCCCGTCCGGACATCCAGGGCGGCCAGGTTGGTGCGCGCCACCCCATCGACGCTGGTGAACCGGCCACCCAGGTAGAGCGTGTTGCCGGCCACGTCCAACCCGCCGATCAGTGGTGAGCCGAACGTGCCGGACACGATGGCCGGCGCGAGCGACGTGAGTTCACCAGACAACAGGTCCACGGCGGCAAGGCCGTCCCGCGCCACGGCGCCGAAGTGCGTGAAGGACCCGCCCGCGGCCACCACGCCGCCGCTCGACGCCAGGGTCACGACTCGCGAGCTCAAGCCGGGATTCCAGGGGAGCACGCCGCCCGAGCTGGAGAGCCGCGCGATGTTGGCGCGAGCCTCGCCGCCCACGCGCGAGAAGAGCCCGCCGACATACACCGTGCCTCCTTGCGCGAGCAGCGCGAACGCCGTGCCGTTCGCGCCGGGATTGAATGCGGTTACGGCGCCGGTGGACACGTCCACCGCCCCCAGCCGGCCGCGCGCCTGCCCACCGAGCGAGTTGAACTGACCGCCCACGTACAGCGCCGTGCCATCGAGTGCCAATGCGGCCACCCATCCTCCGGCGTTGACGTCGGCCGTCAGCGGAAGCACGGTCCCGGTCGTCGCATCGACGGCCGCAAGGCCCAGGCGAGAAGCCCCGTTGACGGTGGTGAACGTCCCACCCAGGTACACGCTCGACCCGCTTGCCACGAGGGCGGAGATGCCGCCATTGACCGTAGCGGTGAAGCCCGGCAGCGGAGTCCCGGAGGTGGCATCCACGGCGAGCAGATCGCTCGCTCCGAGATACACCGTGGTACCCGAGACGGCCAGTGCAGATACCTCGGAGCCCGGCGGAAGGCCAAGATCCCATGCCAGCACCGCACCCGTGGTGACGTCGATCGCCGCGCCACCCCACCGGTCCGCGGCGTTGACCTGGCTGAAATGCCCGCCGACGTACAGGGTGGTTCCGGACAGGGCGAGGGCCCGGACCGTGGCCTGGCTGGTGCCAACCGGCGTGATCACCGGCGCGAAGGCCGGATCGACCGTGCCGTCGGGCCGAACATGCGCCAGGGCCGCCTGCGCGCTGCCGCCAATGCTCGTGAACCCCCCACCGACGAAGTACCCGCCTGCGCCGTCGGGGATGATGACGTTGACGGGACCGGAGGGCGACGGGAGCGTGCGGGCGGGAGTGGCGCTGCCACTGGTCTGCAACTCAACCAGGCGCGGTGCCAGGTTGCCGATGGGCGCCGCCCCGGTGAAGTCGCCGGCCAGGTAGAGGATGTTGCCTGCGCGCTCGCTTTCGTCGATGGTGCCGTCGAACGCCCAGGCCAGGCGCGACGTCGGGCGGTAGTCGGCGCTCAGCGTCCCGGCCGCGACGCCCGCCAGGATCACGGACACCAGCAGGCGCATCGAGAGGTGTGGTCTCAGCATGCGCCGAGGATCGGCGTGATCATCGGACCTGTCAAATGGAACGCGCGTCACTTGTAAGTGGCACGGTAACCGACTGAAATCAGGACACTTAGGCTCCTGAGTCCCGCCCGGGTGTCACGGCAGGCGTCGTTCGCGTCGGCAGTGAACCGGTCTGCTCACTTCGGGTCCGGCACGTTCGGCACCTGATAGACCTTTTCGAGCGCCTGCAGGTACTCACCAAACAATGCCTTGATCCCGCCGAACTCCTTCTCCACCGCCGCGCGATAGGCGGCATCGGTGGCGAAGTCGTGGAGCAGGGCCGCCATGGCCCGCGCCTGGACCTTGAAGCCGTTGTGCCCCACCGGCTTCAGGTTGTCCTGGTCCATCTCGTACGTGTGGTTCGGCCAGTCGGACGTGTAAGCCGCGAAGCCGATGCCGGGGATGTCGCGCGACACGCTGCCGCTCTCCTCGAAGCCCTGCGGCTTGCCCGGCGTGTCCTGGACCTTCCCGGCGCCGTAGTGCTTCATGTAGGTGAACGCCAGCTCGGCCAGCGTGGCCACCGAGATGCCGTCGCGGTTGCTGCCGTAGTTGTCGATCTTCACCTTGGTCCCGGTGGCCAGCGCGGCGGCCTTCGCGGCGTTGTCCACGAACTCGCGCACCTGCTTCAGGTACACCTCGTCGGGGTATCGGATGTAGAAGTCGGCCTGCGTGCGATCGGGCACCACGTTTGGGGCGGCCCCGCCTTCGGTGATGATGCCCTGGATGCGCGCCTCGGGCCGCATGTTGGCGCGCACGCTGTCGATGTTGTCGAAGAGCGTCATGACGGCGGTGAGCGCGTTGCGGCCGTTCCACGCTGTCATCTGGTGTGCGGGCGCCCCGCTGAAGGTGTACTTCACGCCGTCGATGTTCAGGCAGCAGGTGCCGAAGCCCGGCGCCGGCCGCGACGTGTTCGTGCTGGCGTGGCTCCGGACGATGACGTCCATGCCGTCGAACACATGATTGCGGTGCATCGTCGTCTTCGCGGAGGGCTCCAGCAGCTCCTCAGCGGGAGTCCCGAAGACGGTGACGGTGCCGGGCAGGCCTTCCTTCTCGAGGAACTCCGCGATGGCCACGGCCGCCGCGATGCCGATAGGGCCCTGGGAGCAGTGCTGATCGCCATGGAAAGCGCCGTTCGTGCCGCGGAGGGCGTCGTACTCCACGATGACGCCCATGTGCGGCCGTCCACCGCGGCCACCCTTGCGGCGCGCCAGGAAGGCGGTGTCGAATCCACCCACGCCCACTTCCACGCCGAAGTTGTACTTCTTGAGCACCTCGGCGAGCTTCTGCACCGAGCGCGTCTCCTTGTAGCCGACCTCCGGGTGCGTGCAGATGTCGTCGGACAGGGCGAGGAGCTCGGTTTCCAGGAGCTGCTTCGCGCGCGCGGCCACGGCGTCGCGTCTCGGGCTTGTCGCCGAGAGCCTGGCGACCATGGACGGCACGTCGAGCGACTGCTCGAGCGCATCCATCTTCTGGAGAACGTCCTTCGCCGCCTCGCGCTCGGTGGGCGTTTCCTGCGCCAGCGCCGGCACTGGCGAGGCCAGCCATCCGCCCAGCGCGGCCGCCATGATGAGTCGGTTCACGGGTCCGAAGATGGTGTCGCAGAGCCGTCTGGTCATGGACGTGTGGGGCAAGTGCCGTTCACCGCAGATTGTACCCCGCGGCGACCGGGCCTCCGAGTCGACCGCACAATGCCCTCGCCGTGCGGGCACTCACCGCGCGACGTCATGGGCATGCCCGCCGCCGACGCCGACGCCTGATCACGTCGGCGTGAGCGCCGCCCCACCGGCAGCGATCAGGCCCGACAAGGCACAAGCGAGAATTGCGCCGTCCTCCGCCTCTGCTCATACTCGAGGCGATTCGAATTATCTGACCCTGGGTGAAGAGGGAAGCATGTGGGACATGTACGATCCGCGCGACGATGATCGCGGTCGTTGCATGCGGCGGGCGTTCGAGGTCGACGTGCTCGCCTGTCCGAGCTGTGGGGGCGGCTGCGGCTGGTCGCGCTCCTGGAGGCCGGCGCGGTGACGGCGCGGATCCTGCGGCACCTGGGGCTGCCGTCGGAGGTTCCGGCGGCGCGCCCGGCGCGGGCGCCCCCGCTCCCGAACGGCGACGAGTCCTGGTGAGCGGTCGCCGTTGCTCCTGACCACAACCGTGGTCGTTCCCACCGCGTGAACCGGCCCTCCCTGCGCGGAACGCGCAACGCTCGTGTGTGGGCTCGGCCGGAGGTCTGTCGTCACCTGTGGCGAGCGCCGTCACCGGCCATTGGTGCCGGTCCTCCGGCGGTGCGGGGGCCATCCGCCCTGTGGCGGGGGCGAATCCCGGACGAATCCCGGCGTGAGGGTCTGATAAGGGCCGGTCCGTAGACTCCGGGGACCCGTTTATAGCGGCTTCGTCCTCCGGCAGGAACCGTCGCTGTAAGGGTTGCATCTGTCTGCCGTGCAAGCCGAGCGACACTTAGTCTGGCTCGCCGAGCAGGTTTCCAATCTGGTCCCCCGACGGCCAGCGGATTGCCTTCCAGTCGGACCAGCAGAAGGACCTGGGAATCTTCGAAAAGCGTGCGGATGGCACGGGAGAGGTGGTGCGCCTCACGACGCCGAAGGCCGGCGAACGTCACGTGCCGGAGTCCTGGTCACCGGACGGCAAGCATGCGTTGCGGCAGGCGGTCTCCTGGGAGTCGACCGACAGCGGAGCCACGCCCGCAGCCGAGGCGGAGGCCGCCACACCTGTTCGGTAGGTCATCAACTGGTTCGAGGAACTGAAGAAGCCGGTGCCGACGAAGTAACGTGACCACGGGACTGCCCACGAAGGCCCCACGAAGGCCGCGCGTGTCAGCTGAGCGCGCGAATCACGTCCCACCGCGTGATGATGTAGGTCTCGTCGCTCTTGAAGTCGCGCACCAGCACCGCGGGGCTGGCGTCGGTGAGCATGCCCGCCAGCGCGTCCACGCCAGTGGAGATGTCGGCGTAGGGGATGGCGTGCTCCATGATCGCCTCCACCGGGCCCTTCAGCAGTTCGGGGTTCTTGACGATCTGCTCGAACAGGTGGCTCTCCCTCACCGAGCCCACCAGGCGGCCGTCGGCGGTGACCGGCAGCTGCGAGTAGGCGTGCTCGGTCATCAGGTTGGCCGCCAGCGAGACCGGCTCGTTCCGATCGATGGTCGTGAGGCGCGCCTTCTGCCGATCCGCCACGAGATCCTTCGCGGTGAGCCCCTTCTTGTCGAGAAAGCCCTTCTCGCGCATCCACTCCGGGTTGTACATCTTGCCGAGATAGCGCGTGCCGTGGTCGTGGAAGATGACGACGACGGTCTCGCCGGCCTTGAAGCGATCCGCCAGCTGCAGCAGCCCCGCCATGGCCGAGCCCGCGGAGTTGCCTGCGAAGATACCCTCCTCGCGCGCGATCCGGCTGGTCATGATGGCCGCGTCCCGGTCCGTGACCTTCTCGAAGTGGTCGATCACCGAGAAGTCCACGTTCTGCGGCAGGAAGTCCTCGCCGATGCCCTCGGTGATGTAGGGGTAGATCTCGTTCTTGTCGAAGATCCCCGTTTCCTTGTACTTCTTGAACACCGACCCGTAGGTATCGATGCCCCACACCTTCACGGACGGCTTCTTCTCCTTCAGGAACTTCCCGACGCCGCAGATGGTGCCGCCCGTGCCGACGCCGACGACCAGGTGATCCACCTGGCCCGCGGTCTGCTCCCAGATCTCCGGTCCCGTCTGCTCGTAGTGCGCCTGCGCATTGGACGGGTTGTCGTACTGGTTGGCCTTCCAGCTGTTGGGTGTCTCGCGCTCGAGGCGGGAGGACACGGAGTAGTACGATCGCGGGTCTTCCGGATCCACGTCGGTGGGGCAGACGATGACGTCGGCGCCGAAGGCGCGGAGCGCGTCCACCTTCTCCTTCGACTGCTTGTCGGTGGTGGTGAAGATGCACGTGTAACCCTTCACCACCGCGGCAATGGCCAGGCCCATGCCCGTGTTGCCCGAGGTGCCCTCGATGATGGTGCCGCCGGGCTTCAGCCGGCCGTCGCGCTCGGCGTCCTCGATCATCTTCAGGGCCATGCGGTCCTTGATCGAGTTGCCGGGATTGAAGGTTTCGACCTTGGCCAGCACGTCCGCCGCGACGACCCCTTTGGTGAGGCGGTTGATGCGGACGAGCGGCGTGTGGCCGATGGTATCGAGGATGGTGTCGCAGATCTTGTGGGTCATGAGGGGGCGCCGGCTCTCGGCCAGCGCCCTCGATTCTACCCCGCGATGAGTGTTACCGCGGCGCGCTGCCACGTGCGCAGCGTCTCCGCGCCGCCGGCCGCGGCCGACACCAACGCTCGGCCTTGCGCGCGAGCAGCCTCCACTCGTCTCGCGCATCGTCGGCGTGGCGCGCCAGCCAGGCCAGCGCCACGAGTGTGGCCCACAGCCGCCTGGCATCGTCGGCGCCGGCCACATGGGAGACGCCTGCCGCCAGGTGCTTCAGGTTCACGCCCACGGCCGCCGCAAACTCCGACGTGAGGTCCCACGACCCGTCCGCGCGCTGCAGCGCCACGACCCGATCGAGCGGCCGTTGGGCATCGGCCCCAGACCTGCGGGACGTCCCGCTCAGCGCGTCGAGCATCCGTCGTCCCACACGCCGGGCGCTGGCAGGACGGAGAGGCATTGCTGGCGCGCCACCTGTCTCCATCGCGTCCATGTCCGTTGCGGCGAACGCGTCCAGGACATTGATCGCGCGTGCGCTGAGGCCCGACGAGCGCGGCATGCTGGTCAAGGGCATGGGCAACGCAGCGTCCTCGAGCCCGCCCCATCCACTGGTGAGCGCGACGGGAATCCGTCGCAGGGCCATCTCGCCCTCCACCGGCACCTCGCGCCGCTCCACCGCGACCCCTGGCTCTCGATCCAGCCCGAGCCCTCTTCGAGTTCCCGAATGAGCGTGCGCGCCGCCAGGGTCGCCAGCGTCGTGCCCGACATAGCGGTCACGGGATCGATGGAGACCGAGTGCGACACCGCGCCCTGCGTGCCGCGGGCCTCCACCGAAAAGCCTTCGAGGGGAACAGGGACGCCCGCAACCACCAGGCCGGCCGGCACGCCCGGCTCGGCGGTCGTGAACTCAGTCGTCGGCATGGTTACGATCTCCCGTTGCTCCGATGTGAACGCGACACCACTCCATCAGGCCCTGCAGTGCCGAGGCGGGTGGCAACTGGACATCGCCCCGGACGTGCACCTCGACGCCAGGCGCCAGCGAGAGCCGGCGCCAGACCGAGCGGCCGAGCGCCTCGAGCGACGGTGGCGGGGCAGGGCGCGCGCCCGTGAGGGCCCCCTGGATCGCCACGAGGCTCAATCCCGCCTCCTGCATCGCCTTCACCTTGAGCAGCGCGTCGAGATGCTCGCGGCCGTAGTGCCGGCCGCGGCCGACACCCAGGGGTGGGGGAAGCAGGCGCTCCTGCGTGTAGTAGCGAACCGTTCGCCTGGAGACACCGCCGAGTTCGGCCAGCTCCTCAATGCCGTAACGCGGGTCCTCACCGCTCATGGAGCAAGGGTCCGCTGGTGGGTTTGTGCGATCAGGGCCTCCTGTCGGGGTTAGCCGTTGATGTCGTCGAGCCGCAGCGACAAGTCGGGCAGGACGCGCGAGGGGATCGCGTCCGCGGCGGCCGCCGCAGCCCGGTGCGCGAGGTGGCCGTCGTCGAAGGTGAGGACCTCGACCGTGCGCGACAGCTGGTGCACCAGCCAGCATTCGCGGATCCCGTGCGCGGCGAAGCACTGCACGCGCTCGGCCAGCGAGCCGATGCGGGGCAGCGGAGACAGCACTTCCACCACCAGGTCCGGTGCGCCTCGCACTCTGTCCGTTACGATGCTCAGGCGCTCGCGGGAGACGTAGACAACGTCGGGCTGCAGGACGACGGCGCGGTCGTGATCCAGGATCACGTCGAGCGGCGCCACCCAGACCTTGCCCAGATGTCGGCTGCGCACGTGCATGCGAATGGCCACTGCGATCTCGAACGCGAGATCCTGATGCCAGGACGTGGGCGACTCGGCCACTTGCAGCGTCCCGTGCCACAACTCGTGCACCTGGTTGGTGGTCGGTGTCCGCAAGTACTCCGCGGTGGACATCACCGTGCCCGGTTCTGGCAGCGCCTCGTTCCACGCCAGCGGTTCGCTCATGACTCGCCTCCGCATGCCACCCCCCTCGATCGGCCTGTGACCTCTCCAGGGCGACTCGTTCGACGACGATGCCATCGTCTGCGTGCGAAGACAAGGGTGACAATGTGGGGGTTGACAATGTGGGGCGACAATGAGGGTTGGGCGGCGGCGCTTGACGATGACCCGGCGCCCGGGAATACTCGGAATCCACAACCCACCTGTGACCCATTCATGAAGCTGACGGACTTGCGGGGCATCCTCCAGTACGTGCCCCAGTTCCGCGAGAAGACCTTCATTCTCGCCATCGACGGCGGCATCGTCACCGACGAGAGCTTCGGCACGCTGCTGCTCGACGTGGCGCTGCTGCGGTCGCTGAACATCCGCGTGGTGCTCGTGCACGGCGCGGCGGCGCAGATCCAGGCCCTCGCCACCGACCGCGGCGTGCGCGCATCGGACCTGAATGGCGCCGGCGTGACCGACGCGCTGACCCTGGACCTGGCGCTGACGGCCGCCACGCGCTTGACGCACGAGGTGCTCAACGGCCTGTCGACCAACGACCTCCGCGCCGCGTGCACCAACGTGGTCACCGCCCATCCAGTCGGTATCCTCCAGGGCGTGGATCAGGGCTTCACCGGGAAGGTCGAGCGCGTCGACGCCGAGTTCCTGCAGTCGCTGCTCGCGCAGGGCGTCGTCCCGGTCATCCCGCCGCTCGGCTTCGACGGCCAGGGCAAGACCTATCGCGTCAACTCCGACCGCCTGGCGGTCGCCGTGGCGGAACAGCTGAAGGCGATCAAGCTGATCTTCGTGACGTTCCAGGATGGACTGGTCCATCACGGCGAGCTCATTCGGCAGATGCTGGTGGACGATCTGGCCGCGCTGCTGCAGCGCGATCCGGGCGGGTTTGCGCCGTCGCAGCGGTCCAAGGCGGTGAGCGCGGTCGCGGCCTGCATGGCCGGCGTCCCGCGCGTGCACGTCATCAACGGCACGCTGGACGAGGGGCTGCTGGGCGAGGTGTTCTCGAACCACGGTCTCGGCACCCTGATTCACGCGA
>Ga0105094_10000541_pt1 | contig 19016 bp, 15 predicted proteins | sample PPLLak1March2015_2_FD_87023 | JGI IMG/M metagenome (GOLD analysis project Ga0105094, IMG submission 87023) | Freshwater sediment microbial communities from Prairie Pothole Lake near Jamestown, North Dakota, USA - PPLs Lake P8 Core (3) Depth... | ecosystem: Environmental > Aquatic > Freshwater >...
GAAGAAGTGGATTTGGCTAGCCTCGGGGTTGGCGAGGAGGCCGCTCCAGCGCCTGCCACAGAACAGCCGGAAATTGCCGCCAAAGAAACCACCGCCGCGCCTGCGACGGAGGAAGCCGAGCCAGAAGCCGAGGAGATTCCTGGTTTACCCGATGGCGTACGCGCCTCCCCGCTGGCGCGCCGCATGGCAGAAGATCTGGGTATCGATTTACGCAAGGTCAAAGGCAGCGGTCCCCAGGGGCGCATTATCAAGCAGGACATTGAGGAATATAAGAAACAGCCCGCGCCTGCAGCCGCACCCGTGTCTGCTCCTTCGCCGGCAGTGGCGTCCCAGCCGGTTTTCAGCACGGTAGGTTCTCCTCCCCCAGATGAGACTGTGCCGCTTACCCGCTTGCGCGCTGCCATTGGACGCCGGATGGTGGAAGCCAAAGTGGAAGTTCCCCATTTCTACGTCACCCATGATTATGATATGGCCCCGGTGATGGAAATGCGCAAGCAAATCAACGCGCTGCTCCCGGATGGCGAAAAATTATCGGTCAATGATTTTGTGGTCAAAGCTGTGGCGCTGGCGCTGCGCCAGTTTCCCAATCTGAATGCCAGCCTGGGTGATGGCGCGATCATTCGCCACGGGCAGGTGAATGTAGGCGTCGCCGTGGCTGTCGAAGGCGGCTTGCTTACCGTGGTGTGCCGGGATGCCGATCGCAAGCCTCTGCGCCAGATCTCGCTGGAGGTCGGCAGCATGGCTATAAAAGCCCGCGATGGCAAGGTACGCCCGGATGATATTGAAGGCTCCACCTTCTCAATCAGCAACCTGGGCATGTTCGATGTTGAATCCTTCACCGCCATCATTAATCCTCCGGAGGCTGCCATCCTGGCGGTCGGCTCAGCGCGTGAAGTGCCGGTGGTCGTGGATGGCGAGATCAAGCCGGGTATCCGCATGAAAGCAACATTGTCGGTCGATCATCGCGTCAGCGATGGTGCTGAAGGCGCTCGCTTTTTACAGGCTCTGGAGCTCTATCTGCAGGACCCCTTGCGATTAATGCTTTAGGCTCGTTGCAACATTTACCCATACGCCGCCAAATAGAATAAGGCGGCGTATTTATTTCTCTTCCCCCGGCGTAACTTGGCTGAATTTCTGGATATTCCGCCGAAATCTCCGATTTTCGTATACAATGATTGCCGAGGAGATCAGCATGACCGACCTTGAATATGATTTTCGCTATCTTGAAGCTGGCCTGGCCAACCTGGATGAATACCTGTATTCTGACGAGGTCTACTGGCCTCTTCAAGCAGTTTCTTTACCTGGCGCTCCCCCATTTCCGCAGCTTACCCTGGATGGGCTTTTGTTGGCTGTGGCTCGTTTGCGAGCGCGTAACCTGGATTTCCAGGATGAGGCGCGTTTGATGCGTCTGGAGGGCGAGCTGCAAGCACCCCGGTCCAATCGCCGGGTCGCCTGGGAGCAGAAAGCCACCCGAAATTTCACCGCCCGCCTGACTTTATGGCGCAACTTCCTGGAAGAGCTGCGCGACGATCCGGATGCTCATGCAGACCGCTACGCTTATGAGGTGACTCGCCGCGTGCAATTGGCGTTGCTTGCCGATGATGCGCGCGGGCGTACCCAGGCGGAAGATGATTTGCTGGGTTTGCTGGATACAGTGCTGCAGAGCCTTTTGGTCCCTGGTGAATTTATCTGGGATTCAGAGCTTGAGCAAGGGTTTGACAAGTCTTCATTTTGGTTTTTATACGGCCGACCGGAATCGTAGGAGGGCTTAAGCGCCGGTCTTCCGTGCCGGTGATGTCCCCTGATCATTGTACTGCTGCAATCACCGCACACTGGATCAGGGTGTATGGAGTGTTTCAATGAGTGATTTTCTACAATTTTCGTTGGCTTTGGCGGTCATCATTGCCCTGGCAAAGGCTGCCGGCTATCTCAGTATCAAGCTCGGACAACCCTCGGTATTAGGAGAGTTGATCGTCGGTATTCTGCTGGGGCCAACGGTCCTGGATTTCTTGCATTTCACTATTTTTACGGATAACCATCTGGGGGATGTCATCCATGAGTTAGCTGAGATCGGCGTCTTGCTGCTCATGTTTATTGCTGGCCTCGATTTACATCTCGATGATCTGGTGAAATCTGGAAAGGTTTCCGCCCTGGCGGGCACAATGGGCGTTATCCTGCCTATCGGACTGGGATATGGTTTGGGATTATTGTTTGGGATGCAAGCGCAGGAAGCTTTGTTTGTCGGCCTTGTACTGGCCGCTACCAGCGTCAGTATCTCGGCGCAGACCCTGATGGAATTAAAAGTGCTGCGCAGCCGTGTAGGCACTGCCTTGCTCGGCGCAGCAGTGTTTGATGATATTCTGGTTGTCCTGGGTCTATCCATGTTCATTGCCCTCACACAGTCCGAGTCGGGTTTGCTGCAGGTGGTCTGGATCGCGGTGCGCATGGTTCTATTCCTGGGAGGGGCAGGCGTGCTGGGGATACTCATCCTGCCCCGGTTAAGCCAGCGAGTGGCAAGCCGGGATATCGCTCAAGGTGTGGTGTCTTTTGCTTTTGTGATGATCCTGATCTATGGCTGGTCAGCGGAAATGCTGGGAGGCATGGCTGCGATTACCGGCGCCTTTCTGGTAGGCCTGGTGCTCACCCGCAGCCAGGTCAAGGATCGCATTCGCAGCGGGGTCTCGACCCTGGCCTACGCGGTATTTGTGCCCATATTTTTTATCAATGTTGGTTTGTCGGTCAACGCTCGCCAGCTTTTAGGTCCGGTGTTCTGGTTATTCCTGGGAATGACCGTGGTTGCGGTGATTGGTAAGGTCGTTGGCGCAGGGGCTGGCGCTTTAATGGCTGGATTGAACCGCCAGGAGGCGTTGCAATTAGGTGTCGGTATGATGTCGCGTGGTGAGGTTGGATTAATCGTTGCTTCGGTGGGTGTTCAGCAGGGTTTACTGACCGACGATGGCCTGGCAGCGATTGTGGGTGTGATCATTGTCACCACCCTGATGACACCTCCCATGTTGCGGGCGTTGTTTGCCAAACCCAGGTCCCAACCGAAGAATAAAGAGATCCTGCCAGAAGGAGAATCCAAATGAGTTTTTTGGTTGTGTTAATTGTCGATGATCCAGACAACTGTCCAGCGATTTTAGATGCCTGGGAGGCGATGGGGGTGAGCGGGGTGACGATCCTGGAAAGTAGTGGCCTGGGGCGCTATCGCCAGCAGGGCATGCGCGAGGATATGCCGTTGATGCCTAGCCTGCGGGATTTCTTTCAACAGGATGAAATCCGTCACCGTACCTTGTTTTCCGTGGTGAAAGATGAGGCCATGGTGGACAAAATGATTGAGGTGGTCCAGGATGTATCTGGTGACCTGGATCAGCCCAATTCGGGCTTTCTGTTTGTGGTACCGGTGGTTCGAGCTGTTGGCTTGAATCGCAAGCTAGAAGATTAAGGCATCGGGAATAGTTCTTTTAGAATTTGTTGACCTGTCCCGTTCTGCAGGCAGATCATTAAATTGCGCGCTTGTCCCTGAGGCTGCGTGACAGCCAGAGCCAATAATGGCAGGCGCAATTCATCTGCCAGGGCTGCCTGGAGTTCAACCGGTCTTACGTTTTCATCCAGCCAGGCTGCGGGTAAGTAGCCTATCGCGCCTGGGTCGGCGGATACTTCTGCCAGCATCCAGCCGGGGTCAGCCGCCAAACGCGCCTGGCTGGCTAAATTCTTCTCACCCAATATGGTTTTTTCAAATAACTGCCTGGATTCATCCGCCGGGGTCAATACCCAGGGAGTTACGGCGTGGTCTGTACCACCGATTTGCGACCAGTTCTGAACTTCTCCGGAAAAGAGGTTTTGTAATTCGTCCGCGCTCATATTTTGTACAGGGTTGGATGGATGGACGATCACGAGGATCTGTGTTTCACCCAGCGCGACTCCGAATTCTCCTTCAGTAGGCTCGCCCAGTACCAGGCCCAGGCGGGTCAGGCCCTCTACCTCATTGTTCAGGTCGATCGCTGTGCGGGGCGCTTCTTCTAAGAAGAGCGCCAGGTCCGGCATTTCAGCAGCGCAGGCCTGCAGAACAGGAACGGCAATCCGCAGAACGGGGGTATGCAGTACTACCACCGCCTCCGGAAATTCTGCGTTTACAGGCACCGGAGTAGGGGCTTGGCAGGCAGCCAGCACGAATATCAGGCCGACCAGCAAGGATAGATAGTGTGGTTTGCGAAACCCAGGCTCAACCAAATAAACCGACTCCCATGCTGAGCAAGCCCAACACCAGGCAGTAGACCACAAATACGGTCAATGGCCGGCGTGTCAGGTAACTCAGCAACCAGCGGATGGATAAATAACCGGTTATCGCCGCGCTGATGAAACCGGGGATGAAGACTGGCAACAGGCTGGTGAAATTCGGCATTTCCAGCAGATCGAGCCCAGCCAGCAAACCTGCCGCCAGCATAATCGGGATGGACATCAGGAACGAAAAACGCGCCGCCTGAGCGCGCTGCAAACCGCGCAGCATCCCGCCCGTGATGGTGGCGCCAGAGCGTGAAACGCCGGGAAAGATTGCTATGGCCTGGGCCAACCCGATCCACAATGCATCGCTCAGTGTGAGGCTGTTCAGATCACGCTGCCGGCTGCCCAGGCGTTCGGCGATCGTCAGCAAGCCCGCGGTAACTAGCAGAAATATCCCCGTTGCTATCAGGCTGCTGAAAGCCTGTTCCACCAGGTCTTTAATCAGCAGGCCGATGATCCCGGCAGGCAAGCTAGCTGCCAGGATCAGCCAGCCGAGTCGCGCCTGGGGGTCAGCAAAAGGTGTACGCTGCACCAGCCCTGCCAGGAAGGCGCGCCCGATAGCAAGCAAGTCTTTCCAAAAATAAGCTACCACGGCCACCAGGGTTGCTACCTGGACTAACACATTGAAGATGAAACCTTCGCCGGCAGGTATGTCCCAGCCGAGCAGGTGTGGGACGATCACCAGATGTCCGGAGCTAGAGATAGGTAGAAATTCAGTCAGGCCTTGCACGATGCCGAGCAGGATGGATTGGATGATGGTCATAGGATCAGGCTCAATGTAGGGATTTAGTTTGCGGGATCGTCGAATGCGCTTTCCGGGCCATCTACCTGGCGGGCGGCGAAGAAATCTGCCGCAAATTCTGCCAGGTTACCCGCCAGGATTGCCTGACGCAGGTCAGCCATTAAGGCCAGCAGAGTGTGCAGATTGTGGATCGAGAGTAAAGTAGCGGAAAGCATCTCGCGAGCCGCGATCAGGTGACGCAGGTAGGCGCGGCTGAAGTTGCGGCAGGTGTAGCAGGTGCAGCGTTCATCAATTGGCAGCGGGTCACGCGCGAACGCAGCATTGAGCAGGTTCAGGCGGCCGGTGCGGGTCATTGCAGCATTATGCCGCGCCAGGCGCGTGGGGAGCACGCAGTCGAAGATATCAATGCCGCGCAGCACACCATTGACCAGGTCTTCCGGCGAACCGACTCCCATCAGGTAGCGCGGCTTTTCTTCAGGTAAGAGTGGGTCAACGACCTCCAGCATGGCATTCATTTCTTCTTTCGTCTCGCCCACGCTCAAACCACCGATGGCTGTGCCGGGTAAATCTAGATTGGAGATAAATTCTGCCGATGCCTGGCGTAGATCGGGGAAGATGCCCCCCTGGACAATTCCAAATAAAGCCTGGTCCGGGCGTTGCTTGGCCTGGATGCAGCGTTCAACCCAGGCATGGGTGCGCGCCATGGCGCGCTCATTGTAAGCTCGATCATACGGCGGCGCACACTCATCAAAAGCCATGATGATATCGGCCCCCAGGTTCTCCTGGATGGCAATGGATTTCTCGGGTGTCAGACGGCGCATTGATCCGTCGATATGACTCTTGAATGTCACGCCATCTTCATCTATCTTTCGGTTTTCGGCCAGAGAGAATACCTGGAAACCGCCTGAGTCGGTGAGTATGGGGCGATCCCAGTGCATAAAGCGGTGTAAACCGCCCATTTCAGCGACCAGCTCGTCCCCAGGGCGCAGGTACAGGTGGTAAGTATTTGCCAGCACCAGGCTGGCGCCCAGTTCATTCAGTTGCGCAGGCGTAATGGCTTTGACACTTGCCTGGGTGCCCACCGGAGCAAAAACCGGGGTCAGCAGCTCGCCATGCGGCGTGTAAAAGATACCGGCCCGGGCGCGCCCCTGGCGGGCCTGGAGTTCAAATTTAAACATCTGGTTCAAGTTTGTGTTCCTGTGATCAATTTGGCAGCCGGCTGGATGCGCCAAAGGCTGATTATACCTGCTAAATGACTCAGAAATTTGAGCATATAGGGATGATATAATTGTCAGACCTTTGTATGTGGGGTCCTCCAAATAATTCTATGAACTACACCCACCCAATAAAACCAGGAGAGAGATATATGCAGCCGACCGTCAAGCTCGGGCCAAAAGCACGCGCCTTCATTGAACGGGATTCAGCCGTTGTTTCCCCGTCTTACCCGCGGGGCTATCCTTTTGAGATGGATCACGGGCGAGGTACACAAGTCTGGGATGTGGATGGGAACCGTTTTCTGGATTTTGCCGCCGGGATTGCGGTGGTTGCCACCGGGCATAGCCATCCGCAAGTGGTGAAGGCGATCCAGGAGCAGGCGGAAAAGTTCATTCACATCTCCTCTGATTTCTACCACGAAAAATGGATCGAGCTGGCTGAAAAGATTAATGCCATTGCCCCGATGTCGGGTGAGGTAGTCTCTTTTATGACCAATTCTGGCACCGAAGCTGTGGAAGCCGCCATTAAACTGGCTCGCTACCACACCCGCCGGACTGAGTTCATCGGTTTTCTGGGTGCGTTTCATGGGCGCACCATCGGCTCGGTTACCTTCACCGCCAGCAAACCGGGCTATCACCGCAATTTCTACCCCCTGATGAATGGGGTTTATCATGTTCCCTTTCCAGATCCCTACCGCCCCATCTTACAGTCTTTGCCGGGCGAAGCTTATGGGGAGACGGTGGTTCGCTACCTGGAAGAGCAGATCTTTGGGCACCTGGTCCCGGCCGATAACGTTGCCGGGATATTGATTGAGCCCATCCAGGGCGAGGGCGGCTATATCTTGCCCGAAGCGTCATTCTTCCCCAAACTGCGCCAATTGTGTGATAAATATGGCATCTTGCTGATTGCCGACGAAGTCCAATCGGGCGTGGGGCGCACCGGTAAATGGTGGGCAATTGAGCATTTTGGCGCCGAGCCGGATATCGTCTGTTCCGCCAAGGGCATTGCCTCGGGTATGCCCCTGGGGGTGATGTTTGCCCGCAAAGAGGTTATGAGCTGGCCGCGTGGCTCGCATGGCAACACCTATGGCGGTAACCCCATCTCCTGCGCCGCTGCCCTGGCAACCCTGGATCTGGTTGAGAATGGCTATATGCAAAATGCAGCCGAGGTAGGCGCCTATGCCATGCAGGGTTTGCAGCAAATCCAGCAACGCCACCCCTGTCTGGGAGAAGTGCGCGGTGAAGGCTTGATGATCGGGCTTGACTTTGTAAAAGACCCTCAGACCCGCACGCCGGATGGGGCGCTACGCGATCGCGTGGTGGATTTGGCTTTTGAACATGGCTTACTCTTGCTGGGCTGTGGTCCGAGCGTGATCCGCCTGGCTCCGCCGCTGTGTGTTACACGTGACGAAGTAGATGAGGCTTTCGAAGTGCTCGAGTACGTGATCGGTGTTTGTGAGAAAGGGGCAGAACCGGTTGCTGCCTGATTTTCGCGTCCGCCAGCGCGACTACCTGCTCGAGATCAGCCGGGCCATCACCCAGGAACTGGATCTGGATAAGCTCCTGGAGCGCATTCTCACCATTTCGGTAGAGATGCTGGCTGGTCAGGCTGGCTTTATCGCCTTGCGCGCCAGCCCCAGCGGCTGGTCGTTGGGTGCCAGTTTTGGTGTTCCACCGGCTCTATTGCGCTATTTTGAACCACTGCTGGCGGAGATTCCCGAGCATGAAGACTCCGCCAGTACTGAGCTGGCCGAGATCAACCGCTTATTGCAAACCATGACCCGCGCCACCAGTTTTGGCCTGCTCACCGGCGTGGCACTGCCGCTATTTGCCCATAAACGCGTGATCGGGTTAATCTTCATTTTTCGCAATTACGCCGGCAGCTTCTCGGTCAACGACCGGGCATTATTACAGAGTTTTGCCGACCAAGCTGCCATCGCCGTGCAAAATGCCCAGCTTTATACGCAGCTCAGTCTGGAAAAGCGCCGCCTGGATGCACTGGTAAATTCCGCCGCCGATGGTATTTTGATCATGAAATATGACCGCACCGTCGAGCAGTGCAATTCGGCATTCGCGCGCATGGTGAACCGGGACGCGGATGCGCTGCTCGGGATGCCTCATTCAGAAGTGGTGCGTTTGAATAATGTGCGCGATGGTCTGACCCTGGAGCAAGCTGAAGCCAGCGGTTGGCCGCTTACCCCGCATGCATCTCTGTATGTGGAAGGTGATCTGCAACGTTTCAACGGCCACAACATACCCGTGGGTGTAACGTATGCTCCACTGCTCGATGCGGAAGGTCATCTAACCAATATCATTGCCACCGCTCGCGATATCACGCGTTTTCGGGAGGCGGAGGAGCTGAAAAGCACCTTTATCTCGGTCGTTAGCCACGAGCTAAAGACCCCCATTGCGCTGATTAAAGGTTACGTCAGCACCCTGCGGCGGGAAGATGCGCACTGGGAGCGCGAAATTGTCAATGATAGCCTGGCAGTCATCGAAGAGGAAGCAGATCGCCTGACCGGCTTGATCGAAAATTTACTGGATGCCTCTCGTCTTCAGGCTGGCGCTTTGTCCATCAATCGCTCCGATGTAGCCCTGGATGTTCTGGCTGTGCGCATAGCAGAGCGATTTCGCACCCAGACCACGCAGCATTCGATCCAGGTAGAGTTTCCGCCGAGTTTTCCGATCATCCTGGGGGACGAGGAGCGGCTGGGTCAGGTGCTCGAAAACCTGCTGTCGAACGCCATCAAGTATTCTCCTGGTGGGGGCGATATCCGCATCCGGGGTGAAGTCCGCCCCGAACGGGTAATCGTGTGTGTTAGCGATCAGGGGCCGGGTATCCCTGCCCAGGATATTCCCCATATCTTTGACCGTTTTTACCGCGCCTCAGAAACCTCGCGCACCACCAAGGGCGCTGGATTGGGGCTTTACCTAGCGCGCGCCGTCGTGGAAGCACATGGCGGGCGTATCTGGGTGGACCCGGTGCCCGGCGCCGGGGCACGCATCTGTTTTTCCTTACCTCGTGATGAAAGCCTGAGCGCTCAGCGCTAAATTTAAACCGGCTTTTACCTTTTTTGGAGTACCTTATGCCAGCTACACGTGTCAGTTGTCCGAATTGCCGCCAACCTGTTACTGCGGATATTCAGCAGGTTTTTGATCTGAACCAGGATCCGGACGCCAAGCAGCGTTTGTTGAGTGGGGCGGTGAACGTGATCCAATGCCCTAACTGCCGCTACCAGGGCAGTATTGCCACACCGATCCTCTATCATGACCCGGAAAAAGAAATTTTCATGACCTATGTCCCGCCGGAAATGGCTCTGCCATTGCCTGAGCAGGAGCGCTTGATTGGCTCCTTGATGAACCAGGTGATCAATAACCTGCCTCAGGAGAAGCGCAAGGGCTATCTGCTGCGCCCTCAGACCGCCCTGACTTTCCAGGGCATGATTGAGCGTATCCTTGAAGCAGATGGGATCACCAAGGAAATGCTGGACAATCAACAGAAACGCCTGGCATTGCTGCAGCGCCTGATGAGCGCCTCCTCCCCGGAAGTGTTGGCTGAGATCGCCAAACAAGAAGATCAGATGATCGATCAAGAATTTTTCACCATCCTGGCGCGCCTGGTTGAAGTTTCCGCGGCGAGTGGGGATGAGCCGAGCGCCCGCCGCCTGGCAGAGCTACAGCGCCAGTTAGTGCCGCTGACCTCTTATGGGCAGGTCATGCAGGAGCAGGCCAAAGAAATCGACGCTGCCATGCAAGATCTGCGCGCGGCCGGCAACGAGCTGACGCGCGAGAAACTTTTACAGTTGGTGATCGATGCGCCCAACGAAACCCGCCTGGGCGCCCTGGTGAGTATGGCGCGCGCTGGCTTAGATTATCAATTCTTCCAGCTACTCAGCGAGAAAATTGAAAGTGCATCTGAAGCTGACCGCCCGCGGCTGAATAGGCTGCGCGAGCACCTGCTGGAGATTACGCGTGAGATCGACCGCCAGGTGGCCGGGCGCATGCAAGCCGCCTCCCAGCTTCTCGAAACAATCCTGAAGGCCCCCAATTTGGAAGAAGCTTTAATGGAGAATCTGGGCGCAGTCGATGATTTCTTCCTGCAGGAGATTAATCGCAACCTGGACGCGGCTCGCAAAGCAGGCGACCTGGAGCGTTCTGCTAAATTGCAGAAAATTATCGCCGCCCTGCAAAACCTGGAAGAGTCGCCACCGGAAGTGGCGTTTATCGAAGAGCTGCTGCAAGCACCCGATGAGCCTGCCCGACAGCAGCTACTCGAAGCGCGGGCTGAGGAAGTTAACCCGGATTTCTTGAATCTTTTGATGAACTTCGCCGGGCAGATGGAAGAGCAGCAGCCCGAGATGGCTGGTCAGCTTATGGCGCTCTACCGCCAGGCATTGCGCTTTTCGATGCAGCGCAATATGAGCAGTTAAAGCCGTTTGAATAGCGAACCAGAAAGCCTCCAGCGCAATCACTGGAGGCTTTAATTATTTCCATTCATACATTTCATATCGGATAATAGGTATTTAACACCCATTATCCGATATGAAATGCGGTCTTTCAAGCCGGTAATGCTCTCTGTAGGAGAAACTATTCGTTAGGGGTTCTCTAAGCGTAAGCCGTGGCCGCGCACCGTGACGATATAGTTATGGCTTGGGTTCAGGCTGTGCAGACGCTCACGCAGGCGGCGCACCAGCGCATCCAGCGCTTGCATGGAGACATCCAGAGCCTGTGATTCTCCCCATACGGCACCGGTCAGCGCCTCGCGACTCACGACATTCTCTGGGTTATCGTAGAGGATTTCCAATAAGGTAAACTGAGAAACCGAGAGCGGGGGCAGCACTTCTTGAGTGCCGATCCAAACGCGCCGCGAACGTTTTTCAAGGCGCAGCCGACCGTGGCCTGCGATAATACCTTCCTTACTAAAACCTGAAAACGCTTGTCCAGGTAAAGGGTATTCCAATTCGTCTATTTCGAGTGGCAAGGTGGCGTCGGAACTTAAATAGACAAACTGCTGGGCCAGAGCGATCTGGATGACATCCCCATCCTGCAATACCTGTGTGGTTGTGAGAGGCTGCCCGTTATAGTGGGTGCCGTTTTTGCTGCCCAGATCTTCGATTAGAATTCCCTGAGGCGAGGGGACCAGCCGGGCATGCTGGCGCGAGACCTGGCGATCGGCAATCACAATTTCACACATTGGATCACGTCCCACGATGGTGGGTCCGCGTAGCGCCCAGCGCTGCCCGTTGAGCGGGCCGGTATGTGCTACCAGAACAGGTGCATCCTCGCTGTTGTTTTTCATCTTCTCTCTCTCCAAGGTATAATTATAACAACGCCGTATGAAATCGCCCTGTCTATTCCTGTTGCCCGTGGCGCATGTGCGCAACGCGGCTCCAGGCTGGTTTGATGTATGCCAACCCCACTGAAACCCGGTGAAGTCCTGCGTGGGCGCTACCGGGTAACCCGCGTGATCGGGCAGGGGGGGATGGGCAGCATTTACCTCGCAGATGATCAGCGTCTGGAAGGACGTCAGTGCGCGCTAAAAGAGGTCGAGCACGATCGCACCCTGCCGGCTGATTTGCTCAAACAGGCTCGTGATCAGTTCCAGCGCGAGGCCACTGTTCTGGCTCGCCTGGATCACCCCAACCTGCCCAAAGTTTCAGACTTCTTCTCCATTGGTGGGCGTGATTACCTGGTGATGGATTTTGTACCTGGTAAAGATCTGCGCACACTGATGAACGATGCCCGCCGGCGAGGTGAGCATCTTGCAGAGCGCCAGGTTTTGGGCTGGGCCAGCCAGCTGGCAGATGCCCTAACCTATATGCACAGCCAGAACCCACCGATCCTGCATCGAGATATCAAACCCAGCAATCTGAAGGTTACACCCAGCGGCTTGCTCAAGCTGGTCGATTTTGGCCTGGTAAAGATATTAGCATCGGATGAAGTTACCATTACGGTCTTGCAGGGCAGGGGAACTGCGCTCTATACTCCCCTGGAACAATACGGCGGAGACACAGGCCACACCGACGCTCGCTCGGATGTGTATGCCTTTGGAGCTACCATCTATCATTTACTGGCCAATCACTCCCCGGCTGAGGCGCGCGAGCGCTTTTTACATCCCGAAGCCCTGGTCTCTTTACGCCAATATAACCCGGATGTCAGCCTGCGCACGGAGCGTGCTGTCTTGTGGGCGATGAGTTTGCACCCGGATGAGCGACCCCAGGACATCGAAGCTTTCCGTCAGGCACTGTTGGGCAACTGGGATCCGGTCACCCGACCGCGTGCCCCATTGCCATCCCCATCTCTGGCTGACATGCTGAATATGCCATCCGAACGCGCCTTGCTGTTCATTTCCGCAGGCCTGGTGCTCTTGAGCCTGGTGGTTACGCTGCTGCGTTAATTCCTGCTTACCCCTGAGCTTGATAATCCCAAATTATCGTTATCCTGTGATGCTCTCTTGAGACGAGTGGCTACTGATGACGCGCCATAACCAGGTGATCAATAAACCGGCCGTCGCGCCCAGTAGTGTGGTCAGGATCACCCCACGCGCCACTGAGCGTTCCAGCATGGTCTCACTGCCTGGGAGCTGTAGTGCGATATAGGAATACGCCGCCAGCCCGCAGATAAACGCCAGGAACCCACCGCGCACCCCCCAGCGCACCTGCCCGGCAAATGATGCCAGGCTGTAGAATGCAAACCCGATTCCGGCTGTGACCAGCAGAGCCATGAGCCAATCTGTTATCCCTGGGATCAGGGGTGGGGGCGTTAGGAAAGCGCTTCCGGGGGGCGGCGCGTCGGTCGGCGTGGGAGTTTCAGTGGGTGTAGGGGTCGCAGTCTGGGTGGGTGTTTGGGTTGGAACTATGCCATTCGCGTTAGGAATCTCGACTTGCAGTATATTCGATTGCGTGGCAGTCCCGCTTTCAACGTGTACGCTCAGTACACCAGATTGGGAGATTGTGAGCGCCAAACGAGCAATGCCTTGCACCGTGAAAATTGTCTGGCGGGTTTCGCCACCTTGATTAAAGATGAAATCGACGGGTGTGCCATCAGGAACCGGGTTGCCATTATAATCGAGGATGATCCCCGTCCGCAAAGGCAGTGTATCGCCAATGGCGAACTCAGGCAGGGGAGATGGCTCAGGCGTCTGGGTAAGCTGGGTCACATCCGTCTGAGGCAAATCCAGCAGCACCTGCAGGATCTGAGCAGGGTCAGGGAACAAAGCCGAATTTAGATCATATATCCCTGGAACTGTGATTGGCAAGGCTCCCGTGGCACGCATCTCGCGGAAAAGCAGGTAGCTCGCCATATCGATAAAGGCAGGCGCTTTGCTGTACAGGGCATAGTAAGCGGTCAGTTTGGTGATATTGGTGGTATCCAGGTAGAACGGAGCGTTGAAAGCAAAGACGATTAACCTTTTCTGTTGGAATAAGTCGGGGCGCTCAACGAGAAATTGGCTGAGGACCTGATAAGCAGGATACTGGGGCGAATTATCCTGCAAAGAGAACACGATCCAATGGGCGCGACTCAGATCTACTTCAAGCTGAGTGGTTCGAGGTTCGCCTCCCAGCATGATCTGCAAGTCGTCAATGGAATGTGAAGCTAGGTAGGCTGGTGTGATTTGTCCAGCGCCAGCAGAGCCAAAGCGACGAACAATCACTTGTTCGAGGGCATCCACTGCCAGCGTATCAATTTGTGGGCAATCTGTGCACTGTTGGGCGGGGCGCGTATCCGTGATAAACACCATGCGGTCATTCTGGTTGGGCGCATCCGGCAGCAAGTCGTCTAATTCTTCAGGCGAGGGGCTGATCAGGGTAGCGGCTTCGCGGGCCACATCAAAGACCACAGCGCTGCCCTTCCCAGCATTCGCCACGCCATTCGCTGGCGCTAGGGTCAAATTCAAGGTGAAATCGCCGTACAGTTTATATTTCAGGGTCAGGATGTCGAGAACGGATTCATCCACACGCTGGGCAAAAGCTGGATCCTCGCGGTATTTTTGGGTGAAGAAATCCAATGTCTGCACAGTGGCTTCCGTCGCCTCAGGCAGCTCAGTAGAGGAGAAATCAGCGATATAGAGCAAGTCATTGCCGGCCAGAAACGCGTTGAGAGCCACACGCCGGGCATCAAAAGTCTGGTTGGTTAGCTCGTAAAAGCGGCGTACCGCCTGGCTGCCAAGATTGTCGCTAATCATGAGCCCACCATTTGAACGCCAGGCCGAGATGGGTGGGAGCTGCATCAGCAAGTTGAACGCCTGTGGATCAAAGCTGACCGGGCGAGTGGTCGCCCGAATATTGCCCTGGAAGCCCTGGTAACGGATATGGGAGACCACCAGGGCATCCACTGTTGTTTCTGTTGAGGGAGCATTACCAGTAACACTATAAAATGGCGCTAGCTCAAAGCCTTTTAGTTGTTCCAGGGATTTGCGGACTGTGGCAACTTCTTCCTCAGGCAGACGATCGGAGCTACCATGCCCAGGGAAGTGCGTGGCTGCTACAGCAACCTTCCCGTCGCTGCTTGCATGGATCCCCGAGATATAGGCTTTGCCCATTTCGGAGACCCAAAATGGATCGCCGCCAAAAGTACGCGTCCCCAGATTATTTTTACCTTCAGCATAGGTATTTTCGAGGACGTCCAGCGCGGGGCCGATCAGCAGGTTAATCCCCAGGCTTTGTAGTTCAGCGCCAACGATTTTCCCGACCTCGCCTGCCAGGGCGGGATTCCAGGTTGCTCCAATCGCCATTAAGTTGGGTAGCTGTGTGACCCCACTCAGGAGCTGGTCGTAAGGGTAACCGTCGCCTTCTTGAGGCAGACCAATCAACATCGGCACAAAAGGCGGGGTGTAAGTGGCATTGGTCGTTGGGTCAAGACGGCTCTGTTGGGATGCCGCCCATTGATTCGATTGTAACTGGCGAGTGAGGGTCAGGGTCTGGTTCACCACATCCCCGCTCGCCTCAAAATTATCATTCTCTGCCAGCAGTACCACACCGCCCACATAGTGCTGGCTGATCAGGTTGTAGATCTCGGAATCTGGTCCAGCTTCACTGCCATTAAAGGCGACCAGGAAAAGCTGGCCAACGCGCTGCTCGGGCTGCATGCGCTCCAGGATGGCGGCGGCTTGTTCTGCCGGGTCGCGTGTTTGGGCGCTGGAGGCAGCTTGAGCGTTCAGGAGCGGTACGCATACTGAAAGGAGCATGCTGAATAGAGCCAGGCAGGCAGATAACCGGGTGAGGGTGAGGCGCCAGGAAGCAAGTCTAGCACGGGGTGGTTTCAGGTTGGAATACTGGTGCAATCAGACCGCCTTGGTTGGCTCAGAATGCATCTCCGAGCGGATAATGGTGTGTAATAGTTCGCGACGCGACGCGCCACTCAGCCCCTCCAGGCTGCGAATGTTGAGTGGATCGATCTCCTCATAGAGCAGGCCTAATTCCTCTGCACTGGGAGGCGGCGTTTCGTGCAGGTCCGGATGGATTTCTAATTCAAACCCGGTGCGAGCTTGCAGGCGGGTGAGTTCAACCCCAGGGTGGATACTGACCAGGCGCATACGTCCGTGGGCAAAGTCAAACACGCCCAGATCGGAGACCAGGAAGAGCGGCCCGGCGCCATGTGTGCGAGCGGGATTGTGGCCTAAACCGGATAGAAAATCAAGTTGAGGCACGAAAGTCACCCGTGAATGACGCGGTACATACAGATAAATGTTACTGATGAAAGTGGTCACGTCTGGAATGCCGCCCGTGCCAGGCAAACGCAGGCGTGGCTGGCGATAGTTTTGACCGAAGGCGATATTATTGAAATTGCCTGCCGGATCGATCTGAGCAGGACGGAAAAATTCTTTGGGCCGTAATGTGGGTAAGACATCTGCGGCTGCACGCACAAAGCCCACATTGGTGAGCGAATTGTCCAGCCACAGACTCTCTACACGTAGTAAGCCTAATGGAGCTGGTCGGCGGCACATCCCTTGTCCAATGGCTGATGCAAAATATAAATTCGGTGCATGGGTGGCGCGCGCCAGCAGATAGGCCGCTGTGACCAGTGGGGTTCCAATGCCCTGGGCGACTGCCTCGCCATCCTCGATCAGGCGCGCCATGCACACAACCATCAAATCATCTGCAGTGTAATTCATGCTCTGAACCAGCTTATCAACCGTTCTTACTACCTTTTATTTGGTTATGACTTTCCATAATTAAGCAGCGCCTGGTGGACTTCACTTTGAATATTACCACCACTTAACACTACAACCGCCGGACGAGCGCTCACACGGTTTTCCAGCACAGCCGCCAGCGCCACAGCCGCCGAGCCCTCTATTCGTTCACGATAACGTTCCCAGGCATATACGATGGCGCGCTGGATTTCAATTTCCTCAACCAGGACGATCTCATCTACGAAACTGCGCACCAGTGGAATCGTCAGCGACTGGGCTTCCACCGGTCCGGATAACCCGTCTGCCAGGCTTTCCAGTTCTACGACACCCTCCTGGGCGCCGCGTGTAAATAAGGCATGCATGTAAGGCGAGGCAGTCGATTGTACCCCAACCAGGCGAGGTTTGCGACTGGGTGGTGTTGTTTCGCCGGACTGGCTTGTAGCGCCTGATGATGGAAAGAAGGCTTCGATAGCAGCGCCTATGCCGGCAATCAGCCCGCCTCCACCGACCGGGACCACCCAGGTTGACTCTGGCAGCGTGGCAAGCTCTTGCAACAACTCCAGCCCCAGCGTGCCTTGCCCGGCTATTACCTGACCATCATTATACGGAGAAACCCAAATAGCCTCGTGTTGGGCCGCGTAGGCGATTCCCGCTTTTTCGGCTTCTCCATACCCACCCGCTACCAGGTGCACTTCGGCGCCCATGGCGTGCATCGCTTCCAGTTTGGTTGGTACGGCATGATCGGAGGCGAAAATGGTGGCATGCGCTCCCACTAACTGCGCGGCTAATGCTACCCCCTGCCCGTGGTTGCCTGCCGAAGCAGCCACCAAACCCCGTTGAACCTCCCAGGGTTGCAAAATTAGCACCTTGTTCAAAGCTCCACGCGCCTTGAACGAGCCAGTTACCTGGTGATTTTCCCATTTCAAGAACAGGTCATTATTCGGATCATAGGATAACGGCGTGGCGCGAATGTGCGGAGCAATCCGTTCAGCAGCTTCTTCCAACCAGGTATATGGGATCATCGCAGGTTCTCGCTTCAGGTACGCCGGGTAGCCAATACTTGCAGCGCTAAGGGTGGGTCATCGGTGAAAATGCCATCTACTTTGTAGCCAAATAGTTGTTTCATTTGCGCCTCCTGGTTGACGGTCCAGACATGGACCCGCTGCCCGCGCCGGTGGGCTGATTCTACAAGCTGTTGGGTAACATCGCTGGCTTCTGGATGCAAAGCCTGGTAGCCAACCAGACGCCCAATTCCAGAGCGCGCCCAGGCGCCTGATTTACCTGGCAGCGCCAGCAGACCGATGGGGCATTCCGGAAGCAGGCGGCGAATGCGCACGAGGGCAAGCGGATTGAAAGATGAGAACATGACTGCCCCCTCCAGGTTATGTTGACGAACCAGGGCTGCTACTTTTTCTGGCAGCTCATCCAGGGGGGTGGCGTAGTTGGTCAATTCGACATTGATAAAGATGCGCTTGCCAACGCTGGCAAAGACCTCATCCAGAGAGGGGATGCGCTCGCTAGCAAATCCACTATCAAAAAAGCTGCCTGCATCCAGTTGCTTGAGCTGCTCCAGGTTCAAGTCGCGCACCCTGCCTTTGCCCTGAGTAGTGCGATCCACACTCTGATCATGAATCACGACAACCTGACTATCTGAGCTCAGCTTGGCATCCAGCTCAATGGCGGGGGCGCCCTGGCGCACTGCCAGCTCGAATGCTGCCAGTGTGTTTTCTGGGGCGTAGTTGCTGGCGCCGCGATGTGCAAAAATGGTGGGGGGAGGTAAGTTCTCGAACATTATAGATCCACAAAATAAGACTCGGCTGCCCGGTCAATGATTTCTTTGCTCATCACGGGCTCAAGATTTAGATAACGCGTAATATCCAGCATTTGTTCACATAGATCACGCGGGTGATTAGCACGTAGTTTGCGCCCGCGCTTGATGTACCATTCTTGAAGCAGGTAAGCCAGACCTTGTTCATCAAAACCGATGTCATACCGTGCGGTGGCGCGCCGGAAAATTTCCCGATAAGACTCAAAGGTTGGGTCGCTGATTTCAATTTTGTGCCGTAACCGGCGCAGGAAGGCCTCATCGACCAGGTCCTTGGGGGGTAGATTGGTGGAAAAGATCACCAGCACATCAAAAGGAATTTCCAGCTTGCGTCCGGTGTGCAGGGCCAGGTAATCAATGCGGCTTTCCAGCGGCACAATCCAGCGGTTTAGCAGATCGCGCGGCCGCACCAGCTGGCGTCCGAAATCGTCGATCAGCAAAATGCCGCCATTCGCCTTTACCTGAAAGGGCGCTTCATAGTACTTATTCACATCATCAAATACCAGATCAAGCCCGGCCAGGGTTAACTCACCCCCCGTGGCAACGAACGGTCGCTGAATTTTCACCCAACGTGGGTCACGGCGCGCACCAGGTCGTAGAGAGCTCGTGCTGCGTGTTTCCTCGACCTCAGGCTCTTTCGCCAGGCGGTGATTGACCGTATCGTACAACTTTACCACCTGACCATCTATATAGATGGCATAAGGAATCCACATGCTTTCCCTCAGGATGATATTGCCGATGGCTTTGGCCATGCTTGTCTTGCCATTGCCGGGTGGGCCATAAAAGAACACCGAAGTACCGGAATTCACCGCCGGCCCA
>Ga0105094_10000543_pt1 | contig 18967 bp, 17 predicted proteins | sample PPLLak1March2015_2_FD_87023 | JGI IMG/M metagenome (GOLD analysis project Ga0105094, IMG submission 87023) | Freshwater sediment microbial communities from Prairie Pothole Lake near Jamestown, North Dakota, USA - PPLs Lake P8 Core (3) Depth... | ecosystem: Environmental > Aquatic > Freshwater >...
GCCGCTCCACCATGCCCAATGTCATCGCCCCCGCCTGGCGCCCGGATGGACACCGGCAGCACATCCCGGAATAAGCCCGCCAAGGGCCGCGGCGCCGTCTCGAATCCTGAGGGCCGATTCGAGCGGCTGAACCGTGATGCGTACGACGATGGCTGGACTGCCGAAGAGGAGGTTCCGCCGCTCCAGACCACGGTACGCATCGAACGATGCCGCACAATCATTGCGCACAACGATTCGCCCGACATTCCCTTCGATCAGTCCATCAATCCTTACAGGGGATGTGAGCATGGGTGTGTTTATTGCTACGCCCGGCCCAGCCACGCCTACGTCGGGTTGTCGCCGGGTCTCGATTTCGAGACAAAATTGTTCGCCAAGACCAATGCCACGAAGCGGCTGCGCGCCGAGCTGGCGAAGCCGGGATATCGCTGCCGTCCCATCGCACTCGGCAGCAACACCGACCCTTATCAGCCGATCGAGCGGCGCTACCGTATCATGCGCCAGATCCTCGAAGTGCTGCACGAATGCGAGCACCCGCTGACCATCGTCACCAAGTCGGCGCTGATCGAGCGCGATCTCGACCTGCTGGCGCCGATGGCGCGTCAGAAGCTGGTGCAGGCGTTCGTTTCCGTCACCACCCTCGACCGCTCGTTGGCGCGGCGCCTGGAACCGCGCGCGGCCGCGCCGGCACGACGGCTCGAAGCCATCCGGCGGCTCGCCGATGCCGGGGTGCCGGTGGGGGTGATGGTGGCGCCGGTCATTCCGGCGCTGAACGACAGGGATATTGAAAATATTCTGGAGCAGGCGCGCGGCGCCGGAGCGGACTGGGCGGGCTACGTGCTGTTGCGCCTGCCGTACGAGGTCAAGGACCTTTTCCGCGAATGGCTGGCGCGGCACGAGCCGCTCAGGGCGGAACATGTCATGAGCCTGGTGCAGGGCGCGCGCGGCGGGCGCGACAACGATCCCAACTTTGGCACGCGCATGCGCGGCCGTGGCGCGGTCGCGGATCTCATCGAAGACCGTTTCGCCGTGGCCTGCCGGCGGTTCGGCTTCAATGAAGAAGAACACGAGCTCGATTGCACACGGTTCCACGCACCCGTGGCAGGGCCCCAACTCGCGTTGTTCTAAGAACGCCTGAAAAAATGAATCTATGGGGTGAGGCGGAGTTTTGATGCGCGCCTTTCCCGCGGCGCGTCCCGCGCCGCGGGAAAGCCCGGGGCCGCCATCCCTCGCGGCCCGCTCGGCGGGAAGACGGTCCACCGGACCGTCTTCACAGCTCCGCCTCGCCCCTGGCGCGCACCCCCATGGGGCGACCTGCGCTCGACAAATTCGCTCCCGGCGAATTTGTCGAGCGCATCGGGACGCGAAGCGAGAAAGGCGCGCATCAAAACAAAAAGGCCGGCATCCTTGCCGGCCTTTTGTGTTGCAGCAGGATCAGTTATTTCATGATGTAGTAGCGATATACGCCACGCGAGTCTTCCGTCATGCCCAGCAGCTTGTGGCCGGTAGACTTGATCCAGGTATTGACCTCAACCGGCGAGGCATTGCAGTCGCTGATCAGCTTGATGTTCTGGCCGGCCTTGACCTGCGCCATGGCCTTGTTGGCTACCAGTACCGGTGTCGGGCAACTATAGCCGATGACGTCCACAGACTGTTCCACTGGCCACAGATCGCCTTTCAGGATGTAAAAGCCGAAGCCCTTGGGCCGGGTCCGGTCGATGAACAGCAGCTGGTTGTTCGTCTGTTTGGCCCAGACGTAAAGATCGTTTTCCATGCTCGGATAGTCGCTGACCAGCAGCAGCACCTGGCCTTCCTCCAGCGAGCGCATGGTGCGGCGCAGCGAGGGCAGCGGTCCGGGTGAAGCCAGTCCGTTCAGATCGAGCGTGATCTGCGGCTTGATGGCGGGCATGTCATGGGTTTTGCTGGTTGCGGTCATGTTGGATGCCTCGTGTCCTTGGGGTTTTTAAACAACGTATCAAATCAAATGCAAAGGACATGCCAGCGCCGGCCAGGCCGGATTCGTTAGCCAAATCAAAGGGACAGTCCGACACGGGTTCCGGCAAACCGGATCGAATGGCCTCCAGGATGCCGGAAAATCGCGGGCAGTGTCGTTTCCGGTCTTTATAATCCGTTGTTTCATTGAGCTCGCGTCTGGCACGGAACTTGTACCGTATTACCCGCATAATATCTGCGTTGGGGTGCCCGCATGAATCCGCTCGTTCTCCTTTTGGACGACAGCAGGGAGAATCACGAGATACTGGCACGGATGCTCAAGGGACTGCCCGGAATGGATACCGTTCAAACCGTGTGTTTTGCCAGTGGCGGCGAGGCGCTTGCCTGGTGCCGCGAAAACGAACCTGACCTGTGCGTGGTGGACTACCACATGCCAGGCATGGACGGCCTCACCTTCATTACCGAGGCGCGCAAGCTTCCCCGCTTCGGGGGTATTCCCATGATCATGGTCACCGGTGCTCCCGACGCCGATCTGCGACAGCGCGCCTTCATGAGCGGCGCCAACGATTTCCTGATGCGGCCGCTGGTTCCGGAGGAATTCAGGACCCGCGCGCTCAACCTGTTGTCGCTGCGCCTGAGCCTGGTCAATCCATTGGACCGGGTGGAACGGCTGGCGCACGACGTGGAGCTGCTCGAACGCCAGGCGCTTGAACGTGAGCACGAACAGATCATCTTCAAGCTTTCCCAGATCAGCACCTCGCGCGACGAGGAGACCGGCAATCACATGCACCGGGTCGCGCATATCTCGCGCCTGATCGCGCGCGAACTGGGACACGACGAGGTGTTCTGCGACATGATTTATCTGGCCGCGCCGATGCACGACATCGGCAAGGTCGGCATTCCGGACAAGATCCTGCTCAAGCCCGGCAAGCTCACGCCCGAGGAATGGGAGGTCATGAAGACGCACACCACCATCGGTTATAACGTCCTCAAGGACTCCAGCTCGCCGCTGCTGCGCATGGGCGCGGACATCGCGCATTCGCACCACGAGAAATACAGCGGTCAGGGTTATCCGCAGGGGCTGGTGGGCGAGGCGATACCGGTGGTGGGACGCATCGTGGCGGTGGCCGACGAGCTGGACGCGCTGCTGTCGGTGCGTCCGTACAAGCACGCCTGGAATCTCAAGGATGCGCTGGAGCAGATGCGGCGCGAGCGCGGGCGGCATTTCGATCCTGCCTGCATCGACATCATGCTGCGGCACATCGACGCGATTCTGGATATCCAGAAGAAATTCGCCGACATGTCTGAAACGGTGCTTCCCGATAGGATATTCCTGCGACGCGGGGTGGCCTAGTCGCCCGGCGAGAAAACCCGGTTTCAGCGCGCGGGCGCTGTCTCCGGTGCGGGTTCTGCTGACCCATACTTGCGCTGGTACCAGAATAGCCCCAGACGCTCGCGCAAGGCGTTGCTGCTCAATTGCAGGCCGTAGGCAGACGGAAAATATCCCAGCGTTTCGCGAACTCCCTTGTTAAGTGTGGAGAATCCCATGGGTGCTGGAACGGTGCTTAGCCCCACGCTTTCGAACGACCACACGGCGCGCGGCATGTGCGCGGCATGGGTGACGAGATAGACGCGCCGCACCCCGGCCTCCGCCAGCATCACCTTTGTGTACCTGGCGTTTTCATAAGTATTGGCGGATTTGGCTTCCACCCATTTGACCGCGACCCGGAAGTCGTCCACCAAAGCGGCCCGCATTAGTTCCGCTTCCGGGGTTGTTTCCGCATAGGGTGCTCCACCGCTGACCAGAATCGGTAGCTTCGTGAGCCGATGCAGATGTGCGCCGTAACGCAGGCGCTCCAGCACCCACTGGCCCGCGCTGTCGTTCCCACCGTATTCGGGGGCCTCGGTGTAACGGCTGGCGCCCAGGATGACGATGGCCTCCGGTGCCGGCCCGGTGCCGGAGGCCGCGGTCAGCGGCAGCGGTGGAAAGCGGGATTCAATCCCTTGCATCAGCTGGTAGCCGGTCAGCGGCAGGCTCAGGATCAGCAGCGCGGCGGTGCTGGCAAAAACGATCAGGCTGCCAGCCAGTTGCCAGCGGATCTGGACGAGGAATCCGAGCAGGGCGATGACGATGATGATCCCCGGGGGCAGCAGGAACAGTGCCTGGATCTTGGGGACGATGTCTACCACGGTCAGAAGGAGTGTCCGGCCGCCTGCTGTTCCGCGTGATAGGAGGATCGCACCATCGGGCCGCTGGCGACGTTGCGAAATCCCATGGCGCGCGCGGCCGCGGCGAACTCGTCGAATTCCGCCGGCGTCACGAAACGCAGCACCGGCAGATGATGCCGGCTCGGCTGCAGGTACTGGCCGACGGTCAGCAGCTCGCAGCCGTGATCGCGCAGGTCGCGCATCACTTCCAGGATTTCCTCGTTGGTTTCGCCGAGGCCCACCATCAGGCCGGATTTGGTCGGGATACCGGGGTGGCGTTCGCGGAAGCGGCGCAACAGTTCCAGCGAGTGCCGGTAGTCGGCGCCCGGGCGCGCGGCCTTGTACAGGCGCGGCACGGTTTCCAGGTTGTGATTGAACACGTCCGGAAGCGCCTCGCCCAGGGCCTCGAGCGCCACGTCCAGACGTCCGCGAAAATCCGGCACCAGAACCTCAATCGAAGTGGCGGGGGTGTGCCGGCGCACGGCCCGGATGCAGGCGCTGAAATGCGCCGCGCCGCCGTCGCGCAGGTCGTCGCGGTCAACCGAGGTGATGACCACGAATCTCAGTTGCATCTCGGCAATCGCGCGCGCCAGATTCTCCGGCTCGTCGGCATCGAGCGGCAACGGCCGGCCATGGGCCACGTCGCAGAACGGGCAGCGGCGCGTGCACAGCCGGCCCATGATCATGAAGGTGGCGGTGCCGTGGCTGAAGCATTCGCCGAGGTTCGGGCACGAGGCCTCTTCGCAAACCGTGTGCAGCGCGTGCGCGCGCAACAGGTGCTTCAGGCGGCCGACCTCGGGATGGGTTGGGGCTTTGGCGCGGATCCAGGCCGGCTTGCGCGGCAGCTCCGTCTGCGGCGCGATCTTGATGGGTATGCGCGCGGTCTTGGCCGCGCCTTTCTGGTCGATCGGCGCGTGTGACGGCAATTTGTCCTTGTCCACGGTGTTTACCTGAAACTATGTTTTGAACCACGGATGAACACGGATAAATAAGAGTACAAAGTTTCAAAGTACAGAGTACAAGGTTGGGTTTTTTCTAACTTTGTACTTTGAACCCTAAACTCTGAACTTATTTATCTGTGTTCATCTGTGTTTATCTGTGGTTTCAAAATCATTTAAGGTTGTCTGGTCGGGTGCGAGATGGAAGCCAGTATAACCCAGCTCGCCGCTCAGTTTCCCGGCCAGTTCCCGGCCGATGGCCGCGAGATCGGCGCGCACGCCCAGATCGGCCAGCTGCGTGACCGGCTGCCCGGGATAACCACAGGGATCGATACGGGAAAACGGCGTCAGATCCATGTCGATATTGAGCGCCAGCCCGTGGTAACTGCGCCCTTGTTTCACGCGCAGGCCGAGCGAGGCGATTTTGCCTTGCGCGGTATAGACGCCGGGCGCGCCCACGCGCCGTTCGGCATGGATTCCATGGTCAGCCAGCAGCGCGATGACAGACTGTTCCAGCGCGGTGACCAGGCGCTTGGGCCCCCAGCCGCGGCGTTGCAGGTCCATGAGCACGTAGGCCACGAGTTGTCCCGGCCCGTGATAGGTGATGTCGCCGCCGCGGTCGGTGTAGGCCAGCGGGATGTCGTCGATATGCGTGCGCGTGCCGTCACGGCCCTTGAGACCCATGGTGAATACCGGCGGATGTTCCAGCAACCAGATTTCATCCGGCGTTTCCGGCGTACGCGCTTGGGTGAAGTCCTGCATGGCGCGAAACGCGGCGGCATAATCCACGCGCCCGAGGCTGCGCAGCGTCACGCTGTCGGCCGGTGCCGCGTGGCGCGCCGCGCGCATCAGTCCACCTGGCCCTGTATGAAGGCCTGTTTGTATTCCTTGTAAAGCGCGAACATTTTCGCGTGGATCGGCCCCGGCTTGCCGTTGCCCACCGGCCGCCCGTCGATGCGCGTGATCGGCAGGATTTCCTTGGTCGAGCTGGTCAGCCACACTTCGTCCGCAGAGGTCAGCGTTTCAATTTTCACCGGCAGCTCATCGCAGGGGATGCCCTTGGCGCGCGCGATTTCGACCACCAGGTCGCGCGTGATGCCGGGCAGGATGAAAGGCCCCTTTGGCGGCGTGACAAGACGACCGTTCTTGACAACGAAGATGTTGCTGGCCGCGCCCTCGGTGACGAGGCCGTCGCGCACCAGTATCGCCTCCACGGCGCCCTGGTCGATCGCCTCCTGCCGCAGCAGTGCGTTGGCCAGCAGCGCGATGGCCTTGATATCGCAGCGCTGCCAGCGGATGTCAGCCGCGGTCACCGCCGTCACGCCCTGCGCCAGCTGCTCCGGCGGGGAGTATTTCAGCGGCTGCGCGTAGGCGAACACCGTCGGCGTGATATTGGGCGGAAACGCGTGGTCGCGCGGCGCGACACCGCGCGTGATCTGCAAATAGATGGATTGATCGCCGCTTCCCGCCGCCAGCAGGCGCGTGAAAATGTCGTTCCATTCCTGCTGGGTGTGCGGATTGCGCAGGCGGATGGCGCCCAGGCTCGCGTCCAGGCGCGAGAGGTGGTGCGGCAGGCGGAACAGCCGGCCGCCGAAAACCGGAATCACCTCATAAACGCCATCGCCGAAAATGAAACCGCGATCGAAGACCGATACCCGGGCCTGATCGGGCGGGAGAAACTTTCCGTTGAGATATACCTGTGCCAGGTTTGCCATATGCGAAAACAGCAGATCGCCGGAGCGTTTCTGCCTTGACTCCTCAAAATAGAAATTGATGAAACGTTACTGTAACCAGAGTTGGACTCTGTCGATAGTGCGCTGCAGGATATTGCCGGTCTCGATCTCTTGCAGCGCCACCAGGGGATATTCCGCGTACGGCAGCCGGTCCAGCTCCAGCGTCAGCGTGCCCATGACCTGTCCCTGCTGCACGGGTGCGGCCGGCTCCTGCCGCACCACCAGCCGGGCATGCAGTTTTTCGTGCCAGCCACGGGGCAGGGTGAGGTACAGGTTCTGGCGCACGCCGAGCGGGAGCGTGGACTGATCGCCCATCCACAGGCGTACCCGCAGCGCCGGGACGTCGGCGGCGTAAAGCAGGCGTGTCTCGAAATGATGGAACCCGTGCTCGAGAAGTTTCTGGCCGGCGCTCACCCGGGCGCCGTCGTCGCGGGCGCCGAGCACCGTGACGATCAGGCGCATGCCGTCGCGGTCGGCCGAGGCGCTGAGGCAATATCCGCCGGCGCGGGTCTGCCCGGTTTTCACGCCATCCACATGCAGGTCGCGCCACAGCAGCGCATTGTGATTGTGCTGGGTGATGTCGAGATGGGTGAACTCCTTCTGCGCGAACCACTCGTAATATTCGGGAAAATCCCGGATCAGGGCCGAAGTCAGGCGGGCAAGATCGTGCGCGGTGGACGCCTGGCCCGGCTCGTCATGGCCCGTGACATTCACGAACGAAGTCCTGGACAGGCCGAGCGCGCGCGCCGCCAGGTTCATTTCCATGACGAAGCTGGCCTCGTTTTTCGCCACATGTTCCGCCAGGGCGACGGCCGCATCGTTGGCGGATACCACGATCATGCCCTGGAGCAGTTCTTCCGCGCGCGCCGTGGTTCCGGGGCGCAGGAACAATCGTGCCCCCCTGGCCTTGACGGCCTGCGGGCTGATGGTGACCGCGTCGTCGAGCCGCAACTTCCCGGCTTTCAGTTTTTCCAGCAGGACATAGGCCGTCATCAGCTTGGTGAGGCTGGCGGGAGCAAGCGGTTTGTCGCCGTTCCGTTGCGCCAGCACCTGACCGCTGTGGTGGTCCATGAGCACCCAGGCCGGCGCCGCGATCTCCGGCGGGGGGATATCGGGAGGTGCCGCAATAGCCACACCGCCGCTGAGCAATATGGCCAACAACAGGACAGGGAATTTTTTAAGAGCTGGTATCAAAATCAGGGATGTAAGATTTCAGCCACAGAGATCACAGACGACACAGAGATTGAAGAATAGTTTCACTCTGTGATTGACATTATGGCAGGACGAACGAGCGCAGCGAGTAGGGCTTCATGTTCGCGCTATGTGGCTGATTTTCTTTAATGTCACTCGACCACGATGCGGGCGTCGCGGATGCCAAGCTGTATGGCGCGTTCCGTCAGGCGGTCGCCTTCCTCCACGCTGGTCAGCGGCCCGATGCGCACGCGGTAGACCGGGGCGGCATCGGCGCCGCCACCCCCACCGGGAGACGACTGGACGAATATCGGACGCAAGGCTTCGCGTTCGAGGCGGTCGCGCAGGCTGACGGCATTGTCCCGCTGGGTGAATGCCCCCACCTGCAGGTAGAGCTTCGGATTCGCCGCCGGCGTCGACGCCGGTGCCGCGGATATTTCCTCGGCCGCCACGGCCGACGGGATGATCTGGAGCGGAAAGGTCTTGACCACCTGCGTCGCGGGTTCGTCCGGGCCGACGGCCTCGACCTCCACGATGCCGGTGCCGGTGCCGAGAATACCGAGCTTGGCGGCCGCGGCGTAGGAAAGATCGATCAGGCGGTTGTGCAGGAACGGCCCGCGGTCATTGACGCGCACGACCACAGCGCGGTCGTTCTGCAGGTTGCGCACGCGCACGTAGGACGGCAGTGGCAGCGTCTTGTGCGCCGCGGTCATGGCGTACATGTCGTAGGGTTCACCGCTCGAGGTGCGCTTGCCATGGAATTTTTTTCCATACCAGGAAGCGACGCCGCGCTCGCGGTAGCCGTTCGCATCCGCCAGCGGTGTGTAGGCTACGCCGTAGACCGAATAGGGTTTGTTGCCGGAGGCGGAGCGGGGCTCGGCCTTCGGCACCGCGTCCGGAATATTGGCGATGTCGGCCGGCGGACTGGCTTCCGGGCCGTCGTCTTCGTAATAGCCGCCGGGACGCGTGAGCGTGCCGCAGGCGGAAAGCAGCATCAGCATCGGAATCAGCAGCAACCAGCGTGAGGTCATGATGACGGATTTTCCTCCATGCGTTGGCGTATCAGCTCGCCCAGCTCGACAACCGCCATGGCGTAGCGCTTGTTGAGATTATAGCGGGTGATGGCGTAAAAATTGTTGTATCCCAGCCGGTACACCGGCCCGTCCTCGCCCTCGAGTGAGATGAGCGCGGCGCGCCGCCCGGGATCATCCCGCCGGCGCGGAAAAACACCGTAATCCGCCAATTGACGCACGGACAGTGACGGCTTCACGCCGAGCCTCTCGGCCCAGAAATAAAGCGTGCCTTTCAGCCGGACCTCCTCGGTCAGCGGCGCGTCCGCTTCCCAGCCGTGGCGGTGGAGGTAATGCGCCACGCTGCCGATGGCATCCACGGGATTGTCCAGCAGGTCGCGTTTGCCGTCGTTATCGAAATCCACTGCCAGCCGGCGGTAACTGCTGGGCATGAATTGCGGCAGACCAATGGCCCCGGCGTAGGAGCCCTTGACGCGGCAGGCATCGAGGCCGGTCTCGCGCGTCAGCAGCAGGAATTCCTCCAGCTCCTTGCGAAAAAAGCCCGCGCGTGGCGGGTACTTGAGCGTCAGCGTGGCCAATGCATCGAGCACCGGCCAGGAGCCGGTGTTGCGTCCGTAGCGGGTTTCCACCCCGATGATCGCGACGATGATTTCGGGTGACACGCCATATTGTTCCCGCGCGCGGGAGATATCTTTGGCGTATTCCTTCCAGAATTGGACGCCACGCTGCGCGCTGTCTTCCGTCACGAAGGCCTTGCGGTATTCGTGCCACGGCAGCAGTTCCCGCGGACGTTCCATGGCCTCGATGATCTCGGGGCGGATGGTGGCGCAGCGAAACACCTGCCGCAGCTGTTTGGCGGAAAAACCGTGCCTCTCGCCCATCTCGGCGGTGAAGGATTGCAGCTCGGGATACTTGGCGAAGTTGAGCGCCTGGGCCATGGGGGAAGCCGCCAGGATCGCCAGGGCAGCGCAAATTATCGGCAATCTTTCCGGGTAAACGGAATGCGAAGATATAGCCCCGCTCACTCCGCTCGGTCGTCTGGTCGGCAAGGAAGCCCTGGTCGCTTCGCTCCTTCGTCTTGTCATTTGTATGTAAACGCTATTCGGTGATCTTGCGGTGCGTCTGGATACTCATGATGATGCCGAAGGCAGCCATGATTGTGACGATGGAAGTTCCGCCATAACTCATCACCGGCAGCGGCACGCCGACGATGGGCAGGATGCCGGTGACCATGCCCATGTTCACGAAGAAATACAGGAAGAAGGTAAGGGCCAGGCTGCCCGCCAGCAGGCGCGTGTAGGTGTCCTTGGCGAGGTAGGCGATTAACAGGCCACGTCCCACGATAATGGCGTAAATCGAGAGCAGCAGCAGGCTGCCGAGCAGGCCGAACTCCTCCGAGTACACGGCAAAGATGAAGTCGGTGGAGGATTCCGGCAGGTAATCGAGATGCGCCTGGCTGGAATTGAGCCAGCCCTTGCCGTAGATGCCGCCGGAGCCGACGGCGATCATGGCCTGGATGGTGTGATAACCGGTGCCGAGCGGATCGGCCTCCGGGTCGAACAGCGTGAGCACGCGCTGGCGCTGGTAATCGTGCAGGTGATTCCAGGCGAACGGCGCGGCGATGGCGATGCCCGCGAGCAGGGTGATGATCACGCGCCAGCGCATTCCTCCGAGGAACAGCACGAAGGTGCCGGCGCCGAAAACGAGCAGTGCCGTGCCGAGGTCGGGCTGCTTGAAGATCATGAAGGCGGGGACCGCCATCAGGAGAAAGGCCAGCCCCAGTTTTGACAGCGTGGGCGGCAGGTTGCCGCGAGCGAGAAACCACGCCAGCATCATCGGCACCGCCAGCTTCATGATCTCGGAAGGCTGAAACCGGAGAAAGCCGAGATGCAGCCAGCGTTGCGCGCCCTTGCCGATCACGCCGATGGCGAGCACGGCGATCAGCAGCAGCATGCCGGCGACGAAGACGTAGGGTGACCAGCGCTCCAGGATCTCGGGCCGTATCTGCGCCACGAGCAGCAACACGGTGAAACCGAGCAGCAGCCGCATGAAGTGGCCGAAAGTGGCGCTCGTGTCCTTGGCGCTGCCGCTGTAGACCACGAACATGCTGATGGCCGCCAGTGCCAGCAGCGCGTACAACAGGGTCTTGTCGAGATGCAGCCGTTGCAGGTCCATGGCGTTAATTCAGGATTCCTGATTCCGTATTCCTGATTCTTGGTTTCAAATTTCCCATCGATCCAAAAATAGCTCGAAAATCAGGAATCAGGAATCTGAAATCAGGAATCTGCGTGTTCATTCGTCATTCTCCGACACTGGCGCTGCCGCACCCGGGGTGACCGCCGCTTTGCCCAGGATCACGTGGTCCATGACCTTGCGCGCAATGGGCGCGGCCGCGGAGCTGCCATGCCCACCATTTTCCACGATCACGGCCACCGCCACCTTGGGGTCCTCGACCGGCGCGAAGGACACGAACAGCGCATGGTCGCGGAACCGCTCCGGCGTGAGTTTCTCCCGGTAGGACTGGCCCTGCGCGATGCTCTTGACCTGCGCCGTGCCGGTTTTGCCGGCGATTTTGTACGGCGCGTTGTAGCCGATGCCATAGGCGGTTCCCTTGTTGGTGTGTACCACGTCCATGAGGTTGCGGATCTGGATATCCAGGTGCTCTTTTTTCTTCAGGACGATCTGACCGGCGGTTTCGGGAACGGTTTCACGCGCCGCCTGGGTCTTGGCATCCACCGTGGTGCGCACCAGCCGCGGTTTGAGACGCACGCCGTGGTTGGCCAGCGCGGCGGTGGCCGTGGCCAGTTGCAGCGGCGTCACCAGAACGTATCCCTGGCCGATGCCGGTGATGACGGTCTCGCCCGGGTACCAGGGTTGTCCGCGCGCCTTTTTCCATGCCACCGAGGGCAGCAGGCCTTCCGATTCGTTCAGCAGATCCACGCCGGTCTTGGCGCCGAAGCCGAAGGGTTCGAGGAATTTCTTCATGGCGTCCACCTCCATGGCCACCGCCAGCTTGTAGAAATACACGTCGCAGGATTGCACCACGGCATCGTGCAGGTTCATGATCCCGTGCCCGGCTTTTTTCCAGTCGCGGAACTGGTGCGAGCTGCCGGGCAGCGTGAACCAGCCGGGACAGACGACCGGCTTGCTGGCGTCAAAATTCCCCACTTCCAGCGCCGCCAGGCCGAGGAAGGCCTTGATGGTGGAACCCGGCGCGTACTGGCCGTTGAGCGCGCGGTTGATGAGCGGCTTGTCCGGATCGTTGAGCAGCGCGTTGTAGGAATTCTGGTCGATGCCGTTGACGAAGGGGTTGGGATCGTAGGTGGGCGTGCTGACGAAGGCGAGTATGGCGCCGGTCGCGGGTTCCATGGCGATGACCGCGCCGCGCCGCGGGCCGAGCGCCTGCTCCGCCAGCGACTGGAGCTTGGCATCAATGCTGAGATACAGGTTTTTGCCGGCAACCGGGGCGATGCGTTCGAGAATGCGCAGGGAGCGCCCGTGGGCGTTGGTTTCCACCTTCTCGAACCCGACCTGTCCGAGCAGGGTTTTTTCATAGCTGATCTCGACACCCAGCTTGCCGATGTGCTGCATGCCGCGGTAGGCGGCCTTGTCGATGCGCTCCACTTCCTGCTCGTTGATGCGCCCGACGTAGCCCAGGAAATGCACCCCCAGGCCGGCGAGCGGGTAATGCCGCTGCAGCCGCGCCTCGAGTTCCACGCCGCTGAAATAGGTGCGGTGCACGGCCAACCGCGCCGCTTCTTCCTCAGTGAGGTTGGAGCGCAGCAGGATGTTTTCGAAGCGCGGCCGCTCGCGCAGTTGCTTGCGGAAGTTCTTCAGGTCGGCCTCGTTCAGGCTGACCACCTGTTTCAGTTCCTCCAGCAGCGAATTCATGTCATCCACCTGTTCCGGGATGATTTCCAGCGTGTACACCGGGTAGTTCTGTGCCAGCACCACGCCGTTGCGGTCGAGCACCAGTCCGCGCGGCGGCTGGATCGGAATCGGCTTGACGCGGTTGGCCTGCGACAGCGTCTCGAAGTGGCGGTGCGCGAAAACCTGCAAATAAACCAGACGCAGGAACAGCGCCAGGATCAGCGCCAGGACGATGACGCCGACCACCGTCAAGCGCGCGTTGAACAGCCGGCTTTCCCGGAACTGATCCTTGATGGGGATATTCAGCATGAAACTCTAAGAATCCAAAAAATCAGACAGGATTTACAGGGCGAAGCGGAGTAGTCGCCGATGTACTTAACGTACATCGGCGCCGCTGAGCGCCCGCACAGGGATGTGCGGGCCGGGCCGAATCGAAGCCACGATGCGACGCCAGGGAGGGCATGCCTGCCGTCCCTGGCGCAACTACGAAGGCCTCGGGAAACTCGGCCCCGCCATCCGTGGCGGGGCGCTCGCCGGGACGAAGACACGTTAAGTGTCTTCGTCTCATTCCGGCTCGCCCTGTTAATCCTGTCCATTTCATTTGTTGAGAGACTTCAAGCGATGCCGCCGCGCCGCCGCAGGTCGCGCAGAATGACGAACAGCCACGGCCACAGCAGGGCGCCGACGATGCTGGGCGTCCAGTAACTAAACGTGTCCGGGGCCTGGCCGATGGCGCCGCGAATCCACAAAACCAGCAATTGGTTGACCACCAGCAGGCCGAGCACCGACACCGCCTGTTGCCAGCGCGGAAACATGCGCAACTGCAAATGCAGGCGCACGGCGAGGAACGCCACCAGGGTCTTGGCGAGCGCGTTGCTGCCGAGCAGCGAGCCAAACAGGATGTCCTGGATGAAGCCCAGCAGCCAGCCGGTGCCGACCGAAACGCGATCGGGAATGGCCAGGCACCAGTAGATCAGCACCAGCCCGACCCAGTCGGGCCGGAACGGTTCGGCCCACACCGGAAACGGCATGATGGCGAGAATGATCGCGGCGGCGAAGGTGCCGATCAGCGTCGCGCGGCGGCGCCCGTCTGGGCCCAGTCTCATTTTGATTTGCCCCCGCTTTTGGTGGGCACGATGCCGCGCCAGATCAGCAGCACCTGCTTGCCGTGGTTGAGCTGCGCCGCGGGTTTGGCGGTGATGGACAGGAACGCCTCGTTTGGATCGTTCACGATCTTGGTCACCCGCGCCACCGGATAGCCCGGCGGGAACGTCCCGCCCATCCCGGAGCTCACCAGCAGGTCGCCTTCCTGGATGTCGGCGTTGGCGGTGAGATACGGCACCTTGACCGTGTCGGGGTTGCCGGTGCCGAACACGAGCGCGCGCAGGCCGCTGCGGTTGTTGAGCACGGGAATGGCGTGGCCGGCGTCGGTGATGAGCGTCACGCGGCTGACATCGCTGGCCACCTGCGTGACCTGTCCCATGATGCCGTGCGCGTCGATCACCGACTGGCCGACGTAGACGCCGTTCCTGGCGCCCTTGGCGACGACGACCTTGCGCGTGAAGGGTTCGGCGCTGACCTCGACCAGCTCGGCCGCGATGGCCTTGTCGGCCACCTGCGCGGCGCTCACCAGCAACTGGCGCAGGCGCTGGTTTTCCTGCTCCAAGGCCTCGAATTGCTGCAGCCGGGCCAGCAGTGCCTGGCGCTCGGCCAGCAGCTTCTCGTTGTCCACGCGCAGGGTGCCGCGGGTGGTGAAGAAATCAGCCAGGCCGCCGACCACGTAGGCCGGGGTGGCGGCGATCAGCTGGATGGGATAGGCCAGGGTGTTCAGGCCGGCGCGGATTTTTTCCAGGTGATGCCCGCGGTGATCGAGCATCATCAGCGCCACCGACAGGGCGGACAGCAGCACAAGCCGGGTGAGATGGGACGGCGCCCCGATGGAGCGGCCGAAAACGTTAATCATAAATCATGCGTACTGCGGCGGCACACGGGGAGGTGCCAGCATCGCGTGAAACAGGATGTCGGGAGCGGTCTATTCGTATACAAAAACATCGCCCAGTGTTTCGGCCTCCATGAGCGCCCGGCCGCAGCCGCGCACCACGCAGGTGAGGGGATCTTCCGTGATGATGATCGGCAGGCCGGTCTGTTCCGCCAGCATGCGGTCGATGTCGCGCAGCAGCGCGCCGCCGCCCGAGACCACCAGGCCTTTTTCGGCGATGTCGGCGCCGAGTTCCGGGGGCGTCTGTTCCAGCGCGATCTTGATGGCGCCGATGATGCCGGCGAGGCATTCCGAGAGCGCCGCGTGGATTTCCTGGCTGTTCAGCGCCTGCGCGCGCGGCACGCCGTCGGCGATGTGCCGGCCCTTGACCTCCACCTGCTTGATCTCGCTGCCTTCCCAGGCGGTACCGATTTCCTTTTTCACGTTCTCCGCGCTGGCCTCGCCGATGAGCAGGCCGTATTTGCGGCGCACGTAGTTGACGATCGATTCGTCCATCTTGTCGCCGGCGATGCGCAGCGAATGCGAATACACGATGCCGCCGAGCGAGATCACGCCGACCTCGCTGGTGCCGCCGCCGATGTCGAGCACCATCGAGCCGGTGGCTTCCATGATGGGTAGATCGGCGCCGATCGCCGCCGCCATCGGTTCCTCGATGAGAAACACCTCGCGCGCGCCGGTGCTCATCGCCGCCTCGCGAATGGCGCGGCGCTCGACCTGCGTCGAGCCGCACGGCACGCAGATCACGATGCGCGGGCTCGGCTGGAACATGCGGTTCTCGTGCACCTTGCGGATGAAATACTTGAGCATCTCGCCGGTGATGGTGAAGTCGGCGATCACGCCTTCCTTCATCGGGCGGATCGCCTGGATCGAGCCCGGTGTGCGGCCGAGCATCTTCTTGGCCTCGTGACCGACGGCGAGAATGGCGCGGTTGTTGCGGCTGGTGTAATCCTGGCGGATGGCGACGACCGAGGGCTCGTTCAGCACGATGCCCTTGTCACGCACGAAAATCAGGGTGTTGGCGGTGCCCAGGTCGATGGCGATATCGCTGGAAAAGAAACCACGAAGGCTTTTAAACATGAGGAAGATTCTGTCCTTGAAGGCGTATCGAAACGCGCTAACTGTATCAACCGCAATCGGGCGGTTCAACCGGCGGGACGAATATGATAGTTTTCGATTTCATTCCTATCCCTTGAACGAAATCGCATGTCTCTGGACCGCGAACAGGTACGCAAGATTGCGCATCTTGCGCGTTTGCACATCACCGGGCAAGAGGCCGACGCCTATGCCGAGACGCTTTCCCGCATCCTCGGTCTGATCGAGCAGATGAACGCGGTGGATACCGCCGGCGTCGCGCCCATGGCCCATCCGAACGAGGCCGGCCTGCGGCTGCGCGACGACGCGGTCACCGAGCCCGACCAGCGCGAGAAATTCCAGAAAATCGCGCCGGCGGTCGAGGCCGGGCTGTATCTGGTCCCCAAGGTCATAGAGTAGTTTTCGCCGCCCGGACGTCAAGAACGCCATGTTTGAAAAGACCGTTACCGAGCTGTCGCGCGCCCTGGCCCGCAAGGAAACCTCCAGCGTCGAGCTGACCCGGGCGTTGCTGGAGCGCATTAATAAGTATAAGGACCTGAACGCCTTCATCACCGTGGACCCCGAGCGCTCGCTGGCGCAGGCCAGGGCCGCCGATGCCCGAATCGCCAGGGGAGAGGGGGCAGCGCTGACCGGCGTCCCCATCGCCCAGAAGGACATTTTCTGCGCCGACGGCTGGCTCACCACCTGCGGCTCGAAAATCCTGTCCAATTTCGTCGCCCCCTACGACGCCACCGTCATCGACAAATTCAACCAGGCCGGCGCCGTGTGCCTCGGCAAGACCAACATGGACGAGTTCGCCATGGGCTCGTCCAACGAGACTTCCTATTATGGTGCGGTGAAGAATCCGTGGGGCACCGGCCGGGTCCCGGGTGGCAGCTCGGGCGGCTCGGCCGCGGCGGTGGCCGCGCGGCTGGCGCCGGCTGCGACCGGCACTGATACCGGCGGCTCCATCCGCCAGCCGGCCGCGCTCACCGGCCTGACCGGGCTCAAGCCCAGTTACGGGCGCGTGTCGCGCTACGGCATGATCGCCTTTGCCTCTTCGCTGGATCAGGGCGGCCCCATGTGCCGCACGGCCGAGGACTGCGCCCTGCTGCTGAACACCATGGCCGGTTTCGATCCGCGCGACTCCACTTCAGTCGATGAGCCGGTGCCGGATTACACGAAATCGCTCAACGACGACATCCAGGGCCTGCGCATCGGCCTGCCCAAGGAATATTTCAGCGAAGGCCTGAGCCCGGAGGTCGCGCAGGTGGTCCAGGCCGCGATCGGCGAATACAAAAAACTCGGCGCGCAGATCGTGGAGGTCAGCCTGCCGAACTCGAAGCTCGCGATCCCGTGCTACTACGTGCTGGCGCCGGCCGAGGCGTCCTCGAACCTTTCGCGTTTCGACGGCGCGCGCTACGGCTACCGCGCCAGCGACTATACCGACCTGCTCGACATGTACTGCAAGACGCGTGCGGAGGGCTTCGGCGCCGAGGTGAAGCGGCGCATCATGATCGGCACCTATGCGCTGTCCGCCGGCTATTACGACGCCTATTACCTGAAGGCCCAGCAGTTGCGCCGCCTGATCGCGCAGGATTTCGAGCGCGCCTTCCAGTCCTGCGATGTCATCATGGGCCCCACCAGCCCCACGACCGCGTTCAAGATCGGCGAAAAAAGCGACGATCCGGTGGCCATGTATCTGAGCGATATTTACACCATTTCCGTGAATCTCGCCGGCCTGCCGGGCATGTCCATCCCCGCCGGCTTCGCCCCCGACGGCCTGCCGGTAGGCCTGCAACTGGTCGGCCGCTATTTCAACGAGGCGCGCCTGCTCAACGTCGCGCACCGCTACCAGCAGGCGACGGACTGGCATAAACGCATGCCGAAGGGATTTGAGTAATAATATTTTTGGAACCACAGATAAACACAGATGGACACAGATGATATGTCGAAAAATGGATTCTTTTATCCGTGTTTATCCGTGTTCATCTGTGGTTTCATGAGCATTTAGATATATGGAATGGGAAACCGTCATCGGTCTTGAAGTCCACGCCCAGCTCATGACGAAGAGCAAGGCGTTCTCGGGCGCGGCCACGAAATACGGCGCCGAGCCGAACACCCAGGCCTGCGCGGTGGATATCGCCCTGCCGGGCGTGTTGCCGGTGTTTAATAAAGAAGCCGCGCGCATGGCGGTGAAGTTCGGGCTCGCCATCGGCGCGGCCATCAATCACCGCTCGGTGTTCGCGCGCAAGAATTATTTCTATCCCGACCTGCCCAAGGGCTACCAGATCAGCCAGTACGAACTGCCGGTCGTGGCCAGGGGCCAGATCACCATCGATGTCGATGGCGTGGAAAAGGTCGTTGGCATTACCCGCGCGCATCTGGAAGAAGACGCCGGCAAGTCTTTGCACGAGGATTTCCACGGCATGACCGGCATCGACCTCAACCGCGCCGGCACGCCGCTGCTCGAGATCGTCTCCGAGCCGGACATGCGCTCGCCGAAAGAGGCCGTGGCCTACCTGAAGAAACTGCACGAACTGGTGCGCTATCTGGAAATCTGCGACGGCAACATGCAGGAAGGCTCGTTCCGCTGCGACGCCAACGTCTCGGTGCGCCCGAAAGGCGAAACAAAATTCGGCACTCGCGCCGAACTCAAGAACATCAATTCCTTCCGCTTCGTCGAGAAGGCCATTGAATTCGAGGTCGAACGCCAGATCGAACTGATTGAAGGCGGGGGGAAAGTGGTTCAGGAAACGAGGCTGTACGACTCGGACAAGGACGTCACGCGCTCCATGCGCAGCAAGGAAGAGGCCATGGATTACCGCTACTTCCCCGATCCCGACCTGCCGCCGCTGGTGCTGGATCAGGCCTTCAGCGAGGCCGTCAAAACCACCTTGCCTGAATTGCCGAACGCCAAGCGTGCGCGGTTCATGAAGGAGTACGGGCTCAATGCCTATGATGCCGGCGTATTAA
>Ga0105094_10000544_pt1 | contig 18964 bp, 16 predicted proteins | sample PPLLak1March2015_2_FD_87023 | JGI IMG/M metagenome (GOLD analysis project Ga0105094, IMG submission 87023) | Freshwater sediment microbial communities from Prairie Pothole Lake near Jamestown, North Dakota, USA - PPLs Lake P8 Core (3) Depth... | ecosystem: Environmental > Aquatic > Freshwater >...
CCACAGAAAGGGCTCCCCCCTGGCCGTCAGGTCGGAACGGGCGGCGCGGCGAGACTGAACCTTCGGTTCAGCGACATCGGCAACCGCAGACGATTTCATGGCCGCGGCGATGGATGAGACCTCAACATTCCTGTTCATCGGTGGTTTCCCTCAAGTGTTCAAAACCCTCACCGACCCGCTCCGCATGAGCACAACCCGGAGGGATCAGGTCCTGTTGCCTGCCGCCCGGTTCTAAAGCTGCTGAGCCCGCTTGCGAAATCGCTGTCGAATGATTTCCGCCAGCGTGTTGATGACGAAGGTCATGGCAAAAAGGATCAGGCCGGTAAAAAAGAGCACCCGATACAGTGTGCCGTCCTTGACGGACTCGGGGAGCTCGACCGCGATGTTGGCCGAAAGCGCCCGAAACCCGTTGAACAGATTCCAGTCGATGATGGGCGTGTTCCCCGTGGCCATGACCACGATCATCGTCTCCCCGACGGCCCGCCCCATACCGATCATGATGGCGGAAAAGACCCCGCTCACCGCCGTCGGGAGGACAATCCAGACGGCCGTCTGCCAGGGAGTCGCCCCGCACCCCAGGCTGGCGGCCCGCAGATGCTCCGGAACCGCATTCAGCGCATCTTCGGCCAGGGTGTAGATGATCGGAATCACCGCGAAGCCCATCGCAAAGCCCACCACCAGAGTGTTCCGCTGAACGTAGGTGTCGATGAACGTCCCCCTCGCATCGAAACCGATCCTGGACAGGAGGCTTGCCAGCGCGAAAGAAAACGACACTGTGACCAATCCCTGCACCACCCAATGACCCATGGAGAGGGCGGCCGCCACCAGGGGCGTCTCTCGGCGAAGCTTGTGTTTGAGCCGGTTGCCGTAGAGACGGGAGCCGGCCGCGCTCACCAGCAGGAAGACCCCCGGAAGCAGAATGAGAAAGAGGAAAGGCACCGCGTCACCCATGCTGCCGTTGACCCACAAGGTGAAGTTGCCCGAGAAAAAGACGTTCTCGAAGTACGGTCCCAACTGATAGGCAAGAAAAAGCCCCAGGCCGGAAATGAGGATGATGAAGATGAATTTGGGGATGCCTTCGAGCCGCAGCGCAATGCGGCCGGGCACGAACTGCCACAGGAAGGCGGACCCGACCAGGCACAGGGGAAACACGAAGAAAGCCAGGAGCACCGCGGCAATCCATGTCTCCACGATGGGAGCCAGCACCAGGGCCGCAACGAAGCCCAGGACCACCGACGGAAGCGACGCCATCATCTCCATGAGTGGCTTCACCATGGCCCTCACCCGGTGATGCATGAACTCCGAGGTGTAGATGGCTCCCAAGAGTGCGATGGGGATGGCAAAAATGAGAGAATACACCGTACCCTTGATGGTCCCGAATATCAGCGGAATCAGGGAAAGCTTGGGCTCGAACTCGTCCGTCGCCGCCGAAGACTGCCAGGTATAGGTTGGCTCGGGATGCCCTTCGTACCAGACCTTTCCGAACAGCGTGCTCAGGGAGGTCTCGGGATGTGGGATGGAAAGCCTCCACAGCGACGCCTGTCCGGTGGCCGTGATTCCGAGAACCCCATCCCCCCGGGGGGCGAACGCCAGAACGGCAAAAGGGTCCCGCCCGATGGGGGCCAGATCCAGTAAGGTGCTTCCCGAGGTTCCGTGGCGAACCCGGACATCGCCCCGGCTGTCCGCCGTGAGAAAGGTCTTGCCCCGCTGGGTCGGCTGAAAATTCCTCACGGGGGAATCATGCCTGCCGAACTCACGGGCGCGGACCATGGCAAAGCCGTCCTCGGTCTTGCTGCCTTCACGTGCCAGGCAGAAATAGGTGCTCACGGAGCCATCGGTGCCACCGACGATGAGTGAATTCTCCCCGGTCAGAAAACCGAGGGTCGTCAACCCGATCCCGCTGGGAAGCAGGTCCACCTGCTCAACCATTACCGGATTGTCCATGTTCTGGGTGTTGTAACGGAACAGGCGACCGCTCTTCTCGGCTACAAAGACGCGGTCCGCCTTCTGAGTCATGAGGATGCGCGCCACCTCGACACCGGGGGGCAGAGAAGGCAGCCTGGCCCGCGTCACGGTGATCGTCGTTTCGCGCGGCAGCATGTTCAACCGGGATTCGGCAAGGCTCAGGTTGATTTCCCCGCTGCCGCTCACCGTCACGAAGGCCTTCGTGGGGCGCTCAGCCAGCCCCCCGAGGCGGTAATCCAGGGCGACGATGGGATCGCCGCTCTCCAGGGCTGCGCTTTCCTTCTCCAGGGCTGCTTCCAGGCTGACCTTGCGAACCTGATTGCCGGGGATCTTGGAGAAGACTGCCACACCATCGGTGGAATCCCGTTCATCCAGGGTGCGCAGCTCTCCCGGCGTGCTCTCCGCGGGCATGACTTCCATCCTCAGCTGAAGCCTCCCGAAACGAACGGTGCCGTTCTCCATCCCGAAGGCAACATTTTCCCGATCCTGGGCCAGTGCCACCGCCGTGACTCTTTCTTCCCCGAAATCGAAAGGCGAAATCTGCATGGGAGCGCCCGTCGCGGCATGGAATGCCCGGAGCTTTCCTGCAGGATCGACGAGAACCGCCATGGACTGGTGCTCATCCATGGTCAACGTACCGACACGCTCGCCCAATTCGCCGACGCGGTACTCGAGCTGTGCGGTCACCGTTCCGCGGGTGAAGAGGGGAAGGACTTCCTGCACCAGGAATACAAGGATTCCAAACACCGCGATGATGACGAGGATTCCCCCGACCGTGATGGTCCAGTCGGCCAACCGGTCGGCGATGAGCACCGAGCGGCGTGCTTCCTTGGTTCGACGCACCACCGGTTTGTAAACGTTGTGTCCGGGACTGTCACCGGGCGCATTGGGGCCGGAGCTCATGGATTCGGATTTCATGGCAGTTTCATCGATGTCTGGGATGCGGAAACAAGCCGGGCGAAGCTCGAACCGGAGGCTCGAACTTCGCCCTTCAAGACCTTGCGAACCTTACAGAGCAAACCGGATGATTACATTCCAAGGGCCTTCATGTCTTCATCCGCCATGACCCTGGAGACAGGATAGAAACCGTCCTTGATCACGACCTGCTGACCTTCCTTGGAGAAAATATACTTGATGAACTCCGCGCGCAGCGGATCCATCTTCTCGCTGGGCTTCTTGTTCAGGTAAACATAGAGAAACCTGGCAAGCGGGTAATTGCCGCTGTAGGCGTTCTCGGCGTTGGCCTCGAAGGAGGCGCCCTCTTTGGCGCCCAGGGGAACGGTCCGGACATCGGCCGTCTTGTAACCCACACCCGAGTAACCCATGCCGTACCTGTCCGAAGCCACACCCTGGACCACCGCCGAGGAGCCGGGCTGCTCCTTCACGGTGTCTTTGTAATCCCCGCCGAAGAGAGCCACTTCCTTGAAATAGCCGTAGGTGCCCGAAGCCGAGTTACGACCATAGAGGGAGATGGGTTTGTCGGCCCACTCACCCTTGAGCCCCAGATCGCCCCAGGTGGCGATTTCTTTGGCTGCTCCGCCCTTGCGCGTCTTGGAGAAGATGGCGTCCAACTGCTCCAGGGTGAGGCTCTTGATGGGATTGTCCTTGTGAACGAAAACCGCCAGAGAATCCACGGCCGTGCGGATGGCGGCGGGCTTGTAGCCGTACTTCTGCTCGAAGGTCTCGATCTCCTTGGCCTTCATCTCGCGGGACATGGGGCCGAACTGGGCCGTTCCCTCGATGAGCGCCGGGGGAGCCGTGGAGGATCCCTTGCCCTCGATTTCAATCTTCACACTGGGGTACTTGGAGCGGAATGCCTCCGACCAGAGGCTCATGAGGTTGTTGAGTGTGTCGGAGCCGATGGATTTCATGTTTCCCGAAACCCCGCTCACTGCCTTGTAGTCTTCCAGCTTGGGATCCAGCTCCACGGCCAGGACCGTCGAAGCCACCCAAAGGACCCCAACCAAAAGGGCCAACACCGACACGCCTCTCTTCCCCAACATTTTTCGAACCATCTTCATCCTCCCATTCTTGAGTACGGTACAACTCATTGGCTTCCAATGGACTCCAGCAAACTTCCCTATCCACACAACCTCATCTATGTAGGCAAGGAATGTTACAAAATGATGACAAAAATCGGAGCGGCTGCACTCGGGTGAAAATTTTGCACAATTCATCCGTTGAACGAACGAGCCATCCGCCGCCCGCCAGCCTGGGAGGCCATTTCCATGTGTCTGCGGCAGGAGAGACAAACCGTGGTGACCGGCTGAACCTTGAGGCGGTCCACACCGATCTCGTCCCCGCATTCTGAGCAGATTCCGTATTCCCCCTCCGTCAGGCGCTGCATGGCGGCCAGGATCTCCTGGACCTTCTTGTGGTGATGCCGGTGGATGCGAATATTGAACTCCTGACTGTACTGGTGGGATGCGAAATCTGCTTCGTCCATGGGCTCCCGGTGATCCACCGCATGCAGCAGGCCAGGCAGCATCCCTCTCGCTCCGGGAAGTGCGTCCGAGAGTTGACGATTCAGAACATCTGAAAAATACTCCAGCATTTCTTTGTTCATGATCCTTTACTCCTCCATGCATGAAATGGCTGATCAGGGATCTCCAACAAGCGCGGGTTGCAGGGAGCAAAAACAGCAGGATTTCAGGAGCGGCAGACCCCATTGAACAGGCATGGGAATCCCCATACAGCGGGATGCCCATTTCTCGAGGGTGAATCATCGTGGGAAAAAGTTAGGCAACGAATGTTACATTCTCATGTCAGGATCGTAACATTTCAGAGCCCATGCGATTTTGCAGATGCCTGATGCCTGCCGATACAGCGAGATAGGCAGAACAGGTTCAAAACGACAAAGGGGAGGGATTGGGGGCCCCACCTCACAGCAGTCTGGCTCCGAGCTCCGCCACCCGTGAGCGCTCGCCTTTGATGAGCGTCACATGACCTGCGATCTCCTCGCCCTTGAGCTTCTCGACGAGGTAGCTCAAGCCGTTGCTGCTGGCGTCCAGATAGGGGTGGTCGATCTGCTCGGGATCTCCCGTGAACACGATCTTGGTGCCCTCGCCCACCCGGGTGATGAGCGTCTTGATCATATGAGGAGAGAGATTCTGGGCCTCATCGCAAAGGATCAGCTGCTTGGGAATGCTCCTCCCCCGGATATAGGTGAGGGCTTCCATCTCGATGGTCCCTCGCTCACGCAGATCATCCAGCAGATCATACGGCTCCGCCGAATCCCTCAGCAGGTACTCCAGGTTGTCGTAAATCGGCTGCATCCAGGGGCGCAGCTTCTCCTCTTTGGTTCCCGGGAGATATCCCAGATCGTCTCCCATGGGTGTCACGGGACGCGTGATGAGCAGACGAGCATAGGTTCTCTGCTCCAGCACCTTCTCCAGACCCGCCGCCAGAGCCAGAAGGGTTTTGCCCGTGCCCGCCCGGCCCAGGAGCGTCACCAGTTTGACGTCATCGTTCAGGAGCAGATCGATGGCAAACTTCTGCTCCTTGTTCAACGCCCGGACCCCCCAGCAGACGGTGTCCCCATTGGTGAGCGGCTGGAGCATTCCGCCCGCAAACCGGGCCAGAGCCGACTGGGATGGATTGGCATGGCTTCGGATCACGAACATCTGATTCGGGTAAGCAGAGATTTCTCCGTTCATCGAGATCCTGCCCTGCTGATAAAAGCGGTCGAGCTCTTCCTTCGTGAGATGAATCTCTCCACTGCCCGTATAGAGCTGTTGATAGTCCACCTTGTCGTTGTAAAAATCCTCGGCCGGGATCGAAAGGACATCGGCCTTGATCCTCAGGTTGAGATCCTTGGTGACCAGGACCACCGGTTGCTGTCCGTCCCGGCTGAGGTTGAAGGCCACAGCGAGAATACGGTTGTCGTATTTGTCCGGATCCAGTCCTTTGGGGAAGTCCATCAATTCCTGATGATTGAGCTCAATGCGGATTCTCCCTCCCGTGCCCAGCTCCACACCTTCGGACAATCGGCCCAACCCGCGCAGTTCATCGAGCATCTGCGAGACCAGGCGAGCATTCCTGCCAACCTCATCCTGGCGCCTCTTCTGGTTGTCCACTTCCTCGATGACAGAGAAGGGTATGACGATTTCATTGTCTTCGAAGGCGAAGAGAGCCCGAGGGTTGTGCAGCAGGACGTTGGTGTCGAGAACATAAATCTTTCTCATAATGAGGAGCTCCTCTGAGAGAGAGACACTGCGATGGGGGGACGGCAAGGACCGGCGGACAGGGTGACACGGGGAATCGAGGCTGGGGAACGGGGGGACTGGAAGAAACAGAGAAGGGGAGAGAAGGGGAAGGCGCGGATGCCGAAATGGGCGGGAGTGAAAAGGCTGGGACAGCAAAGGAGGGGCATCCATGTTGGGCCACGATGTTTTACGGCTTCCCGGGTCATCGTCCAATGAGCACCCCGCCATGCAACCCACCATGCATTCGAAAAAAGGTCCGAGCCACCCTCATGCGGCCCACACTTCTCCGTGTCCCCCCCGTCTCCCGATCCCCCTCCTGATCCCCGTCTCCCTGTCCCCCTGTCTCCGCGCCTCCCAGTCCGGCTTCCTGCCTGATCAAACGGCCTGTACCAGAGATGGACCAGCTTCCGTGTTGTCACGGCGGTACAGTTTCCAGGTTCGGTTGAAAGCACTCTCGAAGGACCGATCTTCCATGTACTGTCGAGCGGCCCTTCCCATCTGCTGCATCCGGTTCGGTTCCTTGAGCAGCGAATCGACTGCCTTGAGAAAAGCTTCGGAGTCACTGGCGTCCACGACCAATCCGGTTTTTCCGGGGATGAGATTCTCGTGCGGTCCTCCCAGATCCGTCACGATGACGGGAATCCCGGACGCCTGGGCTTCCAGGACGACGTTGCCGAAGGTATCCGTGGTGCTGGGGAAAACGAAAAGGTCCGAAGAGGCGTAAACGGCGGCAAGGTCCTCGCCCTCCAGATACCCGGTGAAAGTGCAGGGAAGGCCTTTCATGTTCGCCTGCATCTCGCTCAGGTACGGGCCGTCTCCCACGAGGACCAGATGAACATCCTGGCGGGTTTCCGTCAGAGTCCTGAAGACCTTCTCCAGGTGCTGCAGGTTCTTCTCCTTGGATATGCGGCCCACGTAAAGCAGCTTGATGCCGGCACCGATCTGGTAGTGCTCCTCGAGGTACCCGTTTCGCTTGGATGGATGAAACCGCTGGATGTCGATGCCACGCGGGAACAGCTGGATCTTCTGAGGAGAGATGCCCTTCTGGATGAGCTCGTTCGCTGTGCTGTTCGACGGCACGAACACCAGATCCGTCTGATCATAATACCAGATCGTATACTTCCACACCAAGTCTTCAATGGCATAATCATTGGTCAGGTATTGTGCATACTGGGGCAGAGCCGTGTGATAGGTGCCATAGAAGGGCAGCTTCAGGATCCGGGCGATGGCCAGGGCCGCAATGCCAATGGGCCCGGGAGTCGCCGAATGGATGTGTGTGAAACCCTCTTCGTAGCAATAGTTGAGCATCTCGAGAAAAGGAGGAAAATGGAGCTTCTGTTCGGGATACTCGGGCAGTTCATAAACCCCTATGGGGCGGAAATTATGGACTCCCGCACAGGGGTGGTGATCCTGGGCGTCGCAGGTGATGAGCGTCAGGTTCTTGTTGGTTCTGAGCGCGATGCGGACCTGCTGCTGCAGGGTTCTCGCCACCCCGTTGACCTCGTAGAAGGTGTCGGTGAAATGCGCCACCTTGATCCTGCCCGGTTTCGACTCGCCGTTCTGTCCACCGCTGAAATGCTGCAGGGCCTCCCGGCTGAACTGGCGCTGACTGCTGAAAATCGAGAACGAAACGAAATAGGGAGCCAGCAGCGTATAGAGCCCGCCCGCCGAGCCCACCGACTGGAAGATGTTGAAGACATTGGCTCCGCTGAGATGGTCCAGCAGGTGATTCGAGAAATGCAGCAGAGAGCGGTTCGAGAGCTGATTCACGAAGCGGAACCACTTCTTTTCGAGGTTCCGCAGGTCGACATCCTTGCTCTCGACAATCCGCATCAGCTCGGGATCTTTTTTGATCAGGGCCTGGGTCTCGGTCTTCAGCAGCTCGAGAATGTTTTTTGACATGGATGGCTTGTTCCGGGGGCGCTTGCGGTGATTCCAGAGCAGCGCGATCCGGGAGAGAAAACCGTCCTCCTCCTCCCGGTTCGACTGGAGAAATCGATCCAGAAACTTCAGGAAGAGGTCTTTGGAAACGTACCGATCCAGTCCCATCTTGTTCTTATAGAACTGGTAGGCAATTCCATAAAGGTTGTGAGCCAGCGTCTGGGGCGTCGAGGCCCTGCCGATGGGCTCGGCCCGATGGCTTTCCAGGGCCGCCAGGAATTCCTCGACCGTTTTGGGGCCTTCGATTTGCGTGTAAGTCCCCGCAATGGTGAGCGAGCTGTGATCGTCGGATCCGGCGGTCAGATTTTTGCGCCATGGCTCGGGGAATTTCGCCTCCAGCCCGTGCTTGTCGGCCAGGCGCTCCATGTCTTCGGGGGTGAGGGAGGACAGAATGATTCGCAGAGCGTGATTCTGCTCGGCATCCCGCGCCCCGTTCAACTCGAAATTCTTGAAAAGGAGGAGGAGCTTCTCGAAATGCTCGATGGTCAAACGGTCGTTCACGGAGTACAGGGGATGGGCCAGGACATGGCAGATTTTGCTCTCCTGCAGGTATTCGGCAAGGTCGAACACGTTTTCCCGAATGGTCTGAATGTCCTCATGAACAGCTTCATCGATATTGTAGACCAGAACATGCACCTTGCACTTGTCCTGAGGGAAATAGGATGTGACCTCTTCGCTGACAAAAGTATCGGGGAGATGAGCGATCTCCAGGGCTCCTGAAATACTGTTATGATCGGTGATGGTGACGTGCGTCATGCCTCGCTTCCTGGCAAGCCGGTAGAGGTCCAGCGGTTCCGTGAAGCTTTCGGGACACCCCAGCTTCTTCAAGACCCATTGGGTGGGACGCCTGGAATGTCGGGAATGCACGTGGAGGTCGATTCTAGCCAGCGTGTCCGTCATACAATCTCCTTATTTAATCTCTGTCCTCAGTGGTCTCCATCCGCCGGACGATTGTCCGCCACCCATGTTCAAACATGCCGTTCCTGCTCCGATACCAAGTGATTCAGATGTTCTGACGGCGCCCCTGGGGATGTGCCCGATGCAGCGGAAACGCCCCACGATGCCGAAGCCTCACTGCGGACGAAAAGACCTGCACGCCACTGTCCTCTCTCCTCCGGCTCCACCGGGGGCACATATCGAGCTCTTCTGCGTCGCGAAGGGCCGCTCAGACACAACATTTCCGATCCTCCTCCAGACTTCCCCATCCAGGGATGGCTCTATTCAATGATGACGGTCTCACCGGCGCGCACTCTGTCACCCGGTTGCACCCGGACCCTCATGGAGCTTAAGGCTGGAACCAGCACGTCCACCTGAGAGCCGATTCGAATCATCCCAAAGATCTCTCCCCTGCCGACGGTCTCCCCTTCCTCGAAGTAGCTGTCAATTCCCCGCACACTCCCGCCGGCAATCTGGACCACGAAGCAGCTGATGGGACTCCCCTTGAAAGCACCTTGAAACTTGGTGACCGTCCGCTCGTTCTGAAACACATGGAGGCTCTCCTCATAGAAAGGCTGGATTCCGAGGAGTATTCTCCAATGCATGGAGGTCATGTGAAGATTCCCGCCCCGGGCGGGATGATGACGCACCCAGCCCACCCTGCCCGCAATGGGAGCCCGGTTGTAGTGGACATCGAAGGGACTCATGAAGATGCCGATGAGGAGCTTGCCCCCTTGAAGGTCTGTGGGGGCAACCTCATCCAAACGCGCAGCGACTCCCCTTTTGATACTGAGGACTTCTTCGTCGGGCTGGAAATGCTTGACGTAGACGACCGTCCCGTCGGCCGGGCTCAAAATTCCTTCGCCGATGGGAGGGTGGCGGGTCGGATTTCGGAAGAACCAAACATAGCGCCAGAAGAGAAAACCAATGATCAATGCCAGGGTGAGGCCCGAAATACTCCAGACTACTGCACGTATTCCCATGTCTCATCCTGCAGGACACGGACAAGGGCAACACCCGATGAAAACGGGAAGTTGACAACCTCGAAGAAATCCTCATGCTTCTTGATGATATTGAGCCAGCGCTTCACCCCTGCGTGCCGCAGGATTTCACGGATAAAAATATTGGTGTCGTGGAGTAGAATGTAGGAGTTCTTGCGGGTTTGGTTCAGTGTCTGCAAAAAATCATGCTTCACATCGTTGAATGAATGATTGCCATCAATGAAACCGATATCAATGGGTTTGAGGTTCAGCTGGTGATATTCATTGAAGAATTGCTCACTCGTCTTCTTGAAATGGCTGACAATTCTTGAAACACCAAATCTTTCGAAGTGGGCATGCACTTCTTCAGGATCATCCCAATGGCTGCTCCCTCCAATGGTCTTGAGGGGACCATCCTTCAAAAGCGAATAAGAGGGATCCACAAAACTCAATTGACCAAAGCCATTGTCCTTGAGGCCCAGCGCCAGACACACCACGCTGAATCCAAAACCGGAACCGATGACCGCAATGTGCCGGGGCCGCAGTGATCTGACCAGACCGTAATAGATGAAGCCAAATCCGAGATTGAGATTTGCGGATTCTTCATGGTGTCCCAAAGGCTTTGCATGTCTAAAAATGTCTTCGATGATGTTCTTGGTGAGACTGAGGTCTCGCATGTACACGCTCCCGATATTCGTCATTCGTTTGTAAATATAAAGGGGCAATATGACGGAATTGTTTCAACTGTGAGACATTTTGAAGATGATGGCGCCGGGCGGGCTGAATCGGTCCGGTGGAGGGATGAGGGACTGCAATGCCGTTCTTTTAAAGGGTGGCACTGGCTAAGCGGAGCTTGCCCGTGGTGGAAAAGTCACGCATGGGCAAGCTTGGCTCAGCTCATGGCACCTTTTCTGCCTGAACTGCACGAGCTCTAATCAGAAGCATTGGGGACAGCGACTGAAGCAAGGAAGACGGTGCCGCGAGCTTGGCTTTTTGCGGAAGGGGTGCAGAGGGAGAAAATGCCGCCCACTTCCACATGGAGCATGCGCAAACGGGGGCATGGCTCATTCAAAAATCGGGCAATCAACTCGTGGATCTACGACCCCAGCACCAGTCCACCGGATTTCAAAGGCTTGTCGGCTTTCACGGCGATGCCCGCCGCATACCAGAACGCCGTGTACCAGGCGGGCGCCGCGAAGTTCCCGATACTGAGCTGGTAGATTCCGGAAAAAATGAGCCCTATGAGAGCAATGCTGGGTATGTCCAAGTCGCCTCCGGTCAAATGCTCGATCTGGGAATCCACCTCCTGAAACCCTTGAATCACCCTCCGGGAAAAAGGGCGAATGGCAGTGCTGCTCTGACGCAATGTGAACCATTCACGGGCCAGGGCGGGATTAAAAGCCTCTTCCACGCCAGCGGAGGCTACGATGAGAACACTCGCCGTGAGGGGATTGACCTCGACCCGATCCACATTCCCCAGTTGCGTCAACGCGCTTTGAAGACTGGAAAAATAACCCGGGTCCCCCTTCTTGGCAGGAATCCTGATTCGCAGGCGCTGGCCGGTACGGTGAGTGATATGTGCTTCGGGGGCCACTCAGTCACACCTCATTCCGAGACCACGGAGCTGGACTTCATCTCTGCATCGACCGTGAAGCCGCCTCCAACCTCGGCATACTCCTGGGAAAGCTCCGCTTTTACCTCTGCAGCCAGGTCCTCGATAACCTCCCTGGTTTCCGCGAGAACCTCCCTGCCTTTTTCATAGGCGATGAAACCACTTTTAATGCCGGCCTTAGCCAGAGGTTTCAGGATCGCAGCCACTGCAGGGACCACCGTCGGCGCAAGAATCAGCGCACCCACGCCAATGGCCAAACCAGTCCCCAGCTTGACGCCATTGTTCCAAATCGCCATATCCAGCCTCCTCCAGACCTATTGGTATTCTAGATTATTTCAGCGCCTGTAAAGCTGCGCAAATTCGAACTGAACAGTGGAATTGCGCCTCTCGGCAAGAGCGTGCTCTGAATTCAGCATGCCGGTGCTCATCAATCGCCAGCATGAATTTTTAAAATAGTCGCGAGAAAGTCCGATGTCAGCCATTATTTTCATGCCTTACCTACTTCTACTAATTCATGCCCCAAAACCTGTCAATGGCCTTCGTCAAAGACACGCCTCCCCGGAGATTCAATGCAGGCCGAACCCACAGCCACACGAGCGCAGATCCCCTGGTAGGAGCTGCATCAGCAGATGCTCCCAAGGCCCGCTCCCCTGCTCCAGCCATAGTTGAAGGTTGCATGAGGCACCGAGTCAGTATAGAAATGGAAAGGATCAGGTTGACGAATGCCGAGTAGCTTGGCGTCTCCCTCGGCTCAATACAGCCCATTGCATGCATGGCATGGCTCACCCATTCTTGCTCAAGAGGTGATCAGGTGATTCAGAAAAACGACGCGGGCAAGATATCTCAGTCCGAAGATGCACAGCAATCGAACATCATCGCGGATCTGTTACTTATTGCACCGCACACGGAGATCGTCCATCACGTACCGGGGAGGATTCGCTTGAGGCTCAAAAGGTCAGGGATCGAGGTCATTGCCAGGACCGATGTTAAGAACCTCATGCAGAACATTCCGGGCATCCTGAAGCTGAGAGTCAATCCGGTGGTCGGATCGCTGACCCTTGAATACGATGAAAAAAGATTGTCCTATTCATTATGGGAGAAGCTGGGAGCCCTCCGGACCCGCCCTGAGCTCAGGCAGCAGGTTGAAGAACTGCTCGAAGGACTTTGGAAATGAGAGCGGTCGGTTTGTTGGCAGAGTGGGATGGATAGGAGTGGGTTCTGCGGTTGTTCCGATCTGTCCGTTCACCAGAGTATCGGCCGTGCCCCCGTCGCCCGGAGGACCGCCCTTCACTCTGACCTTTCACACATGAGCACCGGGGGGCTCGGCCCGCGAATCGAACCAGACGCGGCTTGCCCATCAGGCAAGCTTCAGCCACCCGCCGCGCAAATCTAAATCAGGACACTCAACAACGCCATCGGGGTTCCCTCGAAAGCCTTTTCCAGAACCAGTCCGAAAATGGCCTTTCCGATCACCTGGCCTGTCTTTTCCATCCTGTTGTGCAGGTACTGATCCCCGGTCATCAATTGAGAAGAATCGAAAAGCCCCTTCTCCTCCAGGATTTCGAGGATTCCCTTCGAATTGACCGTAGTGGAATCATAGTTCAGAACAATGCTCCCCGTCGTCGTGTTGACGTTCACTGCGTAGACTCCAGGGATCGCTTTGACCATTTCCTCGATCTTCTGTGCCATGCAGGCCTGCCCCCTGGCGGACGGCGTCTTGACACGCAGTCGCCCCGGAACCTCATGGACATAGTAGCTCATGCCCTCTCCTCGTCTTGACCTTCAGAAACGTGCGACACTTGGGATACGCCGAACAACGAAATCTGATTCCATCATGTTCCCGCTTGTACGCATGCATGCCGCTCCCGCAAACGGGGCAGCTGGGGCGATCGTGGATTTCGGTGCGCTTCCGGTCGGTAGTGAACTGCCTCCCGCAGATGAGACATCGGAAGCGCTGTTTGCCCTGTCGGGTGCGACCATAACGGTAGAATGCTTCGGAGTGGCAAGCAGGGCACATGATCTTCTCAATCTCCGCATTTGAGGTTAGACACCCCAAGTCGCGGTTTTGTGAAGATTTTGTTACGATTGTGTTACAGGCGATTTCCTTTGATCCATCCATGACCCGGTCCCGGCTGATGGAGAGGATGAGAAGACGCTTCCCAGTTCCGACAAAGATCCTTTGAATCAGGAAACGCCTTCTTTTACAGGTTAGACTGTTACAGGAGTGTGAAGGGCAAGTGACACTTGAGATATATTTGGCGGTGCGAGAAGGGAGGGGTTGAACCAGCTCAGAAGAGCTGCAAATCCATATCACCCCAAAAAAGACGCCCGAGCACTGAGTGCTCGGGCGTCTTTTTTGGGGTATCGCTTCTGCGGCTCACCCCCCCCGGCATTGTGGTGGGGGGAACCGAAATCCAGCTCAGGCTTGCAGTTCCTACTGTCCAGCTCCCTCCGAGGGAGGCGAAGAGGATGGGGGAAGAAGACCCATTTTTCGTTTGAGATCCTCGAGTGAACGCTGATTGTCGGCACTCCGGCTCGAGAGTGCCTGGTTGACCCGGGCCTCGAGGGTGGTGGTCGTTCCCGCGGCGACTTCTCCATACGCCGTGGCCAGAGACTCCTCCTCCGTGACCTTCTGTTTCATCTTCTCCAGCATGTTGATGGTGCTCGAGGAGTCGATCCTGGCCAGCTGCTGGTTGACTTTGCGCATGGAGGTGGCCGTTTTGGCGCGAGCCCTCAGCGTGATCAGCTCGTTTTCATAAGTCGAGATGGTCTTGCGCAGATCATCCACTTTGCCCTGAAGCTGTTGGGACATGGCATTCTGATTATGATAATCCTGGAAGAGCTGAGCTGCCCGGCGGTCAGCCGACTCCTTTTCACTCAGCACCTCCATGGCCAGCTGCTCGGCCTGTGCCGGATCCATCTCCCCGGTCTGCCCACGCTGCAGCAGGAGCATGGCTTTCCGCTCGAAATCCTGAGCCAGCTTGCCGGCATCGTCGGCCTGTTTCTTGAGCCGGATGGCCAGGCCCTTGATTTCCGCCAGGCTTTGCATGGCTTCTGAAAGGTCTATCTTGAGCTCCCGGATGCCCTGCTCCGTCATCTTGATGGGGTCTTCCAGCTTGTCCACGATGGAGTGGGCCTCTGATTGGCTGATCTTGAACAGTCGATTGAAGATTCCTGCCATATTTCTCTCCTTATGCTTGCTTGCTCATTTCAAGCAGCTCATCTCCATGTTCAGCCAGGGCAAGAGCCAGTGAGCGAATGGAGCCTTCCAGTTCATTCTTGTCCAGATTCTCGAGCTGCAGCGTGTCCCGATAGAACACATGGGCCGCCTCTTCGTCGAGCAGAAACGCACCGTGCACCAGGGTGGCATTCATTTGGAGGAGGCGTCGATAGAAAGACACTCCCGCGCCATCCGGCACGGGCATAATCAGTTGTTCAACGATGAGGATGGGATCCTCACAGTCCAGGATCAGGTTGGTGACCCCACTGTCCTGGTCGTCCACGATGAGCAGATCCTCCTCGGGATCTTCTTCGATGATGGCGATATCCAGCTCAGACAGAAAACCCTTGAGCTTCTCCATACAATCAACCATGGCTTCACCCTCCTTAGTTCGTGACAAACCTCGCTCAAAATCCCTGGATACACTCACAATGCAAACGCCTTGAATCTGCTACGAAAAGCTTCAATTTTGGGGTCTCATCTGGAGAATGGAGCCTATTTTATGGACCACCCGATCAGAAAAGACATGGCCACATACACCACGGCCTCCATGATTCCCGCTCCTATGTTGGGCTTATCCTGATGGACCAGTTCCTGGGTCAGCCGTCCGCTGGGCAGGAGGATCCGATCTGCAGCAAGCCTTGCCGCCGGGAGAAGCAGAAGCCCGAACAGGGCGACACTGGCGAAAAAAGCAATGTTCTGGCTCCAGGACACGAAGGCTCCCTGTGCGGCGAAGCGGACAATGTTCCCAATGCCGAGGAGCATGCCCGCAAAGGCAGTCCCCACCGCCACGTTGTCCCGCTCCAGGGCGTCATGGACATCAAATGGCGCCATCCAGCTGTAGACCTTCGCCGCAGCGATCAGCGTCACCTGTCCCAGGGCCCAGAACACGCAAACTTGGAGCAGATGTCCGCCCGCCGCAAGGGTCCCATAGATGATGAGGCCCACGGCGACGTGGTTGGCCGCCTCGATGGCCCCTACCCCGCAGTTCTGGTCCTGGATGATCTCCTTTTCCCCGCTGAAGCGGTCCAGAATGAGCCAGTCGTTGATCCAAACGGAGATATTGAGCAGCACAATGGCAATGACGCCATAGAGGAAGATGTCGATGAGATTGACGGTCAACGAAATGGAAGGGCCTGACATGGCGCCGCCCAGCGCAAAGGTCAAGCCCAGGACATACCCTCCCACAGCCAGAGCGAATGCCAGGTTATCCCGGTCGATGAGCTGTTCCCTGAGGGCGAATTTTCGATGAGTGAGATCAAAAAGCAATTTGCCGATCATGAAAAGAATGAGCGCCGACAAAAGATAGACAAAACCGAGAACGATCGTGCCCAAGAACATAACGGATCTCCTGAATCCTTATCTTCTCCCCCTCCCGCTTGAGAAGGAGCTGCTTCTCCCGCTGGAGGAAGAACTGCGCGACGAGGATGAAGAGGGTCGCGAGCGGCCCATCCTGGACTCGACTTTCTTGGCGAAGGACTCCTTCTGATCGGCCATCCTGGCCTGCTGCCGCTCAAAAAAGCCCGTGCTCGTCTTCTGCGTGACGGTCCCCTGGGTTCCGTACTGGGGCTTTCCCTGGGGGTTTCTCGATCCATAATATGGAGCCCCCTGGCTGCGGGAATTCCTGTAATCCTGGTAGTGCCGGTAGTCGACATGGCGCCGCTTCTCGAACGAGTCACCCGCCTCGTCGATGAGACTGGAGAGAATCATGCCGGTGGCCAGCCAGGCCCATCCCTGGTTTCCCTTCTCGTCGGTCTCCCATTTCCCGAATCGCGGATCCCCGACAAACTGGAAGAGCGGGGGCTGTGGAACCGTGTCGATGGTCCCGTCGGCCTTCTTGGCCAGGATCACCATACCGAGGGAGTCTTTGTACTTCGTGTAGACGTCCTCGTTCACCTTCACCCAGTCGGTCATCTGCTGGGTGAAGTTCTCCTTACCCCCCTCCCCCGGCTTTTTGCCATTCTCAGGAAAGATGATGCGGTAGCGATGGAAATAGTCGTGAAAGAACAGGCCCTTAGAGCTCATGTCGTTGAGGATGACACTGTACTCCGGGTGGCGCTCGAGGCCGCGCCGCATGGCATCCACGGGCGAACCGCCCCCTTCACATCCCGACAGGACGACCAGCACCAACCCGATGAGCAGCCAGCGCAAGGCACCCATGAGCACCCTCTCCTGCTTCAGAGGCAGCGGGCCGCGCCTACCGCTGTTTTCCCGGAAGGATATGGATGAACTGATATTCCTCGACATATTGCCCCACGTAAGCTTCGAATTCGATGTCGCCCCACTGTTCGATGGTCAGCACCCGCTCTCTCAGCTCATCCTCGTAGTCCCAGTAAAGGAAAGGCTGAGCGGGCCCTCGACCGTCCCGATAGAACTGGGCACCGCCATAGCTCTGCATGAAGAAGGTGGTCCCCTCGAAATCGATGGACTCCAGGGGGTCGCCGTGCTGCTGAATTTGACTCTTGAGCCGCTCGTCGATCATGCCCAGCGGAATCTTGCGCGTGAGCGTCCACAAGACTCCGTCTGCCTCGATCCGATTGAGATAGTGCATCGCACCTTCACAGCGCAATTCCCAGTCGTCCGTCCTGTATCCATCCCCCGTGTCGTGGTGATGCCTCGCGACCACTTCAAAGGTGCGACCGTCATAGTCCACGAGAAAACCGGGTGCCAGTTTTGACAGCACCAGATCTTCGAAGGGATCGATCGATGGCTCCTCCTCCTTGCCGCCAAAAAGCTTCTTCCAGAATGACATGTGCTCTCCCGGATTCAGATGCGGTTCATTCAGGCATGAGACTCGGTTGTCGAAAGCTTCGAGAAGGTGGACTCGGCAGAAACCATGGACCGCATCCGTGCTCATGATTCGTCTGGTCGAGGCAGCCAGGGCAACAGCTGTTGAGAAGCTGCCAAGCTCATGCGGGAATGTATACCGCATACGCTGGCCTCCACACAATGCAAAGCTCAGCCTGTCGTGATTCTTAGTAGGTCCATAAGAGGGATCTGTCAATGGAAAGAGGATGGGGGAAATGATGCCATCAGCGGGTGAGCCGGGAAGAAGCCGGGCTCGACTCAAGTATTTTGACTGAATACAAGCCTTCCAGACACCCATGTCTGAAGCACTCGCGCCCAGTCATCCCCGGGATCGACGACCAGGATGTCCGCCGGGGCACCCGGGACGAGGCGCCCGGAATGCTGAGAGCGACTGAGAAATCTTCCGGGCCGGCTGGTGACAAGCTTAAGGGTCTCTTCCAGGGGCAGGCGATGGCGGCGGTGAGCCATAAAAGGGGCCTGGAGGAGACACTCGGGATAGTAATCGCTGACCAGACCGTCACAATGGCCGCTCAGGATCGCCTCGGAAGCCTTGATATGACCATTGGACGAGCCATCTCTCAACAGGTTGGGGGCCCCCATGTAAACCTCCATCCCCTTCTCCCTGGCGGCCCTGATGGTCTCCATATTCACCGGAAACTCGCAACCGCCGACCCCGAGCCGCTCCACCAGATGCACCTTTTCAGGAGTGTCATCATCATGACTCAACATCGGAATGCCGGCCAGTCTCACTCTCTCGCAAAATGGCCCGATATGCTCCAACCCCATGGTCTTCTGCCGGGCCTTGAATGCTGCCGCTGCGAGGGCTTCATCACGTGTCGCCCCGTACATTTCCGCCTGATACCTGAGGTAGGCTTCCATCGACTTGAACTGCCCCTGGCCCGGGGTGTGGTCCGTCAACGAAAAGAGGTGGACGGAGCGCCGATGGATGAGCTGCTCCAGAGTCGGCATGACACCGGGACAGGTCACTTCGCAGCGCGCATGGATGCGATGGTTCACACGCCGATGCGGGTGCCCGCCAAAGCTGGTTATGATTTGAACGAGCCGCTCGGCTGCGGCTGCATTCCGCAGACCGAAGTCGTTATCGGAGAAGCTGAGGGCATGACAAAAGGTTGTGATGCCGCAGGCGGCAAGCCTCTGGTCCAGGGAGCGGAGCGCGAAACCCACATCGAAGTGGACTCCCGGACGCATTTCGACACACCGCTCAATGGCATCCGAGTGGAGATCAACCAGTCCGGGCATGACCCATCGTCCCCGGACATCCATCCCTTCGGAGCCG
>Ga0105094_10000549_pt1 | contig 18914 bp, 15 predicted proteins | sample PPLLak1March2015_2_FD_87023 | JGI IMG/M metagenome (GOLD analysis project Ga0105094, IMG submission 87023) | Freshwater sediment microbial communities from Prairie Pothole Lake near Jamestown, North Dakota, USA - PPLs Lake P8 Core (3) Depth... | ecosystem: Environmental > Aquatic > Freshwater >...
AACAAACTCCTATGGGGTATTGATCTCAGGAAACGTTCTATTCTTGAACCTTAAAAAGGCAGAGTAAATTGAAAATCTTAGCACTTCTTTTGTTGATAATATCATTTGCAGGAATTGCACAAGATACAAATAGAGTTGTGATTGATGAAATATCAGACAAACCGATACTCATCGGATACTGTACACGGGAAGCTTTTAAAGACACAAATTTTTCCTGGTGGTTTAATTCAGGTTATGAAGAGTATGAAGTTGACTCCTCATCATTGAATAAAATGAATGATGATATAAAAAAAGTCAGCATTGCCGTAATAACCGGGACATGGTGCAGCGACAGCAGGAGAGAATTGCCCGGGTTTTTTAAAATACTAGATCATCTCGATTTCCCGGAAGAAAGTCTTACAATTCTTGCGGTAAACGAGGATAAGGAAATTCCCGGAAGCAGCGCACTTGAAAAGTACGATCTTGAACTTGTCCCTTCATTTATATTTTACAGAAACGGATCTGAAATCGGCAGGATTCAGGAAGCACCGGAAGAAACTCTGGAAAAAGATATGATCGGCATATTAGAACAGTAGAAAACTGCCTCAAGTTAAACATCCTCTTTAACTTAGTCTTCTTTAGAAAAAAATGATAAAGAAATTTTTTATTGCTGTATTACTTTTTTTCATTATTGTCAATTCATTTAGTTTTAAATCTTCACATCATTCTACAAATAAGGAAATTAAGCAACCCAGATACTCAAATAAAGGATTGCATATAACTTCAAAGGGAACGATAAAGGCATTAGCCGTCTTTATTCAGTTTCTAAATGACAGCACACACCCGGAGAGTTCAGAATGGCCGATTAACCGGTCGCCCGTTTTTCTCAACACTTATTTAGATTCGGCAGAGAACCAGTTTTCTGCTTCATGGAGCTTTTCCGATTATTTTAAAAAAATGTCTTTTGATTCGCTGCGGATTATCGGTAAATCATATTTTTATATTACCCGGTATAACGAAAAATATTACAGGGATACGCTGCGCTTAGGCAATTCAGAATACGGTGAAGTAAATAAAGAAGCGCTGAAAAGCCTCGATTCACTAATCGATTTCAGTTTATATGACAATTGGACATTCAAATCAAATTCACATATTGATACTTCCGATGGTAAAGTGGATTTGATAATTTTTCTCTACAGGAACAGCAAGTATCCTCCCGGTGAAGCTGCGCAAGGAATTGCAGTTGCGGGATACGGGAAAGATCTTATTCTTGATAAAAAAATAATAAAGTTCGGATTCCCCGGTTCGGGAATAACAAACTCAGGCGGCTGGCAGGGAATGAAGGGAACTTTAAGATCGATGAAGCATGAATTCGGACATCTGCTTTTCGGTGCAGGTCATCCGGCATATTTCAATGCCGGCTCGAAAGGGCAGATACTTTTTCTCGGAATATGGGGAATAATGCCGATACCCGGTTTTTGTGCGAATGCTTATGAAAAAGAAAGGTTGGGATGGATTAAACTGACAGATGTAAAGAAAAATGGTTCTTTTAATCTCCCCGATTTTGCTGCCACAGGAACCGCTTTGAGAATCCCTGTTAAAGGAAGAAGAAATGAAGTGTATATACTGGAAAATCATCAGCAGATTTCTATTTATGATTCTGAAATTGACCGGGATGGCGGGAAAGGTTTAATGATTTATAAGGTGATTGGATCCGGTAACCATCCGGTTTACCATGTACAGGCCGCTGACGGAAAATTTGACTGGATCAATTACTGGACTCACCATCCATGGTCTGCCGATTCACTCGATTCCTTACCCGTTTATACACGTCTTAGTTCAAACAAAAACGGATACAGTATCAGAGACTGGATTCCCCATAATAAACCAAATTATTTAAACGGGAAATTCCAGATCTTTCTTATGGATGACGACGGGCCCGGAGGAAAACCATTTTATGTATATGAAGGCTGGAAGGGAGACGGGAAAGCCGCTTTTAATTTTGATGGAACGGAGATTTTTGCACCTTGGACTAATCCAGGAACTGATTACAACAGCAATTTATCAATTGTTTTAAGAGAGCAGAAAAATACTTCTATAAAAGTTGAGTGTTTTGTCGAAGAAATTACTTTAACTGAAAATACTGTCTTTCCGCCCGGCGAACTTGAATTCAGCAATAATGTAGTTATACCAGAAGGGACAACCCTTACAATAAGTGAAAAAACATTGTTAAACTTTAAAAACGGAAGTTCACTAATTGTTAAAGGTAAATTAGTTGATAACAGAAAATTTGAATAGCTTCACTTACTCTCTAACAAGTTTTATGGTTTCCGGTTCCGGAATTTTTATAGAATAATTTTTCTTCTTTTTATTAATCAAATAATTATCTCTAATCCATGGATTGTATAACTTCAGCGTGTAATAATTTATATTATAGCGTGAAGCGAATTCCGTAAAATCCATAACGGACCTGTCTAAATTAACCTGATAATATTCAAGAGGCTTATACAGCTCATTCTCCTTAATATCAAAGCCATACTTTGACGGTTCCAGTAAAATATACTTAAGTGCAATTACTCTGGATATATAACGTGAAGTTTCCGAATTCAAAACCAGATTAAAATAATTACGGGTTTTTTGTCTCTCAAGCTGTAAATTCATTCCGGATTGTCCTAAGTTATACGATGCCGCCGCCGAGATCCAGCTTCCAAACATTGAATAAGAATCGCGGAGATATTTGCAGGCGGCTTCGGTTGACTTTTCCACATGATATCTTTCATCAATATAGTCATTAATCTCCAGTCCATATTTTTTCCCTGTAGGCTCGATAAACTGCCAGAACCCGACTGCACCGGCCGGGGAAGCGACATTCTCAAGATTACTTTCAATAACGCATAAATATTTAAAATCATCCGGAATATTATTCTTTTTTAATATCGGTTCGATAACCGGAAACCATCTGTTTGCTCTTTTAATGGCAAGAACAGTTGCAGTATGCCAATATGTATTCGAAAGGAATTCTCTGTCTATTCTTTCCAGGATATCAAAATTTTCGGTGGGTATCTTTTCACCTGCAAACTCAAGTAAATCCGGTATCGCCGGAGAAACTATTTTATATTCCTGGGGAAAATTCTGGAGAAGGTTATCTTCCTTAGATTTGGTATCCGTAAAGAAAAAGCTTCCCAGGAGAAACAAAATGCCCAAAACAGATAACACACCAAAAATATAATAACGGAACTTATCACTTATGATTCTCATAATATCACTCTTTCAAAAAAATATGTATGATAATTCTAAGAAAAAACCGTGCCCGAATTAGAGGGCATGTAATTCATCATCAGGTTAGAGAAATGATTGGATTAGTTAAACAAATAAAAGAAAACCGAATTTTATTATTCGCGGGTGGAACAATCTGAATTTAAAGAATGGTAACCCGATCCAAATTATCCAAAAGAACTATTTTTTATTTAATATTAGTGCCGCTGCCAAAAATATTCAATGCTAATAATTAAGGACTAATGATTAATTTTCTACTTCCTCAAGTTCCGGGACATCCACTTGAATCACTTCTGCAGGCTTCCCTTTTGTTTTGCCGTTCGATTTCCTGGATACTTTAGATTTCCCTTCGGGATTATTGCGGTCTTTATAGTTTTTATAAGAATAAATTTTCTTCTTATAATTTCTTAAAATTATTTTATCTTCATCCTGATGAAGTACATAATTGGGAAGCAACGGAATTTTTCCGCCTCCGCCGGGTGCATCAATAACAAAATGAGGAACCGCCAGACCGCTTGTATGGCCGCGCAGGTTCTCGATTATTTCTATTCCTGTTTCTATCGAAGTCCGGAAATGATTGGCGCCTTTTGTCTCATCTGCCATGTACATATAATACGGACGCACTCTCATTTTCAAACATTTCAGCATTAATTCTTTCACCGTATCCGGATCATCGTTCACACCCTTCATCAATACCATCTGATTTCCCACAGGGCATCCGGCATTTGCTAGCATTTCACATGCTTTCATACTCTCCTGTGTAATTTCCCACGGATGATTAAAATGAGTATTTACGTAAATCGGGTGATATTTTTTCAATATGTTGCAGAGATTATCTGTTATTCTATGGGGAAGTACACATGGCATTTTTGAGCCGATCCTGATTATTTCCAGGTGCGGTATTTGTCTCAGTCTCTGCAATATTTTTTCCAGCATTGTATCCGTCAGCATTAACGGATCTCCTCCGGACATAATTACATCTCTTATTTCGGTATGCTCTTCCAAATACTTGAAAGCGCTTTCCAGACCTTTCATCGATATTTTTTCATAATCGCCGACTTTTCTTTTCCTAGTGCAGAAGCGGCAGTATAATCCGCATTGGCTTGTAACAAGAAACAGTGCCCTGTCGGGGTAACGGTGAGTGATATTGGGAACAGGACTCATTGCGTCTTCCATCAAAGGATCTTCTTCAGCGTCAAAATCTTCAAGTTCAGCTTTGTCGGGTACACATTGAAGCCAGATTGGATCACCCGGGTAACGAATTAAGCTTAGGTAATAGGGGTTGATTCTTGCCTGGAAGAATTCATCAAGATCTTCGGCGACTCTCCGGTCCAACCCGAATTTTTCTACAAGCTGATCGACAGTGTGGACGCTGTCTCTTACCATTTGCTGCCACAGTTCCATGAGCTAACCTTTTATTTATTTTTAGTTGCTAAAATATTTTCCAAACACTATTAGATTGTCGCCAGGCGAATAAAAGTCGTTTATCTGCGCTACAATCGAATAGTGGTTTCTCAGGTAAAAATTTCTAGCATCTGTATAATTTTCCTTAGAAGAAGTTTCTGCAATAATCCATCTACCTTTTCTTTCTCGCACAAACTTCTCGGCATGCTCTAATAAACTTTTTCCAATGCCGGTTCCTTTTGAATTTGGATCGGCAGCAATCCAGTAAAGATCGTAAACGGCATCCGTCAACGGTCTTTTCCCCGTACAATGATAACCTAAAACTTTCCCTTCATCTTCATAAACAAAAACATTATAATCGTTTTGATCGATGTTAGAGGCTGCTATATTAACCAGCTCCATCGCAACGTTAACTTCATTTTCAGAAAAGGAATTAATTCTTTTTAAAATATTTTCGATCATCGGAACATCAGCTTGCTTTAATTTGCGAATCATATTTTTTCCTTGCTATTGCAAAATCGGCAATTGCCGTCAGAAGCTGAGCATATGATAATCCTGCTGCGGCGGCGGCTCGTGCAAAACCGGAGTCCATTGAAATGTCGGGGTTAGGATTCACTTCAATTACATAAGGTATTTCTTCACGGTTAAGGCGTATATCGACCCGTGCATAATCCCTGCAGCCCATTGCATTAAAAGCGGCTAACGCAGTCTCTTCCGTTGCTTTTTTTGTTGCTTTATCCAAATCAGCAGGGCAGCTGGGCTTTGTATTTTCGTAATAAATGCTTTCAGCCATCCATTTCCCGTCATATGTAACAATTTTAGGCAGATTATCGGGCAATCCATCAAACAGAATTTCCGAAATAGGTAAAATTTTACCGCCGAGAATTGCTGCATTCAATTCCCTTCCGTCAATATATTCCTCTATTATCACATCCCTGTGGTAGTTTGAAAAAAGGAAATCAATTTGAGTTTTCAGCTCTTTAAAATTATTTACAACTGAAAATTCGGATATCCCGATGCTCGCATCTTCGGTTAGTAATTTCAGAATAACAGGGAACTTGAGAGTAAAATTTTTTATTGAAAATTTCCGAACGCATGGAGCAACAAAATAAGCGGGGGTGTTAACATTGTTGGACTGAAGAATTTTTTTTGTTCTTCCTTTATCAAGGCAGTTCCCCAGGCATGTAGGAAGGTTCCCTGTAAACTGGTATCCAAGAAGCTCAAACAATGCGGCCATGCAGTATTCGTAATTTGAAATACCTTCAACAGATTCAACAAAATTGAAAATAATATCGGGCGAATAGTTATTTATTTTATTGATAATCTGCTCTACATTGGAGTTTACGGTATAGGTTTTTACGTCTAAGAAATAACTGCTCAATAATTTTTTTATAGTCCCGATCTCTTTGGAAAAACCGCTCTCGGAAAGATCATTGCCGTAGGAAGAATTGTTATCGGAAGGCACGTCCGTGATTTTACCGTTGTAGTACGGGAAAATACTCAGCGGAGCATTATAGCAGATAAGAACTTTTGAATCTGACTTCATATTATGTTATGTCTTTTAGCTGCGACATACAACACTTTATTTATCATCTCATTGTACCCAAGTCCAGCCGTCCTGGCTGCCTTAGGGAAACATGAATTCTCTTTGACGTCAGGAAGTATGCCAGGCAAAGGGTTTACCTCGATAATATTCGGTTCTTTGCTTCCATCTAATCTTATATCTATTCTGCTCCAGTCTCTGCACCGGAGCACATGATAAGCATTCAAAGCCGCAGTCTTAATTTTCTCTTCGAGCGCGCTGCTTATTTTTGCAGGACAAGTAAAGACCTCAAGAGGATTTTCTTTTGTATCGAGGATCCATTTAGCTTCATAAGAATAGATCGGTGTAAAACCATTAGGGAACTCTTCAAAATTAATTTCTACTATAGGCAGCACCTCAGCTTCATTCCCGTTCCCGATTATAGCTACGGTAAACTCTCTTCCCGGCAAAAACTCTTCAATGAGCGCCGGCTGCCCGTACTCAGTGAGAATTCTTTTCACCTCATTCTTAAGCTCTTTATCATTCTTAACGAATGACGATGAAAAAATCCCTTTGCTCGAACCTTCTGATACAGGCTTAACCATTAAAGGATAGTTCAAGCTATGCTGTAAACTTTGTACCGATCCATTAGCTACAAAAAATTTTGAGTTTAGAATTTTATGATATGATAAAATTTCTTTCGTACGCGCTTTATCGAGGCAGATGCTCAGCGTTAAGGGATCTGAACCGGTATAAGGAATCTGAAGCATATCAAGAATAGCTGGTATCTGCGCCTCACGGCTCACGCCATTAAATCCTTCTGCAATATTAAAGACTACATCAGGACGTTTCTCTTTCAACTTTTCTAGTGCAGAAAGATCTGCTTCAATTAATGTTACATCGTGATAACATTCCAGCGCATCCTTTACAGCATTGATTGTATCCCAGGTATCCCACTCGGCGTACGTATCAATAGCCGGCTGTAATCTTTCTTCCGGCAAGCTGTCTTTGGATTTTTTTTCAACAGGGGATAACGCTTCAGGGAAAGTTTCACTTTCAGGTTTGACATTAAATGTTAACGCCACATTCAATCGCAAGTTAAATCCCGATTTGATCGGGACAGGAAGAGAAGATAAAATTTTTTCTCCGAGTTGTTCAAAATATTTTTTGCAAATATAAACAATAAAAAATCTAAGTCAACAGTTTTGGATGCTGATGAAAAAAATATTTTTTAATTTTTTATAAAAAATATTTTCCGGGAGCTCATTAATTCTTCCTTCATCATCATCATTCAAAGAACAAAAATATTTTCACAAGTAATTTGATTTAAAAAAAATTATTAATCAAATTTTTTTTTGAGATGAATAACACAATTCTTTTTTAGAGAGAGGAGCTGAAAAATTTTTGGGGAAGCGTCAGCCTGATTTTTCTCTGACAAGAAAAATATTCTATGCGATCTTTGTGTACTTAAAACTCTCGGAATAATTTTCCGTCAGCTTTGTTCTTACAGGACGGCTGTCTTCAAATTCGAGTTCGGGATCGGCTTCAATTAATTTAAATGCCGCATCCTTTGCTTTAGAAATTATTTCTGTATCTGTTACTAAATCCGCATATTTTAATTCGGGAAAACCGCTTTGCTCAACACCGAAAATATTTCCGGGACCCCGGAGTTTTAAATCGATCTCGGAAATTTTAAACCCGTCATTATGTTTTATCATAGCTTGAAGTCTAATTGAAGCTTTATAACTTTCAAGCTGAGCAGGAGAATAGAATTCAATCTCATTCTCATGCTGTTCACTTAAAGATATATATTTGTCCTTCGTCACTAGAATGCAGTATGCCTGCTTAGTCCCACGTCCTATTCTTCCTCTCAGCTGATGCAGCTGCGATAATCCGAACCGGTGAGCATCATTTATAACCATAATATTTGCATCGGGAATATCGATTCCCACTTCAATAACCGTTGTGGAAATCAGAATGTCGTACTTCTTATTAAGAAATAAAAACATTTTTTCCTCTTTTTCATCCCACGGCATTCTTCCATGTATAAGCCCGACTTTTATATTTTTCAAAAATGAATTCGTTAATTCGGTGAAATAACTTTCCGCTGCCTTAAGCTCAAGCTTTTCAGACTCCTCTACCAGCGGGTAAACTATGAATGATTGATATCCGGATTGAATTTTATCGATAATGAATTTATATATCTCAGGAAGCTTGCTTTCTCCACGTAAAACTGTTTTTACAGGTTTTCTGGATTTAGGCATCTCATCAATAACCGACGAATCAAGATCGCCATAAACCGTCATGGATAAGGTTCTTGGTATAGGAGTAGCGCTCATAACTATGACATCCGGAGCTTTAGACGCTTCATTTTCATCCAGCTTACCTGGAAGCCCCGTACCTTTACTTATAAGTCTCGCCCTTTGTGCAACACCAAACCTATGCTGTTCATCAACAATTATAAGTCCCAGGTTTTTGAATTTCACCTTCTCTTCAAACAAAGCGTGGGTTCCGATTATGATATCAGCTTCCTGCAATTCGATCTGCTCAAGATTCTTTTCCTTCAGTGATTTCTTTTGTCCGCCCAATAGGAGACTGACTTTTATTTTTTTCTCTTTATGAATTTCAAAAAGTTTGTTCATCATTTTAGAAATATTTTTGGCATGCTGATCCGCAAGTATTTCGGTGGGAGCCATTAAGACCGCCTGGTACCCGTTATCTACCGCTATAAGCATGGCAATCAAGGCAACAATTGTTTTTCCGCTTCCTACATCCCCCTGGAGCAGCCGGTTCATCGGGACCGGAGATTCCATATCCTTTCTTATTTCGGAGAGAACTCTAAGCTGAGCTTTGGTCAAATCAAAAGGGAGGATTTTTAAAAAATCAGAAATTAGATTTGTTCTGACTTTAAGTGAATTTCCCGACAGCACATTCTGATAATTCTTCTTCCTAAGGGCTATGAGAATTTCAAGAAAAAATAATTCTTCAAATTTAAAACGGTACTTTGCCGATTCAAGACTTTCCTTACTAAGCGGAAAGTGAATATTTTTTACAGCCTCTTTCAGCGGGGGCAAAGAATTTTCCTGTATAACAATTTCATTTAAAGTTTCTTCGATCTGATCTGCAAAATTTTCTACGGCCGAGTTGATGATTCTTCTCAGGCTGAAATCACCGATATTAGTTGCTTTCAATTCCTTCGGCAGCCTGTAGAACGGAATAATTTTCCCGGTATTTAAAAAACCGCGGGATTCATCATCGCTTATACGGTCAAAATCGGGATGAACAAATTGGAGACTGCCGTATTTCGAAAGGGAAGGTTTGCCTGAAACTGCGAATGTGTCCTCTTCATGGAAGAAATCATAAAAATATTTTATCCCTTGAAACCAGACACATTCAAAAAATCCGGTTGAATCGCGGAACTGCACCTTCATAAATTCTTTTCTGCCGAATCTTTTCCTTTCTTTATCATCTACCCGTGCAATTATTGTAAGTTCGCCCTCATATCCGTTCATTAAATAACCATAAGCCTTGGCGGATGTAAGCGTTGTAGTTCTATCCAGATGTCTCGCTGGAAAATAAAACAGCAGATCTTTTATGCTTCTTATGCCGATTTTTCTAAAAGATTCAGCACGTTTAGGGCCTACAGATTTAATATACTGAACCGGAGTGTTAAGAATTTGTTCTTCTTTTGAACTCAAGATTTCTTTCCTGGATAAAAAATTTTTAAAGCAGATACAAACTTAAAATAAATATGATTATCCTTAATTTCACTTTAGTTTGATAATAAAATGAGAAGTCCCTAAATCAGGAGAGTCATCCTTTATTTATAAAAATTATTTATATTCAATTTAGATCTTATTTTTTACAGCATGTATAATAATTTGAAGCGGAGGTTTATATGCCATTACCAGACGAGACCGGAACCCCAAGAAAATCTATTTCCTCCATCGACATTCTTAAAATACTCGGGTCGTTAGGAATTTTTATTCCGCTAATATTGGGATATATTCAGTATAGGCAGTCTGTCCAGCAAGATTATGCAAAAAATTTCCGAGAAGTAGTAGGCAAGCTTTCATCCGAGAAAACGGAAGAACGGATCGCAAGTGCTACAAATCTGGGAACATTCATTGAAAAAGGGGAAAGCTACTACCGCGAAGCTATCGATATTCTTGTAAATGCAGTTTCAAATGAACTTAATTTCAATGTGCTCAATGCAATTAGAGGAAGCCTGGAGAAAACGGATCCTGAAGATTACAAAATAGTAATACAAAAACTGCTGAACCTTGAACGGAATTTTTTCTATTACGACTCTGAAGCCAATAGGAACGAAATTGCCAGTCACCAGGACATAGCAAACCGTTTCATTTCTTTGTTTTTAGGAATCACAAGAACAAACAGGATCGAGGATTTGAGATTCAATCAAAATTCGTTGAGGTATACGGTCCTTTCCGAAGTTTTATTAAGCAAGACTCTTTTTAAAAACTCGGCTTTCGAAGGAAGCAATATATCCGAGACAGAGTTTGTCGACTCAAAAATAATCAACACCGTATTTTCTTACTCGGAATTAAGCGAATGTAATTTTAAAAATTCGGAAATTATCTCCTCCCTCTTTTTCGATGATACCTTCTTAGGGGTGAAGTTCGATGGCACCAAATTTAATGATGTATTCTTTACAAATTCCGATTTAAGCGGAGCAGATTTTACAAAAGCTGAGGGATTAAAACCAATGTACTTTTACAGATGCAAAAATTTAGATAAAGCTAAATTTGATAACAATTTTAAAAAGGAATTGGGAAAAGTGCCTGCGGATGATACGGAATTTTTGGTATATGTTAATCAATCCTCATTAACACCGCAAAGAATAAATGAGCTTATGAAAATGGGAGGATTTACAGTAACAGCAGAAAATGTTAACGGTATTGTTTTAAATAAATAGGCTCAAACATTCAAGGTTAGAATTGTGCAGACACTGCAAAACCCTTGAAGGTTCCGCAATTAAAGAGTTTTAAGTTTTATTTCATTTCCATCTTTAGATCCCTAGTCATCAGGTCGGTCGTTGCCTTTACAGGATCTTTATCTTCGAACAGAATCTTGCACACTTCTTCAGTGATGGGTGTTTCTACATTAAGGTTTCTTGCCAAGTTTAATACCGACCGGCTGGTTTCCACGCCTTCGGCAATCATATCCATTTTTTTAAGGACTTCTTTTAATTTTTTTCCTGTACCGATCTGTTCTCCCACGTAACGGTTGCGGCTGTGCCTGCTCATGCATGTAACGATCAAATCTCCCATCCCTGAAAGCCCCGCAAAAGTTTCAGGCAACGCGCCCATGGTTAACCCAAGACGTGATATTTCAGCAATACCTCTAGTCATTATTGCGGCTTTTGTATTATCGCCGAATTTTGCACCGTCAACAATTCCTGCTCCGATGGCTATTACATTCTTAAATGAACCACCAAGCTCTACTCCCAAGATATCATTGGAACCATAGACTCTGAAGTATGATGTAATGAAAGCAGCCTGAATTGATTTTGTGGTTTCATAACTTCTGGAAGCTGCCACTACTGCAGTCGGAATTCTGCGGCTTACTTCCTCTGCATGACTTGGCCCGGATAAAACTCCAATCTGGTTTTCATCCAAATCAGGGAATTCATCCTTAATCATTTGCGACATGGTCATTAAAGAATTCTTTTCTATTCCTTTGGCAACGCTGACAAGAATTGAATCCTTAATATCCCTGTATTCTGCTTTTTTTATTACACTGCGGAGATATTGGGAGGGAACTGCTAGAACAATCATGTTTTTGCCTGAAGTGGAATCAACAAGATCATTTGTAATAATAATTTCTTTCGGAATTGAAATCCCCGGAAGATAAAGCGGGTTCTTCCTCTGCTTCTCAAGTACCTTTACATAATTTCTTTTAAATTCCCAAAGAGTAACATTATGGCCGTTGTAATAAAGCAGAACAGCCAGGGTAGTGCCCCAGCCTCCTGCGCCAATAACAGAAATTTTCATTAAACAGAATTTAGGCGTTTCTTTTTAGAAAAACTTAATTTGTTTTCTTTTCCGCTTAAAATGCGGATAAGATTTTTACGATGTGTATAGATTACAAGCAATGAAAGAAAAATGACGAACGGCAGAAGTATATTATAGCTTTGGATGTGACTATTAAAAACATTTTCTCTTATGACTAAAACCAGGGGAACTGTGATTGCTCCGATTATGGAACCTAAAGAAACGTACCTGGAGATCACGACAACTACTACAAATACTCCCATGGCAACTAAGATATCGATTGTTGCTACCATAATTAACATTCCCACAGCCGTAGCAATTCCTTTACCGCCTTTAAAGCCTGCAAAGACCGTCCAGATATGACCGACTACGGCAAAAATGCCCGCAATGATCTGAACAAAAGTAAAATCATCAAACGGAGTTGCATTTTTGAAAGGCATTTCACCGTAATAAAAAAGTCTTGCCACGAATACTACAACGATAACTCCTTTTAAGGCATCTAAGAGAATAACCAGCAGACCTTCCTTCCAGCCCAGTACGCGCATAACGTTTGTGCCACCGGCATTTCCGCTGCCATGATCGCGTATATCAATCCCTTTTAAAGCCTTGCTGATAATAATGCTGTTGGGAATTGAGCCTATCAGATAGGAAAGTATTATGATTAGACCAAATAATAACATTAGTATATTAAATTTTGTTGATCAAGCTAATTAAATTTTCAATGAAAAGAAATTCAATAACATTGAGAATTTCTACTATTTACCAATTATCATGCTAAATAAACGCAAATCAGATTTCGTAGTAATTTTAAAATTGAGCGGAGAACCTTCAACAATATAAATTTTCTTCCCAATCTTTTTTACCAGCATAGATTCATCGGTACCGTAAAAATTACGAACAAATGCTTGTTCCATTGCCTTCGATAGGTCGGTATATTTAAATATTTGCGGTGTTTGAACATAATATACTTCTTTTCTATCAATATATTTTTTTATTGTATCATTACCTTGGATTAATGTGTCCCCGGCCTTAATGCATACTACGGCATTGCCTTTCCTTTTTGCAATGTCTATTGCATCATTAAGAACTTCTTGCGGAAGCAAAGGGCGTGCTGCATCGTGAACTAGTACTAAATCATCTTTCTCAGCCTTGATCTGCCTTAAAGCATTATATACCGAATCTTGTCTCTCATTTCCGCCCCTCAGGATTTTCTGTACTTTAGAAAGATTATATTTTTTTTTGATTTTGTTGAGAAGATCAAAATAATCGAGATCTGCAGGAATTATTATCTCATCTATATTTTTATTTTTCTGGAAAAGCTCTAGAGTATAAGCAATCAGCTCCTTTCCTTTAAACTTAATATACTGCTTAGGGATGGAATTGCCGCTTCTGCTTCCTTTTCCGGCTGCCGGAATTATCGCAAAGACTTTCATAAAATAAGCATTGCGTCGCCGTAGCTCAGGAACCGGTAATTCTCCTTAAGAGCTTTTTTGTAAGCCTTCATGGCGAAATCAGTTCCGGCAAATGCACAAAGGAGCATCAGCAATGTTGATTCGGGCATATGAAAATTAGTTATCAACTTATCTACCACTTTAAATTCATAGGGAGGATAAATAAACTTGTCGGTCCATCCGCGGCTGGGTTTTATAAACGCATCGGCTGTAACGGAAGTTTCCAATGCACGGGCCGAACTTGTACCAACGGCAATAACATTATGCTTGTCTCTAATCGCTTTGTTGATTATTTCCGAAGACTGATGGGTAATCTCATAATATTCAGAATCCATTTTATGCTTTGTCAAATCTTCGACCTCAACCGGCCTGAATGTTCCGAGTCCAATATGCAGTACAACCGGTACAATGTGCACACCTTTCTTTTCAATTTTAGCTAAAAGCTTTTGAGTGAAATGAAGGCCGGCGGTAGGTGCTGCAACGGCACCGTCCACCCGGGCATAAACTGTTTGATAATTTTCTTTATCCTCAGGCTCAGGCTCTCTTTTAATGTACGGCGGAAGGGGAGTGAGTCCGATCTTTTCCACGGATTTATAAACATTTCCCGGCTGATTAAAGCGGACTGTTCTTCCCCTGGAAGTAGTGTTATCAATAACTTCGCACCATAATTTATCATTAAAATAAATTTTATTGCCTATCCTTACTTTACGTGCAGGATCAACTATTACATCCCAGATGCATTCTACCGCATTCAGCTCGCGGAGAAGAAAAACTTCAATCTTAGCATTTGTTTTCTCTTTTTTTCCAAACAGCCTGGCCTGAAACACTCGTGTTTCATTAACAACAAGCACGTCCCCCTTTTCCATATAATCGTCAACATCAGAGAAAGTCTTATTTTCAATTTCTTGCTTCTCGCGGTTCAAAACCATCAATTTGGCTTTATCACGGGGATTGACAGGATGCTTAGCAATTACATTTTTGGGCAAGTTAAATTTGAAGTCCGATAATTTCATTCTTCATCTACCTCAATATTATAATTAATAATTATGGAGGGATTACTCCCTCCAATATAATTTAGGTGAACCGGCAGCTTAAATTATCTTCTTTTTTTCTTCACCACAGCTTTTTTCTTTGGTGACTTCTTAGCTGAAGATTTTGATTTTGAAGAAGATTCTTTAAGTACCGCCCTTGCTGCAGCAAGCTTTGCAATCGGAACACGGAAAGGTGAACAGCTGACATAATCCATTCCTACCCTATGGCAGAATTCAACAGAGCTGGGCTCTCCTCCATGTTCACCGCAAATACCTACTTTAAGATCAGGTCTTGTTGAACGTCCTTTTTCAGTTCCGATCCTGATTAGATCACCTACGCCGGTCTGATCAAGAACTTCAAACGGATCTTCACGCAGGATTTCTTCCTGTACATACAGAGGCAGGAATTTACCTGCATCATCCCTTGACAGACCGAATGTAGTTTGAGTCAGGTCGTTAGTGCCGAAGCTGAAGAATTCGGCCTGCGTAGCAATTTTATCTGCAGTTACGCATGCTCTCGGAAGCTCTATCATTGTTCCCACAAGATAATTCAGCTTTTTACCTCTTTCCGCGGCTACTTCGTCAGCAACTTCTCTAACAATCTTTTCTTGTAATTTGAATTCATTAAGTTCGCCTACCAGCGGAATCATTATTTCCGGTTTTACCTTAATCCCTTTAGCAGCAACATCATAGGCAGCTTCAAAAATTGCTCGTGCCTGCATTTCTGTAATTTCAGGATAAAGAATTCCAAGCCGGCAGCCTCTGAATCCGAGCATCGGATTAAATTCATGCAGACTATTGATCTTTTCTACTATTTTTTCCACAGGCAGAGATAATGCGGAAGCCAGCTCATTAATTTCTTTTTCCGAATGAGGCAGGAACTCATGGAGCGGCGGATCTAATGTCCTTATTGTGACAGGATTTCCTTTCATGGCCTCAAAGATTCCGGCAAAGTCGTCTCTTTGCAGAGGGAGTAATTCGTTCAGAGCTTTTTTTCTGTCGTCTACAGTATCTGCTAAAATCATTTTTCTGACGGAGAGAATCCTATCTCCACCAAAAAACATATGTTCGGTTCTGCAAAGGCCGATTCCTTCAGCACCGAAAGCCATTGCGTTTACTGCCTGATCAGGCTGATCCGCATTGGTTCTCAGCTTTAGTCTCCTATAGCTGTCTGCCCATTTCATTAAACTGTCATATGTTCCGAATATAGGAGAATTTTTTGGGTCGAGAGTTTTTGTAATCAGCACCTGAATAACTTCGGAAGGATAAGTTTCCAGTTTCCCGACGATTACTTCTCCGGTTGTACCGTCGATTGAAATGTAATCTCCCTGTTTAACGACAATGTCTTTGCCGTCAACGGAAATTTTTCCTTCCCTGTAATTTATTTTTAATGCACCGCATCCGGCAACGCATACTTTGCCCATTTGTCTTGCTACTAGGGCAGCATGCGATGTCATCCCGCCGCGTGCAGTTAAAATACCTTCGGAAGCGTGCATTCCTTTAATATCTTCAGGTGACGTTTCGATTCGTACAAGAATTACGGGATCACCCTTTGCCGCCATTTCCTCGGCATCCTGAGCGCTTAATGCAACTTTTCCTGAAGCAGCTCCCGGTCCGGCATTTAAACCTTTTGCTAAAAGCTTCCCGCTTTCAACTGCTTTTCTTTTCTCTTCGATATTAAATATCGGACGAAGAAGCTGATTCAACTGATTGGGTTCAATTCTAAGGAGAGCTTCTTCTTTTGAAATAAGTTTTTCTTTAACCATATCGACAGCCATCTTTACTGCTGCAAATCCGGTTCTTTTACCTACACGGCATTGAAGCATCCACAATATACCCTGCTGTATGGTAAACTCAATGTCCATCATTTCTTTATAGTGTTTATCCAGAATATTTCTATAGCCGTTTAGCTGCTTATAAATCTGCGGTCTCTGTCTTTCAAGTTCTGCAATCGGAAGAGGAGTGCGTATACCCGCAACAACATCTTCTCCCTGAGCATTGAACAAAAATTCTCCGTAGAAAACATTTTCTCCTGTAGCAGGATCTCTTGTAAATGCAACTCCGGTTCCCGAATCTTCACCCATATTTCCGAAAACCATCGACTGAACATTAACAGCAGTACCCCATTCCGCAGGAATATTATTAAGTTTCCTGTATACGATTGCTCTTTCATTCATCCATGATCCGAATACGGCACCGATCGCGCCCCAAAGCTGTTCCATCGGATCATCAGGAAAATCATGGCCGGTTCTTTCTTTTATTGCCCCTTTGAATTCTCCGACGAGCTCTTTAGGCTGTCCGGCCGAAAGCTCGGTATCAAGCTTTAGTCCGTTGTTATGTTTCTTTCTTTCCAGAATAATTTCAAACGGATCTTCTTCATGTTTATCTTTTGGTTTCAATCCAAGGACGACATCGCCGTACATCTGAACAAACCTTCTGTATGAATCATATGCAAAACGGGGATTATTTGTTTTTTCGATCAAACCATTAATCGTCGTATCATTCAATCCGAGGTTTAGAACGGTATCCATCATTCCGGGCATAGAAGCTCTTGCGCCGCTTCGTACCGATACAAGCAACGGATTTACTGCATCTCCAAACTTAGCGCTCATTATCTGCTCGACTTTTTTCAGCGACGCCAGTACTTGAGCTTTTAGCTCGGAAGGATATTTATTACTGTGTGCGTAGTAGTAGGTACAAACTTCAGTGGTAATTGTAAAACCCGCAGGCACCGGCAGGCCTATATTAACCATCTCAGCTAAATTTGCTCCCTTACCCCCAAGCAGCGCTTTCATATCTGCTTTCCCTTCGGCTCTTTTACCTCCGAAAAAATAAACATACTTATTTTGCTTAGGCATTTTGTAGATTCCTCCAATAATTATTTATTATAAATTTTTATTTACCGGTCTCTTTAAATTTTAGAGACTCCATGAATTTTAACTATGCAGCTAATGAATAACATTCACAGCAGTGCATGATTATAGCTTCTAACCTTTTCTCTTTTGAGTATGTCCCCCTTTCTTATAGGTTAAACCGTCAATAATAAAATTTTTAAAACCTTCAGTATCGTCCATTGCGAGTTCAATGTTCAAATAAAAAATATCTATATCATCCAGTTCTGTAGAGAATTTAGTAAGCTTCACGGCATCCTTCTGAGTAGTTACAACAGAATGAGAATTTGTTGCATAGAATTCTTTCCTAATCCTTTGAATATCTTTAAAGCTGTAATCTTTATGATCTCTGAATATCAATTGATTTTCAGTATCCACATTTGTCTGCTTTAAAATATTTATGAATGAATAGGGATTCGCAATGCCGGAAACAACAAGGCTTTTTTGTCCTTCGAATTCTCCCAGGTTATAGGCGGTCTTTCTCATAATATCCACGAATCCTGTAGCTTTGTAATAAGCATAAAACAATTTTTTACCTTCGAAGTACTTTAAATATTTTTCTGGCATTTCTCTTTTTGCCGAGAATTTTCTATTAATTATCAAGGCACTAGCGCGTTTCAAAGATCCAAACGGTTCTCTCAGCATACCTACCGGGAGCAATGAGTGGTTCACGAATCCATGTTGATTGAGGAAGCGCTGTTCGCAGATTACAAGATCAATGTCTCTGGCTATCCATCTATGCTGGAATGCATCATCCAGTACGATTACATCAACTTCCGCATCAGCGATTAATTTTTTTGCACCCTTAACCCTGTTTTCCGAAACGGCACCGGGTACTTTGCATTCCGACACGGTATGATAGATTTCGTCTCCGCTCATGTTAACATTTGCCAGAAACTTTTTACCGTCGGAAACAAGCAGGTATCCTTTGGAACGCCTTCCGTAGCCGCGGCTTAATACGGCCGGATTTTTCTTTTCGTTTTGCAGAAGATTCAGCAGATAAATTACAAGCGGTGTTTTTCCCGATCCGCCGACTGTTATGTTGCCAACAGAAATAACTTTGACAGGAATCTTCTCCGCTATAAAAAATTTTTTATCAAAAAACCAGTTGCGAATTAAAATTATTGCTGAATAAATCGGCAAAACCGGCAGCAATAACAATCTGACAGTTTTCATCTATTTAAAGAACCTTCAGGAAAAGAAATTTGACACTTCGGGAACCATATGATATTTTTAAAATTCTGCTGCATTATTCTGCAATTCATTTAATTTCATTTCACAGTAAGAGATCATCTTTGACGTCTCTTCATAACTAATTTCAGCTCCGATAAAGATCGGTTCCGAAT
>Ga0105094_10000551_pt1 | contig 18897 bp, 18 predicted proteins | sample PPLLak1March2015_2_FD_87023 | JGI IMG/M metagenome (GOLD analysis project Ga0105094, IMG submission 87023) | Freshwater sediment microbial communities from Prairie Pothole Lake near Jamestown, North Dakota, USA - PPLs Lake P8 Core (3) Depth... | ecosystem: Environmental > Aquatic > Freshwater >...
CTGCAGCATCCCGGCAGTCTTTTTTTTCTGGTCCTGCGCGAAGATCGGGCCCCGTCCTGAACTCTCGCGCGGCGGTCGTTGCCGGCGGCGCCTGCCGCAAGGCGCCGTTGCCCAGCCCCTTTCCGCAGGCTCTGAAAATGCGGATTCAGTTGACACCCTGAGTTAAAATCAGTAGATAATCACCCTGTTTTTATCTTTTTCACAAGGAGCACACCATGTTTGGCATTGGTATGCCTGAACTGATTCTCATTCTGGCCGTTGCCCTGATCGTCATCGGCCCCAAGAAGCTTCCGGATCTGGCGCGCTCCCTCGGCAAGGCGCTGGGGGAGTTCAAAAAAGCCACGGCCGAACTCAAGGAAAGCATCCAAATCGATTCGGAGTTGAAAGACGTCAAGCAGGCCTTCGACCAAATGAACGCCCCGGCCCAATCCGCGGCCGCAAAGGAGGCACGCGCCCAAACCGCTGATTTAGATGAACCGCGACCGGAGGGGGAAGCCGAAGGCCCGCCGCCAGCCCCCCCCACTTCCAGCCCAACCGACGCCCCCGAGCCCCAAACAGCCGAAAAAGAGGCCTCCAAAGATGCATGAGGAAGATAAAATTCCCTTTACGGCGCATCTCGAGGAGCTGCGAAAAAGATTGATCGTCTGTTTTGTCGCCGTGGGAATCGGTTTTGTGGCTGCCTATGGTTTCAAGGAAAAGCTGTTCCAGGTGCTTACCGCGCCCCTCATCAGGGTCATGAAAAGCGGCGACACCCTGATCTTCACCAACCTGCCGGAAGCTTTTTTTGCCTATCTCAAAGTCTCTTTTCTGGCGGGGTTGATGCTGGCGGCACCCGTCATCCTTTACCAATTCTGGATGTTTGTGGCCCCCGGCCTCTATAAGCGGGAGCGCCGGGTGCTTCTGCCGATCGTCTTTCTTTCAACCTTGTTTTTTCTCGGCGGCGCACTGTTCGGCTACTTTTTCGTTTTCCCTTGGGGGTTTAAGTTTTTTCTGGCGTTTGCGACGGAGCACATCCGCCCGCTGCCCTCCATGCGGGAGTACCTCAGCTTTTCCGCCATGATGCTGCTGGCGTTCGGGATCGTGTTTGAAATGCCGCTGGTGCTCATGGCGATGGCCCGTCTGGGTATCGTCTCGGTCGACTTTCTCAAAAAAAACCGTAAATACGCGATCTTGCTTTTCTTCATCGTCGGCGCAATCCTGACCCCGCCGGACGTGGTGACCCAGATCATGATGGCCGTTCCGCTGATGGTGCTCTACGAATTCAGCATTATCGGCGCCCGCATCTTAACCCGCAAGCCAGCCGAAAGCGATGCCGACGGGGCGCCCGAACCCCAAAAAAAGGAGTGACCGCCGCTGCTTTCTTCCGGACGGTTTTTTGGATCCGCGCGGCCCGCCCGCAGAGAAATGGTTTGGCGTTGACAGAATCCGGCGGTCTTGCTAAAAATTACGCGGCTAAGGAATGTCGAGGTACCGGGAACCCTTAAATAAGGAGGTCATGGTGGTGAAGAGAAAATCGTCCGTCACTATCGCAGCGCTCGTCGGTCTGGCGACAGTCTTCGTCGCCGGAGGGATCTACGCCGGAACCGAGGTTTCCGACGTAATCAAGATGCAGAACCCAGCCTACAGCGCACACACCAAGGGCATCGTCGAATTCAGCCACAAAAAGCATGTCGAGGAGTATAAAGCGGCATGCGGCGACTGCCATCACGATGACAAGGGACAGCCGCTCAAAGATCTCAAGATGGGCGATAATGTCGAATCGTGCATCACCTGCCACAAAATCCCTGGCACGGTGCCCGGCGAAATGAAAAAGGAGTGGCGGGAAACCAAAATGGCGCAATCCGAACAAGCCAAGCGCGAACTGGAGTTCCACGCCGAGGCCGTGCACCAAAACTGCATCTCCTGTCACAAGGACTTTAACAAGAAAAACAACTCCAAGGCCGCGCCGGTGACCTGTACCACCTGCCACCCCAAGAGTGAGTGATCGCCAGCGTCGGCTATGGGTCACGCGGCAATAAACAATTCCAGAAGATTGCGCCGGATTTTGGTTCGCCCACAAGGCGCATTCCCCCGCCGCAGATCTCGATATGGGGCGGGGGAATGTAGCGCACTAGGCGGGTAAAAAGGCAAACGCGCGGTGGAGTTATTTTTGCCGGGGCACTGGCGCCGCGACTTGGGGTGATTCAAAGCTGAAGCACACAAGAGCGCAACAGGGTGTCTCCCGCTCTACGGGGTGGGGGCACCCTGTTTCTTTTTGCGCTGGTAGGCGCGGGCGTTTTTGACCATGGCTCGCGCCCACTCCGGGGTTCCCAGGGCGTGAAGGTGGGTGTAGGTGGCCAGAACATTTTTGTAGCAAATGCCGTCGCGTTTCCCAAGAACCCCTACCCCTTTCTTCATGCGAAAAACCGTGCGCCGGTCGCTACTGTCACATTGCAGGACGTGGGAGTAATGAAATTCGTGTCCTCTAAGTTCGGTGCCCACTGCAAAAAAGGGGTTTTCGGCCTCGACGCTGACAATCGTGTACCCATGCCCCTGGGGTTTCTCGGAAAACCCGAACACGATCGGCAGCACCCCGGCCATGGGGTAGGCACGGCCCGCCATCACCAACTCCCGGCCGAGATACATCAACCCCCCGCACTCGGCGTAAATGGGCAGCCCGTCCTCCGCCAGACTTTTGAGGACGTCCCGGAAGGCCCGGTTTTCAGACAACTCTTTGACATGCGTTTCCGGAAATCCGCCGCCGATGTATAGCCCGTCCAAGGCTGGCAGTCGGTTATCCCGCAAAGGGCTGATGTAAACCAGGTCGGCCCCCTCGGCAACGAGCGCGTCAATATTTTCAGGATAGTAAAACTGAAAGGCGGAATCCCGGATAATGCCGATGCGCGGGCGCGCCGGCACGGCTTCGTCCTGCGGTGGGGTCGGGGGTGCGAGCGGATCGGAGCTTTCGCAGCGGATGGCCGGCGCCGCAACGGCGTGGGTCAAGGGCGGGCGACAGCCATCGGCCGCGAGGCATTCGATGGCCTTTAAATCCAGGTAGGTGCGTGCGATTTCAGCGGCAGCCGCAATGGAGTCCCGGGCCCAGCCGTGTTCAGGGGTCGGGACCAGCCCCATATGCCTTTCGGGGAAACACTGGCGGTCCAGTTTGGGAAGGGCCCCCACGACGGGGACCCCGCAGAGGGATTCGATACTGGTGCGAAGGGTGCGCTCGTGGCGGGCGCCGGCCACCCGGTTGAGCACCACCCCTTTGATCTCGACTTCCGGATCGAACTGCTGGCAGCCCATCACTACGGCCGCCATCGTGCGGGTGGACTTTGTGCAGTCGATGCAGAGAATCACCGGCGCCTGCAGCAGTTTGGCCAACTCCGCGGTGCTGGTGGCGCCGCCGCTGTCAATGCCGTCAAACAGGCCGCGGTTGCCTTCCACCACGGCCATGTCCGCTGATTCGGCGTGTTTTAAAAAAGAGGCGAGGACGTTTTCTTTGGAGGCTAAAAAAGTGTCGAGATTGTAGCAGGGCCGGCCGGCCGCCAGGGCAAGCCAGCCCGCATCAATGTAATCGGGCCCTTTTTTGAAAGGGGCAACTGTTTTTCCACTGTGGGTCAGCGCGGCAATGATGCCGATGGACAGGATTGTTTTCCCCGAACCCCCGCGCAAGGCTGAAATGACGATTCTGGGAAATTCCATTTGCTGGGAGGCCTTAAATGTCTTGAGTACCCGCCCAAAACACCCACAAAAAGGGGTTATTCTTCGTGTTCGGCCCCGGCCTGCTTGCCAGCCCCCTTCAGGCCATACATGGAGGTGCTGCCGCTGGACCAATATTCCAGAATGCCCTCGGTCACCATTTGATTGACGATCTTTTTGGCTTCCCGCGGTTTGAGATCCAGAATTTTGGATAGGTCATTGAAATAAAACTTGGATTTGCTTTTGGACTTTTTCTTCAGTTCCTCGACTAATTTTTCGCACTGTTCGGCGTATTCCATGATGGTGCCTCTTTTCTTTTGGCATCAGGGGGCACCTGATCGTGCCCCCTGAAAAGGGTTACCGCTGTTTAGAACTTGAAGTTCGTGGTCTGGCGCCAGGTATAATAGGCGGGATCACGGAAATCATCGATCAGGTGGTGGGTAAATTCCAGTTCACACTTCTCGAAGAATCTCTCCCAGCCGATCCGCTCGGCCCAATCACCCAGACGCTCGTACTTATTGGCGCCCGCCGCGTAGGTTTCGACGATCTTTTTGATGGTAGCCGTCATGGTCGGCCAGCGCGGCACTTCGTTGGGGATAAAGGCCACGACGACCTTGGAGAACTTCGGGTTGCTGATGCGGTTGGAGACCTTGCCGCCCACCATCAAAACGATGCCGTCGCCTTCGGTGTCGGCCAGGGGCATCGACGGGCACATGGTGTAGCAGTTGCCGCAGAACATGCAGCGGGACTCGTTCACGGCCACGGAGTTGACCTTGGTGCCGTTGGGCAGCTCGATCTTGGCGGGCTTGATGGCCGCGGTCGGACAGGCGGCGATCGCCAGCGGGATCTCGCACATCTTGTCCAGGTATTCGTGGTCCAGGAGCGGCGGCTTGCGGTGAAAACCGAGGATTGCGATGTCCGAGCAGTGAACCGCGCCGCACATGTTCAGACAGCAGGCCATGGAGACCCGCACGTGGGCCGGCATACGGTGCTGCTGGAAATCCTCGAAGAGCACGTCCATGGTCGCCTTGACTGTACCGGAAGCATCCGATGCGGGCGTATGGCAGTGAATCCAGCCCTGGGTGTGGACGATGTTGGAAATCCCGGAACCGGTGCCGCCGATGGGGAACTTGAAGCTGCCGCCGTCGAACTTGCGGCTTTCGAGGTCCTTCTTGAGGGGCTCGATCTTGTCCTTGCTATCCACCATGAACTCGATGTTGTTGCGGGTGGTGAAGCGTAGATGACCGTCGCAGTGTTTGTCGGCGATTTCGCAGATCTCGCGGATATGGGTCACGCTCATGATGCGGGCGCCGCCGCAGCGCACGGTGTAGACTTCGTCACCGGATTCGGCGACATGCACCATGATGCCCGGCTGCAGGTATTCGTGATACAGCCATTTGCCTTTGTTTTTGGCGATCACCGGTGGATAGAACTCGTCGTACTTGCGCGGTCCGATATCGGTGATCCGGTTTTCCATCGGTTTGTCCGGGTTATACCCTGATGAAATAAATGCCATGGTGTTCCCCCCCCTTTTTATCTGAGATGGTGTTTTCTGAATTCGTTGATGTCACGCTGCCAGCCGCCTTCCACCTCTTCTTCTTTCCAGAAGATGTACGGGTTGGTGCGCGGTTCCTGAACGTGCTGCGGAACAGGATCGATTCCGGTGACTTCCAGCAGTTTCTGGAAGCCCTGGCGCTTGATGAGTTCACCCAGGCGCTCACGGTTCTTGCCTTCTTCCATCCACCAATCCCAGATACCTTCAATCACTTCCTTGATTTCGTCGTAGGGGTCTTCGGCCTTGACGAAAGGAACCAGCAGAGAGCCCATCTGGGCACCATCGAGGATCGGGGCCTTGGCACCCACCAGAATCGAGAGGCCGGTGTCCTTGCCGATTCTCAGCGCTCTGGGCATGACGTTGATGCAGTGCATGCAGCGCGTGCATTCGCGGTTGTCGATCTTCATTTTGCCGTCTTCCATCCACATACACTTGGTGGGGCAAAGATCGATGACTTCCTTCTGGATGTCGAACGGGCCCCAGTCGCGGCCGGAATGGGCGCCGCCGTTTGAGGGGATTTCACCGCCGATATAGGCCTGAACGGCTTCCTGGTCGATGCGGATATCATCCTTCCAGGTGCCGATAAAGGACATGTCGGCCCGGGCGATGGAGGCCACGCAGCAGTTGGGGCAGCCGTCAAATTTGAACTTGAATTTATAGGGGAAAGCCGGGCGATGCAGCTCATCCTGGTATTCCACGGTGAGGTGGTGACACAGATCCTGGGTGTCGTAACAGGCGTACTCGCAACGGGCCTTGCCGATACAGTCCGCGGGGGTTCTCAGGTTGGAGCCGGAGCCGCCGAGGTCCTGGTTGAGGTTGTGGGTCAGCTCGAAGAAGATTTCCTCGAGCTGGGGGGTCGTGGTGCCGAGAAAAATGATGTCGCCCGTGGAGCCGTGCATGTTGGTGATGCCGCTGCCGCGAAGATCCCAGAGATCGCATATTTTCTTGAGATAATCGGAGGTGTAAAATTTACCGGCCGGTTGGGCGACCCGCATGGTGTGGAAATGAGCAACGCCGGGGAACAGGGCCGGCTGGTCGCAGTAACGGCCGATGACACCGCCGCCGTATCCGAAAACCCCCACGATACCGCCGTGCTTCCAGTGGGTTCTTCCGTGCTTAAAGGACAGTTCCAATACGCCCAAAAGGTCATCAACCACATCGGTGGGAATCTGAAACTCGACATTATCGGGATTTTTGGCTCTTCTTTCTGCCTCCTGCTTTAAGTCGGACACAAAGCTTGGCCATGGACCGCTTTCAAGCTCGTCCAGCAAAGGAGTTGGGTGTTTTGCCATCTTGATTTCCTCCATTTCGTTGAGTTTTAACCTCTGACCAACCAAAAACGAATTGCCACCTCCAAGGGGTTCGGGTCACCTCCTCTCATCAAAAAAGTCATTTTGTTTTTAGTAAGTTAAGGCGCTTGTCAGGCGTACAATTATTGCTTTTTAAAGGTTTTGATATAGAATTTATTGGGTGGGTTGTCAATAAAAAAGGTTTTGTTTCACGCGGTTAAGCCCCAGCTAAAGACCATATGAAGGCGCCGGCCCATCATGTTGTTGAAGTGTCTTATAAACGCCCCTTATATAGTGCCTGCGGTATCAGAAAAGCGCTTCTGCACCTCATGAAACATGAGGCGCGAATGGTCCTCCAGATGTTCGCTGATAAGCGAAAATTCCGGGGCGTGGGGGTCGACTGTTTTTAGAACCGCCTGAAAAAAATCCCTGACCTCTTCGGGCGCAAAAGACCCCAAATAGTGAATGAAACGGGTGGGCAGTGCCGGATGTTTGTGTTTCAGGCCCATCAAAACCCCATTCAGGGTTTCCCCGACCGCAACGTCATCGGACCATACCAGGTTGCCCACCCCTTCGAGGCGGTCCAGCCGGGTTTGGATGGACAGGTTCGCCAGGAAAAAAAACAGGCTCTCGGCCAGCGAGTCGGCCGCCGCCTGCGGTGCGCTGACAATTGGCGAATACTGCCGGGCGGTAATCAGCCGCACCGCCAAGCGGTCGTTTTGACACCGGACAACAAAATCCCCGGCAGCGTGATGCCAGGGGAAGATCTGCCGGGTGGTTGACGGATCAAAATAAACGGTCAGGATCAGCGCGACCTGGCGATAGAGTTGGCAGGTCTGTGCTTCCGGGAGGAAAAAGACGCCGTTACGGGCGTCCCAGACCAGGATGCCGAGAGCCCCGTCGGCGGGGTGGCGGGTCAGATGGAATTCACTGAAGTCCTCGAACCATTCCCCCAGAAACAACTGCCGGCGCCCCAGCCCCGGCCAGCCACCGTCCCCGAGGCTGTAAACCCGCGGCAGGTAACCATCGGGCCGGAAACGGTTCAATTCCTCCAGAAGCGAGAATTCTCTCTGGATCGCAGCGTCGCCGGCAGACGAAACCGCGACATTCAGCACAAACGACTCCCGGTAATCCGCCGCGATCGTCTCAATCCGCGCGGGGTGGTAGAAGGCGCCGTGTTTTTCCAGACAAACCCGGATTTCCTCGAAATTCAGACGTTCTGGGGATATTTGGCGGCGAATCCCGACAGCTTCCCGCAGCCGCCGAAAATCCCGCCACGCCAGGAAATCGGTGACGGCATCGAAGTAGGCCCCGTAGGTCGGCGCGCGATCCGGAAAAGCGGGGGTGTCATCGGGTCGATGGCTGCGGTTGAGGGGCAGCGGCGCTTCCCAGATGCCGTCCGAGCGGCAAAGGGCGGCGCGTCGGCCGGTAAGATAAAAACGAATCCGGGGCCTTGGGGTCATATGGGTCGCGGCGGGCAACCCGCTCTGGCAGAAATAGGCGTCGCGCGTCGGCCGGTAAGATAAACACCGGCTTGGCTCGCAGCCTGCCGACTTAATGGCATCTTTCGGAAATGTCCTTAATGATTTCGGGCGCCACCTTGTAGCCGAGTTCAATCGCCCGGTCGCAATGCCGCTTGGCCAGATCAAACGCGCCCTTCTGGAGATAGGCGATTGCCAGATTGTTGTGGGCGACGGGAAAATCGGGCTCCAGCTTGATGGCCTTAAGTCCGGCCTCGATACTTTTGTCTACCTGGCCTTTCATCAGATAGGCGCTGGCGAGAGTCGTAAAGGCTTGCAGAAACCGGAAGTTAAATACCGTTGCGCGCTCAAGGGCCTCGATGGCTTTATCCACATTGCCTTTTTGAAGCTGGACGAAACCGATATTGCCGTAGCCTTCCGAAAAACCTGGGCGGGCTTTGACGGCTTTTTGATTGAAATCCAGACACGCGTCGAGGTCCCCGTCCTTCAGACGGATACCGCCCAGAAGGACGTAGGCCTCGGCAAGAGACGGGCTGCACTCGATCGCCTTGAAAAGCGCCTGCTCGGCTTCCGCGTATTGTTTCTGGCCCAGCAACCCGACGGCCAGATTGTAATGCGAAGTACCGCATTCCGGATTAGAGGCAATCGCCACGCGCTGATGGGCGATAAAATCGTTCACGTTTTTGGGTTTCTCATTTTCCATGACCACTCCTTTCATAACCCCGATAAGGCGTTGAGGCTAGTATGAAATGGAAATCTTGTCAATAAAAAATCAAAATCGGGTGTTATCGGCGCTTTCCTGAACACCCGCTGGTGCCAGCGGGTGTTGAAGCGACTTTTTTGCTTGACAAAAACGCCCGATTTTTCCTATTTTTTTAAAATGTTATTAAGCTGAATCCTTCAGAAACTTCAACCCAACACTGGCTGCAGCGAGGGACCGACATGAAAACAGGATGCTACACAGCGATCATAACCCCTTTTCTGGGCGACCGGGTCGATTACCAGGGGCTTGAACAGCTTGTTGATTTTCAGATTGAAAACGGGGTCACCGGTATACTGGCGGTCGGCACCACCGGTGAGAGCCCCGCCCTCACCTGGGATGAACATCATCAGGTGACGGCCCAGGTGGTGAAAAAAACTCGGGGGAAATGTGTCAGCATCGCCGGCACCGGCAGCAACTATACCCAGGAGGCGCTGGCCGCAACCCGCCACGCGGTGGAAACCGGCGCCGATGCCGTCCTTTTGGTGGACCCCTATTACAACGGCCCCAGTTCCCTGGAGATCCGGCGGGAATACATCGCCCCCATCGCGGCAGCGTTTCCCGGCGTCGACGTTATTCCCTACGTCATTCCCGGTCGCACCGGCACCCAGCTGCTGCCGGAAGATCTGGGGCTGCTGTCCCGGGAGTTCAAAAATGTCCAGACGGTCAAAGAGGCCACCGGCAACCTTGAAAACATGCGGCGGACCCGCACGGTTTGCGGTCGCGATTTCACGATTCTCTCCGGCGACGACGCCCTGACCTACGCGATGATGACCGATCCGCAGATCCTTGCGACGGGCGTTATTTCCGTGATCAGCAATATTGCGCCGGCAGCCGTCAGCCAAATGGTTGGCCTTTTGCTGAACGGTCAGAAATCCGAGGCCGAGAAACGCATGCGCCTGCTGGAGCCGCTTTTCAATCTGGTGACCGTCAAGACCATGGAGCAAACCCCTTTTGGGGAGGTCCTCTGCCGCGCCAGAAACCCCCTGGCGCTCAAAACGCTTATGGCGCTACTGGGAATGCCCGCCGGCGGCTGCCGGCAGCCATTGGGCAAAATGACGCCCAATGGTCTTCAAACGGTCCTTTCGGCAGCCAAGGCGGTTTTCGCCGCTGATCCGGGGGTTTTTCAGCCGGTGGCGGAATTTTTTAAGGTCGATATTGAAGCGCGTTTGAATTCCCCGAAGATCGAAACCGGCCTCACCTACGAAACCTATTAGACCGCAAAACCGCCCTGCCGGCTGTGCCAATGAAAGCGGTTGCCTGATGCAGCGGGGCGCCTTCCCTCAAATCCGGCAAGGCGCCCCGTTATCTTTTTGATTCACCCGCCTGTTGGGTCAGGAGGAATTTTTAGCTTGAATTCCCCCTCTTTGTACAGGAGCCACTTTAGCCACCGCATACCGAATTTCAGCAGCGCGATTTCATCGTTCTTGATTTGCGCTATGGTCTGGGGGTCGATTTCGTAGCGCGTCAGAAACGAGCTTTCAAAGATAAATTGGCGAAACTTGTCGATGTTGTAGCTCGCCAGGAAAAACATGTTCTTGCCCTGTTCCGTGATTTTAACGTTGACCGGGAAGGAGCGCTTGCGCACGAGAAGCTCCGTCCATTCGGCGTTGATATCATCGTGGCGATCAACACCCTGGTCTTTGCGCCACTCCGCTATGCTCCATTCCTGATCCTCTTCAAATCCCAAACAGTGGGGTTCGTTGACAAAAAAGAAAAACCCGTCTTCGTCGGCGGCTTCCTTGTGGCTCAAAGTGGCCACCCCCAGTGGGTAATATCGGCAGGTTGTGGGCCGGTCGGAATAGACCAGACAGCCATCATCGCGAACAAATGGACAGGAATTCTGGTCGTCATCCATTAGTTTCAGTGTGACCACCGCCAAATCCGTTTTTTCCAGAATCTGGGGTGTGGTGTAGATGGCCAGGAATTGCTCCGAGGTGAGGCCCAGGCGGTTTTTCAACTGGATGATGTCATAGGGCGTCAGGATAATATTGATGCCCCGACAACAGTGGGTAAAGCATTTTACCTTCGGGTGGCACTTAAACTTGAACCGGCTTTTTAACCCCATCTGGACCGGTTCGATTTTAGCAGCATTATCGGCATTTTTCATGGATTTTTTTCCTTTCAGTGAAGACTGGACTTTATACAGAAGCCGAACCCGCTTGTCAATCAAGGGCGCGGTAATGCAGCAAATCTCGGTTCACCGAGATTTGCTGGAATGCTCTTGACTTTATCGCCTCTAAATTTTAAACATGTAAGGCTTGTTTTTTTGCCTTATATTAAGAATCTATCTACAAAAACGGCGGCAAACCTCAAAATGCGCATCAATTTTCCTGAATGCCCGCATTTTCTGCTGCCACCTGACATGTTTTTTTTGCGCGATCCTGACACCTGTCGGGATTTTAACTACTACTGAAGCAAGGCGTTTTCGCCATAAGTGACCCTTTCGCGTCCTGCAGCACGCAAAGCGCCGCGGTCGCGTAACCATAGCGAAACCCCCGATTTTTGACGATGGGACCGGAGACTTGCCGCCAATTCAGCTTGGGACGCCACTTTCTTGGGCGCCTACCCCAGGGTGGGGATTTAACCCGGTCCATCGAAATCTTTTGCCGACACGCCGCCATTCAGACGGCATCTTTTTCCGTAATTGGCTCCGTATCCTCCTGCACCCTCGGTGTTTTCGATCAAACCCAACAGGTTTACGTGACCTTCAAAGAAACAGAACCCTTTGAAATCGCAGCCTGCACGGGAAATGTGTCCCTGAAAGATGGCAACCCCATCGTCAAAGCCCACGCTGTTTTGGGAAATGAAAAGGGAAAGATCATTGGTGGACGGATTTTTTCCGAAACCCTTGTTTTTGGAGGAGAAATCGATCTACAAGAATTGATCGGTGACCCCCTGACAAGATCTTATGATCAAGAAACCGGGTTGATGCTCTGGAATGTGCCCCTCTGAGAACCCCTATTGATCCAGCGGGGAAAAACGACAGCCGCTCATTTAAACACCTATCCCCTGGAGGTTGAAATGCAGATCTTGTCCACCTTGTCAAAAAAATTAAAACCCCGGCCGGATGATCACCATCTGGGATTTGGCGCCCTGTTTACCGACCATATGTTCAACATGGACTATTCACCGGAAAAGGGCTGGCACAACTCGCGAATTGAGCCCTACGGCCCCATCCAAATGGATCCGGCCACGATGGTGCTGCATTACGGCCAGGAAGTGTTTGAAGGCCTGAAGGCTTTCCGCACCGCCGGGGGCAGCATCCAGTTTTTTCGCCCCAAGGACAATTTTAAACGCATGAACCGCTCCTGCCGGTCGCTGTGCATCCCCGAGTTTGACGCCGCGCAGGCATTTGAAGCCTTGAAGCAGTTGATCACGATCGAAAAAGAATGGGTCCCCCGGGCGCCGGAAACATCCCTGTACATCCGCCCGACGATCATTGCCATGGATCCCTTTCTGGGGGTGAGGGCTTCTCACACCTACCGCTTTTTCATCATTCTCTCGCCCGTAGGCGCCTACTATGCAGAGGGGTTCAACCCGGTAAAGATCTGGGTGACACGCGATCACGTCCGCGCCGTCCGCGGCGGGCTGGGAGAAGCCAAAACTTCAGGCAACTATGCGGCCAGCCTTTACGCCGCTGAGGAAGCCCATCGGCACGGTTACACACAGGTGCTTTGGCTGGATGGCGTCGAGCAGCGATACGTGGAGGAAGTGGGCTCTATGAACATCTTCTTCGTAATCGATGGCGAAGTTGTCACGCCCATGCTCAGCGGCAGCATTCTCCCGGGGATCACACGCGACACGGTTATTGCCCTGGCCAGGACATGGGGTGTTCAGGTTTCCGAGCGCAAAATCTCGATCGACGAAGTAATGGCGGCGCACGAGAACGGGACTCTGGAAGAGGTTTTCGGCTCCGGCACAGCGGCGGTCATTTCACCTGTGGGAGAAATCAAATACGAGGAAAAGATCATTACAATCGGTAAGGGTCAGGTCGGCCCAATGGCAAAGCGTTTTTTCAATGCCATCGCCGATATCCAGTACGGCCGCGCCGAAGCACCCGCCAATTGGATTGAAAAGCTTTAACCCGCCGCACGAAAGCCGAATTTGCCGCATCAGGGCAGTTGCGGCAAATTCGGCGATCGCCCGATCAAACCCACAGGACGAGCCGGATTATTCCCATGCAAGATCATGAAACCGAGGCAACGGCCCACCTCACGTCATTTATTCGAAAAATGACGGATGAGGGAATCCACCCCTTCGTCATTGCAACCTTTTCGAACTACTACCGGCAGATTGTCGCCGGTCAGCAGGGGCTTTTGTATGACCGCGATCTGAGAGCAATTGAAAACGGGGAAATTGCGAATGCCGAATCTTTGGGGCCTTTCGCGGAAAAGGGCGAAAAGACGCTTCCTCACACCGTCCGGATTGTGCTTAACGGCGGGCTTGGCACCAGCATGGGGCTGACCGGCCCCAAATCCCTGTTGCAGGTAAAAAAGGGGCTGTCTTTTCTGGAATTGATATTAAGGCAAACGCGTGATCAGGGGGCGCGCCTGGCCTTGATGAACAGTTTCAGCACACATACGGAGACCCTTGCGAAACTCGCGGAACTTGATCCCTCACCATTTCCACTCCTGTTTCTCCAGCACAAATTCCCCAAAATTCTGCAATCGGATCTATCACCGGCCACCTGCCCCCGAGACCCCGGACTGGAGTGGAACCCTCCCGGCCACGGGGATATTTACACGGCTCTTTATACCTCCGGCATGCTCGAAGACCTCTTGGCGGAGGGTGTTCGCTACGCGTTCATATCCAATTCCGACAATCTCGGCGCCACCTTGGACAGCTCTATTTTGGGTTATTTTGCCGATAAAAACTTTCCCTTCATGATGGAAGTGGCCCAACGAACGCCCAGCGATATAAAAGGCGGTCACCTCGCCCGGCACAAAAACGGAAATCTGATTCTGCGCGAAGCGGCCCAGTGCCCGCAGAGCGAAACCCACGCATTCCAGGACATTGATTGCTATCGATTTTTCAACACCAATAACATCTGGGTCAATTTGATTTTTCTCAAAGATCTGATCCAGCAGCAGGGTCCTATTCCGCTGCCGTTGATTCTCAACCCCAAAACCCTGGACCCCCGCAACCCGAAAAGCCCCAAAGTTTTCCAGGTGGAATCGGCCATGGGGGCCGCCATTTCGGTTTTCAAAAACGCCACGGCCATCAAAGTGGACCGCAATCGTTTTTTTCCGGTAAAAAAGTGTAACGATTTGTTGGCGGTGCGTTCGGATTATTTTATTTTTTCTGATGACGATCAATTGATCCTGAACCCCGAACGGGCATCGGACCATTTGAGAATTTCGTTGGATCCAGATTTTTTCGGGCTGATCGATCAGTTCGAGCGCCGGTTCGTCAAGGGGGTGCCGAGTATGGTGGGGTGCGAGACCCTGAGGGTTGAAGGGGACGTTCGATTTGAAGCCAATGTGAAAATCGTGGGAAACGCCACAATAAAAAATACCGGTAAAAACCAAGCCAGGATTCCCGAGGGATCACTGGTCAGCGGAACCTGGTGTTTTTGAATGTAGGGGGTCGCGTCAAAAAATAACACCGCAAGAATGGGCTGGGCTTCGATTCGTCTGCACGACTCATCCACGGGGAGAGGTAGTTATCCAGGCCCGCACCGGCAGAGCTGAAGCTATCGTTGGGCCAAAAGCCCGGCAGACCATTTTTTTCGAGGGACTTGGAACCCGCGTTATTTTTTACTGATCAGATACTGGTAGTATTTCATCACCCGCTGAACATATTCCTCAGTTTCGCGAATTGGAGGAATCCCCTTGCAACTCTGAACACGGGTGGGACCAGCGTTATAGGCCGCCAAGGCCAGGGACAGCTCTCCGTCGAAGGTGTCCAGGAGATAACGCAGATATTCCGCCCCCCCCATTATGTTTTCCCAGGGATCATAGGGATCGCTGACCTTCAGCAGTTGAAAATTTTCCGGCATGATCTGCATGAGACCAACGGCACCCTTGGGAGAAACGGCATTGGAGTCAAAATTTGATTCAGCCTTGATGACGGCTTTGAGCAGCGAAAATGAAACACCATGATTTTCAGCTGCCGCCGAAATAAAATGGTCGTATAGATCCGGAACTGAATACCTTCTTAGATCACCTCTATTTTCCTTGATAAATACCCGGCAGTTGCCGGCGGTGGGAACATTGGTGAAATGGATCACCCCGTCACCATCGATGTATGTAAAAATATCGGCCCTCGCTGGAAAAGAAAAAAGAAGCACATACAGCAACAAGATGAGGAGAGAACAATACCTGATATTTTTTTGAGAAACCACCGTCATAGGAAAACCAATTCAATCGGTTTAAAAAAATTCCAGCTGAATCCGATGTTGTCTGTTTTTGGATCTAAGAAAATTTTCGTGTATTCGCAAGTTGTTTTCGATATCTGCAATAAACGGTGGGATCACCTCTTATTGCTGCCGACCGTTGATTTGACGGGTATCAGCATGAACAAGATAAAGTTGATGAACCGGTAAAAAGTCAAAATCCAGACGGTTTCGTAAAATGGCCAAGTTACGGCGCGCAAATCTCAGCGGCGTGAGGCGTACTTATTTACGCCGCAGCGACTTCAAGATGCGGCGCAACGCGGAAATTGGCCTTTTGTACGGAACTGTCAAAGTTGGTGCCGGAAAGACGTCTATCCAACGTATAAGAACCCTCTTCTTTCGGAAAAATCAACAGGTGTTTTTCCGACGCACAAGAAGCGGACAATCCCGTTTTCGCCCCTCTAAAACAAAAAATATTGAAATTCAAGATGGTTGGCGACATGCAAGGTCGTGAGATTCCTGCCATCGATAAAGCGGTAGAATTTTTTTTCCGACGCTGGAGTTGAAATAAGCCACCAACTTTTCGAATTCGAGCCCTAATCCGATTTGCCCGGCATCAAAGTGAAAAAACTACACCACCCTCACGTTTTTCAATGATCCGGATTATGGCTATGGCTTCGGCTTTTTCAGGCGGGAACTTGAGCAGGCAGACCTTCTACTGTCCCTGGATGCCTGAATATAAAGGCTTTTCGATCCTTATGTGGACCCGTTGGTATTGATTGAAATTCAATTTCTGCTCTTCCTGACCAGCATTCAGAAGACAGACGATGGGACGGGTCACCGTCCGGGTATTGCCGGCACCTGGGCCTGAAACACTCAGAAGCGGGCCCCTTTTACGTCACGGCCTCAGTTTGATGGGTATTTAGCTCATTTAAAATATTTTTCTTTGGTCAGGGTGAGGCGCAGCCGACGCGACGCATTGGAGCGCGGGAGGATCTGAAATCTGGGTTTTGCAGAGGAACGCGGAGGCTATCCCCTCGGTCTTGCGGGACAACCCTGTTGACGTGTCTGAAAAGGTGAAAATGGATTTCTGCCCCAGTAAAGCCTCCTTTTCATCGGTGCTAAAAATTTTGAACCGACCATATTCTCCATCGAATCCCGGGCTGATCTGAATTTTATTTTTTCGAACACGCCTGACAGCTTCGGCCAGAAGCGGAACGCCTGCACTTTTGAGTGTTTCAATTGGATGATGTTGCAGAATATTAAATTCACAACCAAATTTTTCCAGCAGGTTTTCCCGGACCCGCTGGACCCGTTTGGCGCCCGGCCCCATCGAAAACAGTTCGCCCAGAATATCACTGAGGGATAGCATGTAATAAAATTGGTGGGTTCGGTCAGGACACTGCCCACCCGAGCGGTCCGCCAGCTCTTCAACCCGATGAAGAACGCCCAGGGTCAGCGGCTTGCTGCATACCGGGCAAACGTCCTGGTGCTGTCTGGATTTTTCTGGGGAAAAACAGATGCCGCATTTCCGGTGGCCGTCAAAGTGATACTTCCCCGCTTCGGGAAAAAATTCGATTGTGCCGAGAAATTTTAGGGGATCCCCGCTTTTCAGTGCGGTGTAAATGGCGCTGTATGATAAATCCGTATCGAACAGATTGGCCTCACGCCCCAGTTTTGAAGGCGAATGGGCATCGGAGTTTGAAACCAGGGTGAGCCCATCCAACCCTGAAACCCGCCAGTTCATGCCAGGATCTGACGACAGACCGGTTTCAACGGCGAAAAGGTGGGAAGTCAGGTCACCAAAACAAGAGTCAACCGTATCAAAACCTGACTTGGATCCCAGCATAGAAAACCAAGGGGTCCAGATATGAGCTGGAATCAGGAAGGCTGAATGGGATATTTCCAGAACGATTTCAAGAAGATTGCGGGAATCGAGGCCCAGGATGGGTCTTCCGTCTGATTGGATATTGCCAATCGCATCCAACCTTCGATTAAAACGTTCGGCAGTTTCAAAATCCGGCACAAACACCAGATTGTGGTTTTTACGAGTAAACCCTTCTTTTTTATATACATTACAGATTTCCGTTCCCAGGATGAAGCGCACCTCCCGCCGGCAACTGCCGAAAACTTTACGATTACAGGAGGCGGCAATCTCTTTGCGAAGACAAAAAAGCCCATCTTCAGCCGGAATGAGTTTATCCCGAAGTTCAGAAAACCATCCTGGATGGGTAAAATCGCCGGTCGCCACGACAGTGATCCCCTTCAACTGGGCGGTAATATAAATATTTTCCAGGTCGAGGTTTTTGGCGGTGGCGCGAGAAAATTTGGAATGAACATGGAGGTCTGCAACAAATTTCATGAGTTATAATTTACTTGTTTTTACCGAGATTTAAGGGTATAAGAAGAGGATTTAATAAATTCATTTTTTGGAAAGACTATGTTCATGGGTCTTTTTTCTTCTTCTGCTTCTATAACACGTTTCAAGGTTCAAGGTAAGCTCGAGGAACCGGTGATGGAAACCTTGGTTGCCGGTCTCAAAAAAAACGCCATAAGAGAAATTGATGAGGACCCCGCCGACAAGGTGGTCGGCTGGACTTCTTTTGAAAAACCCTATCAGCCTGATTTCGAAGGTAATTCCCTGTCCATTGGCACCCACTGGATTTTTTCGCTGCGGATCGACAAAAAAAAAATCCCCCTTAAAGTAGTCCAAAAGATGTGCGCCCAGGAGACTGTCAGAAAATTAACGGAAAGTGGCCGAGAGTTTCTCTCCCGGAATGAAAAAAAGCTTCTGCGCGAAAATGTGATCAGCACCCTCAGCCTCCGGATTCCGGCCACACCAAATATCTACGATCTCATCTGGAACTACGAGAACGCCTGTGTTTTATTTTTATCCAATCTGAAAGAGGCCAACGAAGAGTTGGAAACCCTTTTCGCCAAATCATTCAAACTAACCCTTATCCGCCTTTTTCCCTACACAATGGCAGACCTGAATGTGGGGCTTACCGATGCCGACCGGGACGTTCTCTCCACCCTGACGCCAACCCGCTTCAACGAGTAAACCATGATAGATGTTTCCGTTTCTTACAATCGCTACAAATTTCTTGGTGAAGAATTCTTAACATGGCTATGGTTTGTCATCGAGAAAGACCACACCCTCCTGAATGAATTGGATCCGGATGGGGTTCAAGTGGCCATCGGGAACCGAATTGTTCTGGAAAACCGGCACAAGGATACGGTTGAAAGCATTACGATCAAGGGGGATGATGCCGGTCTTGAGGAAGGTGTCATTTCCTTGAGAAAGGGAGCTGTGGTCACCGAAATGAATTTGTCCTACAAATCCGGCGATCACCAGTGGGTCTTCAATCTTAAAGGCGAAAGCCTGAGCTTCAGCGGCCTAAAACCGCCTGAAACTGCCCCGATCGATCGTAAAGAGGATATCGAGGGGGCTGTTCTGGAAAAAATTTTCCTGTTTGATAGGGTCTTTAGTTTTGTGGATAAGGTTTTCGCTAATTTTATAAACCTGCGAGTGTCCAATGCCTGGCTGGAACGCGAGGTCCCTCGAATGCGGGTATGGATTGCAACATGATTAAATGTTCCTGAACAGATTGTCAAAAAAATGGCATTTATGAACAATACCGGTTGACACTGTTTATGAACTGCTTTTTTTAAACGTAAAGAACGAGTCTCTTTCAAAAACCCTTTTTTATTTTTTTGTCTTAAATTCAATATCTAAAAAAGTTTTTATACTTTTGAACAGACTTTATTACGATTATTAAATAATTTAAACTTAATTA
>Ga0105094_10000557_pt1 | contig 18788 bp, 19 predicted proteins | sample PPLLak1March2015_2_FD_87023 | JGI IMG/M metagenome (GOLD analysis project Ga0105094, IMG submission 87023) | Freshwater sediment microbial communities from Prairie Pothole Lake near Jamestown, North Dakota, USA - PPLs Lake P8 Core (3) Depth... | ecosystem: Environmental > Aquatic > Freshwater >...
TCGTACAGTTTGTTTTTCTTGAGCCCGGTGATGCGCGCGGCCAGCGCCGCGGCCTGGCTCACGGGCAGTTCGTCGAGCAGGATTTTAAGCACGCGCCCGGCCTCCTCGTCCACGACCTCGCGCTCCGAGCGCGGCACGCCGTGAATGAGAATCACGAATTCGCCGAGCTGCTGGTCGGTGTCGTGACCGACCCATTCGAGAAGTTCCTCCAGGCCGCCGGCGCGCAGGGTTTCGAACTGCTTGGTCAGTTCGCGCGCCAGCACCGCCTCGCGTCCGGGCCCGAAAACCTCGCTCATGTCCTTCAGGCTCTCCAGGATGCGGTGCGGGCTTTCGTAAAAAATCAGCGTGCGGCTTTCCTCGCGCAGCTTCTCGAACACGGCGCGGCGCGCGGCGGATTTGGCCGGCGGGAACCCCTCGAACACGAAGCGGTCGGAAGGCAGACCGGCGGCCGACAGCGCGGCAACGGCAGCGCAGGCGCCGGGCACGGGCACCACGCGGATGCCCGCCTGTCGGGCGGCGCGCACCAGATGGAAGCCCGGGTCGCTCACCAGCGGGGTACCTGCGTCAGTGATAAATGCGATAGACTTACCACCCTTCAGGATTTCAACAAGTCTGGGAACCTGGCTGCGCTCGTTATGCTCATGGATGGCTTCCGTCTTGGTGCCAATAGCGAAATGCCGCAGAAGCCTGCCGCTGTGGCGCGTGTCCTCGGCGGCAATCAGATCAGCCTCGGACAGGGTCCGCCGCGCGCGCGGCGACATGTCTTCGAGGTTGCCGATCGGCGTGGCCACGACATAAAGCGTGCCGGTGTCTGACACAAAAGTCTCCGTTCGATAGCTTGGCGCATTCTAAACAGGAAACCGCATGAAACCCATCCGCTGGCTGGCCATACCTATGATATGCGCGGCGATCCTCGCCGGTTGCGAGACCGTTCCAGTCACACCCACGGCCATGCCGCCGGTCAGCACGGACACCGCGGAAAGAGCCGAGCGTGGCGGGGAATACCTGCTGGCCGCGCGCGAATACACGCGCCTGGCCGAAACCGCCGAATCGCCGCAGAAACAGGATTACGAACTGCGCGCGGTGGCTGCCCTGCTCAAGGCCGGGCAACTGTATGAGGCGCGCACGCGCGTCGAGATGATCAATGTCTTGTCGCTGGATGCCTCGTTCAGCGCGCGCAAGCGCATCCTCCAGGCGCGCATACTGATCGTCGAGGGCGCACATGAAAGGGCGATACGCCAGCTGAACGAGGCCAGCGCGGTACGCAATCTGAGCCCGGCGTTGCTTTCCGAAATCAGCGAGGTGCGTGCGCAGGCGGAACTCGCGCTCGACAATCCCGTGGGTGCGGTGCGCAACCTCATTGCCCGCGAGCAATACATCGTCGGCAAAGAGGCCGTCGCCGATAATCAGCAGCAACTGTGGAAAATCCTGGTGGCGCTGCCGCGTGCGCGGCTCGCCACCGCGCTCAACATGGCGCGCGACCCGGTGTTGTCCGGCTGGATCGAGCTGGCGCTGATCGCAGTGGAAAACACCGGCCAGCCGCTGCGCATGAATGCCGCCGTGGAACAATGGAAAAAGGCCAATCCCGCCCACCCGGCGGGGGAAACCATCCTCGGCGCACTGATCAGCCAGGCGCCCATGATCGGCCGCGTCGATCGCATCGCGCTGCTGTTGCCGCTGTCTTCCGGTTACGCCGTCGCCGCCCAGGCGGTGCGCGACGGGTTCCTGGCCATGGACGCCGCCAACACCGACCCGGACAAGCCTAAGATCAGCGTCTACGACACCGGACCGGATCCCGCGAAGGCGCCCGACTTCTACGAGCAGGCGGTCAATGACGGGGCGCAATTCGTCGTCGGCCCGCTCGGCCGCGAGGCCGCGGAAGCCGTCATGCGCCAGGCCAGCATCCGGGCCCCGACCCTGATGCTGAACTACACCGACGAGGAACCGGGATCGACCTCGAAATATCTTTTCCAGTTCGGCCTGTCGCCGGAACAGGAGGCGCGGCAAGCGGCCGAGCGCGCCTGGCTCGACGGGCATCGGCAGGCGGCCGTGCTTTACCCGAAGACGCCGTGGGGCGAGCGCATGGTGGCTGCGTGGTCGAGCCACTGGCAACGTCTCGGCGGGGTGGTGGTCGCGAATCAGTCTTACAACGACACGGACGTGGACTTCTCCGAGCCGATCAAGAGCCTGCTCAACATCACCCAGAGCGAGGCACGCAAGGAGGAGATCGAAAAGACCGTCGGGCAGAAATTACGCTTCGAGACGCGCGCGCGGCAGGATATCGATTTCATTTTTCTCGCCGCCGACGCCAAACACGGGCGCCTGATCAAGCCACAGCTCAACTTCTATCACGCCGCGCGCGTGCCGGTGTACTCGACCTCGCACATCTTCACCGGCACGGGCGATGCCATGCGTGACATTGACCTCGACGGCATCCAGTTCGGCGACATGCCGTGGATGCTGGTGGGCGACGGGAAAATCCAGGAACTGCGTCAGACGCTGCAACGCGACTGGCCGCATGTCCACACCGATCTCGACCGCCTGTACGCGCTCGGCGTGGACAGTTACGCCATCCTGCCACACCTGGGCCGCATCGGCATGGAATCGGGCGCGCGCTTCAGCGGCGTCACCAGCGGGCTCTCGGTCGATCAGTACGGGCGCCTGCAACGGCAACTGCTGTGGGCGCGCTTCAACCGCGGCGTGCCGCGCCTGGTCGATACCTTCCTCAAGCACCAGGACCAGTTCAAGATCCGGAATGAAGACGCAGAATCCCCGGGCCAATCTCAACCGCGGACGTGAAGCGGAGGAACGCGCCTGCCGTCACCTGCAACGGCAGGGGCTGGCGCTCACGCAGCGTAATTACCGCAGTCCGTTCGGGGAGATCGATCTGATCATGCAGGAACGCGACACCCTGGTGTTCGTCGAGGTGCGCTACCGCGCCCGCGCCGATTTCGGCTCGCCCGCCGAGACCGTGGACGCGCGCAAACAGGCCCGGCTGCGCGCCACCGCCGAGCACTACCGGCAGAATACACCGCAGGCCTCCAAGAAAGCCTGCCGATTTGATATCGTAGCCATCACCGGTGACGGCGAAGACGGTGATTTTCGCTGGTTGCGCGATGTTTTCTGATTCAGGACGCCCATGGCCAAGAGCAATTTGCAGACGGTTCCCGACTCCACCACGCTGATCACGCGGGTGAAGAACAATTTCCAGGAAAGCATCCTGACCACGCGCAACTGCATGGAGGACCTGGCGCCGATCATTGCGCAGGCGGCCGCGCAGATGATCCAGGCGCTGCTGACCGACCGCAAGATTCTCATTTGCGGCAACGGCGGCTCGGCGGCGGACGCGCAGCACTTTTCCGCCGAACTGCTGAACCGCTTCGAGCGCGAGCGCCCGGGGCTGCCGGCGATCTCGCTCACCACCGACACCTCGACCATCACCGCCATCGGCAACGACTACCATTTCGACGACATCTTTTCCAAGCAGGTGCGCGCGCTCGGCCAGGCCGGCGACGTGCTGCTCGGCATATCGACTTCGGGCAACTCGCGCAACGTCATCCGCGCCATCGAGGCGGCGCATGAGCGCGGCATCGTCTGCGTCGCGCTGAACGGCCGCGAAGGCGGCGAGATCGCCGGCCTGCTCACCGGCCTTGACGTCAACATCTGCGTGCCGGGATCGTCCACGGCGCGCATCCAGGAAGTGCACGGCATCGTCATCCACTGCCTGTGCGACCTGATCGACTATCAGCTGCTCGGGCAGGGCTGAGATGCGCGCGCGACTTCTCTTCCTCGCGATTTTCCTGGGCGCCACCGCGCTGGCCCAGGGCTGCGCCCCGGTCATCGTCGCCGGCGGCGCCACCGCGGCCGTGGCCGCCACCGACCGGCGCAGCGTCGGCACCCAGCTCGACGACCAGAACATCGAGCTCACGGCGCGCCGGCGGCTCAACCACGATGACCGCCTCGCCGAGGGCGTCCACGTCAATTTCACCTGTTTCAACGGCACCCTGTTGCTGACCGGTGAAGCCGCCACGGCCGAAAAGCGTGACATCGTGGTGTCGCTGGTAGACAGGCTCCAGGGCGTGAAGCGCGTCGTCAACGAAATTGCCGTCGCCGAACCCACGGCCCTCGGCAGCCGCAGCAACGACAGCTGGATCACCGGCCAGGTGAAAACCCGGCTGCTCGCGGACGAAAAGATCCCGGGGCGCCGGGTGAAGGTGATCACGGAGAACGGCACGGTTTATCTCATGGGCCTGGTGACGCAGAAGGAAGGCGAGCTCGCGGCCGAGGCCGCGCGCGCCGTCGGCGGCGTCAAGCGCGTCGTGAAGATGTTCGAGTACACGGATTGACCGTCAGCGAAAGCAAGATCGTCCGCGACCCCGCGCAACTCGTGGCACGGCTGGCGCAACTCGCCCGCCCCGTGGTCTTCACCAACGGCTGCTTCGACATCCTGCATCGCGGGCACGTTGCCTACCTCGAGGAGGCCGCCGCGCTCGGGAAATCGCTGGTCGTCGGCGTCAATAGCGACGCCTCCGTGCGCCGCCTCGAAAAGGGGCGGGACCGCCCTGTCAATCCGCTCGACGACCGCCTGGCGGTGCTGGCCGCGCTCGGCTGTGTTTCGCTGGTCACGCCCTTCGAGGACGACACGCCGCTCGAATTGATCAGGCGCGTGCGTCCGGATCATCTGGTCAAGGGCGGCGACTGGGCGCCGGACAAGATCGTCGGATCCGATGTCGTCAAAAGCTACGGCGGCCAGGTGCATTCCATCCCCTTCCGCTTCGACCGATCGACCACGGAATTGCTGCGCCGCATCCGCATGTCAAATAACAGGACGAAATGAGTGATATTCCCGGCGCGTTCGTGGAACGGCTCAAGGCCGTATTGGGCACGCAGAACGTCTTAACCGATCCCGCCGACCGCTGGCCCTACGGTCAGGACAACTCGCGCAAGCACACGCCGCCCGACGCCGTGGCCTTCGCCACCAGTCACGCGCAGGTGCTGGAAACCGTGCGACTGTGCAATGAATACAACATCCCCGTCGTCGCGCGCGGGCGCGGCACCGGCACCACCGGCAGCGCCATTCCCGTGCGCGGCGGGCTGGTGCTGTCGCTCGAACGCATGGACCGCATCATCGAAATGGACGCCGCCAACCGCGTCATGCGCGTCGAACCGGGCACGATCAACCAGGCGGTCCAGGACCAGGCCGCGGAACACGGATTCTTCTGGCCGCCCGACCCCACCAGCAGCGCCTATTGCACGGTCGGCGGCAACATCGCGCTCAATGCCGCCGGGCCGCGCGCGCTCAAATACGGCAGCACGCGCGAGAACGTGCTCGGGCTCGTCGCCGTGACCGGCAACGGCGACGAGATTCACACCGGTACCTACACCACCAAGGGCGTGGTCGGGTACGACCTGACGCGCCTGCTCATCGGCTCGGAAGGCACGCTCGCCATCGTCACGCAGGCGACGCTCAAGCTTACGCCGCTGCCCGAAGCGCGTCGCACACTGCAGGCGGTCTACGACAGCGTGCGCGCCGCGGCGTCGGCGGTGTCGCGTCTCATGGCTCAGCCGGTCACGCCCTGCGCGCTGGAATTCATGGACGCAGCCGCGATCGAGATGATACGCAACTACTCCCAGGCAGAATTGCCGCAGGGGGCCGGCGCACTGCTCATGATCGAGCTCGACGAGCCGGAGGCGGCGATGGATGCAGCTGTGGCGAAAATCACGGCTGCCGCCCGCGGTGAGGGGCTGCTGAGCCTGACGGCGGCGAGGACCAAAGACGAAGCCGCGGCGCTGTGGGCCACGCGCAAGGCGCTGTCGCCGGCGCTGCGCAACATCGCGCCGAACAAACTGAACGAGGACGTGGTGGTGCCGGTCTCGCGCATCCCGGAACTCATTGACGGGCTGGAGAAGCTCTCGCGCGAGTTCGGCATCCCGATCGTCAATTTCGGGCATGCCGGCAACGGCAACATTCACGTGAACCTGCTATACGACACGCAGGATCCGCAGCAGGAGCGTAATGCCCTGCCCTGCCTGTCGAAGGTGTTCGATCTGGTGCTGGCGCTCGGCGGAACGCTGTCCGGCGAGCACGGCATCGGGATGGCCAAGCGGGATTACATCAATCGCGCCATCGACCCGGTCACGCTGGACCTGATGCGCGCCATCAAGCGCCAATTCGATCCCCGGGGAATCCTGAATCCCGACAAAATCTTCCCGCCGCAGTAATCGCGCTATGTGCGCTGCCGCACGCCGGATTCGGGCGGACGGGCGGTAAGATTCGGGAACACGTTTGCTCGTACGATAAACCTATTGAGGCCGCCGGTTACGGCCGGCTCAGCCTGGACATCAAGGAGAACATGAATGAAGCGCACGCTGGCTTTCCTGGCCGTCTTCCTGGCCACCATTCCATCCACCAACGCGGCCGATGATATCGACCAGATCAATCAGCTGATACAAACGGATTTCCGTCGGTTGTCGGAGGATCTCGGCGCGGCGTTGAGCTACAAGGCCGTGATCCCGGCCACACCGCTCGGTCTGACCGGCTTCGATCTCGGCGTGGAGGTTACGGCCACGCAACTGGAAAACCGCGACGCCTGGGACCGCGCCAGTTCCGGCACCGCACCCGACACGCTGTACGTCCCCAGACTGCACGTACATAAGGGCCTGCCGGCGGGATTCGATGTCGGCGCTTTCTACACTTCCGTTCCAGGCAGCAACATCAAACTCTGGGGCGCCGAACTGCGCTACGCGATCATCCAGGGCGGCACTATCACCCCGGCACTCGGTCTGCGCGGCACTTATTCAAAACTGTCGGGTGTGGATCAGCTCGATTTTCACACCAAAGGTCTGGAGCTGGTCGTCTCCAAGGGTTTTGTCATTTTCACGCCGTACGCCGGCGTGGGGCGGGTATGGACGGTATCCGAACCGGTGGGCGTCACGAACGTCAGCAAGGAAGAATTTACCCAGGGAAAATATTTCGTCGGCGGTAATGTCAATCTGGGGCTCATCAATCTCGCGCTCGAGGCCGACAAGACCGGTGACGCCACTTCTTATGGCGCCAAGCTCGGCTTCCGCTTCTGAGCCTCAGCGCTCGCTCAGTTCCATTTTCTCGCCGTCGCGCTTCATGTCGAGATGGCCGAGGAAGGACATGCCGAGCAGGGCTTCACGCGGGTGGCTTCCCTCGATAACGCTGCCGGCGACGTTGTGCAGCGTGATGCCGCCCACCTGAACGGTACCCAGCGTAATGTTATAGGTGCTCACATAACCGGCGGGTGTGCTGGCCATTCCCGGCCGGCCATGCTTGCGGTAATCGATTCCGATGCGATTGGCGACAGCGCTGCTCATCGCCACCACGGTGGCGCCGGTGTCCACCATGAAGCGGATATTGGCTCCGTTCACCAGCCCATCGACGAAAAAGTGCCCGCCGCGATCGGGATAAAGCGTCACATTGCCCTTGCCCTGTGAGGCGAAACCGGCGATCACCACACCCAGCTTCAGCACCTCGCGCTTGCCGCCGATCTCGATCTCGGCCTGCTCTTCCCGCGTGTCGGTGGCCAGCAGCCTGACGCCTTCCGGGCTTTCCTCGCCGCTCTTCAACACGCGCCGCGCGCCATCCACGACGACGATCGCCTTGTCCTTGAACAGGGCCTGCAGGGAAATGTTCTCCACGGCCTCGGCAATATTCGCCGCCAGCAACAGGCTGGCGCACAACACGGCCTCAAGCACCGGAAAGCGTGTGGTCATATTTCTTAAATTCATCGCCGACTATACAATCACCGCATGCAGGAAATCCTGATTTTCCGGCACGCACCGCATGAAGGGCCGGGTTACCTGGCCGATTACCTCGATCGCCGGGGTCTGCCGCGCCGCCTGATCCGCATCGACCGGAACGATCCCGTTCCCACAAGCATAGACGGGGTTCCGGGAATTGTGCTCATGGGCGGTCCCATGAGCGTCAATGACCCGTTGCCCTGGATACCAAAAGTCACTGATTTGATTCGGCAAGCGGTTGCGGCGGATGTGCCGGTACTGGGTCATTGCCTCGGCGGGCAACTGATCAGCAAGGCGCTGGGCGGCACGATCACCCGCAATCCGGTGAAGGAAATCGGCTGGCTTCCCGTCTCGCGTGTTGACAACGCCATCGCGCAAAACTGGCTCGACGACCTGCCGCGCGAATTCGAGGTGTTCCACTGGCACGGCGAAACCTTCACCATCCCGCCGGGCGCGACGCGCATCCTGGCCTCGCGCGATTGCGCCAACCAGGCCTTCGTCATCGGCAAGACGCTGGCGTTCCAGTGCCACATCGAGATGACCGGCGAGATGGTGCGCGAGTGGGCGCACGTCGGCGCCGACGAACTGGCCACGGTATGCGCCACCGCTCAGAATCTGCAGACGATGACGGCCAACCTCGATGAGCGCGTCGCGCGGTTGCAAGGAATGGCCGACAAATTTTACGATCGCTGGATTCAGGGTCTGAATTATTGACCCGGTACGGATGCATTCGGGTAAAGGCTGAGCACAACAAGGACCTCGTGATTTCTACGAAAGCACAGAAAATGACCGGGTCAATAATTAAAATCGTTATGATTTCCGATTATTGCGGCGGCATGACGGCTTCGATCCCGGATCGGGACAGCTCAGCTCATCGGAAATTTTCAAATTCACGCCGCCGCAATAATCCACGGCTATGAACCCGCTGCTGATCGGAATTCTGGGTTACGTGCTGGTCCAGGTGCTGATCGTCTTCCTCGTCGCGCGACGCGTCCGCAGCGAAAGCGACTATCTTCTGGCCGGCCGCCGTTTCGGTCTCGGGCTCGCCACTTTCACCATCTTCGCCACCTGGTTCGGCGCCGAAACCTGCATCGGCGCCGCCGGCGCGGTCTACGAAGGCGGATTGTCGAACAGCACGGCCGATCCTTTCGGTTACGCCGCCTGCCTGTTTCTCCTTGGATTTGTTTTTGCCGCGCCGCTGTGGCGGCGCAAACTGGTCACGCTGGCCGATCTCTTTCGTCAGCGTTTCTCGCCCGGCGTGGAACGATTCGCGGTGCTGCTGCTGGTGCCGACCTCGCTCATGTGGGCCGCGGCGCAGATTCGCGCGCTGGGGCAGGTGATCTCGTCGTCCTCGGCGTTCGACGTGGAGCTCGCCATCGGCATCGCCGCCGGTTTCGTCATCGTCTACACCGTCTATGGCGGATTGATGGCGAATGCCGTGACCGACCTGGTGCAGGGCGTCATGGTGATGATCGGGCTGCTGGTGCTACTGTTCGCGGTGGTCAGCGCCGCGGGCGGGCTCGAATCGTCCCTGGCCTCGATCGATCCACAGCGGCTGCGACTGTTCGGCGGCCCCGAGACGCCGTGGTGGGAGACAGCCGAGCGCTGGGCCATTCCCATCTTCGGCTCGGTCATCGCGCAGGAACTCATCGCCGTCATCCTGGCGTCGCACACGCCGCAGATCGCACGGCGTGCCGCCGTCCTGGGTGGCGGCATATATCTCACCTTCGGCCTCATTCCGGTGTTCGTCGGGCTCGTGGGCGTGGGCCTGCTGCCCGGGCTGGAGCAACCCGAGCAGCTGCTGCCGCAGATCGCGCAAAAATACCTGGCCACGCTTCCTTATATTATCTTCGTCGGCGCCATAACCTCGGCGATACTCTCGACCGTTGCCGGCGCCCTGCTCGCCGCCGCGGCACTGGTGGAGCACAACCTCATAGTGCCACTCAAACCGGGTCTGGATAATCGGGCCAAGATACGTGTGGCCCGTGCCGGGGTCGTCGTTGGCGGGTTGTTTGCCTATATTCTGGCGCGGCACGCCGGCGGCGTGTACGAACTGGTGGAACAGGCCTCGGCCTTTGGCAGCAGTGGCGTTTTCACCGTGGCGGTGCTGGGTCTGTTTACCCGGCTGGGACGCGCACGCGCGGCGTACGCGGCGCTGACCGCCGGGGTGGCGGCCTGGGTCACCGGCCATTACCTGCTGGATCTGCCGGTGGCGTATCTGCTGTCGCTCGCCATGGCCATGATGGCGTATCTTTCGGTGGCATTCTCCGAGCAACGCGCGCCGCGGCATACGCTGGAATAATTAATTATGTCGTGCCATGGCTTGCTCCCCTCACCCCTTGCCCTCTCCCCCATTCGGGGGAGAGGGGGAGTCGGAATATGTTACGCATAGGATTGGACCTGGGTGGCACCAAGACCGAAGGCATCGTGATGGACGAGGCCGGCCGGATCCTGCTGCGCAAACGCCTGCCGACGCCGCAGACCGACGGTTACGACGCCATCCTGCAGAACATTTATACCCTGGTGCGCGACCTCGAGAAAAAAACCGGACAGGCCTGCCATGTGGGTATCGGAACTCCCGGGGCGATTTCCGCGCGCACCGGTTGCCTCAAGAATTCCAACACCGTCTGTCTCAATGGCAAGCCGGTAAAAACCGATCTTGGAAAAATCCTCGGCCGCCCGATTCGCATCGCCAACGACGCCAATTGCTTCGCGCTGTCCGAGGCACTCGACGGGGCGGGAAAAGGATACGGCACGGTATTCGGGGTGATCCTGGGCACGGGCGTGGGTGGCGGCATCGTTTTCCATGGAAAACTGCACGAAGGCCCGCAGCACATCGCCGGTGAATGGGGGCACAACGTGCTCGAGGCCGACGGTCCGGCCTGCTACTGCGGCAAGCGCGGCTGCGTGGAAACCTTTCTTTCCGGCCCCGGCCTGGTGCACGACTGGCGCCGGCACGGCGGAGACGACACGCTGACGGCGAAGGACATCGCGGCACTGGCGGAACAGGGCAATTCCCGGGCCGAGGCCACCATGCAGCGTTACTTCTACCGTTTCGGCAAAGCCCTGTCGGTCGTCGTCAACATCCTCGACCCGGATGCCATCGTGCTCGGCGGCGGCATGTCGAACATCGCCGGCCTCTACACCCATGGACGCGAGCGTGTGGCGCGCCACGTGTTCAACGACGAACTGCGCACGCCGATCCTGCCGCACGTTCATGGCGACAGCTCCGGCGTGCGCGGTGCGGCCCAGCTCTGGGCGCCTCAGGAAACCTGAGCGCGCCACAGGCACCGCCGGAATAACCACGCGGATGTGCGGCAATAAACCGCACGGCGGCGGTACACCACGCGGGCGCTCAGGCGTTACTACTCATATTCTCGGTGCTTGCGCGATATTTGATGCCTGTCAAGGTATGTCGGATCAAATAAGTGTATTTAATCGCAAGGATCGGGAAAATCCGTCCTATTCACGATGTTAAGGAGAACTATCATGAAACGTACATTACTTCACGCCGCCCTGCTCGCGGCCATGCTCCCGGCTTTCGGAGCCGTGGCCTACGCCGCGGACCAGGATCAGGACCGCGACCGCCTGCGCGACCAGGATCGCCTGGAAACACCGGACCAGGACCGTGATCGTGATCGCCTGCATACCCAGGATCAGGACCAGGTCTATGGCTCGCAGCTCATGACCCAGGAAGAGCGCAATGCGTATCGCAACCGCATGCGCGCCGCGAAAACCGAGCAGGAGCGCGAACAGATCCGCAATGAACATCACGAGCAGATGAAGATCCGCGCCAAGGAAAAGGGCGTGACCTTGCCGGATGAGCCGCCAGCCCGCGGACGCGGCATGGGACCGGGCAAAGGCATGGGTCCTGGAATGGGCCCCGGTGGTGGTGCAGGCGGCATGGGACCGGGCATGGGCAACGGACGCCGTTATTGATCCGGCGTTAACTCCCTATATATACAGTTGCTTCATTCTTCCCCCCGTCCGACGGGCAGGGGGAAGAAATCTGCGCCTGCGATATACTGGTCCATCATGATTCCAGGCATCCCGGAGATCATATGATCCGTATCATCATGGTATTCGTCCTTTCGTGTGGTCCACTGGCGTGCGCGACGACGCCGTCCGACCCGGCCGGGACGGACCATCTCAAGCTTTACACCACCGCGCGCGACTTCGATACCGTCAAGGACGACATCGAGATTGCCATCACCAACCGCGGGCTGGTGATCGATCACACCTCGCATATCGGCGCCATGCTCGAACGCACCGGCAAGGACCTCGGCACCACCAAGCCGATTTACGGCAACGCCGGCTCCATGCAATTCTGCTCGTCCACGGTTTCGCGCCGCACCATGGAGGCCGATCCCACCAACATCATCTTCTGTCCCTACATCATCGTGTATTACACCCTGCATCAGGATCCGAAGACGGTGTACGTCGGCTACCGCCGGCCGCTTCCGGCGGGTTCCGAAGCCTCCCGCGCCTCGATCAGGGAGATCGAAAATCTGCTCGACGGGATCGTGAAAGAGGCGCTGAACATCAAATAAGCTTGAATTTGTCTTGCTCTTGGCGGCTCTTTGGCGTGCCGTCGACCTGACTTATACTCCCGATCTTATTTATGAATTGCGGCCGAAGGCCGCCACGGCTCGCTTTGTTCCCGCCGGGGCGCACAAAAACCGCGTGCGCCCGTTCGGCGGCGCGGATGCACGTTAAGTGCATCCGCGACTTCCCCGCCTCACCTCCCCTTGCGGGAGGCGAGATGGGGAGGTCGCCGCTGTCCAGTGGACAGCGGCGCCATCAAGCGGGTGCGCGAGGTGTTTGCGCACCCCGGCGGGAATACAATGAGGGTGAGGGAAGAGACCGCCCGGTTCATAATCACCAATGATGACAATAACCTTCGGCCGGGCGGTCTCTCCCGTTTCCGATCCCCGAGAATAACGATCCATGCGCGTTTCCCGTTTCCTGCTTTCCACCGTCCGCGAAACCCCGGCCGAGGCCGAAACCATCAGCCACCAGCTCATGCTGCGCGCGGGCATGATCCGCAAGCTCGCCGCCGGCATCTACACCTGGCTGCCGCTCGGCCTGCGCGTGCTGCGCAAGGTGGAGCAAATCGTGCGCGAGGAAATGAACCGCGCCGGCGCGCAGGAAGTGCTGATGCCGGCGGTGCAGCCGGCCGAACTGTGGCAGGAATCCGGGCGCTGGGACCAGTACGGCCCCGAGCTGCTGCGCCTGACCGACCGGCACAAGCGCGATTTCTGCTTCGGGCCGACGCATGAAGAAGTGATCACCGATCTCATCCGCCGCGAGATCAAAAGCTACCGCCAGCTGCCGGCGAACTTCTACCAGATCCAGATGAAATTCCGCGACGAAATCCGCCCGCGCTTCGGCGTGATGCGGGCGCGCGAGTTCCTCATGAAGGACGCCTATTCATTCCATGTTAACGAGGCCTCGCTCGGGGAAACCTACCAGGCCATGCACGCGACCTATTCGCGCATTTTCCAGCGCGTGGGGCTGGAATTCCGCCCGGTCGCGGCCGATCCCGGCGCCATCGGCGGCAGCCAGTCGCATGAATTCCACGTGCTGGCCGACTCCGGCGAGGACGCCATCGCCATTTGCTCCAAATGCGATTACGCCGCCAACGTGGAAATGGCGCAGGCGCTGCCGCCGCTCGGCAAACGCCCGGCGCCGGGCCAGCCGATGCAGACCGTGGACACGCCGGGGCAACATACCATTGAGCAGGTCAGCAAGTTCCTGAAGATCGATCCGAAACGGACGGTCAAGACCCTGCTCGTCAAGGGCACCGGCGGTGTCATCGCGCTGGTGCTGCGCGGCGACCACGAGCTGAACGAGATCAAGGTGGCGAAGCTGCCGCAGGTGACCAAGCCGCTGATATTCGTCACGCCGGGCGAGGTGGAACTGGCCGCCGGCTGCGAGCCCGGCTCGATCGGGCCGGTGGGGCTGAAGATCACCGTCATCGCGGATGAATCCGCCGCGCGCCTGGCCGATTTTGTCTGCGGCGCCAACGTCAACGGCAAACATCTTGTTAACGTCAACTGGGGGCGCGACGCGGCCGAACCGGTGGTGGCCGATCTGCGCAAGGTAGTCGAGGGCGATCCCTGTCCCGATTCCGGCACGGGCCAGTGCGGCGGCACGCTCTCGATCCGCCGCGGTATCGAAGTCGGTCACATTTTCCAGCTCGGCACCAAGTACAGCGAGGCCATGCAGGCGACCGTACTCGACGAGGCCGGCCAGTCGGTGGTCATGTCCATGGGTTGCTATGGCATCGGCGTTTCGCGCGTGGTCGCGGCCGCCATCGAGCAGAACCATGACGACAACGGCATCATCTGGCCCGACGCCATCGCGCCGTTCCAGATCGCGCTGGTGCCGATCGGTTATGGCAAATCGGAAAAGGTCCGCGAAACGATGGATAAACTCTACAGCGAGCTGGTGCACGCCGGTTTCGACGTGTTGCTGGACGATCGCGACGAGCGCCCCGGCGTCATTTTCGCCGACATGGACCTGATCGGCGTTCCGCACCGTGTCGTCATCGGCGACAAGGGCCTCGCCAAGGGAGTGGCCGAATACAAGGGCCGCCGCGACAAGCAGCCGCGCGAGCTTCCGCTCGACGGCCTGGTGGACAGCCTGCGCCAGACGATCAGGACCTGACCACCCAAAGGTCCGCCTGATCCCGGTCATTTACCCGGGGAAGCTCCTTGTATATGATGCGCGCCGTTTTTCCACCCGCGCGGCGCATCATGTCCATCGAACAATTCGAATCCTGGTCACTCTTCATCGGCATCGGCGGCCTCATCGCCTGGATGCTGCTCATCATCTGGAAGATGGGGCGGGAGTCGCAGGCCGGCAAATACGGCTACTTCGTGCTGTTCATCGCGCTCGGCCTCGGCTTCGTCGGCTTCATAGCCAAAACCGTCCTGGTCGAGCTGCTCAAGATTTAGCCGACGCGGCGCGCCCGGCGATAATCACGCCGGACACAAACCAGGATCGGTTGTCCTGCAGATCCTGGCCCGCGCAGAACCGCTAGCTCGTAAGACGGCGCACCCCGGAAACATTCGGAATCTGGTCCAGCAGCGCGAGGACGCGCGACAGTATTTCGATGTTGGGTATCTCGAGCGTGAAGATCATGTGCGCCACCTGCTGCCTGTCGGTGAGCGTACGGACGCCGAGCACGTTGATTTTCTCGTTCGCCAGCAGTGACGTTATGTCGCGCAGCAGTCCGGGGCGGTCATAGGCCGTGACCTCGACCTCGACCGGATAAGCCGCGCCGGCCTGTGCGCCCCAGCTGACCTCAATCAATCTCTCGTTGTGCTCGTCGTGATGACGCAGGGCGTTGGCGCAGTCCTGGCGGTGAATGGTCACGCCCTGCCCACGCGTGATGAAACCCACGATCGGGTCGCCCGGCAACGGGTTGCAGCATTTCGCCATGCGCGTCAGCAAATTGCCGATGCCCTGGATCGTGACGCTGGAAGGTTTGGCCGGCGCCCCCGGTGCGCGCGACACGATGGCCGGCGGCGGCTCACGGAATTCCTGCCCCGCCAATTCCTGCAAGACATTCATGATCTGCGCCGGCTTGATGTCGCCCCGACCGGCGGCCTCCAGAAAGTCATCGACCTTCTGAAATTCGAAGCGTTGCGCCAGCTTCTCGAACTTGACGTCGCTGATGCCGAGACGATGAAACTCGCGCTCCAGCACGGCGCGTCCGGCCGCGACGCTGGCGTCGTAGTTCTGTTCGCGAAACCAATGGTTTACTCGCGAACGCGCCTTGGATGTATGCAGGTAACCCAAATGCGGCGACAACCAGTCGCGCGACGGCCCGCCTTCCTTCACGGTCAACACCTCGACCCGGTCGCCGGTCGCAAGCGCGTGCGTCAACGGCACCATCTGGCCGTTGACCTTGGCGCCGCGGCAGCGGTGCCCGACGTTGGTGTGGATGTCGTAGGCGAAATCGAGTGGTGTGCTGCCGGCCGGCAGGTCCACGATCTTGCCCTTGGGCGTGAACACGTACACGCGCTCGCTGAACACCTCGGACTTGAACTGGTCCACGAAATCGCTGGCGCTGGCGACCTCGTCCTTCCATTCCAGCAGGCTGCGCAGCCAGGCGATCTTGGCGTCGTAACCGCTGTCGGTGCGCGCGCCTTCCTTGTAGCGCCAGTGGGCGGCCACCCCCAGTTCCGACTGCTGGTGCATCTCGTGCGTACGAATCTGCACCTCCACCGTCTTGCCCTGCGGGCCGATCACGGCGGTGTGAATCGAGCGGTAATGGTTTTCCTTGGGCGTGGCGATGTAATCGTCGAATTCGCCGGGGATGTGCTGCCACAGCGTATGCACCACGCCGAGCGCGGCGTAGCAGTCGCGGATGCTGCCGACCAGCACGCGCACCGCGCGCACGTCGTAGATCTGTTCGTAGTGCCTGGCCTTGTGCTGCATCTTGCGCCAGATACTGTAGATATGTTTCGGCCGGCCCGTGACCTCGGCCTGGACCCCGGAACGGGACAGTTCCTGTGACAAGGTCTCGACGAAGCCGGCGATGTAGGCCTCGCGGTCCTCGCGGCGCTCGGCGATGAAGTCGGCGGTCTGCCGGTAAGTCGCGGGTTCGAGATAACGGAACGCCAGGTCCTCGAGCTCCCACTTCATCTGCCAGATGCCGAGGCGGTTGGCCAGCGGCGCGAAGATATCCATGGTCTCGCGCGCGATGCGCTTCTGTTTTTCCTCCGGCAGCGCCGCCAGCGTGCGCATGTTGTGCAGGCGGTCGGCGAGCTTGATGAACACCACGCGCACGTCCTCGGCCATGGCCAGCAGCATCTTGCGCAGGCTCTCGGCCTGGGCATGCTCGTGGCGCGAACCGGCGGGCTCGCTCTGGAATTCCTGGATCACCTTCATCCGGGTCACGCCGTCGACGAGGCCGGCGATGGACGCGCCGAATTCGTTTTTCAGGTCATCGAGCGCGATGCCGCCGTCCTCCACCACGTCGTGCAGGATCGCCGCCGCGAGCGTCTCGTAATCGAGCCCGAGATCGGCGAGTATTCCGGCCACCGCCAGCGAATGCTGCACATAGGGCTCGCCCGAGGCGCGCCGCTGGCCCGCGTGCGCCCGCGACGCCAGCGCCACGGCCCGGCGCAGGATTTCCCGTTCCGGTTCGGGGCGGTTGGCGGCGACGGCAGCGAGCCAATCCTCCACGCCGCTTGTCCGGGGCGCATCGTCGGTTGTCGTTAGGGGCGTGGGTCTGACCATGATGGATCGTCTGTCTGGTGCCGATATTATTTGAATGGGGTCGCGACGGCAGGATTTAAACGCCTATACTTCTTTCAAGAGACAACATGATCGCCTTCGCCGGCGGGATTGTCCATTCTCCGGCGCGGCCCGTTAAACCATTGGCATGAAATCCTGTAAAACAGCCTTAAGCTTATTTGCTGCCACGCTCATCGCCGGTTTCTTTCTTGCCGGCATTGCCCAGGCTTCGCGAACCACGCCGGCGGCTGAAGCCACGCCGGCAGTGATCGATCCGGAGCTGCGCGCGCTGGTGAAACAGGCGGCGCTCGAGACCGACAGTTTTCATGACCGCTTCGATGGCGAGGTATGGCTCGCCGACATGTCACAGCGGCTGGAGAAACGCGTACCGGATCCGGCGTTTCGCGTCGAGCTGCTCAAGAGCGTGCACTACGAGGCGCGGCGCGCCGACCTGCCGCCGGAACTGGTGCTGGCGGTGATCGAGGTGGAGAGTAATTTCAGCCAGTACGCCATTTCGGTGGCCGGCGCGCGCGGGCTGATGCAGGTCATGCCTTTCTGGCTGAAGGAGATCGGCAAACCCGGCGACAGCCTGTTCCGCATCCAGACCAACCTGCGCTTCGGCTGCACCATCCTGAAATATTATTTACAAAAGGAAAAAGGCAACCTGCACGCGGCCCTCAAGCGCTACAACGGTACGCGCGAGAGCAAATATTCCTTCAAAGTGGACAAAGCCTACAAGACCCGCTGGTACCCGCAATAATCTCAGCCGCGCACGAAAAACCCGTCGAACGACTGCGCCACGGTTTCCTGCACCTTCACTTCTGCCACGCGCGCCCGCGGCGGACCCTGCCACAACCACCGCTCCAGTTCCTTAAGCGGTACTTCCTCGCCGCAGGCAATCAACTCGACGCGCCCGTCCCGAAGATTACGCACCCATCCGGTGAGGCCGAGCCGACGCGCAGCCGATTCCGCGGAGGCGCGGAAGAACACGCCCTGCACCTGCCCGGAGACCAGAAAATGCCGGCAACGATTCATTTGATGATTTTAGCCACAGAGCACACAGAGATCACAGAGTAAAAGCCGCTTCTTTTAATCTCTGTGTACTCTGTGACCTCTGTGGCCAATTTTTGGATTTCTTAAAGCGTTTTCTTGGGTTGCTTTTCCAGGTCGCGGATGACCTGTTCCGCCTGCTGCTGCGTGACGGGCCCGATGCGCTGGGTCATGAACCTGCCATCCGGTGAAAAGAAATAATAAGTCGGCGTGCCAATGAACATGGCATTGCTGAGCCGGCTGGCGTCTTTCGGCTCGCCGATGAGATTCGGAAAATTCAGGCTCTGGTCTTCGATGAATCCTTTGGCCTTGGCCCGGTTGTCGTAGCCGTCGATGGACAAACCCAGTACCGTGGCGTTTTTCTTCCGGTGCTCATCATGAAAGAAGGTCATATGATGAATATCGCGCCGGCAGATCGGGCAGTCGGCGGACCAGACCGCCACGACGGTCCATTTCCCCTGGCCGATGTATTCATTGACGTTGTGCTCCCGGCCCTCGATGTCCCGGAGCTTGATGTCCGGGCCCGCCGCCATCACCAGCGTCGGGGCTATTAACAACGCCACGGCCAACCACCTGCTGATACGCTGAAACACGCTAGCCTCCTGCTGATGCAACATCATAATAAATGAACCGCTCCGGATGCATTCCGGCGACGCCAACCCTATAATCCGGCTACCAATTGGAGTGCGCCATGAGCAAAAAATTCCGCACTGAAAAAGACA
>Ga0105094_10000563_pt1 | contig 18717 bp, 29 predicted proteins | sample PPLLak1March2015_2_FD_87023 | JGI IMG/M metagenome (GOLD analysis project Ga0105094, IMG submission 87023) | Freshwater sediment microbial communities from Prairie Pothole Lake near Jamestown, North Dakota, USA - PPLs Lake P8 Core (3) Depth... | ecosystem: Environmental > Aquatic > Freshwater >...
AAGCAATGCCAGGATTAATTGGTAAGAAGGTCGGAATGACCTCAGTATTTGATGAAAACGGCAACAATGTTCCCTGTACCGTTCTGGAAGTCGGGCCCTGCGTCGTTACCCAGATAAAGAGCGTGGATTCTGATGGCTATAAAGCCATTCAGCTGGCTTTCGACGAGAAAAAAGAAAAGCATACGCCCAAAGCCATGATGGGCCACTTTAAAAAAGCCAATACCACGCCCAAGCGCAAGGTGATTGAACTGAAGGGATTTATTCTTCCCTGGAAGGTGGGCGACACCATCACCGTGGATTATTTTAAGGACGACCCCTGGCTTGATGTTACCGCTGTTTCGAAGGGAAAAGGATTTCAGGGCGTGATGAAAAGGCATCAGTTTGGAGGAGTCGGCGGTACGACACACGGTCAGCACGACCGGCTGAGAGCCCCCGGATCACTTGGCGGATCATCGTATCCCTCGAGGGTTTTTAAGGGACTGCGTATGGCCGGACATATGGGTGACAGAAAAATAAAAGTGATCAACCTGAAAGTGGTCAGGATCATACCCGAGAATAATTTATTGCTACTCAAAGGATCGGTTCCGGGCTCAAAAGGATCCTATGTAATTGTACAAAGCCCCGATAGAACTTAAAAAGTATTGAACAATGGAAATTGCAGTATTCAGCATAGCAGGAAAAGAAACCGGCCGGAAAGCGGAGCTTAAGGATGCGGTTTTTGCCATCGAACCGAATGACCACGCCATTTACCTCGATGTAAAGCAATATCTTGCCAATCAGCGTCAGGGCACGCACAAGTCAAAAGAAAGAAACGAAATCTCCGGCAGTACCCGTAAAATAAAACGGCAGAAAGGTACCGGCGGAGCCCGTGCGGGCAGTATCAAGAATCCCCTTTTTGTCGGCGGAGGCCGTGTTTTCGGACCCCAGCCACGGGATTATCGCTTTAAGCTTAATAAAAAGGTTAAGCAGCTGGCCCGTAAATCAGCCCTTACCTACAAGGCCAAGGACAATGGGATCAAGGTTGTAGAGGATTTCTCGCTCGAAACGCCCAAAACGCGTGAATATGCCTCGATCATCAACAACCTGAATATCGGTGACAAAAAGTCCATTCTGGTCCTTAGTGAACCGAATAAAAATATATATTTGTCGTCCCGGAATTTACCCAATACAAAAGTTGTATTATATTCTGAATTAACTACTTACGATATTCTGAACAGTACTTCGCTTGTTTTTGTGGAAAGTTCGCTCGAGAATATCCAGAAGAGTTTATAACACTATAATCGGAATACAATGGATATCATATTAAAGCCCGTAGTAACTGAGAAAATGAATCTTAAGGGAGAATCCTTAAGGCAATATGGATTTTTAGTCGATAAGAGGGCTAATAAAGTCCAGATCAAACAAGCCGTTGAAACATTGTATAATGTTAACGTTGAATCGGTTAATACCATGCGGTATGCCGGAAAGGAAAAATCACGGTTTACCAAAACCGGCTTGATCTCAGGAAAGAAGAATGCCTATAAAAAGGCTATGGTTACATTGCGGGAAGGTGAAACAATTGACTTTTATAGCAACATCTAATTTAAACGTATGGCTGTAAGAAAATTAAAACCTGTTACACCGGGTCAGAGGCACAGAGTTGTTGCAACTTTTGATGACATTACAAAATCATCACCCGAAAAAGCATTATTGCAACCGCTGAGAAAATCCGGTGGCCGGAATAGTGATGGCAGAATGACAATGCGTTACATCGGCGGTGGGCACAAACGGATGTTCCGTATGATTGATTTTCTGAGGAACAAGGATGGTGTGTCTGCCATAGTAAAATCAATTGAATATGATCCGAACCGGTCGGCCAGGATCGCCCTGTTGGTCTATGAAGACGGAGAAAAACGGTATATCATAGCCCCGAACGGTTTGAAACCAGGTCAGAAAGTGCAGTCGGGAGCAGGTGCTGCCCCTGAGGTAGGGAACTGTCTGACGCTGGCTGAGATACCGCTGGGGACCCTGATTCACAGTATCGAACTTCATCCGGGCAAAGGGGGAATGCTGGCACGCAGTGCAGGTTCATATGCTCAATTGCTTTCGCGCGACGGGAAATATGCCATTATCAAGCTGCCTTCGGGTGAATCACGCATGATACTGACAACCTGCAGGGCTACCATAGGAACGGTATCCAATCCGGATCACAGCCTCGAAAGATCGGGTAAAGCCGGCCGGCACAGATGGCTTGGCATCAGGCCCAGAACCAGGGCTGTGGTTATGAATCCTGTTGATCACCCGATGGGTGGTGGAGAAGGAAGAGCCTCCGGTGGTCATCCCCGGTCAAGAAAAGGCTTATATGCAAAAGGATTCAAAACCCGCAGGAAAAAGAATCCTTCCAGTAGGTTTATTGTTGAAAAAAGGAAAAAATAATTGACTGAATATGAGCAGGTCACTAAAAAAAGGTCCCTTTATTGAATATAAGCTTGAAAAGCGAGTATTGGATATGAACAAATCCGGTAAGAAATCGGTAGTTAAAACCTGGTCGAGACGATCTATCATCTCACCTGATTTTGTCGGACACACGATAGCTGTTTATAACGGGAATAAATTCATTCCTGTTTATGTCACAGAGAACATGGTAGGCCACAGGCTGGGTGAGTTTTCTCCCACCCGTATTTTCAGGGGCCATGCCGGTAAACAGAAAGTAGTATAACGGGTAAAAAATTGAAATCATGGGTGCAAGGAAACGCATAAGTTCAGAACAGCATAAAGAAGAAAAAAAACAGGTGGCTTCTGCCCGGCTCAATAATTGTCCGACCTCTACCCGGAAGATGCGGCTGGTTGCCGATCTCATCCGCGGAGTGGAAGTCAACAAAGCCCTTGATGTATTGCGTTACAGTACAAAAGAGCCTTCGAAGAAACTCGAGAAACTGCTGATGTCAGCCATAGCAAACTGGCAGAAGAAAAACGAGGAAGCAAGAATTGAGAAAAGCAGCCTGTATGTAAAAGAAATTTTTGTTAACCAGGGCAGAACATTGAAAAGGCTGCACCCTGCTCCCCAGGGAAGAGGATACCGGGTCAGGAAACGGTCGAACCATGTGACCATTATTCTGGACAGTGCAAATACCAGTCAACAGGAAGTTGTAAGTCAAACAAATTAATATTAATGGGACAAAAAGTAAATCCTATAAGCAATCGGTTGGGAATCATCAAAGGTTGGGATTCCAATTGGTACGGAGGAAGGAATTATTCCGAAAAACTCGTGGAAGATTACAAAATCCGTGAGTACCTGACTGCCAGGCTCGCCAAGGCCAGCATCTCAAAGATAGTGATCGAGCGCACGCTGAAGCTGATCACGGTAACTGTTAACACGGCCCGGCCCGGTATTATCATCGGGAAAGGCGGCCAGGAAGTTGACAAGCTGAAGGAAGAACTCCGGAAAATCACCAACAAGGAAGTTCAGATCAACATTTTTGAGGTGAAAAGACCTGAGCTGGATGCCACTATAGTGGCAAACAACCTAGCCCGGCAGATCGAAGGCAAGATTTCCTACCGCAGGGCGATCAAAATGACCATTGCCTCCACCATGCGGATGGGAGCTGAAGGTATTAAGGTTCAGATCTCGGGACGTCTGGGTGGTGCTGAAATGGCCCGCACTGAGATCCTGAAGGAAGGACGGATACCCCTTCATACCTTCAGGGCAGATATTGACTATGCGCTTGGGGAAGCCCTCACAAAAGTAGGTTTGCTGGGCATCAAGGTATGGATATTCAAAGGTGAAATCTTTGGCCATCGTGACCTTGCCCCCAACATCGGTGCAAAAAGCGCCAAGCCCAAGGGCAGTTTTAAAAAACGCAGAAAATAAATAGTAACATATTTTTAACAAGCATACACCATGTTACAGCCGAAAAAAACCAAGTACAGAAGGCAGCAAAAGGGAAAAATGAAGGGTAATGCCCAGCGTGGGCATGAATTAGCCTTTGGTTCATTCGGTATCAAGGCTCTCGATTCAGCCTGGATAACCGGAAGACAGATTGAAGCAGCCCGTCAGGCAGTGGCACGTCATATGAAACGTGAAGGACAGATCTGGATACGGATATTTCCCGACAAGCCCATCACGAAAAAGCCTGCTGAAGTGCGTATGGGAAAAGGAAAAGGTGCCCCTGAAGGGTTCGTGGCTCCGGTAACACCCGGCCGCGTCCTGATCGAAGCAGACGGAGTGCCTTATCAGGTAGCCAAAGAAGCGTTGCTGCTGGCAGCCCAGAAATTTCCCATCGCCACCAGATTTATTGTACGCAGGGATTATATCGGTAATTAATAAAGAAAGAAAATGAAAACTTCTGAAATCAGGGAATTGTCCATCAAGGAGATAGAAGAACGGATAGAAAACGAAAAGAATTTTTTATTCCGTCAAGGGTTGAACCATTCTATTTCTCCCCTTGATAATCCATTGAAATTGAGGGAATCAAGAAGAAATATTGCCCGGTTGAATACCCTCCTCAACCAGAAGAAAAGCGAATCAAAACAAGCTAATCAGTAACCCATGGAAAAAAGAAATTTACGCAAGGAAAGGATTGGGGTCGTGGTCAGCAATAAGATGGCCAAGACCATTGTGGTTGCTGAAAAACGCAAAGTAAAACATCCCATTTACGGGAAGTTTATCAACCGCACCACCAAGGTTATGGCCCATGATGAAAAAAACAGCTGCAATGTCGGCGACACTGTCAGGATCATGGAGACCAGGCCTCTCAGCAAAAACAAATCATGGAGAATAGTCGAAATTATTGAAAGAGCTAAATAATTATGATACAGCAGGAAAGCAGACTAACGGTTGCAGATAACAGCGGTGCAAAGGAAGTACTTTGCATCAGGGTTCTCGGAGGAACCGCAAGACGTTATGCAACAGTGGGCGACAAAATCGTGGTCACCGTAAAGAGTTCCTTGCCCGCCAGCGAAGTGAAAAAAGGAACCGTAAGCAAGGCCGTTGTTGTGAGAACCAAAAAGGAAATCCGTCGTGCTGACGGATCATACATCCGTTTTGACGATAATGCCTGTGTATTGCTTAACAACCAGGATGAAATCAGGGGAACCCGTATTTTTGGTCCCGTTGCCCGCGAACTCCGTGACAAATACATGAAAATAGTTTCGCTTGCACCTGAAGTGCTTTAATTCATAAACATTGAAAAGATGCAGAAGAAAATAAATATCAAGAAAGGCGACACGGTATTTGTCAATACCGGTGAATACAAAGGCCAGCAGGGAAGAGTACTTGAAGTGTTAAGGAAAAGCGACAGGGCTATCGTGGAAGGCATTAACCTTGTCAGCAAACATACCAAACCCAATGCCAAAAGCCCTCAGGGAGGGATAATCAAGAAAGAAGCCTCGATCCATGTTTCCAATCTTATGCTGGTTGACCCCGCTACCGGGAAGCCAACCCGCATCGGAAAAAAAGTGATCAAAGACACACTTGTCAGATATTCAAAAAAAACCGGGGAGGAAATTAAATAATGACTTACATTCCGAATTTAAAGAAGAAATACTTCGAAGAGATTGTACCGGCCCTGACCAAGGAGTTCGGCTACCGGACAGTCATGCAGGTTCCGAAACTTGAGAAAATAATAATCAATCAAGGTGTCGGACAGGCAGTTGCCGATAAAAAAATAATCGATACCGCCCAGGAGGAATTAACCCTGATTACGGGGCAAAAAGCCATTCAGACTATGTCGAAGAAAGATATTTCCAACTTCAAGCTGAGGCGCAAAATGCCCATTGGCTTAAAGGTAACCCTCCGGCGTGACCACATGTATGAATTTCTGGAAAGGTTGATCGCTGTTGCTCTTCCCCGCATCAGGGATTTCAAGGGGATCAACAATAAATTTGACGGCCGGGGCAATTATACCCTGGGCATTTCCGAACAAATCATATTTCCCGAAATTGACATTGACAAGATCACCAAAATCCTTGGCATGGAGATTACCTTTGTAACTTCAGCCAAAAAGGATGAAGAGGCATTTGCTTTGTTGCGTGAGTTTGGTTTACCCTTTAAGAATATTAAAAAGAACTAATTTCTATGGCAAAAGAATCATTGATAGCCCGTGAAGTGAAGCGGAAAAGAATGGTGGAAAAGTATGCCGCCAAAAGGGCTCTGCTCAAAACCGAAGGTGACTTTCAGGCCCTTAGCAGGCTTCCGCGCAATTCAAGCCCTGTTCGCCTGCATAACCGTTGCAAGCTTTCCGGAAGGCCTAAGGGTTATATACGGCAATTCGGCATCAGCAGGATTGCTTTCCGTGAATTGGCCTCAAAAGGCTTAATTCCCGGAATTAAAAAAGCAAGTTGGTAACAGTATATTAAAGTCTAAAACAAATGACAGATCCAATAGCAGATTATTTGAACCGGTTACGCAATGCCATCCTGGCAGGACATAAAGTAGTTAATATACCCGCGTCCAGTCTGAAAAAGAATATGACCAAGATATTGTTTGACAAGGGATATATTTTAAACTACAAGTTCATGGATGAAGGCCCCCAGGGAACCATTAAAATTGCGCTGAAATATCATCCTGAGACCAAACAACCTGCAATCCGGTCGCTGGAAAGGATAAGCACGCCCGGGCTCAGAAAGTATGTAAGCGCTGAAGAATTGCCGAGGGTTCTCAACGGCCTCGGAATTTCCATCCTTTCTACTTCCAAAGGCGTTATGACCGAAAAGGAAGCAAAAACGATGAATGTAGGCGGTGAAGTATTGTGTTATATATATTAATAGGGAGGAAAATTAATGTCACGTATAGGAAAACTTCCGATCAGCATACCCAAGGGGGTAACCATTACCGTCGATAAGGATAATACTGTAACGGTAAAAGGCCCAAAGGGTGAGTTGCAACAAAAGGTTGATCCGGATATTAAGATAGAAATCCATGAAGGACAGGTTGTATTATCCCGTCCTACCGATCAGAAAAGGCACCGTTCCCTGCATGGCCTTTACCGTTCCCTGATCAGCAATATGGTAACCGGTGTCAACAAGGGATATAAAATAGAACAGGAAGTGGTAGGCGTGGGTTACAAGGCCGAAGCCAAAGGGCAATTGCTGGACCTGAGCCTGGGGTATTCCCATGATATTGATTTTCAGTTGCCGCCCGAGGTGAAGGTCGAGACCCGTACGGAAAGAAGAAGCAATCCCGTCATCACCCTTACCAGCACTGATAAGCAACTGATCGGTCAGGTAGCTGCCAAGATAAGGGCACTGCGCAAACCTGAACCGTACAAAGGCAAGGGTGTGAAATTTGTCAATGAGACTTTACGGAAAAAAGCAGGAAAAACTGCTACAACAGCAACCAAGTAATTTTATAATAATACGGTTATGGCTCTTACAAAACTGGAAAGAAGGACAAGAATCAAGCTGCGCATCCATAAGATTATTCGCGGCACCAAAGATAAACCCCGTTTATCGGTGTTCAGAAGCAACCGTGGAATATACATTCAATTGATTGACGATTTAAGCGGACAAACCCTGCTGTCAATATCATCAAGGGACAAGGAAATTGCAGCAAAAACCGGGATCAATAAAACCGAACAGGCAAAGCTTGTGGGTAAAATGGCGGCAGAAAAATCAAAAGCAGCCGGCATCACCGAGATCGTTTTTGATCGCAACGGTTATCTGTATCATGGAAGAGTAAAAGCACTGGCTGAAGCGGCCAGGGAAGGTGGACTTAAATTTTAAATTATCATGTCAACGGCAAGTATTCGAAGAGTTAAAACAACGGACCTGGATCTTAAAGACCGCCTGGTCAGTATACAACGTGTGACCAAGGTCACCAAGGGTGGACGTACGTTCAGTTTTTCCGCCATCGTTGTGGTAGGCAACGAGGATGGTATTGTCGGCTATGGCCTGGGGAAGGCCAATGAGGTTACAACTGCCATTGCAAAAGGCGTTGAAGATGCCAAGAAAAACTTAATCAAAGTTCCCGTTTACAAGGGTACCATTCCGCACGAACAGATTGCAAAATACGGGGGAGCCCAGGTATTTCTCAAGCCTGCCACCAGCGGTACCGGTGTTAAAGCCGGAGGCGCTATGCGCGCTGTGCTCGAAAGCGTGGGGATTAAAGATGTACTGGCAAAATCCAAGGGGTCTTCCAACCCGCACAACCTGGTTAAGGCTACCTTCAACGCCCTGATCCAGATGCGTGACGCATACACGATAGCCCAGCACAGAAATGTCCCGATGGAAAAAGTATTTAACGGATAACACAGATTAACCACAAATCCATGTCAAAAATTAAGATCGTACAGGTAAAAAGTAAGATAGGCGGCACCTTGCGTCAGAAAAAGACACTTCAGGCCCTGGGCCTGAGAAAGACCAATGGTTCCGTTGAAGTTGAAGCCACACCGCAGATTCTGGGTATGGTTGAGAAGGTAAGACATCTGGTCAAAGTAACTGAATTATAATCATAAGATATTTGCAAATCATGAATTTAAGCAATCTTAAACCGGCCAAAGGTTCGGTTAGCAAAGGGAAAAGACTCGGACGGGGTCAGGGATCCGGCAGAGGTGGCACATCGACCAAAGGTCATAAAGGACACCAGTCACGTTCCGGATATAAAAGAAAAATCGGCTTCGAAGGCGGTCAAATGCCATTGCAGCGAAGGGTGCCCAAATCAGGGTTTAACAACTTAAGCCGGGTCGAATACAAGGCTATTAATTTGTCTACCCTCCAAACCCTTGCTGAAGGTAAAAAACTGGAAAGCATTGATATCAATACACTGATTGAGGCCGGATTGATTGCCAAGAAAGACAAAATCAAGATATTGGGCAATGGCAAGCTGACGATCAAACTTGACGTTAAAGCACATGCTTTTTCGAAATCGGCAGCTAAAGCCATTGAATCATTACAAGGATCAGCTATTAAAATCTGACTGAATGAAAGCATTTATCCAGACTCTTAAAAACATATGGAAGATCGATGAGCTTCGCTCACGGATATTATTTACACTGGGAATAATCCTGGTTTACCGGCTGGGATCAAAAGTTGTCCTTCCCGGTGTTGATCCGGCCATGCTTGAAGAATTTTCCAGGCGGACGAGCCAGGGCGTGATGGGCCTTCTGGATATGTTTTCAGGAGGTGCTTTTTCCAATGCCTCTATTTTTGCACTGGGTATTATGCCCTATATCTCAGCATCCATTATAATCCAGCTTCTCACCATTGCAGTTCCCTATTTCCAGCGACTGCAAAAAGAAGGGGAAAGCGGGCGCAGAAAGATCAATCAGATTACCCGGTACCTTACCGTGGCCGTTTTGATCGTCCAGGCCCCTTCCTATCTTACTCAAATCCCTGATCAGGCTAAAGTGTTAAGTCCGGTCTTCTTCCAGGTCTCCTCCATCATCATTCTGATTACAGGAACCATTTTTGTGATGTGGCTGGGTGAAAAAATTACCGATAAGGGAATCGGGAACGGCATTTCCCTGATCATCATGATTGGGATCATTGCCCGTATGCCCTTTGCCATATTCAGTGAACTCGAGGCCCGGCTGACAGGTCAGGGAGGCGGCCTGGTCGCATTTCTGATTGAGATTGTATTCCTGTTCCTGGTATTCATGGTGAGCATCTTACTGGTTCAGGGCACCAGAAGGATACCGGTGCAGTATGCAAAACGCATTGTCGGCAACAAACAATACGGCGGTGTGAGACAGTATATCCCCCTGAAAGTAAATGCAGCCGGTGTTATGCCCATCATCTTTGCCCAGGCCATTATGTTTCTTCCCCTATCTTTCGCACGGTTTAACACGGGCGAAGGGATGTCGAAGTTTGTTTCTGCCTTTATCAGTTATACCAGTTTCTGGTACAATCTCGTATTTGCCATACTGATCGTACTCTTTACTTATTTCTATACCGCCATCATTATTAATCCTACACAAATGGCCGAGGATATGAAGAAAAACGGTGGTTTTATACCGGGGATCAAACCGGGAAAGAAAACCGCCGAGTTTATCGATTTGATCATGTCACGCATAACCCTTCCCGGATCCGTATTTCTGGCATTGGTTGCCATCATGCCTGCTTTTGCGACCCTCGCCGGTGTGCAGCCCAGCTTTGCCCAGTTTTACGGAGGGACTTCCCTGCTGATCCTGGTGGGTGTGGTGCTGGATACGTTGCAGCAGATTGAAAGCCATTTGCTGATGCGGCATTATGACGGCCTTATGAAATCAGGCCGTGTAAAAGGAAGAGCCGGAGGAGTTGCTTCCTCCATTTAATGATATTACAAAACGTTCTTTGATGATAGCAATCAGGACAGCGGAAGAAATTGAAATCCTGAGACAATGTAACCTGTTGGTCTCGAAAACATTGGCCGAAGTAGCCCGGTACATCAGGCCGGGGGTCACTACCCTTGAGCTGGATAGGAAGGCCCATGAATATATCCGGGACCATAAAGCCATTCCGGCCTTTCTCGGATACAAGGGATTTCCCAAGACCCTCTGTACTTCGGTTAACAGCCAGGTGGTTCACGGAATACCCTCTTCCTATGTGCTGAAAGAAGGCGATATCGTTTCGATTGATTGCGGGGTAATGCAAAACGGTTATTTTGGCGATTCTGCCTATACCTTTGCGGTAGGCAGCATAACGGAAAAGCTCAGGAACCTGCTGAAAGTTACCCGTGAATCACTGTACCTCGGAATCCAGGCAGCCATTGAGGGAAACCGCATCGGCGACATCGGTCAAGCGGTTCAGGTTCACTGTGAAAAAGCCGGATTTTCCGTAGTCAGGGAGATGGTCGGACACGGACTCGGAAAATCCCTGCACGAACCTCCTGAGGTTCCGAATTACGGAAAAACCGGGAAGGGCGTCAAACTGCAAGCGGGAATGGTGATCTGTATCGAACCCATGATCAACCTGGGGAGAAAAGACATCGTTCAGGATGCCGACGGCTGGACGATCCGGACATCGGACCATCTGCCTTCCGCACATTTTGAGCATGCTGTGGCAATAAACAAAGGTGAGGCCGAAGTGCTTTCTACCTTTCAATATATAGAAGAAGTTTATAAACCAGATATTTTCAACGAATAAGTTCACCTTATGTCGAAACAACCGTCAATCGAACAAGATGGCATTATAAAAGAAGCTTTATCCAATGCCATGTTTCGGGTTGAATTGCAGAATGGACATGTGATCACCGCACACATTTCAGGAAAGATGCGGATGCATTACATCAAAATCCTGCCCGGCGACAAAGTAAGGGTTGAAATGTCGCCATATGACCTGACAAAAGGAAGAATTACATTCAGATATAAATAAAAGTATAACCTTTAAGGCTATGAAAGTAAGAGCATCCATTCGAAAAAGAAGTCCGCAATGCAAAATCGTTCGCAGGAAAGGACGTCTTTATGTGATTAATAAGAAGAATCCCAAGTATAAACAACGCCAGGGATAATTGATAATATTTAATATAAAGTATTTATGGCAAGAATTGTTGGTGTAGATTTACCTAAAAACAAAAGAGGCGAAATAGGCCTGACCTATATATTTGGTTTGGGCCGAAGTTCCGCCAGGAAAATTCTGGAACAAGCCGGAGTTGATAAAGACATCAAGGTGAAGGATTGGACGGATGACCATGTAAACAATATCCGTAAAGTCATCAATGAGACCTTTAAGGTGGAAGGTGAATTGCGTTCGCAGGTCCAGCTTAATATCAAGCGGCTTATGGATATCGGATGCTATCGCGGTATCCGCCACCGCCTCGGGCTTCCGGTAAGGGGACAAAGTACGAAGAATAATGCCCGTACCCGTAAAGGCCGGCGTAAAACTGTTGCAAACAAAAAGAAGGCTACCAAATAAGGAATAAACTATGGCAAAAAAAGTAGGAACTACCAAGAAAAAAGTAGTAAAGGTTGATCCCGTTGGTCAGGCACATATCCATGCCTCCTTTAATAACATTATTATATCCATAACCAATGGACAGGGGCAGGTAATTTCATGGGCTTCGGCAGGCAAGATGGGATTCAAAGGTTCGAAAAAGAATACCCCCTATGCCGCTCAGGTATCCGCAGCAGATTGCGCAAAAACTGCATATGACCTTGGATTGCGCAAAGTAAAGGTTTATGTAAAAGGGCCCGGATCAGGCAGGGAATCAGCAATACGAACCATTCATACATCCGGCATTGAAGTGACTGAGATTGTTGATGTAACACCTATGCCGCACAACGGGTGCAGACCTCCGGGAAGAAGAAGAGTTTAAGCATGTACAATGAATGGTTTGAAAAGTATTTAACAACAAAATAACAATGGCAAGATATACAGGACCGACATCAAAAATAGCCAGAAAATTTGGCGATCCTATTTTCGGACCGGATAAAGCACTGGAAAAAAAGAATTATCCGCCCGGTCAACATGGCATTAACAAGAAACGCCGGAAAATGTCAGAGTATGGCATACAGCTCAAGGAAAAACAAAGGGCGAAATATACCTATGGAATACTCGAGCGTCAGTTTGCCAATGTCTTTGACAGGGCCTCGAGAAGCAAGGGTGTAACCGGTGAAGTATTGCTTCAGCTGCTGGAATCAAGACTGGATAATGTGATATTCCGGTTAGGCCTTGCCAACAGCAGGGCAGCAGCCAGACAACTTGTTTCCCACAGGCACATTGTGGTCAATGGTGATGTTGTCAACATTCCTTCCTTTACACTGAAACCCGGCGATACCATTGGGGTAAGGGAAAAATCCAAATCTCTTGAAGTGATCCAGCAGGCTTTGGCGGGACATCGTCTCAGCGTATCCTGGCTGGAATGGGACTCAAATCAGCTGGCCGGGAAATACATCAGCCGGCCTGAAAGGGATCAGATCCCAGAGACTATTAAAGAACAACTTATCGTGGAATTATATTCTAAATAATTGTAATTACTATCCTATGGCCATATTAGCTTTTCAGAAGCCTGACAAAGTAATCATGCTCGAATCGGATGAACGGTACGGAAAATTTGAATTCCGCCCGCTTGAACCCGGCTACGGCATAACTTTTGGTAATGCCCTTCGTCGTATCCTGCTGTCTTCACTTGAAGGCTATGCAATAACAGCAATTAAGATCGAGGGTGTTGAACATGAATTCTCCAGCATCACAGGGGTTATTGAAGATGTTGTTGAAATTGTCCTCAACCTGAAACAGATCCGCTTTAAAAAACTTGTCGATGATGTTCACGACGAAAAAATTGCCGTAACCATTACCGGACAGGAAGTATTAAAAGCCGGAGATCTTAGCCGTTTCCTTACCAGCTTTGAAGTGCTGAATCCCGAGCAGGAAATCTGTCATATGGAAACCGATGTTGAACTTCAGATGGAATTCCATATCAACAAAGGCAGAGGATATGTCCCCGCTGAGGAAAACAAGCCTTTTGACGCGGAATTTGGTTTAATACCGGTGGACGCTATTTTCACCCCCATTAAAAACGTTAAATACGCTATAGAGAATTACCGTGTTGAACAGAAGACCGACTATGAAAAACTGGTTATCGAAATTGTAACTGACGGGTCCATACATCCAAAAGATGCACTGAAAGAAGGGGCAAAAATACTGATCTATCATTTTATGCTCTTTTCTGATGAAAAGATTACCCTTGACGCCGATGAAAGAGCCGCTAATGAAGAATTCGACGAAGAAATACTGCACATGCGCCAGTTGCTGAAATCAAAACTGGTAGACCTTGATCTGTCGGTGCGGGCCCTCAACTGCCTTAAGGCAGCCGAAGTCGAAACCCTGGGAGACCTGGTAAAATTCAACAAGAATGATCTGCTGAAATTCAGAAATTTCGGTAAAAAATCACTGACGGAACTTGATGAACTACTGGAAGGGATGAATCTCTCATTCGGTATGGATATTTCAAAATATAAACTGGACAAGGATTAATATTTCTGTCCGCAACAATTGATGGTATTACTTAAAAAAGATTTGTGAAATGCGACATAATAATGCTACTAATCCTTTAGGCAGAAAATCAGCCCACAGAAAGTCGATGCTGTCGAATATGGCATCTTCCCTGATCCTGCATAAAAGAATTAAAACCACAACCGCGAAAGCAAAAGTGCTCAGGGTCTTTATCGAACCTATTCTTACAAAATCAAAGGAGGATTCAACACATTCCAGAAGAAGCGTATTTTCAAGCCTGAAAGATAAGAAGGCGGTTCATGAACTATTCAAGGAAGTAAGCCCGAAAATTACTGACCGGCCCGGAGGCTATACCCGTATTCTGAAAATAGGTACCCGCCCTGGAGACGCAGCTGAATTATGCTATATTGAACTGGTTGACTTTAACGAAAACATGCTGACGGCTAAGGAAACCGCTGCAGGCAAGACAACCCGGCGTGGCAGAAAAGGGACAGCCAGGAAAAAACAAACCGAGGCCGGTACGGCTCATGCTGCTGAAGCAAAAGAAAAAACAAAAGCTTCAAAGGCGAAACCGGCTGAAGAGGAAGCAACCGGCAAACAACCGGAAGCGACCGATCAAACTGAACCGGAAAGCAAAGAATAAAGCGGTAGCCACAAATCATATCCCCTGCAGGGATAAAGATGCGAACATCTTTATCCCTTTTTTGTTTTAAGATCTGTACAAACCTTTTAAACCCATTTATCCGTTATGGATGGATTTTAGAATCTGTTATCGCTGAATTATAATGAAAATTAGTAGTTTTGATTTTGAAAAATAATTAATAATAAACATCATTATGGGACAAATTGCCAATGTTCATGCACGTGAAATACTTGATTCACGTGGAAATCCGACTATTGAAGTTGAAGTTACCCTTGCCAGTGGCTTTACAGGCCGTGCCGCAGTTCCCTCCGGTGCTTCCACCGGCGAGAACGAAGCCCTTGAATTGCGGGACGGAGATAAAAAAAGATACCTTGGCAAAGGAGTCCTTAAAGCAGTTGATAATGTCAACACAAAAATCGCCAAGGCAGTCACCGGTATGATTGCTTTCGACCAGGTTGGCATCGACCGCACCATGATTGAACTTGACGGTACAAAAACCAAGAGCAAACTGGGTGCAAATGCCATCCTTGGCGTATCGCTGGCCGTGGCAAAAGCTGCCGCAGCCTATCATGATCTGCCACTATACCGGTACATCGGAGGTACCAATGCCAAAGTAGTACCTGTCCCCATGATGAACATCATCAACGGCGGATCGCATTCTGATGCGCCTATCGCTTTCCAGGAATTTATGATACGGCCGGTCGGAGCCCCCAATTTCCACGAAGGGCTAAGGATGGGTGCCGAGATTTTTCATTCACTGAAAAAGGTTTTGAAAGAACGCGGATTGAGCACTGCCGTGGGAGATGAAGGCGGATTCGCACCCGCGCTGAAAGGAACGGAAGACGCGCTGGAATCCATCCTGAAAGCTATTGAAGGGGCAGGTTACAAACCGGGCAGGAAAGCTGACGGAGGACAGGTTGCCATAGCCCTTGATTGCGCTGCTTCCGAATTCTATGCAAACGGGAAATATAATTACGCCAAGTTTGAAGGTAAAAAGGGAGCCATCCTGACCTCAAAAGAACAGGTCGATTACCTTGCGAAACTGATGAATAAATACCCCATCGATTCAATTGAAGACGGTATGTCTGAACACGACTGGAATGGATGGAAACTGCTGACGGATAAAATCGGAAAAAAAATCCAGCTTGTCGGGGATGACAACTTTGTTACCAATGTTGAGTTCCTGAAAAAGGGTATAGACATGGGCTGTGCCAACTCAATTCTGATTAAAGTTAACCAGATAGGAAGCCTTACTGAAACATTGGATTGCATTGCTATGGCGCACAGAGCAAGCTATACTACCGTTATTTCCCATCGTTCGGGTGAAACTGAGGATGCTACCATTGCCGATATCGCAGTAGCTACAAACTCCGGCCAGATCAAGACAGGATCACTCAGCCGCTCCGACCGGATGGCCAAATATAACCAGCTGCTCAGAATCGAGGAAGAACTGGGGAAAAGGGCTATTTACGGTTTCTGAACCAGTGTCAAACAAGACCTGGCTGGTTTTTGAAACCTGTCCGTTTCATTTCAGAACTGTCAGACTCATTCGAAAAATGTCTGACAGTTTTTTTTTATGCAAAAGAACTGCGTTAAAAGATCATAAACCCTGTAATTATTTCCGTTTTGGTTTTGCTACTTAGCAATTGTTAATTAAATTAGATAATTCAATAATCATGAAACTTTGTTATCCTGGATGAATAAAGTCAGAATCAAATTATTGCTGCTTGGTTTATTGATTACCAGGATATTATTCTCCCAGCCATACCTGAAGCCCGAAGTATTGTCGCTCGACAAAGGATTGCTGAACCCGACCATTACTTCTCTTGTTACCGACTCAAAAGGTTTTATCTGGACCGGTACCGAAAATGGTTTGTACCGGTACAACGGTTATCAGTTTAAATGGGTAGGCCATGCTCCCGGGAAAGCTGGCATCATAGGATCAAAAAAGATTATCAAGATTGAAAAAGACAGCCATAATGATAATCTGTGGCTCCTGACGGAAAACGGCATTGAATTGTATAGCCGGAAAACCGGTGGTATGACATTATACTCAAACCAGCTGATCCATCCGGAAAACCTGCCGGCAAAATCCTTTATAGATATTCACCTGGCAGCTAATCAGAACATCTGGGCTATAACGGATTCCCGGCTTTTTAAAATTATTCCCGGATCTGTTGTCACTTCTTATCCCATTCCGAATGAAAGCATAAACATACCCACCTGTCTGACCGATGACAACCATGGTAACCTTTGGATCGGAACCCGCAACGGAATGCTTGTTTTTAACATGAACGCCGAAAAATTTACGGAATTATTCTCTGAAAGAAGGGAAACCGGAGTGCTCATGACGGACAATTTTGTTACAAACCTGTACATTGACAGCAAGGAGAATTTATGGATTGGCACCCTCAGCGGCCTTAACAGGTTTGATCCGGTGGATATTACCTTTGAAAAGCTTTACCCAGTTAAGGTTCCCCACCGGCATCCCGGAAATGAAATACGTTGTATCCGGGAAGATAACCAGGGCAATCTTGTTATCATAACCGCTGATGGCATAGTGGGTTACAATCATCTCAGCAGTAAATTCCTGAACCTGGGGATACAACTGCCCGACCCTTCCTACAGAACACAGCTGACCTCCATTGTTTGTGACCAGCAGGGCATTTTATGGATCGGTACGCGCCGCGGAATAATTAAGATACGGAAAGCGCCCGTGGAGATTCATAATGTTACTTCAGGTGACGCGAGCGGCTTCGATTTGCTGGAGAATGACATTACTGCCGTATCTGAGGATGCCCGGGGGATGCTCTGGTTGGGTTACCGGAATGCCGGCGTTTCGGTCACTGACCGTTCCGGCAACCGTTCATTTTCATTCCGCGCTGGAGTGAACAGCCATCTTTCCGGGAATGCCATTCAATCATTCTATACCGATAAACTGGGCAATTTTTATGTCCTCTCTCCCCATTCCATTGATCAGTACAATTCCTCCCGCCGACAGTTCGAATCCATTCTTGCATCCTTTCCCGTTCCTTACAGCAATGTTTTCGACAATCTGCAAATTCAGGCTATTGCAGAGGACAGCCTGAATAATTTCTGGATTGGCACCAATAATGGACTGGTCTATATCGATCTTCTCAACAGGACCTGTAAAACACTCAGTTGCCTGAAACGGGGACAGGACAGCCTGACCCTTGATGTCATATATGCCATGGACATGGATCCGCTCAACAACCTCTGGATGGGGACAGACAACGGATTGATCCAGTACAATATCATGCACAACAAGTTCAGCAGGCTTACGCCCTATGACAAGGATTTGCTGAACACCGGCCATAAAAAGGTATATACCATTGCCAAAGGAGGTGAAGGCACCTACTGGATAGGGACTTCAGAAGGATGTTATCAGTTTGATATCCTAAAGAATACCTTTTCAGCAGTTTTATCAAGCCCCGACTTGTTGAGTGCCGAAGTCATGTCGGTGACAACCGATCCATACCATAGCCTGTGGATGACCACCAGCCTTGGCATTTTTTATTATAGCCCTTCCACGCAATCGTTCCGTCACTTCGACTTCATTGACGGCCTCGACAATTATGGATTCAATCTGAACGCTTCCTCGGGAAACAAGGGAAAAATAGTCTATTTTGGCGGGAAGAACGGACTGACGGTTATTCAGAATGATTCGGTATATACAACCCTCAGTGCTCCCCCTACATCCATTACCGGTGTTACCTTGCTGCACAAAGGGAAAGTATTCAGTGAGTTTACCGAGATCCCCGATACCATAAGCATACCCTTCGGAAATTATGCCATGAAGATTGAGTTTGCCATGACTGATTTTAGCCGCCCTGAAAAAAATCAATACCGTTATTCCATTGCCCAGCAGGGGAAAGAAGCAGAAATTATTGAACTGTATACGTCCAATAGCATTGTGCTGGGAGGACTCAGCCAGGGCAATTATAAATTCAGTGTCATGGGGTCAACCAGTAACGGCGAATGGAATTCCAAACCTGATGAACTCGTCATTATGGTTGAAGTACCCATCTGGAGGTCCAGGCCTGCCTTCACCATTTATTTCACCCTTACCCTGGCCCTCCTTATTCTTATGTTCCGTTACTGGGCAAGACAATTGATCAGGGCTAACCGGGAATACAAGGAAAGGGAAAAAATTGCCCGTCAAATCATGCTCCAGAAGGAGGAACTCACGTTAAAGAACAAAAGCA
>Ga0105094_10000566_pt1 | contig 18621 bp, 11 predicted proteins | sample PPLLak1March2015_2_FD_87023 | JGI IMG/M metagenome (GOLD analysis project Ga0105094, IMG submission 87023) | Freshwater sediment microbial communities from Prairie Pothole Lake near Jamestown, North Dakota, USA - PPLs Lake P8 Core (3) Depth... | ecosystem: Environmental > Aquatic > Freshwater >...
AACCGGTGGCTTTCACGCTCACGTCGGTCGGTTTGCCGCCGCCGTATTCCTGAACCGTAGCGGTATCCTTCACTTCTGCTGTGACCGTGTTTTCGATGACCGCCACAGCCACAGAGGCGCCCACGCCCACATCGCCCGTCGCTCCGCCGTCCGTGGGCTGGGCCTTGGTCGTGCTGTTCGTGGTCGAAGCAGCGGTAACGCTGAAAGCGCCGTTGTTCACTCCCACGGTCGCGCCTGCGCCGATCTCGGCCCGGGTCACAGTGTCCACGAGGTTGATGGCCACAGAGCCGGCTACGCCCACGTCGCCTGCGCCGGCCCCGGAGGTCGCATCCGCCGTCAGGGTGTGCGTCTGAGGATCGGCTTCGCCGCTCCGGGCAACCATGTCCGCCGCCACCGTTAGCCCGCCGGTGTTCACGGTCTTAGCCGCAGCGATCGTCGCGGTGTTTATTACGTCAGGGAGGTTGATGGCCACGGCCACGCCCACACCGACATCCGCATTGTCTTTATCCACCGCTCTTCCGTCTGCCTTGGCAATCACGTCCGCGTTGGCGCCCGAGTGGACGGTCAGCGTTCCGCCCGTGGTCAGGTTTTCCTTAACCGCGGCTTCGGCAATGACGTCCGAGATGTTGATGGCAATGGCTGCGGCTACGCCCACCGCTCCATCGCTCGTGCTCGAATCCGTGGTGTCTCCCCCGGTTGCCCCGTCATTGCCTCTTCCGGCATTGCTGCCTGTAGTTGACGCCGTGCTGCTGCTGAAATCCTTCTGCTCATTCGTCTGCTGGTTGGCCGTACTGCTCCCGCCGCTGCTCTCCTGCTTGACCCCCTTGGCGCTCGCCTTGGCCGTGGTCTCCACTCGCGCGACGGTCGTGGCCTCGATCCTGGAGGCATCCGTGCCGCTGGCGGTGAGGGTCCTCTCTGTCGTGGCATGCACCTCGTCGTCCGTAATGGCCAGTGCGACGGTGGCGCCGACCCCCACATCCTTTCCGGCCACTTCGCCGTCCGCTGTGGTGAAGACCGTACCGTTCTGCTCCGAGGCATCGATGGTCAGCTTGCCGCTGAGAGTGGTCGCACCGCCGGTTCCCACGCGGGCCGTGGTCACGGAGTCGGCAAGCGTAATGGCCACAGCACCCCCAATGGACACATCGCCACCCGAAGCGCCTGCCTCTGCCTTTGTCCTGACGGTCGGAGAGGAGATGGCCCAAAGGTCGAGATTCGCACCGTGGGTGAGCACTGCGGTGTTTTCGATCTCTGCTCGGGCGGCCCCGTCAACGAGGTTGAGGGCCACCGAAACGCCCACACCTACGTCCGCCTTCCCCGAGATTTTGGCGCCGGCCACGGCCACGTTCACGGCCGCGCTCTTGGCGCCCAGGAGCACATTGCCTCCCACCGTGCCGACGTCCGTGCCGTCCGCATCGACCGATGCCCCCGCCATGATCAGGGCGCTGCTCTCCTTGTCCACGATGTTGAGGGCCAGAGAACCGGCCACGCCCACGTCCTTGCCCCCTGCGCCGGAAGTGGCTTCAGCCATGTAGGCATTGAGGCGGACCAGCTTGTGAGTCGACCCGGGCGTCACCTTGGTCAGATCCACGGCCTTGACCGCCGAGGCGTCGGCTGTAGATTTGGCGAGTCTCACCTTGTTGGGGTCCTTGTCGTCCACAGCGACGTAGTAAACCTCGCTGTCGGCCAGTCCACCGATGGCGTCGCCGGTGCCCTTCCTGTAAAGAACCAGGTCACCGGTCTTGAGGCCATGATCCTCTCCGAGGGTGATGGTCTCCTTGAAATGAACCAGCTTGTGAGATGTTCCCGTGGTTTCCGTGGTGTTGATGTCGATGGCCGTGCCGCTGCCGGCTGTGGCTTCCGCATAGGATTTGGCGAGTTTGATCGTGTTGGCATCCACCCGGATCACATAGTAGACCGTCCCGCTGCTCAGGCTCCCCACTACCTTATCCGTGTCGCTGCCGGTTTTGTATTCCACCACGTCTCCCGTGGCAAAACCGTGGCTGTTGATCGTGATGGTGTCATTGGTCGCATTGACCGCGGTCGACGGATCGAAAGTCTTTTCCGCCCTGGAGTCATCGACAGCGGTGGAGGAGTTGAACTCGAACTCCGTCTCTGTCTCGTCTGCCTCGATGCTGATGCCCTCAGCCCGAACCGTGGCATCGCCGATGTAGGACTGGTTGAGGATGTCCGCCTTATTCACCGCAACGGCCGCGCCGATGCCGATGTCTCCTTTGGTGGCGCTTCCATCAGCCAGCGCATAGACGCTGCTGTTGTTGCTCGTCTTCAAGGACAGGGGTCCGGCGGCCGTGAGGGTGAGACCGTTGGGGATGAAGGCCTGGGCCGTTGAATCGGTCAGGTTGATGCTGATCGCTGCAGCGACCGTGACAGGGCCGTCCGAAGAACTGGAAGAAGGAGTGCTGCCCCTCGAGTTGGAATCCCTGGCCCCGCGGGAGGAGGCGGCTGTGTCTGTCCCGGAGCGCTGCCCCTGAGCTTCCTGGTCCACATTGCCAGGTTCCTTTGGATTAGAAGAGCTCTCTCTGTCGTCTTTTTTCTTCCCGCCTTTGGCGCTCGCCTTTGAGTCAGAGCGGCTCAAGCCGTCGGCATTGGCTTCGAAACCGACCGCACCGCCGGCTGCCACGGAACGGTCGGTGGTGGCCAGTGCCCGGTCCCCGACCAGGGAAAGCGCCAGGGAGGCGCCGATGGCCGCGTCCGTGCCTTCTGCCGCGCCTGCGGCCTTAGTGGACACGGAATCCGTGAGATCCGCTGTCACATTGAGGCTCCCGGAGAGGGTGAGGGTGTCGGGATAGGTGTCAAGATCGGCGTCCGGCGCTGTCCAAAGCTTGGCGATCGCGTCCGCATTGACGAGCGAAATCGCCACGACAGGTGTAATGGCGACCCCGCCTGCAGAACCGCCCTTGGCCTGGGTGCTGACCTTTTGGTTCTCCGTGGCCGTCAGGGATATGTTCCCGGCGTTGGTGACCGTGCTGAGATTCCTGATTTCCGCCAGCGTGAAGCTGTCCACGATGTTGATCGCCACAGAGGCGCCGATGCCCACGCTCTCGCCTGTGGCCGCTTCCTTGGGCATGGCTTTGGCAGTGACTGTTGTCTTTGAAGAGGCGTCGAGGGTCAGGTTCGCGCCATGGAGATTCACGGACGCTGAGGGCTCGACATAAGCCTCTGCGTTGGTGGTCACGATGTTGAGTGCCAGGGAACCGGCAATACCAATATCGGAGGCGCCTGCACCCGAGGTAGCCTCGGCGATGAAGCTGCTCGTCTTTTCACCCAGGGTGTGCTTGTCTCCTGTGGCTCCGGCCGAGAGATTAATCTGTGTGCCCTTTTCCGCATTCTCCGCGGATGTGGCGAGCTTCACCTTTGTGGGGTTCGCCTCGTCCACGATGACATAGTAGGTGTCCCCGTCCACCAAGGGGCCGATCGCGGTTTCCCCGTCCCCGCCTTTGCTGTAAACCACGGCATCCCCGGTCTTGAAGCCGTGGGCCACTCCCAGATCGATCGTGTCATCTGTGAGATTGACGGCGCTTGACGGGTCCGTGGGGTCGAACTCCCACTTCCTGCCGCCGATGCTCGCCTTGGCCGTGACCGCATCCGCCGTCAGATTCGCAGCGCCGCCGATGAAGCTCTTGCTGTCCACGTCCGCGAAGTTGAGAGCCACGGCCACGCCGATGCCTGTCTCGCTTTGGGTTGCAATTCCGTCAGCCGTCGCTCTGCCCCTGTTTGCAGACGAAGCAGTGAGGTCGATATCGCCGTCCGTCACAATCGGGCCGCTGGAATTTATGTAAGCCTGAGTATTGTTTGTAAGATCGGTGATCGCCACCGCGGCCGCCACATTAACATCCCCTTCGGAACTTCCCGCATTGGTCCGGTCCAACTGCTTCTGAGAATCCCTGGTTGTTGATGACCCGCTCGTCGCGCCTTGCGGCGCCGATTTGGCGGTCGTGGCGGCTGTGCTCGCCGAGGCGGCCTTAACAGCTATGGCGTCCGCTTCATTTGCATTGGTACTGTCGTCGATGGATGCCGTACCGGCGATATAGGCTCTCGTTTCGTTCTTGACGATATTCAGGGCCAGGGCCGCACCCGCAGTGCCGGTCGTCGATCCGTCGGCCATGGCATAGGAGGTGACATCGTTTCGGGCTGAAAGCGAAACCTCGCCACCGACTGTCACGTGGCTTGTCCCGGATAGGTAAGCCCTTGCCGCGCTGTCAATGTAAGAGACGGCAATCGCAGCGTCGAAGGAGCTGCTCGTGCTCGCATCGGATTTGAGAGAAGCTCTCGCCGCTACGTTGGAGGCGGCCGAGATCGAAAGGTTCCCGTCGGCAGCAATGGTCGTATTGTGGAGGATGACATCCGCGTCCGACTGGGCGTAGATCACGGCAAATGTAACACTGCTGATGGAAAACCCGTCCGTATCGATATCGAGGGTGGAGGTGGCATTCAGGGTAATGTTGTTGCCGTCGAGGATCGCACCGGTGAGATCGATGGTCGCGTCGGCATTGGCCAACACCACGTCCTCCGCAAAAGTCAGCTGATAGAGGTCATTCACCCATCCGCCCAAAAGACCGGCGTCGGTGGCCGAGGCGGTGAAGGTGATGTCGTTTGCCGTGATGGTCACGCCGCTGTTGACGGTGATGCTCTCCGCAGTGATGCTGAGGTTGTCACCGGTCATGTCCAGGCTGCTCGTTACCGTGACTGTGTCCTGACCCCCAAGGCCGTCAATAGTGATGCTGCCGGGGTTGGTGTAGGTGATGTCTTCTCCCGGACCCGCAATGGTCACACTTGAACCGGAGCCTGAGATGAATATGGTGTCATTTCCTGCGGTGCCGCTGTAAGTTTTGGCCCCGCCGGAGCCGTCCGTGGTGGGTTCCAGGCCTGCAAAGGTGATGACATCGCCGTCCCGGTCTATGATTCCGGAATCGTCGCCGGTGACCGTGTAGGTCACCATGTTGAAGTATCCGCCCACGATCTCCAGAGCGTCGAATCCGCCGGCGCCGCCGTCCACAAGGCCGGAAAGGCTCCCGCCCTGCTCAAACAGAAAGGTGTCCTGGTTGTCCGGGCCGCCTGCAAGGTTCTCGATGCCCGAGAATTCGATGTCGCCCGTGCGGCCCATGTCCGCACCCGTGACGCTCCAGGTGCGGTCCGGGCCGATGACTGTCAGGGTGTCGCCGTCCCCGGAATAGTCATCTGTAAATCGGATGGGAAGAGAGAAGGGTTCGGTGAGGTCGACCGTGAAGAGATCTCTGGCTGCCGACCCCTCGATGATCACGGTGCTCGTGTCAGCCAGGGCCTGGCTTTGCAGCAGGGATTGATCGGTCATGTCGATGAGCTGCAGCGTATCGACGCCGTCGAGCTCCTTGACCTGGAGCTTGACGTCGTCCGCTGTGCCCGTCATGGTGAACTTCAGGTCAGCGGAAAGGAGGACCCTCGGTTCGAGCGGCTCAAGGAGCATTTTGCGCCGTCGCTTCTTTGCTGCCGTGACCTCCTCATTTTTCCTTCTCAATCTCCTGATCTTTCGCATAAGACTCATGGCTGACCTCCTTGCTGTTGCGACCTCATGCTGACGGTCATTGCCTCACCGCGCCCCGGCGACGGGTTTTGGTGAGAGTGAAAAGACAGAACACCCACTCCTCCCTTTGCTTTTTTTTCGCTTTCAGGGAAAAAGCAGAGAGGGAGAATAGGGGATTCGTTACCGGTTATGGTGCGTTTGCCCTTTCGGAAAAGCGATTAGCCTCCTGCCTGGAAGAAGAACAAAAAAATCCCGCAACAAGTTAAAGCCGAACGACTAATCTGAATCCGGCAGGGATGTTAGGGTTGTAAGTTGAAGGCCCCTAGGCTTGATAGGAAGTCGTCTGTTGCCGTTCATCTTCAGAGGCGACGAAGCTACCCCCAAGACAGAGCGAGCAAACGGTGGAGCCGGATGCCGGATTCCTTCTGCATATTGCGCCAAACAGGATGGCATGTCAACAGGAATTCTTCTAATTTTCTAAAAAATTTCAAGCAGTTATGTGTGAAAAGAATTGCCTATATCTGACTTTTGACTGTAGCAAAAAACCCACACTAGCACTCTCTGGATCATATATGAGATATCTGGATTATGATTGTTTTTTCGTTCGCTTATTATGATTACTTTGAGTGAGGTTCGGTGGTTTCGGGTATTTTTTTACCCTCTTGCTTGTGGGAAGTTTTTTACCACTCTTGTTTAAGTCCACTCGAAGTTTGTATAAGAAGAAGACAGCCCTTCATATGCTCAGGGCAGGGCAGCACGTGAATCAGGGCTGAATTCCTGTCACGAGATAGAAAGGCATTTCGAGGTCTATGCGCTGGACTTTGACCTTTTCCAAGCCAAGAGCATTGAGCTGTTCTTCATATAAGGATGGACCGCGGAAAGAATGAAAGAATAGGAGCATCGGAATCGCGGAATAGGGGAGCGTCCCTTTAATACCTGCCATCGGCCCCCGTTCAAAAATGAGAAGCGTGCCTCCAGGCTTCAATGATCGAGCAGCCTTGGCGATAAAGTGTCCGGCTTCCTTCTCGGGCCAGTCATGGAGCATGGATTTGAAGGTCACGAGATCAAAGCCTCCCGGCAAATCATCAGTCAGGGTGTTGCCTTTGATGAAGGCGATCCTATCCGCCTCAGGCTCTGATCGGACGTGTTCCAGCCCGATGTCGCATACGAGGGGAAGATCAAAGACGGTAGCGTGAATCTCAGGATGGTTCCTGCAAATCCTCAGGACAAACTCTCCGCTGTTGCCTCCGATATCGAGGAGGCGCCGATACCGGCTGAAATCGAAATGGGCCAAACAGGCCTGGGTTTCATATTTCGTCAGGGTGGTCGTGATCCACATCCACCGCTTTGTGCGTTCATAGTTTTCTTTGGTGTGTTCGACGCAACGGCCATAATCGAACAGCCTTGTAAAGTTCGACTTCTTCATGAACTGATCAGGCCTGCAAATCAGATCGCTGAAGTTATCCAGGAAGTCATGCGCCGCGAAATTCGCCATCTGAACTTTGAGCTGGAGAAGATCCCGAAATCGAAGGGCGTTAAGGAAGTCATCGGTAAGCTTGATCCGATCGCCCTGTTCTTCGACGACCCGGTTTGCCGCCAGAAGAGAAACCAGAAGTCGCATGGCCTGGAGGCTGGTGCTCCAACGCGTTGCAAGGGCGTCAAGCCCGGCACTGCCGGTCTGAAGCATGAAGTCGATCAGCCCTATTTCAAACGCCGTCGCCAAAGCACTCGCATCAAACGCGGTCTTGATGAAGGAATCGACACAGAGGTAATCGGGCCACGCATCCCTATCTGGAATTGAAGCACGCATTGTGTTTCTTCCTGAATCAGGGGAGTCTTTTCAGGATCTCTCTTGTAGCCTTTTGCGCCATGGTTTCAAGGTCCGCCTGGCCGTCCAAGCTGATGTCCGCACGGGGGCTGACTTTCCGCTTTTGAATCTGAAGCACTTCGCGAACGATTTTCAGGTAGTTGTCCAGGTATGTGTTCATCCATACAACGAATTCCTGTGAATTCTCTTTCTTGTTCGTTCTCAGAAAAGCGCCGGTGACCTCTCTCAGTTTTCTCGCCAAGGCCACATCCGGGGGGATTTTAATCCATACCAACAGGTCAATGTAGCGTGCCGTATCTTTGTGCTCCCTCCCAAGGGGCATTTCAAAAAGCACATACTTCCTCGCGGGAATCTCGGCCTTTGTCAGGGGATCCGTGATCGACTCGCCCCGCTTCAGTTTTTCCAGATCCGCGGACAAGTTATCCGCGGCAAACTCATTGAAATCGGCCCCTTTTTCAATCCACTTCACCAGGTCGTGGGCCGGAGCCTTCGTCGCTTTTTCATAACGGTCAAAGAATAGGGTTACAGCGTCGTTCAGCTTCTCTGCCACGGCATTGACCAGCGCCGTTTTGCCGCTGCCGCTTGGTCCTGCAACTGCAATGATGTAAGTCACTTCGTTATGCCTCTTGATAGGTTGAGCGTTTGCCTCAACATTCGATTCATTCAATAATCAAAAAACGCCGTAGTATCCGCTTTTCAGGATGACCAGCTCTTTGCCCTCCATCCGGTAATCATAGCCCACGTCAAAGAGCAAATGATCGAGCCTGGACCGGTTTTCCTCCACGAACGAGAGCAACTCTTTCGGATATCCCAACCTTCTCATAAAAAAAATCAGCTGATCCACATTGATCCGGGAGAAGTAGACGGCGTCATTGCCCTGCTTGTTGGCTACGACGATAACCTCACAGTTCCGCATCTCGGGCCAGAAGATCTGATCCAAGCCGACCACCGTGACGTCCAGATAGGCTGAAGTCATGGCCTTGATCACGATGTCCTTTTGCTGCTTTACGGCATCGAAGAAAAAATAGTAGTTTTCGAGCCTCGTTCCGCTCCTTTTCAGAGAATAGCAAATCCCGGAAGACACCGTGCTGCCGGGATTGCCGATGTACATGTGGATCTCGTCCAGGTCTCTCTTGCCCGAAGCGAGAGCGTCATCGATGTCGATGGAAAACATGAAATAGTGAAGCTTCTCATTCACCTCTACCGGGCAGCGAACATAGGGCTGAAGAACTTGGAGCAGCTTCGTGATCGACCGCTCCCGCTCTACTCTCCTGTAATCATAGAAGTAGAACTCCCAGCGAATAGCATCGCCGATCTTCTTCAGCCCCCAGACGGTGTGTGAAACCCCGAACCCTTCCCGGATGGCCTGAATGAGATCAGAGGCGCGTTCGTCGAGGCCGGTGAAGTCGAAGGAGTGAAAGAGAAGATTTGAAGACCTGAGTTTGTTGTCGCAAGACGTTAGAGGTCTATACTCCCACAAGCAGAAGTCGAAGAAGGGATCTTCAGGGGTGCTGTATTCCAGATTTTCCAACGTCTTGGTCATGGATCTTTTTCCGGGGTATGATGTCACCGCCCTTCAGCCATTCTCAACGGGCAGTGCAATGGGTCCCGCCCTCTTTCTTCTCTATGCTGTCTTCTGTATTCAGTCTCCTTAAATCTCTGATCGGCGACAACAGGTCCCTCTCCTCCCCGTATTTCTCGATGTATGCACTGGACAAACCCCAGCACTCCCTGACGTGACAGGCGCCTCTCTGCCTGTGAAAGCACGCCCCGAACCCGCACTCGCTGAATCCCTTCCAGAACATGTCCGGAAGCACCGTCACGGGAAACAAGCCGTCGAAGAAACCGGGCTCCCCTCTGGAAAGACAGGAGGGAAAACTCTTGAAGACCAGCGCCTTCCCTGCTTTCTCTCCCAGGGCCAGCAATCCAGGGAGCAGACCGACAAAATCCTTCATGCTCACCACGAGATCTTTCGTGTCTGTTCTTTCCATTGGAAAGTAGTTCCACAATTGAGTCTCGCTGACCCCTTCGCCGAGCAGGAGGGCAAAGAGTTCGGGAATGTCCGGAAGATTTGTTCTTGTTAAGACCGTATTGGTAATCACCTTGACATCAAAGGCCTCCAGGTTCCTGATGCCTTCCATGGTCTCCCTGAAAGCCCCGGACACCCGCGCAACCGAATCATGAACTTCTTCAAGCCCATGAATGCTAACGAAAAATTCATTCACACCGCACTCCACAAGATGCCGGATATAGTCTCTCTCAGACAGCCTTCTTCCATTGGTTTGGATTTGGATTTCCTTGAACCACCCCATTGAGGCGGCCAATTGAACATACCTGTCGAGTTCGTCAAAGGTGGTCACCTCTGCACCCGAGAGAATCAGGTTCTGAAACCTGCCGTCATCCCTGATTTGGTACAGAACTTTTTTGAATTGATCGAAACCAATGACGGGAAGTTTCCCCTTCATGTCCCCGAGCATACAGATGGTGCAGTGGTTGTTGCAGCCGAACCAGATGGAGATGACGACATAAGTGCTGAGGTCTACCCTGGCATAGCTTGTCATAGGTGGTTCTCAACTTCTTTCTTGCCCGGCACAGCCAGGAGATTGCAGAACCGCCTCTTTGGGATGCCCTTCCACGCCATAGTACACGGTCAGAAAATCCTTGCCTTCTCTGTCAATGCCCCCGCTGACGTGTCCGAATCGTTCCGATTTCACAGGATCATACAGGGCATGAAATCGTGCCGGGGAAATCGAGAAGTGCCGGCACATTCGCAAAAGCAGGGGATGAAGATCTTCTAGGTGAACCTTTGCCCGGTACATATTGATGTCAAAAGACTTTCTCGGATTGCTGTCTTCGCTCACCTCAAGATAAAGGATCTGGTCATAACCGGTTCGGCTCAGAGCGGTTTCAAGAATCCCCTTTACAACCTCCAGAGAGCCCGTTTGCACGGAGCTCTCATAGAGGTTTGATAGTCTGTTGATGATCTTTTCCCGCGGGATCAAGGGATAGCAGGTGTATCTCGTCAAAGCCCGCTTTTCGTTATCTGAAGCATCCCACTTGAAACCCAGGTACAAAACAAAAGAGTCGGCGCCAGCCGGTTTGTTCAGGATCTCGGCCTCCCAGTCTGGCGGAAACTCCAGGTAAGCCTTGTAGATGGAGCTCTTTTCGTTTTCCTCGAATCCAAAGTGGACGTATTTCGCAAACGGCAGGTTTTCCTTGTATCGATCCAGGAAATCCCTTGGCATACGTATACGGCTGCAGATCTCCGGCAGTCTCTGATGGGTTTGGTTTCTTATGCTATCCTTGCTCATGGTCACCAAGAAACGGTTACCCAGCAGGGTTTTTTCGAAAAGTTTGAATGAACGTTCAAGCCCGTACACCACTTCGAGCTTCCTTACGAGGTCGAGAAGTAGACGGGCTCTCTCATCTATTACGCCTGCTCCATGAGAGGAGGCAGGCTCGTTGGCTACGGGTTCCTTGTCTAGAGGGCCATAGGTGAGTTCGTAGGCCCGCACAGCATCTTGAAGCTGAAAGGCGAGACGCTTTGCCGTAAAGGGATTCAACACAATCCTTTCCATGAACTCCAGCCTTTTTTCAGGCCGGCCCCTGGGTGCCGGCACGCTTTGCCCGAAGAGAAGCACCACCTCTTCTCGGCCGCTTGCCGCATGGAAGGCATTGGCGTATAGAGTCTTCGCTTTGGAAGTGTCCCAAACCGGCTGAGACCGAGCTTTTTCTTCAGTTGTCTTCATACGATCGGCTCATTCTGTGTGAGCAATTGCTGATTTCCCTCCCCAGGGAACTCTTGGAGCTACCGCCATGAGGTCCATTCAGCCAAGCCCGGCCATGAGCAAAGAGTTTCATAATACGCCCATCCAAGCATGCGCTGCATTTCTCAATCGCTTCGCGTCGACCTTGTCTCTAGTGACTCTTGGTTTTGGCGGATTCAGCAGGAGGCTCGACGCCTTCAAGGTCCTGCATGATCGACCAGATCACGGCGATCACGGCATTGCGAACGGTGAGGAACCTCTGAGTGAAGGCATCTTTGGTCAGACCGTCCAGGTAAATCCTCTGCGTGAGCAGCACAGCCTGCATGGGCTCTGCCACGCCTGCAAAATCCACGTTCATCATCAGGAGGCGGAATCGCAGCTTCCACAGAATCTCCCGCCTCTTCTCGGCAGGCAAGCTTTCGAACTTGCTGCGATGCTCATCAGCTACGTTCACACGCGCTTCAAGGTGGATGAGGTCCGGCCTCAATTTGTTCTGGCCGATCAGAATTCTTCGTCCGCCTGCATCTTCCGCGCGGATCAACCACGCCAGTTCGGGATGGGCCTGCTCGGCGATGTTCCATCCCTCGGACATCAACCAGTTCTGGATCTTGTCTCTTACATCTTGTTCTTTTTCAGTTCCGCTCATTAATTTCTTCCTCCTCGTGAAGTTATCGGCCTCCGCATCAACCGCGCTGGAGGTCTTCGACACAACGTTTTCGCGCATTATACTCGAAATGAGGTGATTTGGAAATGGGAATCTCTCGGCTGTTGCGCGTAAGCGAAACTGGAGACGCATCCGGCTCCGTTGAAACGACGGCGGAACAACGAGGAAAAAGATAAAACCTGGGTCTTAAAATCCGAAGAAGAAAACCATCACGAAAGCACGAAGGGTGGAAAACACGAAAAAGGACGGCGAAGGTTTAACCGGCAAAAAAGGGGTGACCAGGAGGGATAGCAGCCTCTGCCTTGCTGAAGTGAGACATGCGGTTTTTGCTGGCTAATTTTTTGTCAGTGAGTTAACATACGTATACCCATTCGATCCGTGCCGTTGATGATGAATGGGATTTTTATTGCCCACACTGAACAGGAGGATCATGGATATGAAATTGTGGCTCAAACTGGCATTGGCAGGTTTACTCGTGGCTTTCTTCTCTTCTTCCGCGTACGCGCAGTCCGGCACCCTGCCGCCGAACTGCATCACCTTCAAAGACGTTAAGTTCACTTATTTGCCAAAGGGTAATTACAAGTACGGAATGCAAAAAATCTGGGTCCAGATCAACAACAACTGCGGCCAGGACGTCAGTGATTTGCTATTGAAGGGCTATTTGACCACGGCCTCGGCGCCACAGGACTGGAAATATAATTTCGCCTATGCCTTTGTGCCAGTGAAGGCAGGGGGGGTCGGCACTGGGGTCGCTCAGTTCGAGGCCAAAGAGGCGACTTTTCTTCGCGTGACCATTGAAAAAGGCAGCACGGTGCTTGCGGAGAAAATCTTTGAACCAAAGGATTTTGACAAGATGAGAGGGATCGTGGACGACAAGAGCAAATCGCTCCCGGCCCAGCCGGCAAAACCCAAGACCGTTCCGGGCGTGAAACAGTAGGACAAGTCCACACAGACAAACCAAGATATTGTCTCGCGCGTTCCGCCTTCAGCGGTACTCAAGCCGCAAAGAGTGGTTGGACAGGATTAACCCCGGTTGAATTGTCCCGCCGGTGGCGGGAATTCAACGGGGCAGGCAGGATTTACGGGATGTTGAGTTCTGAAGGCTGTGAGAGAGAAGATCAGCAAATGAATTTGCCTGCAAATTTGCATTTGAAATGCATTATTGCACGCGCAAATCAAGGTAATCTCTCGCCCATTTCCCCTTCACTGGAACAGGAGACACGGCCTTCTTCAACCGGATGGAGCCTCACTGGCACCACTGAAAGATCTTGACAATCTGGTCTGGTCTGGTCAGACTATATGCCATGGAGGGTTGCCGTATGCACGTCACGAATATATCAGAGGCCAAGGCCCAGCTCTCAGCGCTGATCGAAAAGGTTTTGGCCGGGGAGGAAGTGATCATCGGCAAAGCCGGAAAGCCTGTCGCCAAACTGGTGCGATATGAACGAAGCGCAGAACCGCGACGGCCGGGCGCTCTCAAGGGAAAAATAAAAATTGCCAAGGATTTCGATGAACTGCCTGAAGATATTGCCGAAGCCTTCGGGATGACAAAACCATGAATCTACTGTTGGACACGCACGCCCTTCTGTGGTGGCTGGACGCTTCTCCATCCTTATCGCAGACCGCCAGTGAGACGATATCCGACGTCAGCAACCTTGTTTTCGTCAGTGCCGCGGTCGTCTGGGAGATCCGGATCAAACAAGCTTTGGGCAAGCTAAAAATACCCGCCGATTTCCGTCAGGCGTTGGAGCGACAGCCTTTTGAAAAGCTCCCCATCACTGCCGACCATGCTCACGCTGTTGGAAGTCTGCCTTCTCACCATCGTGACCCCTTTGACAGAATCCTCATCGCACAAGCAAAGGTAGAGGGCCTCACCATTGTCACCCATGACAGCATTTTTCATCAGTACCGAATACCGATCGTTGAGGCCTGAGTTTTCTCCCTTCTCGTCTCTGCAATAACATGGGCAACGTTCGCAGAACAAACAGTTTTGACAGGATAACAGGATTTATTGATGCTTTCACCACTTCTTTTTGCTTCATCCACTGCCGAGTTTACAAACTCATTCTATTGATGCCACTGTAGCGCTGAACGGTGGAGTAAACAAATGTCTTTGCAGAGATAATTGGAGCCGAATAGAATACGGGATATAGAGGACAGAACCTAAAAACTTATCACAAAAGCACGGTTGATGGTTTCGCAAAAAGTCTTTCCGGTCGTCACTCCCGCGAAGGCGGGAGTCCAGAGATCCTTCGAAATACTGGATTCCCGCCTCCGCGGGAATGACAGAACAACGGGTTTTCGGACTTCTTGGGAAGTCATCAGAATTCCTCGCCAGTACTTGAAAAGGAGAGTGCCTCCTCAAAACTCACCGAGCAGCTGTCTGTCAGAAAAACCCATAGTAGCCGCTCTTCAGAATGATGACCTCATTCCCCTCCGTGCGGTAGTCAAACCCCACGTCATATTGCAGGTGGTCCAACGCGGATCTGTTTTCTTCCACAAAGAGAGAGAGCTCTCCCGGGTAGTTCAGTCTCTTGAGAAAAAAGATAAACTGATCCACGTTGATCCCGGAGAAATAGATGCAGTCGCTGTTCTGCTTGTTGGCTGCGCAGATTCTTTTGCAGCTTCTCAGCTCGGGCCAGACAACCTGATCTATCGTGATTCGCGATGGGTCCACATGGGCTGAACAAAACACTTTGTTCAGCAACCCCTTCATCTCGGTTTTTGGATCAAAAAAGAAATAGAAGTTTTCGAGTTTCCTTCCCCTCGCCGTCAAGGAATAGCTGATTCCGGACGATACGTTGCTGGCCGTGTTTCCGATGTACATGTGGATCTCGTCAAGGTCTTTCTTGCCTGAGAGGAGATCGCTGTCGATGTCGATTGAAAACATGAAGTAGGGTTGGGTTTCAATGGCCTGAATACGGCACGGGATCAGCGGCCTGATGGTTTCCAGGATTTTGGTGATGGATCTTTCCCTTTGAAGCCTCCTGTAGTCGTAGAAGTAGAACTCCCATGCCACGTTGTTTCCCTGTTGTTTGACGCCCCACACCGTCCAGGACAATCCGATCCCTTCCCGAATGACCCGCACCAGATCAAAAGCTTTTTCGTGAATTTTGAACACATCAAAGGTCTGGAACAGCACGTTGACGGATCGCAGCTTGTTTTCGAAGGGCACAGCCGGCTTGTACTCGTACAAACAGTAATCAAAAAATACATCCTGCTCCGTGGTGTATTCCAAGCTACCTCTCGGTCCCCCGATGCCGGCGTCCGATTCCGGTTCCCCTTTTCTGATCGGCAAAACCAGATCTCTTTCATCCCCGAATTTCCGAACATAGGCGCCTGAAAGCCCCCAGCAGGATTTTGCATCGCACCGATCCCTGTATAGGCAACTGCCAAATCTGTTTTCCCGGAATCGCCGCCAGTACGCTTCGTCGATAAGCGTCATGGGCAGCCCACTGTCGAAAAAACCGTTTTCCCCTATGGACAGGCATTCAGGAAAGTTCTTCAGGACAAACGGTTTTTTTGCATTCTTCAGTGAGGACAAGACTTGGGGAAGCAAATCGCGGAAATCCTTCATCCTCACGAGAAGATCCTTGGAGTCCATGCTCTCCATGGGGAAGAAGTTCCACAAGTGGATCTCGCTGAAAGCCTCCTTGCTCAAGAGGGCCATGAGCGGAACAATGTCGGGAAAGTTCGCTTTTGTCAGGACCGTGTTGGAAATGACATTCACGTCATACAGGCCCAAGTTGCGGACAGCCTCCATGGTCTCCTTGAAGGATCCCCGAGTTCTCGTGATGGCATCATGGGTCTCTTCGAGACCCTGGATGCTTATAAAAAACTCATTGACCCCTGTATCGATCAGGTTTTCGAGGTATACCCTGTCGCTCAATCTTCTCCCATTGGTTTGTATCTGGATCTTCTTGAACCATCCAAGGGAGGCTGCGTGTCGAACGTACTTGACCAGGTCAGGAAAGGTCGTAACCTCGGCCCCTGATAGAACGAGGTTCTCATATTTCCCTTCGCTTTTGATGCCGGTGACCAGGCTTTTGAATGCCTCGAAATCGATAAGCGGGAGTTCCTGCTTCATGCCGGCCAGCATGCAGATGGTGCAGTTGTTGTTGCACCCATACCAGATGGGAACGGTCACATATTGGGTGAGATCAATTCTTTTGTACATCCAGTCCGCCATTTAGGCCCCTTTAGGAAATGAGCTTAGCAAAAACCGTTTCCAGATGAAAGCAAGAGATTGTATAATGCGAACTAATGAAAAAACCTGATCAACCAGGACAATTAATTCTTGAGCTCATCGATGACCTTGATATCAACTACGCCTTTGAGCGCTCGTTCAAGTTCTCCGGGAATGCCCTTCTAGGCAACCGTTTTCTCCTGACCATAACGAAAACCAGAATCCCAGAGGCAAAACGACACAGGGAAATAATAGGCATTTGCCGGCAAATGGGCATGCCGGACGATTTTTTGGAAGCCTTCAGGAAGAATCTGCCCGAAGCGGACACAGTGGATTTTGGTTTTGAAGCAAACAAAAGGGATTGTGTCTACAAGGTCTATTTGGACTTCCTGTCCAAGTGGAAGAAGGAGGCCGCCGGCACACCGAGGGAAGACGATCCCTTTGTCATGTTCTTCGGATACAAGTGGGACCCTTGCGACCCTGGGAAAAGGGCTTTGACACGATACGTCTGGTATCCCTCCGTCTCCTTTGAGCGGATCAAAGAAAACTTTTCAGAGATCTTCCAAGGCCAAAAACACCTGGAGCCCTTTCAAATAGCCAAGGATTTCATGGACATCGTCTCGAAGAAAACAACGCCTGAGAATGTCTACTATCTCGACGTCACGGAGGAAAACAACCCTCGAAGGTCATTCGACATCAACACTTACAAAGCCGGTTTACAGCTCAAGCAGCTTTACCCTTTGTTAGCCAGAACCTTTAGTCACTACTCCATTCCTGCAGAGACATTCCACGCGTTGTACAACCCTATCCGGACAAAGGCCTTCGGCCACCTCTCAGGGGGCATAGGCCGCGGGGGGAAGGATTTCCTCACGGTCTACTATGGGCTTGAAGAGATCGGGAAGACTCACGAGGCAAAGCACTTGCGCCCTATTAATCCTTCCTGAGTCTCTCCTCCTTTATGAGCCACCTCAATTATCTTCGTCGTGTTCAAAAGGCTTTATCTTGATTTTACTGTTAATCCCGGGGGCAAAGGGACTGTAATTTCTCCCTCCCATGTCGACCAGGAAGTCTTCAAGCCAGGAGCTCTTTCCGTCCTTCGTTCGCCCGAGCATGGACTCTCTCTCTGCATCGCTTCCTGGCACCCTGTCCATCTGCACCAGCTTGGGAGTCTCCGGCGTGCCGTCGTTCAGGCGCCGCGTCCCTGCATCCAGGGTCCCGCTCATCAACGCGCCTGCGTTCGGATCCAGGTCCTTGAACCCGAGCACATGCCCCATCTCATGCATGACCACCGTCAGCAGATCCATCCGGCCAAATGCCAGGCTTGTGGATGTCGCCATCAGCTCCAGTTCCCCGAGCCCTAGCCCAAACTCCAGGTCATCCCCAGGCGTGGCATCCACGTACCACCCATGCCCCGCCGCATTCACATCAATCAGCACCCCATCCAGAGTCGCCTGCCCCAGGGTCAGCCCTGAGAGATCTGTTATCAGGAAGGTCACACTTTCCAACCTGCTCAGAGCAACCTCATCCACCACCTTCGCCTCTGCCCACCTGTCGATGGCCTCATCCACCGCCGCTCCCAGTTGGGCATTGCTCAGAACAGGGCCTCCATCCATCCCTTCCGCGGGTGCCTCAGAGGCCATCAGATTCTCAACCGCGTTCACCGTGATATTGACCGTCGCTACTGTGGAATACACCTTCCCGTCATACGCACGGAACCGGAAGTAATCCGTCCCGAAGAAATCCGGGTTCGGCGTGTACGTGAACGCCCCATTGCTTGCCACGCTTGCCGTTCCGTGCAAGGGGCCCGTCCCCGCTTTGATGTAGGTCAGCGCATCCCCGTCCACATCCGTTCCACTCACAAACCCCGTCAACACCTGATCCTCGTTCATGCTCACCGCCTGCGGTGTCGCCACAGGAGCGTCGTTCACAGGCGTCAGGGTGATCACAAAACCCTGGGGAGCCGAGGTGTCCACCCCACCCCGAGCCGTCCCCCCATTGTCTCTCAGAACTACCGCCACGTTCGCCGACCCACTCGCGTTCGGCGCCGGCGTGTACGTCAGGGTTCCGTCAGAGGACACGGCAGGCTGCTCCGAGAAAAGACCCGGATTATCCTTTGTCAGGACAAAGGTCAGGATCTGGCTCGCCTCCTCCGCAGGCCCCGCAGATATAGCCGTCGCCCATCCTGCTACACTCTGAGCAGCAGAGTCCTCGGCCACCGTCTGGCTAGCTCCCCCCGCAAACGAAGGCGCATCATTCACACGGAGCACCGTGATGCTCACCGTCCCCACTGTGGAAGACACTTTCCCGTCATTGGCACGGAACCCGAACCTGTCCGTTCCAAAAAACTCCGGGTTCGGCGTGTACGTGAACGCCCCGTCACTCGCCACGGTCACTGTCCCGTGCAAGGGCACGGCCCCGGCCTTAACATAGGTCAGCGCATCCCCGTCCACATCCGTTCCACTCACAAACCCCGTCAACACCTGATCCTCGTTCATGCTCACCGCCTGCGGTGTCGCCACAGGAGCATCGTTCACTGCTTCGACGTGAATGAAGACCGCCACAGCTCCCGAGTAATCCACACCATCCGTGGCCCTGTAACTGAAGCCGTCCTCCCCGGCGAAATCGGGGTTCGGCGTATAGTTGAAGGAGCCGTCAGGA
>Ga0105094_10000569_pt1 | contig 18612 bp, 18 predicted proteins | sample PPLLak1March2015_2_FD_87023 | JGI IMG/M metagenome (GOLD analysis project Ga0105094, IMG submission 87023) | Freshwater sediment microbial communities from Prairie Pothole Lake near Jamestown, North Dakota, USA - PPLs Lake P8 Core (3) Depth... | ecosystem: Environmental > Aquatic > Freshwater >...
GATGGGTGATGATGTGTCTTCTTGAGGGCAACAGCGAGATCTCAGCTCAGTCCACGCTGTGTTGTGCCCATCGGGCAGCATGCCCTCCGGGGATGGGGTGAGGCCGGGAATGGCCCTTCGCCTAAGCCGGCTCCCGGCCCTCCATCCTTTTGCGTATCCGGCTGGAATCGAACTCGCGAGGATGATTGTAGGGCATATGGTCGGTAAGTCAAGCGCGATGTGGAGTGATGGCAAAGGAATTGGGGGATACCGAAGAAAAAACTCGGGGGGTATCCCGTGAGAGGTGCTGTCCGATGGCGTCAGGGTGACTCCAGTTCCAACAGCGAGTGAAGGCCGCGCTGGTGAGCCGGTTGCCCTTGCTCGCGGGTGGAGCTTCCCCTGCGTTCCAGGCGAGCCAGATCCGGGTTCCGGCACTGAAGTGCCTGGCAACAATTCTTTGGACCTTTCTCTGAGAGGTCTTGCATCTGATCCCGCGTGACCCGGACCAAAAAGAAATCCCGCAAGCATGCGGGATTTCTTCCAGGTGAACAGGATGTCAAAGGTCGGTGCCCGGTCTTCTTCATGAACCCGGAATCACCCTGCGGTCGTCAATGACCGCAGCCGGGGCAGCCGCCGCCCTCGTTGTCTTCGCGCTTCTTGCCGTTTTCGCCGGCGTCTTTTCCGAACTCCTTCATGATCTCGGTGATCTGGCGCAGTCGTTCGTCGACCTTGCGGAAGATCGTTCCTTCGGGGTAGGTGCCGTCGGGCTGGCGCTCACCGGCTTCCATGCCCGTCAGGATCTCAATGCCCTGTTCGATGGTGGAAACGGGCCAGATGTGGAACATGCCTTCCTTGACCGCATCGATGACTTCGTGCTTCAGCATGAGGTTCCGCATGTTCTTCTCTGGGATCATGACCCCCTGCTTGCCCGTGAGCCCCTTGTGCTTGCAGATGTCAAAGAAGCCCTTGATCTTCTGGTTCACGCCGCCGATGGGCTGAATCTCGCCCTTCTGGCTGACCGAGCCCGTTACGGCGATCCCCTGGTAAATAGGGACCTCGGCGAGGGCGCTCAGGATCACGTAAAGCTCCGTGCTGGACGCGCTGTCTCCTTCCACCATGCCGTAGCTCTGCTCGAAGGACAGCGAGGCGCTGAGCGAAATGGGCTTGTTGTGGGCAAACCGATCCTTGAAAAAGCTCGAAAGGGTGAGCAGGCCCTTGGTATGGATGTTCCCGCTCATCTTGGATTCGCGGTCGATGGAGACCATGCCTTCCCGGCCCACGGAGACCACGGCCGTGATGCGGTTGGGCTTCCCGAACTCATGGTCTCCGGCCATGAGCACCGAGAGGCCGTTCACCTGCCCCACCTTCCAGCTGTCCGTCTCGACCCAGAAGATATCTTTTTCGGTAAGCTCTTTGACGCGCTCCTCGATGAGGCTCGACCGGTAGATCCGCTTGTCGATAGCCTCCTGGACATGCTTGTACTGGGTCTTCTCGGCACCGTCGAGACCGGCGAAGTAGTTGGACTCCTTCATGAGATCCCCGATGTCCCCCAATTCCAGGGTCAACTTGTCGCGGTCTTCGGTGACCTCCATGGCGTATTCGATGACACGGGCCACACCCGATCGATCCAGGTGCCTCAGCTTGCGCTCCTCAATGTACCGGCCCATCATCTTGGCGTATTCCACCAGGGATTCATCCTTGCGGTCCGTCTGGTTGTCCATGTGGGCCTTCACCTTGAAAAGCTTCTGGAACCGGTCGTCATGCATGTAAAGCAACTGATAGATGTACGGGTCGCCCGTGAGGACGATCTTCACGCTCAGCGGGATGGGCTCGGGCCGAATGGTGCGGGTGCTGAACATCCCATAGAGCTCCCCCAGATCCTCAATGCGGATCTCGCCGTCCCGCAGAGCCCGCTTCAAGGCCTCGTAGGAAATGTACCATCTGAGGAGGTCCAGGGCCTTCATCACGAGGTAGCCGCCATTGGCCTTATGAATGGCCCCCGGCTTGATCATCGTGTGGTCGGTGAAGAGGGCGCCGAACCATGCCTGCCGCTCGATGGAGCCGAAAATATTCGGATAGGCGGGGTTCGACTCCACCACCACCGGGGCTCCCTCCGTCTCCGAATTGTCGATGAGCACATTGACTTCATACTTTCGGAAGGTTGCTTCCCGGGGGGGGACAGGAAAGGGAGCCCCCTGCTGGGCCTGCTGCTGCTGCGCCTCGGGCTTCTTCTTGAAATCGTCGATGTTCTCCAGGATATCCTCCTGGACCATTTTCAGGTACTCGAGCAGCTGCGGTTCTTCCTGGTACTTGTCCTCGTAAGAATCCATCAGCTGCCCGACCACAAAGAGGGCGATCTCGTTGTCGAGCTTGGTGTGCTTCTCCTTGAACTCCTCCTCGGATACGCGGATCTTCTTGATGGCCTCTTTCATCTTTTCATGGAGCTGATCGCTCTTCTCCCGAAGGACCTTTCGCTCTTCCTCCTCCAGGTGCCGCAGATCCTCCTGGGTCATGGGCTCCCCTTCCTTGTTGGCCGGAATGATGACCATGCCCACCTGTGAGAATTGAAGGATGAAGCCCTCGTCCTTGGCCACCTGGGAGAGGCTGTCGATGATTTCGCGGCGCGATTTCTCGAAAGCCTGATGGACCTCGGCCTCCTTGGCCCGGTAATCGTCACTGTCGAACACCTCGGGGATCTTGGCGAGCAGGGTCTGGATGAACTCCTGCAGGTCCTTTTTCAGGACCTTTCCGCGTCCGGCTGAGACACTCAACCCTCTGGGCTTGTCCGGCTCCTTGAAATTGTAGACATAGCACCAGTCGGGAGGCGTCGGCTCGTTCCTGGCCTGCTCCTCGATGAAGGTCTTGGCGGTGTAGGTCAGTCCCGCCTTGGCTGGGCCTGCCACGAAGATATTGTACCCTCGCTCTTTCATCCCCATGCCGAAGTTGATCGCGTCGATGGCACGCTCCTGGCCAACAACTTTCTTTTCCGGAACTTCCAGCGTGGATGTATCTTCGAACGGCAGAGATTCCAAAGGGATGTAGGCGCGCAACTGCTCAGGGGACAACTCTTTATGCTGGATGGTCATATTCACTCCTTCCCTCTTGGGTTGATCGTAAGTTCAAGAAATCACGGCAACGGACTTCACTCCGAACCCTGCTGTCCCGGTGCATCGTATCTCTCAGATCCTTCACCAGACAATCTTCCGGACCGCCACTCGGCCCGAATCCGGCAAGCTCCCCGGGAAGTGCTCCGACCCTCTTCAGGTCAGCACCTCCAGTTTTGCTCGTTTTTTGTGGCTGGATGCCGCAGCCTGCAGGACGGTTCGTATGGCGTTGATAGTGTTGCCGTTCTTGCCGATGATCCTTCCGAAGTCTTCGGGGGATATCCGGAGCTCGAAAGACACGTTGTCTTCGTTTTCATCCATTGACAGAAGGACGTCATCGGGATGCTCTGCAAGGGATTTCACCAAGTATTCAACCAATTCTTTCACGGTTCGTGACCTTTCACAAAACATTCTTTCAACGGGGCAGCTTATCCTGGACCGATTTCACCTTTTGTTCGGGCGTTGCCAGGCGGTCTCTCCTGTCATCGATCTTCACCGTGGTGAGGACCCTTGGAGCGCCCGCTTCAAAACAGCATTCGTGCATTTTTCGCACAACGGCCATGATTTCATCCAGGTCGCCGGATATGATCGTTCCCATGGCGGTCAGATCATAGGGGAGACCGCTTTCCTTCAGAACTGCAATGGCCCCGGCGACGAAATCACTCAGGCTCGTGTCCGGCCTTCCAATGGGAACGACGCTCACTTCGACAATGGCCATGCTCATACCTTCATCACACGGATCAGGCCCTCCAGGGTTTCCGCCAGATCTTCCTCACGATGAGGCTCGAGTGTCATGAGAGGATCCTTCCCGGTCGAGTGCAGGAAACGGAAGAGGGTCCCGAAATCGACGGTGCCGCTGCCCACCGGACGGTGCTGGTCAAGGCTTCCATCGTTGTCGTGAAGGTGCAATTCCTGGAGAAAGTCGGAAAGAACCTCCAGCCACTCCTTGATGGGCGTCGAAGAGAAGCTGTTCTGATGGCCCACGTCCAGGCAGAACCCGAAAAAGGGTGATTTCAGCTGCTCAAAGAGTGCGCGATGAAAATGCGGACCCGCTTCCCAGACGTTTTCGAGGAGGACCGGCGTCTCGAGACTCTCGGCGCGGGCGACGAAGGGCTCCCAGAAGGAAGCACTCTGGTCCACCCAGGATTGCTCGTGCTCGATGTAATGCCGGGGATCGTAACCCGTGTGGCAGACGACCTGAACGGGGTCGAAAATGGTGATGAGATCGAAGAACTGCTGAATCCTGAACCGGGAGATCTGACGAATCATGGGGTCCATACCCGCAGGCTCCAAACCCCAGAACGGGCCGTGCAGGGTGATGCGGCAGCCGCGGCTGTGCAGCCGCTCCGCGACCGACGCGAGCTCGCGTGGCGGGTTGGAGTCCAAGTCGACGGCATCGAATCCGATCTCCACGTTCATCTTCAGGGTCAGGACTGTCAGCAGATGCCGGGGCAGGATCTTCCAGGGCATGTTCACATGGACGTGACTGAGCAGCTGGAGCAACGGGCCCGTCAGGTTGCTCGGGATTTCCTTTACGCTGTATTCTGGTTTCGGCATTGCAGCCCCTGAATCGAAAGCTCGAATCGTTCAGTGCAGGAAGAAGCCCGGCGCCACATTCCAGTCAAAGCTTCCGGCAAGTCCTACTCGTGATTCTCCGCACTTGCCCCAATCAGACACTCTATAGAAATGAGTCTTCCTTGTGTCAATAACTAACCCCCTCGAAGGAAATCTGACGCACCGTGTTTTCACCTTCGGACACCTTCCTTGTTTCTCCCCGACCTCTTCACATTGACCCGGCTCTCCTTTGTTTGATAAACACGCATGGCGGAATTGTCCTCGATTTTCATCGCCATCTCTTGTGAACAGGCGAAATCCAAGAGAGGCGATGCGGTTCAACAGGTGGGAGCTTGAGATCCTGGGACAGATCTGCAGCCCGGGATTCTGAACGTCGACTGAGGTCGTGACAAAACGAACGGAGAAAAAGTCCATCATGAAGCAATATGTGATCGATCAACTGAGGGAAGACGACTACGAAAAGGTTCTGGGGCTCCTGGAACTGAAAGCGGACAAGACCGCGCTTGAGGGGATGTACTGGGTCAATTTACCGGAGCGTCTTTACAGCCCGGTTCAGAGGGAGCACGTGCAGTGCCAGCCTCATTACTTTGCCGTGAGCCTGGACTATCGGCGGGTGTCGTTCGAACTGCTCGTCAGGAGCCGCCAGATCATCCGATGCCATTGCATCGGCTACGCGACCCCCGAACAGCGGGATTTCATCCTTCGTTTCGCGGATGACATGTTCGACCGGTTGGGTATCCTGATATAGGGGCGAAGCCCTGATCTCACTCGCCCCTTTCTTCCTGGATGCCTTTCCCGGCCGACCGCAGGCTCCGGCAAACGACATTCATCAAGGCCCAGAGCGTGTCCAGGGTGTGGATCTGTTCCGTGATGCTTTTGTCAAAGCGGACATGCAGCGCAGGTTCGAATTCCTCGTCACCCTTCCAGAGGATGAAGAGGATGGGAACCCTCGGGAAAGCCCACAACCGATAACCCACATCCCCCATGGGAACGGGAGTGCCTCCCAGCCGTTCGGCGGCCAGGCGGAAGAGGTCGGGGCTCGCCCCGAAAAGGGGGAGCAGCCGGTCTGTGGGAATGGCATGGGGTCCACGGAAGAAAAGCTCGCCCCCCGGCACATCCTTTTCGCTGACCCACTGCCCGAGGAGAGGCTTCATCCGGGCTTCCAGCAGGTAGTGCAGCACGGCCAGGACCAGCTCAAAGCTGAGCCGATGGTGATCCGTTGGACGGGCAGGTTCGATGCGCTCCTCGTCGAGGAGGCACATCAGCTCGATGTCCAGGAACGGGACCCTGTAAGCTCGCCTGGAATCATCGAAGCGAACCATGGAATCTGCGCTGACCGCGACAGGGTCTTTCCCTCGCAAGGTTTCCCAGAGCAGGGGATCCACGTCCTCGGGGTCCGTATAAAGCCTTTTCTGCTCGATTTCCTTCATCAGCGATTCGACAATTTCCCTGGCCTCGCTCAGAAGCTCTTCGGGGACCATGATGAGTCCCCACCCTCTCTGGGCAACAAAGAGGCCGTCGTAAGGCGTCTCCTCAAAAGACCTCAGGAGGGTTGGAATCCCCTCTTGCTCGAGGGCGGCGAGGAGCGCATCGGCCTCAAACCGGTTCGATAGGGTGTGGACGGGCACAAATCGGTGGTCTTCGTCTGTCATGGCACCGGGTATCCATTCTCCTTGAGTTGTTCAAGCAGGCTCACGTAACTCTTCGGGTTCGCTCCAACGGGCTCGCACAGACCGATGGGCACCTCTCGGCGAAAGACTCTGGCCGCAAAGGCCATGCAGGTGGCCGATTCGCACAATCCGCAATTCGTTCTCGGAAGGGCGCGCAGAATGTCCATCACCGTGATCGTCGACCGCTTCATCAACACGGGGGTGATGGAGGAGCGATTCGACTCCACCTCCTGAATGCTGGAAAAGTACCTGGCGCAAAGGATTCGGGCTTCCTCTGAGCCGGTCACGTCGGTGATGGTGATCTGCCGGGGATGGATTCCCACAATGTGGCCGGCGTCCATGAGGTTGATGACTCCCGTTCCGTGGGTGTACGTGCATCCGGGCAACCGGGCGGCCAGATAGGGGAGCAGAGCTTCAATGGAGACTTGGAGATCCATGACGATGTTGAAGTGGGTAGAGTCGCGAAGGCAGTCGATGTTCACCAGCATGAACGAGTAGCCGTCGCAATGGGTAATGTTCTGCTGCATGAGCGGAATCTCCATGGGGGTGTTGACTCGGGCGATGCTTGTCAGCCCGCTGAACGCCAGCTCATCTCTTTGTGGCCATCTTAGCGGATCTGGGCCGGATGACAAGCCCCAAGGGGTTTTGCTCTGCGCCACGTGGGACGGACGGAATACTGAAGCCACGGATTTGGAGACACGATTACGGTTACGATCAGGAGCACGAGCACGAGCGGGGTGCGACGGCAAACCGCGGGCTGAGGCCGGGGGGAAGTCGAAAGGCTTGTTGGTTAATCTACCTCCCACGGCCTGGATTGTGGTAGTGTCCCGCATGCGTCGTCCGTATGGTCTGGGTTCGTTTCGACGCCATCGCCAAGGGATGCACCGAATTCTTGACAGCCTTTGATGAAAACCATCTGTTTCGGAGGATAATCGGATGAACATTCTCGTCACGGGGGGAGCCGGGTATATCGGCTCGCACACTTCCAAGCTGCTGAAAAAGGCAGGGCACATCCCCATCGCCTTCGACAACCTTTCCAATGGCTGGGCGGAATGGGTGAAATTCGGCCCGTTCGTCTTCGGCGACATTCGGGACGAGGAATCCCTCTATCAGGCTCTGAAAGCCTTCCAGGTGGACGCCGTCATCCACTTCGCCGCCAAGGCTTATGTGGAGGAGTCCACACGGCTTCCCGAGGAGTACTTCGACAACAACGTGGGCGGCACCGTCGCGCTCCTCAAGGCGATGAAGCGGGCCGGGACCCGGAAGCTCGTCTTCTCGAGCTCCTGTGCCACTTATGGGAATGCTGTCACGCCGACGATCCGCGAGGATCATCCCCACGAGCCCACGAATCCCTATGGTCTGTCCAAATGGCAGTGTGAGCAGGTGATCGAGGCGGTGGCGCCAGTTGCCGGGATCCGTTTTGCCGCCCTGCGCTACTTCAACGTCATCGGCAACGATCCCGATGGCGAGGTCTACGAACGGCATGAACCGGAAACCCATGTGCTCCCGAATCTCATGAAGGCCGCCGAGACCGGGACCCCGTTCACCTTGTTCGGGACGGACCATCCGACCAGTGACGGCACGGCGGTTCGGGACTATGTGTACGTCATGGACCTGGCCGAGGCTCATATCCGCGCCATCGATGTGATCCAGAGCCAGGAACGGCTGGTCTCCAATGTGGGAAAAGGTGAAGGCACATCCGTTCGGGAGCTTTTGGCGGCTGTGGAATCGGCGCTTCAGAAGAAGCTCAACGTCCAGGAGGAGCCAATCCGGCCCGGGGACCCGCCGGAGCTCGTGGCGGATGCCCAGTACCTGAGGACATGGTTTTCCCATGAATTCAAGACCGTTCCCGAAGTGGTCCAGGACCTGGTCCGGCTGGCCAAAGCCCGGACCGTGAGTTGAGCAGAGACCGCGAAGGCCGTCGAGTCAAAACTCCCAGGGAAGCTGACGGCTCAGGTTGAGAGAGTCTCCGAAGATCTCCTGGAAGGATCCGTCCCGGATGATCTTTCCGTTGTGCAGAACGGCCACGCGTTCCGTGAGGTGTGGAATTTCGCTGAAATCATGGGTGACGAAAAGAGTGGTCATCCTCATTTCTGCGAGGATGGCGGAAAGGTCCTGCAGGAGGTTTTTTCGAGTGGGGTAGTCCAGCGCCCCAAAGGGTTCGTCGAGCATCAGCAGTTCGGGCTCGAGGGCAAAGGCGCGGGCCAGGCTGGTGCGCTGGGCCTCCCCTCCGGAGAGGCTCCGTGCCGCCTGCTGGGCCAGGTGGTCCACGCCGAACCGCTTGAGCCATCGTTCCGCGCGGTCGCCGGCCTCTTTTCTGGCTACCCCTCTGATCCGCAGCGCCACGGTGATGTTTTGCCTGACAGAGAAATCCAGCAGCATGGCATCCTGGAAGACGACTGCCATGCGCCGCCTCATTTTGATGGTGTTCCCGTTTGCGGCAGCCTGCCCGTCGATGAAGATCCTGCCGGTCGATGGCCGCTGAAGCAGGGCCAGCGTGTTGAGGAGACTCGACTTGCCGGCTCCGTTGGGTCCAATGATGGCCAGGGTCTCACCCCTGTCGAGAGCGAGCCGTTCGATGGAGAAGATCTCCCGACCGGAGAGCGTCAGACTCAAATCGCGCACTTCCAGCAAAGGCTGGCTCACGCTGACCTCCTGCGCTGTTGAAGATAGCTCAGGACGGCCACGATTCCGAACGTGAGGACCAGAAGGATGATGCTGAGTGCGGTGGCCAGCTCGAATCGGCCCTTGGAGACCTCGAGCACGGTGGCTGTCGTCAGCACGCGCGTGTAGCCTCGAACATTGCCTCCGACCATCATGGATGCGCCCACCTCGCTGATGACGCCTCCAAAGCCGGCGATGACCGCCGCCAGGATGCCAAGCCTGGCTTCCCAGAGGAGCAGCAGGATATACTGGATTCGGGTTGCGCCCAGGGACAGGATCTGCAGGTGGATCTTGCCCGGAACAGCCTGGATGGCGGCCAGGCTGAACCCCGCCACGATGGGGGAGGCGATGACGGCTTGTGCAATGACCATGGCTGTCGGCGTGTAGAGCAGCCCCAGGGTGCCCAGCGGACCGTAACGGGTGAGGAAAAGCCACGTTCCCAGGCCCACGACCACCGGCGGGAGCCCCATGCCGAAGTTGACGAGACTCACCATGAACCCGCGCCCCAGGAACCTTTTCAAAGCCAGCAGGGTGCCGACCGGGATCCCGATGAGCACGCTGATGAAGGTGGCGGTCACGGTGACCTGCAGTGTTCTGGCGGCAATCTCCAGCACTTCACGGTCCAGAGAAATCAGAAGCTGGGCTGCTTCACCCAGCCCATCCGTCAGGACGCTCAACGTCTTTCCTCTTCATTCACACAATGGTTGAATCAAGGACCCCGTTGCGACAGTTCGCACATAACGAAGGAGCCGAAAAAGACCGAAACCGCCTGAAACGTGAAGCCAGGATCCGGCCCGCTGCCGTGCGTCCATCCTGCTCCCCTTTCCACGATGGGAGTGGGAGGCGTATCCGCTTCCTGGTGGACGCTCAGGTTCCCTCCGCCGTGGCTCATGCCCTCGGCCCGGGGGGCGATGCTGTTGACTTAAGCTCATCTGCCCGGTCGGGACGGGTGCCATGGGCTAAGCGGAGCTTGCCCATGCGAGCTCATTCGTTCACGGGCAAGCTTCGCTTGGCCCGTGCCACCCCGTAATTCAACAGCATTGCGGCCCGGGGGGCTACGGTAGTGGCTGAATCTCTTTTCAACCGAAATCTAAACGCATACTGCCTGAAGATGTCAATGCCAAACTCCGATGGATAGGGTAAGGCTTGAGGGGGGAACAGCCGGGACGCAACCAGGCCCCACCGTCTGACTCACCCGGCTGACCGAATCAAAAAACGTCTGGAAAAGATATGATGGCGAATTGGGGGGTGAGCATCAGAAAGGGTATTTCCTCCATTCGAGGCTCCGTTTTCGACCTGATCTTCCCCCGCAAATGCCACGGATGTGAAAAAGCCTACCTTGGGGAAGATGAGCATTTCTGGTGCTCCAGCTGTCGGACACGCATCGAATGGATCCGTTCTCCCCTCTGCACCCTTTGCGGGAAGCCCTATCCCAAGAACCCGTCCGGTTCCGACCACTATTGCGGAGAATGCCTGACCTCCACATTCCACTTTGATCGTGCCAGGTCCGCAGCCGTTCACTCGGGTATCGTTCGCGACTGTATCCATGCACTGAAGTTCGGGGGACGTCTGCACCACGTACCCTCCCTTGTGCAGCTGCTGCACGAATCCATGGAAAGGGAGATGGAGGTTTACGAGGGGATGATTCTTCCGGTGCCGCTGCATACGCGGCGCCTGCGCCAAAGGGGGTTCAACCAGGCTGCGCTTCTGGCCCGCGAATTGGGCAGACGCCTTGGGCGTGTTGTGCGATTCGACGTGCTCGTCCGAAAGCAGTGGACCGAACCCCAAACGCGACTGAATCGAGAAGAGCGGCTGGAAAACGTCAAAAATGCTTTTCAGGTGGTTTCACCGGGAGTCATCAAAGGGGGCAGGATTCTGCTTGTGGATGATGTGTTCACCACCGGCACCACCCTCAGCGAATGTGCCCGGGAGCTCAAGCAATCCGGGGCCGCGGAGGTTACTGCTCTGACGATCACGCGGTCCGTGCCGGAGCTGAACCTCCTGCGCGACGATCCAGCGGCAAGTGGGGTGAAGGAGCGGTGCGCCCCCCGTCTTGATCGATGATTTCAGGATCCAGGCCGGTTCATTTTTCGGTTTGAACAAGCCCCGCAGCAACCTCGAGCAGACCCGTTTCTGAAAGCCATCTCTGGCTGCAGGCGACAAGGAAGGGGCCGTTGAGCAGGCTCTCCTTGTTGTACGTGAAGGGTCGTCCCCAGGGGTCCACCAGGACGCCGCCGGCTGCCGTGACAATGGCCTGGCCCGCTGCCGTGTCCCATTCCCAGGTCGGTCCGAAGCGCGGATAGAAGTCTGCATCCCCCCGAGCGACGGCGCAGAACTTCAAAGCGCTGCCGCGTGTGAGGACCTCGTGCCCCGGCAGATGGTCGAGAAGCGTCTGCAGGTTGGGCGAGGGGTGTGAACGGCTCTTGACCACCCGCACGGAATCAGTCTTCTCGGGCTGTCGGGCCTGCAGCCGGCGGGTTTGCGCCTCCGCCATTTCCCAACAGCCTTGCGATACCTCGCCCACGTAGAGCTTGTCAAAAACGGGAAGATAGATGATACCCAGAACAGGGCTCACTCCTTCTACGAGGGCAATATTGATGGTGAACTCGTCATTGCGTTTGACGAACTCCTTCGTTCCGTCCAGGGGATCGACCAGCCAGAATGTAGACCAATCCTTGCGGACAGCGTAGGCGATTTCCTTGCCCTCCTCGGAGAGGACGGGAATATCCGGATATTTGGATCTCAGCCCGTCCGCGATGATCCGATGGGATCGGGTGTCCGCCAGTGTCAGGGGTGAGCTGTCCTCCTTGTTCTCCACCGCGAAGTCGGTCCGGTAAACTTCAAGGATGGCTTTGCCGGCCTCTTTGGCCAGCCTTCCCAGATAGTCGAGATCCATCGCGTCATCAACCTCCCGAATCGATTGTCATGCCTTTCGTGATCGCTGCCTTGCCGTTCTCACGGCCCTGCGTGCGAGTCTATTTGGCGCAACCCTCATTGCACAATGGAATGACAGAGACTAAAAAGCAAGTATGATCATCGTTCAGGGTGAGGGGGCCAGGTATTGCGCCCGCTGAGGATTTGCTGCCGTGCTGCCGGTCGACTGGCTCGTTTGGATGGCCGCGACCGGATCAAAAACTGCTGCTGAGTGGAGGAGCGGGATGAGCAGAATGCTTTTGGTTGCTTCCGTCATTTGCTTCACTTTGGGTGTGGGGATGTACTCCGTGGCCCATGCCGATGCGCCTCACTCCATCGTGGGCATCCGCCTGGGGAGCCAGGTTCAGGATCTCGGCGAAATCGTGGAACTGAACGCGGCTATTCCCTTGTGGGGCAGTGACTATTTGATGCGGGCCCCCTTGCGTCCCATCCGCGGCTATCAAAGCGGGTATGTCGTTTTCGGCAACTGCGCCCATAAAGGCCGGATTGTCCGGGTCAAACTCACCTACGAGGACCCCAGCCAGGATTTCTACAGCAAGGTGCATTCTGTTCTCACCCGGCGTTATGGCAAGCCCACCGAATGGCGAGGCAACCCGTTCGGCACACTCAAGATCTGGAAGTGGTCCCTGCGAGACCAGGAGAGCAACAGGATCAGCATTATTCTGCAGCACTACATGGGGGACGATGACTCATTCACACCGGGCAACTCGCTCCGGTTGACCCACAGCAGCCTCATTGACGAAGAGGCAGCTTGCCACGAGAAGCAGCGCAAAGAGGTGAAGGAAGAGACCCGTCCGGGGCTGATGCCGGAAAAGATCGATATGGAGTGGTTCCTGCCGCAATAGCGGCGAGGGCAGAACACTAGAGCTGAAAACAGATGGTCAATCTGTTGCCGTCGGGGAGGCGTTCGTACGTCAGACCTCCCGCCAGTTGGCGTGTGAGGTATACGCCCAGACCACCAAGAGGCCTTTCGCAGGCCTCCATGCACAGATCCGGGGTCTCGCACTGGGTTGGATTGAATGGGGCGCCCCAGTCTCGAATGAGGATGGTGAGCATTCCCTTTTGATCCACGCAGCATTCAATCTCGATTTCCCCTTCACACTCAGGGTAAGCATACTTGACGATATTGCTCAGAATCTCCTCCAATGCCAGTTCGATCCTGAACAGCCCTTTAGGTGAGGTCGCCTTCTGCCTGACCGTGTCCATGACACAGGCCTGGAGCGCTTCAAGGTATTCCCGCTTGGCCGGCAATCGGGTGCTCGTCATGGTGACTTCCCTGCTAGGAAAAGGGCGACATGGGGAGCGGGGACTTCAGAAGCCGATCAGGCATTCAATCCCGCCTGGACTAGGTTGGTGGAATTCCCATGTGGTTTCTGCATTCGGGGCATTTGGCCAGGTGCTCCCTTACAAAATGCGTCTCCCAGCGGATGATTGAACGTGCAGTGGCCTCGAATATGCGGGGTCCAACGTCTGGGAACTGCTCCAGGGTCTTCTGGAATTTCTCACGGGACAGGGTGAGACTCACCACTTCTGTTTCGGCCCTGAGGGTATAGATCCTTTTCATCTCACAAAAGAGCGAGAGCACGCCGATGAAGTCCATCTCGCCGACTTCGACCAGCGCGATCTCCTGGGGTTCCTCCAGCAGCAGCCTGGCTTTGCCGGAAAGAATCAAGTACGCATTGGCGTCGACCTCTTCCTGACGGAAGATGGTCTGACCGGGCCTGAAAACGTGGCGTTTGCAGAGGTAGGCCAGCAGCTTGATTGGCTCCATGGGCAGTCCCGAAAGCATGGGAAGGTGCATGAGGAGCTGCAGATTATCCTTGCAATCCTTAGTACTCTGTTTTGACTCCGTGGACGAGCTCATACAGGATCCCCTTCCTCTCCAGCAGTTCGTCGAAAGCTCCCATTTCCACGATCTTGCCGGCCTTCATGACGGCGATCTTATCATAGTTCCGAATGGTGTCCAGCCGGTGGGCGACCGCGATGATGGTGCTCCGGCCTTTCCACCTTGACTCCAGGACCCCCTGGATTCTCTTCTGTGATGCGTTGTCGAGTGCCGACGTGGCCTCATCCAGGATCAACAGGGGAGAATTCTTGAGAAACGTCCTGGCAATGGCCAGCTTCTGCCGTTGTCCGCCCGACAGCCTGTCGCCTTTGGGGCCCACCCGAAAGTCCATGCCGACCTCCACGATGCGCTCGAGCAGGTCCTCCTCGATGAGAAGCTGCATGAGGCTCTTGGCGATGCGCTCCTGGGCACCGGGTATGTCCATGCGGGATCTCCCGAACAGGATGTTGTCGAGAATCGAGAGGGAAGGCAGGTAGCCCGACATGCGGTAAAAGCTGAACGCTTCCGGGTGGTCGGCCTGGATCTGATCCCTGAACTCACGCCTGGCCTGAACCACCGAATCCTGCAGCCCGGGCTGAAGCTCTCCCGTGGTGTGGACACCCGCCACGAAGCGCAAAGCCAGTTTCAGAAGCATGGCCTGCTCGGCACCGCCCAGCTCTTCCGTGCTCGAGGTTTGCAGCTTTTGGGAGAGGATCGTGTAATCCTCGAATTCATCGGGCTCCATGGGGCTTTGTTCGAAAAAAAGCGCATCCGGTACAATATTGCCGAGGATGTCCATGGTCTGAAGGGCTGCATCGCGTCCGAGCTCCAGCAGGGGCTGTTTGAGACGGGATTCCTCAAGAAACCACAGGAAGTAATGGTTTCGCGAAAGGTTTTCCGATTTGAACGGGTCCTGCTGGGCGGTGCCAAAAGTGAGATTGGAGGCCACCGAAGAGAAGATCAGATATCTCTTGATGTCAAAAAACTCGATGTCGTCGCCCAGGATCTCGCCGAATTCGCTCTGGAACCTGTAGCGAATGCGGATGATCCTCTCGTGGAGCTCCCGGTCTTCGTCCTCCTCTATGACGGTATTCAGACCGAACCGCAGAACATCCATGAACAGCCCGACCTGCTGAATGACCTCAATCATCTCGTCGAGACTGGGCAGCCTGGGCGCATCTCCCTCCTTGCCGGAATCGTAAATGGCTTCGCAGGCGTATCGCAGATTTTCCTTGATGGTTCCGTCAAAGATGTAGGGTGTCTGGGCGACGATGCCGGCATTTCGAACCACGTCCTGCTTCGTGAGCTCAAAAACCTCGTGGCCGCCGAATTTTACGCTTCCCCCCGAATATCGGTAAAGCTGGCCGATACAGTGGACCAGGGTGCTCTTGCCGCTCCCTGAGAATCCGACAACGGCCATGGACTGACCGGGTTCAAGGTCGAAGCTGACCTTTTGCAGAAGGTGGACTCTGGGCGCAACACTGAAGGACAGATCCCGCACCTGAATGGAGGCGGCCAGCTCATAGGGCTCTCGGTCCGGCGGGGTCAGGGCAAACTCCGGCTGCTCATCGAAATACTCCATCAACCGCCGGTAGCTGACGGACGCTTCCTGATAGGTCTGGTAGAACTCCATGAGCTCCTTCCATGGATCGTAAAGCTTCTCGTAAGCCGAGAGGAAGGCCACCAGGGCCCCCAGGTCGAACCGACCGTTTATGGCCAGATAACCGCCCACGATGAACAGTAAGAATGGTCCCATGTTCTGGAAAAGATTATTCAAACCCTTGATGGCGTATCGATAGACATTCCAGCGCACACGGATGTGAAGCAGCTCCTGGACAAGCTCCCCGAAACGTCTGTTTTCGATGTGATAACTTCCATTGCCGTGGACTTCATGGATTCCCGAGATGGTTTCGCCGACTTTGCTGCTCAGGGACCGGGTTGCGTCAACCCGTTTCTTGTTTTCCACATTGGCACGCCGTTGGAGTATGGGGATGGAAAAAAGGATGAATGGATAGATGGTCAGGCTGAGTGATGCCAGGAGCGGGTTCAGGTAAAACATGAAGCCGGTGAATGCCAGGAGGGTCAGAATGTTGTTGATGGGTACTGCAATGGCCTGCCCGACCAGCTCGCCTGCGGAGACCACTTCGGTCACCAGGGCGGAAACGACCATGCCGGATGAGGTTCTGCGGAAAAAGCTCATGGGCAGGGTCAGGATGTGTGCGTAGAGCTCCTTGCGCAGACGGGCCAGGGTTTGCTGGCCCAGGTGGGTTTGAATCACGTTGATCAAAAACTTGATCACGCTGGCCAGAAATACCGCGGCCAGGTAGAGTCCGCAATAGAGAAAAAGCAGATTCAGCTTGCCCAGGCCGATGGCCTGGTTGACGATGCGCTTCTGCATCTCCAGCGGAAAAACGCGGGCTGCGACGCCGACGGCAATCAGGATGAGCAGAAGGATCTGGAGTTTCCAGTTGCTCGTTTTAACCCAATAGAATAGAGGACGTCTGGTGATCATACGACGGGAGCCTTGTTGAAATCGGCTAAAAGGGCGTGATCGAACTGAAGAGACTGCTCGGGGACCTTAAAAAACAAAACCATCTTTACATGGTTGTTGACGAAGTGACAAGCGGTTTATATGTTAGTGAAAACTTTGATGATCCGGTGTGGAGGTGCTCCCTATGGACGTGATGGAAAAACGATTGGAAGGGGTCGTTGTCCTGTCGGTCAAAGGTCGACTCGATTCCAATACCTCAGATGAATTTGAGAAGATGCTGCTCGGCAGGGTGGACGAGGGCGAAAATCGCTTCATCCTCGATTTTCAAGAGCTTGATTACATCTCCAGTGCAGGGCTGAGGGTCCTTCTGAAGGCAACCAAGGAGCTCAAGAAGACCAGCGGTCAGATGTGCCTCTGCTCCATTCGGGACTATATCAAGGAAGTCTTCGATATGTCAGGATTTTCTTCCTTTCTGCCCATTCACTCCGATGTTCAGGAGTCTCTCAAGGGATTCGTGCAGAGCACGTGAGTTGAGCATCGACCGTTGACATTCAATCTGAAATGTCGTTTAAGTACCGACTTGATTTGAATGCGCACGGGGATCTGTGCGCTCAGGGTGCGGCTCGATTTCAGGAGTCGATGTGCGGGTTTTGAAACGAGGATTGTTTGCTGCTGAGCGTTGCTGAGGGAGAAAAAGATGGATTGGACGAGCGTGGCTCACGCCATGGGCGGAGCCGGACAAGGTGGATCTGGGCAGGGTGCTGCGGGGGGATTGGGTTTTTTCGCTCCACTGGTCATCATGATGGTCATTTTCTATTTCCTGCTCATCAGGCCCCAGCAGAAGCGACAGAAGGAGCTCAAGAACATGCTGGCCGGCCTTCAGAAGGGTGACGTGGTCCTCACCCAGGGAGGCCTTCAGGGGAAGGTCACGGGATTGACGGATACGGTTGTGACTCTGGAGATCGCAGAAAAGGTTCGAGTGAAGATACAGCGAGCTTACGTCGTGAGTGTGGTTTCCAAGGGGGAGGTCGAAGAATAGCGCGACAGCCCTGAATCGAGGTTGAGCCGTCCACGCTGCGAGCTGTGGAGACAACCCGGTAAGGGGGCTGCCCCTGCCCCCTTCCGGATCTGCAATGCGCAGCCTGAGCCTGTGCCGGATCGAACGCCGCAGCTCCTGACCAACCGAGCCGGCTCACTGGTGAAGACCGCAGGGTTTCCAATCGAGTTCCTGATTGTGCTGAGGGTGGGTGTTTAACACATCGGGAGGAGTCTGGTTTGAAGAATCTCAAGTACCGTGCATTGCTGATAGCAGGGGTGGTCTTGGCGGGAATTGTCTACCTGATCCCGTCGATCATCCCGAATTTGCCTCCCTGGTGGACGAAGATCCTGCCCAAGGACAGGATCCATCTGGGGCTGGATCTCCAGGGTGGAATGCACCTGATCCTGGAGGTGGAGGCGGAGAAAGCCGTTCAGAATCAGGCCGAGCGCATGGTCGAGGATATCAAGGATTCCCTGAGGCAGCAGCGGATTCCGTTCACCCGGGTCGAGCGGGTCAACAAATGGGACATCCAGATCCAGCTGGCCAATGCGGAGGCTCAGGGGGACCTGGCGAAGCTGATGGAAAAGGACTACCCGACGCTGAAACCGGCGGGTGCTCAAGCTACCGCTGAAGGTTTCACGGCTGATTTCACATTCTCGGAGGCCCAGGTCCAGCACTTGATGAAGCTGGCCACAGACCAGGCTTTGGAGACCATCCGAAACCGGGTGGATCAGTTCGGCGTCACCGAGCCCGACATCCGGCCCCAGGGAGAGGATCGGATCCTGATTCAGCTTCCCGGAGTGCAGGACCCCCAGCGCGCTGTCGCGCTCATCGGCAAGACCGCACTCCTCGAGTTCAAGCTGGTTTCAGAGGAAGCCAGCTCAGATCAATTCAAGGACGGGAAGCTCCCGGCCGGGGTGAAGATGTATGCCATGCACAACAGCGATCCCGCATCGGGGCAGAGATCGGACCGGCAGATCCCGCTTCGCGACCGCACCCTGATGACCGGGGAAAATATCACCAATGCCCATGTGAGCATCGATAAGCAGTATAACAAACCTTATGTCTCTCTGGAGTTCGACGCTCAAGGAGCAAGGCAGTTTGAACGGATCAGTGGTGAAAATGTCAAGAAGCAGCTTGCCATCGTGCTTGACGGCACCGTTTATTCGGCGCCGGTGATCCAGGAGCGGATCAGCGGAGGAAAAGCCAGCATCACCGGCACGTTCACCATGGACGAGGCCAGGGACCTGGCCATCGTGCTCAGGGCCGGCGCCCTTCCGGCACCGGTGAAGATCCTGGAGCAGCGCACGGTCGGGGCCTCTCTGGGAAGC
>Ga0105094_10000570_pt1 | contig 18600 bp, 17 predicted proteins | sample PPLLak1March2015_2_FD_87023 | JGI IMG/M metagenome (GOLD analysis project Ga0105094, IMG submission 87023) | Freshwater sediment microbial communities from Prairie Pothole Lake near Jamestown, North Dakota, USA - PPLs Lake P8 Core (3) Depth... | ecosystem: Environmental > Aquatic > Freshwater >...
CCCCCACGATCTTGCGATCACAGGAACCTGAATCCTGCGCGTCTGCCAATTCCGCCACTCGCCCGGTTCGAGGCGAAATCGTACCGTCGAGCCCCGTGTTCCGGTAGTTGGCGACACTGTCCCCCACCCACCGTAACCTCTCCGTCGTGAGCCTGGCACGAAGTCTCGAACGCCGGTTGGAGCGTCTCTTCGAGGGCGCCGCCGGACGCGTCTTCTCCGGTCGTCTGCACCCATCTGAGTTGGCCGGGAGGATCGCGCGAGAAGCCGACCTCAGCCGGTATCGGCACGAATCAGGCCCGGCTACAGCCAACCAGTATGTCCTGTCGGTCCATCCCGCCGACCTGGACGTCGACCCCTCGGCTCTCGAGCGCCAACTGGAGAAGGCCCTCGCCGAGTACGCGGCCGGCGCCGGCCTGCTCTTCGAAGGGCCCCCGACCGTTCGCATCCGTGCCTCCGAGTCGGTTTCCCCCGGGCAGTTCGAGTGCGAGCCGTCTGTGGCCCCCGGACCGATGCCACCGTGGGCCCGGCTCACCGGCTCAGGGTCCACGGTCGAGATAGGCGCCAACCGGGTGATCGTCGGAAGGTCCGATGAGGCGGATCTCGTGCTTCCATTCGACAACGTGTCGCGCAAGCATGCTCTCATCTGGCGCTCCGATGGCAGGGCCTGGGTAACCGACCTTGGCTCGTCAAACGGGACGTCGGTAGATGGCGAGGTGGTGACGAGCCGGCCGGTGTCGCTCCAGTCGGGCTCGGTGATCAGCTTCGCAGGTCATCGCTACAGGTTCCACGAGGGCTAGCCGTGCCGGACATCATCCTCGCACTGCTTCGGATCATCTTCCTTGGACTGGTCTACCTCTTTGTCTGGCAGGTGGCTCGAGCCATCGGGTCGCACCTGGGGATATCACTGCGACGACGGAGAAGGGAGGGCACCAAGCTGGTCATGGTCAAGTCCGACACCCAGCAAGGCACGGAGCTCGAGGTCGAGGACGTCACGGTGCTGGGACGATCGGCGGAGGCCGACGTGCTTCTCGATGATCCCTACGCTTCAGAATTCCACATGAGGCTGGTGGCTCAGGAGAACGGTCTGGTACTCCACGATCTGGGGAGCACGAACGGCACCTACATCAACGGCCGACGCGTCACCGCGCCGACGGCGCTCCGCCGCGGGGACACGGTTCAGGTGGGCAAGACAGTGATGGAGGTCCGATGAAGTACCTGTGGGCGGCAGCCACCCACCAGGGAATGGTCCGCCAGAACAACGAAGACGCCATCTTCCCGGACAAGGCCGGAGAGTCAGACGGGCCGGCCGTGCTCATGGTCGCCGACGGGATGGGGGGCCATGTGGCCGGTGAAGTGGCCTCCAGGCTGGCGGTCAACGCGGCCGCCTCATCCAGCCTCGACCCGGCGGACCGCGTCGCTGCGGCCAATCGCGCCATCCGTGAGGAAGTGGCGCGCCAGCCAGATCTCGACGGGATGGGGACCACGATGACCCTCGTGGAGCTCTCACCCGATGGCGTCGCCCGATTCGGTCACGTCGGCGACAGCCGGGCTTACCTGTTCCGCGGCGGCAGCCTCCAACAGCTCACCGCGGACCACACCGTCGCCGCAGAGATGGTGGCCATGGGCCAGATAACTCCCGAAGAGGCCGAGGACCACCCGCGCAGTCACATGATCCTCCGCTGTCTCGGTCTGACCCGTTTCATCAATGTCGATGAGATCGAGTTGGAGCTGGAGACCGGTGATCGGATCCTCCTCTGCTCGGACGGGTTGAACTCGATGGTCCCGGCCGACTCCATCGCCAAGGGCCTGGCGGAAGGGACCGCAGAGGAGGCGGCGTGGAAGTTGATCGAGCTAGCCAACAAAGCCGGCGGTCATGACAACATAAGCGTCATCCTCATCGACGTCCTCTCCTGACCCAATGACCCGAAACGCCGAAGGCGCGACCATCGTGGCGGCATCCGTGCTGGCCGGTTTCGGAGTCACCCTGGTCAACTTCGCCCAGGACCTGACCATCGACGCCCAGGTCGCCCTTACCTTCCTCGTGTTCCTGATCGGCTTCGGAGGGCTCCATCTCGCGGTACGCGCCTTCGCCCCGAAAGCCACTCCGTTCCTGATCGCCCCGGTGGCCGCACTGACCGCCCTGGGGTTCTTCCAGATCTACCGCCTCGATCTTGCCCTGGGCACCAACCGTGCCGGGCTGCAGCGATGGTGGATCCTCATCGCCGCAGGCCTGGCCGCGCTCACCCTCGCCCTGCTCGCCCGAACCTCGATCACAGTGCTCCGCCGCTATCGGAACATAACCCTGCTGGTCTCGGTCATCCTCCTCCTGCTTCCCAATTTGCCCTCAGATTGGGGTCTTCCGCTGCGCGGGCTCTCGGTCAACGGCTCACGGCTGTGGATCGTGCTCGATGTTGGCTTCACCAGCCTGCAGTTCCAGCCGGCGGAGATCGCCAAGCTCGGCCTGGTCATCTATGTCGCCGCATATCTGGCCGACCATCAGCAGGCGCTGCGGGAGGCACGGCGCCACCTGGGGCCGATCGCCATGCCCGAGCCCCGGCAACTCCTCCCCCTGTTGATCACCTGGGGGATCAGTGTCCTCATCCTCATCTCCCAGCGGGACCTCGGCGCGTCGCTGTTGTTGTTCGTCGGCTTCGTGCTCCTCCTCTACGCCGCCACCGGGACCGCCGGATACCTGGTGGCAGGCGGCCTGCTCGGCCTGATCGCCGGGGTCGCCTCGTTCATCGCATTCGACCACGTGCAGCGCAGGGTGATCGGCTGGTTGGCGCCATTCGAGCACTACGAGGACGAAGGCTTCCAGATCGCCCAAGGGCTGTTCGCAATGGGAACGGGCAGCCTGTCGGGGGCCGGTCCCGGCTTGGGAAGGCCGGATCTGATTCCCAATGCATCCACCGACTTCATCTTCGCTGCGGTGGGCGAGGAGCTGGGATTCGCCGGGACCGTCTCTGTGATCGCCCTGTTCGCACTGGTCGTGGCGGTTGGGCTGGGCATCGCCTTTCGCAGTCGTGACACCTTCCGCAAGCTGCTCGCCGCCGGTCTCACGTTTGTCCTGGCGGTGCAGACCTTTCTCATCATCGGGGGCATCGTCCGGCTGGTTCCTCTCACCGGGATCACGCTGCCCTTCATGTCCTACGGCGGCTCGGCCCTGGTCGGCAACCTGATCCTGGTCGCTCTGCTCCTCCGCATCAGTCACGAGGAGACACAGTGAACGGGCCCGTGCGCAGGCTCTCGATCGGGGTGTTCGCGTCCTTTTTCGTCCTCCTCATGGCGGTGACCTGGATCCAGGTGATCCACGCCGATGCCTTGAAGGCCGATCCACGGAACACCCGGCCGGCACTGGCCGACCGGGGGAAGGAGCGGGGGTTGATCGTCACCATCGACGGCACGGTGGTTGCCCGTTCGGTCGAGGATCCCGAGGACCCGCGCTCGTTCGTCAGGGAGTATCCCGAAGGTGAGGCCTTTGCCCACGTCGTCGGCTACAACTCTTTCCTGGTCGGCTCCTCAGGTCTGGAGGGTGCCTACGCCCAGGAGCTGCGGTCAAAGGTCGACCTGACCATCAGTGACCTGGTGACCGTGATCCTCGGCCGCGACCTTCGCCCGGAGAGCCTGGAGACGACCCTGAACGCCGACCTGCAGCGGGCGGCCTTCGAGGCGCTGGGTGGCCTGCGAGGAGGGGTCTTCGCTCTCGACCCGAGGACGGGCGCGGTCCTGGCCGCGGTCTCCTCGCCTTCGTTCGACCCGGAGTCGTTGCTGGGCGCCGACACACAGGAGTCCTGGGATGCACTGCTCGCCGATCCGAAGAGCCCGCTCAGTGACCGGGCCACCAAAGAGATCTACCCGCCGGGATCCTCGTTCAAGACGGTGGTGGCCTCGGCAGGGATCGACACCGGCGAGGTGGAGCCGAGCACCGTCTTCCCCGACCCGGAAGAGTTCCAGTTGCCCGGCTCCACCGCCACCATCTCCAATGCCGGCGGCGGTGTCTGCAACGACGGACAAGGGATCACGCTGCTTCAGGCGTTCGTCGTCTCCTGCAACACGGTGTTCGCCGACCTCTCCATCCGGCTCGGGGCGGAAGACATCGGGATCACTGCAGCCGCCCTCGGCTTCAACACGGACATCCCGTTCCCCTGGACCGTCCCTCAAGCCGCCTACCCGGTCGAACTGCTCTCGGAGGATCCTGCAGCCCTCGCGCAGAGCGGGATCGGGGAACGGGACGTGCGCGCAGCTCCCCTGCACATGGCGATGGTCGCCGCCGCCGTCGCCAACGGAGGCATCACCCCGACCCCCTATCTGGTCAACCGGATCTTCGATGCCGATGGGAACACGGTCGAGACCTTCGAATCGAGCCCGCTCGGGCGCGCGATGGCACCGGCGACGGCATCGGTGATGTCGCAGATGATGGAGAGGGTGGTCACCGAGGGGACGGGCCGCGGGGCCGCCGTCCCCGGAGTTCGGGTGGCCGGCAAGACCGGCACCTCGACGGGCCCAGAGGGTCTGCCCAACCCGTGGTTCATCGGGTTCGCGCCGGTGGAGAGCCCGACCATCGCCCTGGCGGTCTTCCTCGAAGGGAGCAGTGAGCTCGGGGAGTCGGCCTCCGGCGGCGGGGTGGCCGCACCCATCGCCGCCGACCTGTTCGAGGTCTGGCTGCAGAGATCCCCATAGGTTGGAACCTGAGCATTCCTACAATCCATCGACCTCCATGGAAGCCCAGACAGCACTGACCGATCGATACACGATCACCTCGCATCTCGCCCGGGGCGGGATGGCCGATGTCTACGAGGGTGTCGACACGCTGCTCAATCGACGGGTCGCGATCAAGGTCCTCCATTCTCAGTACTCGGCGGATGAGGCCTTCGTGAAGCGCTTCCGGCGTGAGGCCCAGGCTGCGGCCAACCTGAGCCACCCCAACATCGTCGGGATATACGACTGGGGCCAGGCCCAGAACACCTATTTCATCGTGATGGAGCTGGTCGACGGCCGCTCGCTGCGCGACGTGCTCAAGTCGGAGGGGGCGCTGCTCGCCCGCAGGGCGACCGAGATCGCGGCCGAGGTTGCGGCCGCCCTGTCGGTGGCGCACCAGGCGGGCCTCGTCCACCGCGACGTCAAACCCGGGAACATCCTCCTCGCCAAGGACGGCACGGTGAAAGTCACCGACTTCGGCATCGCCCGCGCCTGGGACGACAGCCAGGAGCTGACCCGCACCGGTGCCGTGATCGGCACCGCCACCTACTTCAGCCCGGAGCAGGCACAGGGCGCCTCGGCCGACGCCCGAAGCGACGTGTACTCGCTGGGTGTGGTGCTGTACGAGATGCTCACCGGACGCCCGCCCTACACCGGGGACAGCCCGATGTCGGTCGCCTTCCAGCATGTCTCCACGGAAGCGCCGCCGCCGAGCGCGCTCAACTCCGATGTGCCGCCCTCGCTGGACGCCGTGGTGACCAAGGCGATGCGCAAGGATCCCAACGCCCGCTATCAAACCGCGGATGAGATGCGAGCCGATCTCCACTCGGTGCTCCGTGGCGAGCCGGTGGGGATGCCGATCCCCGTCCCCGTCCCCGCCAGCGGCAACGGCGACCAATCCACCCGGGTGATGACCACAACGGTGCCCCCGGCAACCGTGCCCCCCGACGAGGTCTATCGCGGCCTCGAGGAGGAGCCACGGTCGCAGATGCCGTTCATCCTCACCGCATTCGGGCTCCTGATCGCTCTTGGGATCCTGCTGTTCTTCCTCTTCCGTCTGGCCGGAGGTGGCAGCGGTGAGGGCGACCTGATCGAGGTGCCCAACGTCACCGGTCTGACCCAGGAGGAGGCACTGCAGCGCCTCCAGGAGGACGGTTTCCAGGTCCAGGTGCTCTTCGAGGCGAGTGACGAGATCGAGATCAGCAGTGTGATCCGGACCAATCCGACATTCGGCACTGAGGTAGAGCAGGGCTCTCTGGTCGAGGTCTACGTGTCGTTGGGGCCGGAGGAGTTCCCGGTTCCCCCGCTGGTCGGGCAGACCCTGGAAGACGCGCGAGACCTGCTCGAAGAGGCCAGTCTCACCCTGGGCAATGTCACGGAACGGCCCGATCCCGATCGGGCAGAGGGAATCGTGATCGAGCAGAACCCGGCAGCAGGTGTCGAGGTGGGCAGTGGGGCCCCGGTCGACGTCGTGGTCTCCACCGGTCCCGAGTTGGTGATCGTCCCCGAGCTGGAGGGGTTCACCCAGTTGGACGCCATCAACGAGCTTCAGGATCTCGGTCTCCGTTTCACCACGAACGAGGAGTACCACGACGACATCGAGGAAGGTCGGGTGATCCGGACCGACCCGGAGGCTGGGACCGAGCTGCAATCGGGCGACACCGTCCTGCTGGTCCTGTCCAGGGGCCCGGCACCGGTGGAGGTACCCCGTCTGATCGGGCTCACCCCGGGTCAGGCCGAGGCGGTCCTCGACGACCTGGGCCTGGTTCTCAATGTCTCCACATCGACCCAGCCGGTGGCAGACTCCGACCAGGACGGCCGGGTGGTGAGTCAGATCCCGAGTGACGGAGCCACGGTGTTCCCTGGGGACATCGTGACGGTCACATTGGGCAAGTTCGAGCCGCCTCCCACCACCACGACCACCACGACCACCACGACCACCACCACCACGGCACCGCCGACCACGACCGCCCCTTAGGCGAGAGCGCTGCCGATCTGGAACGTCTCCGGAGACACTCCCAACTCTCCCAGGTATTGGACGAGGTTGTACGTGGACGAGTCGTTGTGGTCGAGGACGAGCGTCCTCGGCCCGCTCGTGTCGTCACCGATAGTTGGTGGTCATGAGGAAGCCGGCAGCGATGGCAACGAGCCCGATCACGAGAACGGTCTGGTCCCATTCGAACACGAATCGGAGGATCACCAAGATGACTCCCAGCACCATCAGGCCGGCCATCAACGCCACGTACCACGTCGGGCTCGGCTCCTTGGCCTTGACCGCGGCCTGCGCCGATTTGGCGGACACCGACGGGCTTTTGGGCTTGCGTCGCTTCGACTCGGGCACAAGGCGAGCGTAGTCGCTCGGTCCATGGCTGAGAACCGAGTCAGAGGTGTCTGTTTCTCCACATCTTGTGGAGAAACCAGAGGAAAACTACATCATTGTGATTACTGATCGGGGCGCCAGACTGGGACCATGTCCTCCCGGCAATGACGTGGGGCGGCTTCGTCGAGGACATTGACCGCTTTCATGGTCAACTCTGCACCGCAGACCGTGCACTTGTAGTCCTGATCGACCTGGACCACATCCTCGGGGTTCACCTGGGGAGGTGGAGTCGAGAGCATCCGGATCAACGTGATCGACACCCGCCAGATCAGATAGCCGCCGACGACGGCGAGGACCACAGTCAGGACGTTGTTACCTGTCACGCGGGCGCACCCCCCGCCAACGAGGTGCCATCGAGGAGGGTCACACCCGTTCGATGATCAGGGCGTTGGCCATTCCCCCACCCTCGCACATGGTCTGAAGACCGTACCGGCCACCGGTCCGCTCCAACTCCCAGACCAGTGTGGTGAGCAAACGTGCGCCGGAAGCGCCGAGCGGATGTCCCAGGGCGATCGCTCCCCCGTTGACGTTGGTCCGTTCCCAGAGTGCCATCGGGTCGGCGCCACCGTGCTCGATCCGCCAGGCTGCGGTCACCGAGGCGAACGCCTCGTTCACCTCGAAGAGATCGATGTCGTCGATGGTGAGACCGGCACGAGCGAGGACCTTCTCCGTCGCCGGGATAGGCCCGGTGAGCATCGTGACCGGATCGACGCCGGCCACGGCAAACGCCACGAAACGTGCCTTGGGCTGCAGACCCAGGCTCGCGGCCTTCTGCTCGGACATGATCAGGATGGCCGCCGCACCGTCCGAGATCTGGGACGAGTTGCCTGCGGTGACCACGCCGTCGCTCTTGAATGCAGGCTGGAGAGCGGCGAGCTTGTCTGCGGAGGTGTCCCAGCGGATTCCCTCATCTCGGGTCACGGTGACGGTCCTGCCGTCGTCACCGGTCACCCCCACCGGCACGATCTGACCTTCGAACCTGCCCGCTTCGCTGGCACGTGCGGCCCGGCGATGCGACTCCAACGCCAGCTCGTCGAGCTCTTCACGCGAGATGCCCCACTTCTCGGCGATCATCTCGGCAGAGAGGCCCTGGGGCACCAGGCCCTGGGCGTAGCGCTCCAACATGCGGGCCCCAAAGGGGAGACCGGGGCCCTGCTGGGCGGTGATCCCCATCGGGACCCGGGTCATGTTCTCCACACCGGCTGCAACCACCACGTCCTGGACGCTGGCCATGATCGCCTGGGCGGCGAAGTGGGCGGCTTGTTGCGAAGAGCCGCATTGACGGTCGATGGTCACACCTGGCACCTCTTCGGGGTAACCGGCGGCGAGGGCGGCGTTACGCCCGAGGTTGTATGCCTGTTCCCCGGTTTGGGAGACGACACCCATGACCACGTCTTCGATCATGGAGGGATCGATCTGGTTCCGCTCCACAATGGCCTCGAGCGGCCGTGAGGCCAGGTCGACCGGGTGGTGGTCCTTGAACATCCCGTTGCGACGCCCCACCGGGGTACGGACCGCATCGACAATTACGGCATTTGTCATCTCCGACTCCTAGTTCGTCAACAGGGCGGGCATCCGGTCAGGACCGGACGCAACACCAGGCGTGGAGACGATGGGACTCGAACCCACGACCCCCGGCTTGCAAAGCCGGTGCTCTTCCAACTGAGCTACGTCCCCGTGCTTTTGTCAACTAGTAGCTGATGATTCGCTGTCCGTGAAGGCCTGTGGTGTTCAGCACAGCGCTCGAACAGCGACCGGCCCTGGGGCCAGTTTAGGATTCCCCTGCACCTGGCAGTAGCCCATGGACTCGATCATGCTCTCCAGAGGTTTGCCGAGCTCGAGTACGGGTGCGATGGTCTTGCGCCAGCTTCGAATGGGACAGTGACATACGAAGATAGGAGCGGCGCTCTCGCCGTTTGACCGGTCAGATCTCGAGCAGGTGGCGACCCGACATCGACAAGAGGATATGAACGGTGTATGAGCGGATCGGACGTGTTGCTCGATTTCCCGCGATCGACCCTGTTGTCAAAGGTGCCTGAATCCGGCTTTCACTCGAAGGTCGAAGACCCGGGCTCTCCGAGGGGTGACGGTGTTCGACAATGGCGGCCACAAAGTCAGTGATTCAGGACATCCACATGAAGCCGAATCCGTCGACGAGAAGCTCCAACCGTGCGATCTTCGGCGTCCCGGGGCTACATGGTGTGATTCGGGGCCGATCCCCGAGCCGCCCACACCGCAAACGACATGGTGAACGGTGGAGGAGGAACCTCCTCCCGGCACATTTCGGCGAGACTGGCTTGGCTCTCCGGATCGAGGCCGGCTACGTAGCGACCAGCGGGACCCACCCCGAGCGTGAACGGCTCCCACCATTCCTCGAAGCTCGCATGCTCCACATCAAAGGTCAGGGCCTCCCCCTCAGCGTCGCTGATACCCGCCTTATGGAAGATGTCCACCAGCTCGCCCTCGCGCGCTCCGGGGAAATCCGACTCGTCCCGGGCCCCCGGGTCGAACCGCTTGACCGCCCGCCAGAACGGGCCCAACGGCGCCCGACCACCGGCGAGGTCCCAGACACAGGCGGCCAAGGTCCCACCAGCCCGCGTGACCCGGGCCATTTCGCCGACACCTGCTATTGGGTCAGCCATGTGATGGACCACGAGCTGGGCGAGGGTGGCATCAAACTCGCCTTCGGCGAAGGGAAGCTTTTCGGCAGACGCCTTGAGGACCCTCACCCCGGGAAGCCTCTCACGCGCCGCCGCCACGAATGGCTCTGAGGGGTCGACTGCGGTGACGGACCCGGCCCCGAGACGTTGCACCAGCTCAGTCGTCAATGCCCCAGGACCACACCCCACCTCCAGGACCACGTGGCCTGATCTCACCCCGGCGGTGTCGGCGAAGATCGGTGCGAGGAGACCCGAATATCTGCCCATGAACCGGTCATACGACTCGGCGGCGACAGCAAAGGTCATCGAGATCAAAAGCTACTCCGGGATGGCCCGTCTATGGCTCGTCAATCAGTTGATCACACCGATGACAAGGACATTGCCGATGACCATTCCCCCAGCCCTTCGAGAGCTTCACACTCCGCCCGCACCGATTCGCTGATCACCCTCATCCGAGACGACGCCTCCGCTGCATCCCACTCGAAGCGAGCAAGGGCCTGGGCCTCCTGGAACATGCGGAGCGAGAGCCGATCGCGCAGGCTCTGATATCCGGTCATCGCCTCCACCCATCCGTCGGGGTGGCGAATCGCCCGATCGACCGCTCGGGCACACAGTTCCGCGTCCCTCAGACCGTCGCTGATCCCGTGTGCCGAGATCGGATCCTTGGTATAGCCCGCGTCCCCGACCAGGGCCCAGCCAGGCCCCCACGGTTGCCGGATGAAACCGGGCAGGCCGTTGGTACCTCGAAAGCCACTCGCCCTCGATCCCTCCGACACCATTTCGGCGAGGTCGGGTGCAGCAGACCGAAGCAGATGGTTGAACTCGTCGTCGGAGGCACGGAAATCGGCGCCCCGATCGTTGCTCCGACCGACAAAGACACAACAGAGCCCGTCGTTGGTCGGGATCAGCCCTGCGTTGACGCCCGGGGTGAACTGGAACCAAAACCCCGACATCTCGACTTCGCGAAAGTAGGCGTAGGTGACGGCGTTGGTGGCGGGATGGCCCTCGTAGGCATTGGCTCCGACCAGACCGGCGATTCGGGACCACACGCCGTCGGCACCAACCACCATTTGGGCGGTGCGTATCAGTCTGTTTCCCTGTCCTTTCAAGACGACGCCGGTGACCTGGCCTATCGGCCCTCGTGCCAGATCGACGACCCGGGTGCGGTCGGCGAACTCGACCCCGGCTTCCTGAGCAGCCTCCACGAGAATGCTGTCGAGAAGGTGCCGGCGCGGCGCATAGAGAGCGTCCACTCCGAACTCCGGTCTCACCTCGAACGGGATCCGGTCCCCTCCGAATCCGAGAATCACATCCCGCACGGGTGGAGTGCCGGCCGCGATGACCCGGTCGAGAAGACCCCACCGGGTGAGCTGGAGGACCCCGCTGCGCAGGATGGCGTGGGTGGATACCACGTCCGAGGGCATGCCGGCTCGCTCGACCATGAGCACCCGGTGGCCCTGCCTGGCCAAGAGCATCGCAGTGGAGGCACCGGCCACGCGGGCCCCGACCACGATCACGTCGTAGTCGGGAGCCGCGATCGGCTCCCACCCCGCCCCGGGGCGGCCGGGAGGTCCCCCGGCCGCCAAACGAGGCGTTCTCATCCGACTTCGACCCGGACCTGGACCGATGTGCCGTTGGTCAACAGGTCGTAGACCGCCGAACGGGCGACCGACCGCTCCACGACGGCGCGGAGCTCGTCTGCCCCGGCGTCGCCCTCGATGGTCAAGCTGACATCAATCGCCTGATATCCGTTCCTCACCGAGTCGTCCAGACCGAGAAGGCCGACGAGGTCGACGTCCCCGGTGACGGTCGAGTGAACCCGGGTCAGGTCGATCCCACGGGCCGCGGCGATGTTGCCGATCCCTGCCGTGATGCAGGCGGCCAACGCGTGGAGCAGGAATTCGACCGGGCTCGGGCCCGAGTCCGTTCCGACCAGCTGCTCGGGATGATCGGCGTCGTACTCGTGTGGGTCACGATGAGTCTGCTCCGCCCCAAGACCGAAGAACCCGTGGATCCGGCTCCGACTGTGTGTGCCGCTGATCCACTCGTTGCTGGCCCGGAACTGGAACTTGGCAGCTTCGGGCTGGGCCCTCACTGCGTCGAGTGCGCCGAAAAGCGCCTCGACGTTCACTCCGTTTCTCTGTGCTGTTGTCATCGACATGGTTCGCCTCCTTGCGAATCTGGTGATGGGTCTCTTTTGGTCGGTCGTTCGACCGACAGCTGGGGCAAGATTGTTGGGATCGCCTCCTTTCGTGTTCGCCTAGATCAGCTCGGAGATCATCCGGGCCGCACGGTGCGCCCCGTCGTTCTCCACCGGGCGGTAACTCACCTCATGACTCAGTTCGGCCACGATGGCCTCCGTGAGCTGGTCGGGATCGGTTTCGCGGTAGTCCATGTGCCGTCCTGCCCCGTACTGCTCGAGACGGTGCCGGACATGGAAGTTCTGCTCGAAGTGGTTAACCAGGGGGAAGTAGAGGAAGGGTCGCTGCGCTGCGGTCAGCTCCATCGTGGTGGTCAGGCCGCCCTGGACCACGGCGATGTCACACGCGGAGAGCTGCCGGTAGAGACGGTCCAGATACCCGTGCACTTCCAGACCGGGATGGTGGGGGAGACTCTCCGGCTCGATGCGCGGACCTGCCACCGCGACCATCCGCAACTCCGGGACCCGCTTCTTGACGAGCGGGTAGGCGGCGATGACCTTCTCCAACAGATCGCGCCCCACCCCGGAGCCGCCCACCGTGACCACGCAGACCTTCTCGTCCGAGTCCCAACCCAACGCGGCTCTCCACTCCTCGGCCTGTCCCGCGGTGGGCGGGGTGAAGCCGGTGATGTAGCCGGAGAAGTCGAAATGCTCCTCGGTCCAATCACGGATCTTGGGCAGGTCCGGGCCGAACACTTCGGGGTAGATGTCGTCCCGGTTGCCGACGTAGATGGCCCGATCACGTATGCGGGGGAAGCGGGCGATGTGCTCGATCATCTCGGCGTTGTAGTCGGCCGTGAGATAAGCCTCGTACTCACCTCCCTCGGGCATCGGGAGGTAGCCGACGAAGTCGGTCAGCCAGACATGTGAACCTCTCTTCAACTCCGGGTTCTCGTGCCAGTAGTAGTCGACCTCCCAGGCCTCGTCTCCGATGATCAGGTCGTACTGCCCCTCTTCGACCACCTCCTGGAAGACCATGAAGTTCGCCACCAGGATCTCGTCCATGCGACGCAGCGCCTGAAAGCAGTGCAGTTCGTGACCGGAAGACTCCGAGGCGATATGACTCGACTCCGAGGCCAGCCACTCTCCGGCCGGATGGACCCTCTCCCCGGAATGCTCGAGGACGGTGGTCACCGGCTCCTGCGCCAGCCAGTCGATCTCGAGGTCCGGTTCGAGCTTTCGCAGCTCCCGGGCGATGGCCAGGTCACGACGGGCATGACCGAGCCCGATCGGTGACGACAGGTAGAGGGCTTTCTTCCTCCGATTCATCCCACGGGCCCACACCTGACTATGCATCGGCGCTCCCCTTACTCTGTCCACGAACCCACGTATGGCGCGATTGACCTGCACCGGCTCCCGCGCCGGCGTCAGATGGCCGGCGCCCTCGATTATGACGAGGTTCCCCTGGGTCACCTCGGCGAACGCCCGGCCCCGGTCGACGTGCTGGCAGATGTCCCTGTCCCCATGAATGGTGAGGGTGGGTACGTGCAGAGACCGGTACATCTCCTCGGCCGTCTCCCGATCAGGCAGGTCGATGTCGAACCCCTCCTCCCCCGCCACGAGGACATCACCTGTCGACTCGAGGGCCCAGTCCACCGCATCCTCGAATTGCCTGGTCGAGTGGGGCTCCACCAATTGCTGCTCGAAGAAGAACTCGACCCAGTCCCGGTGCCGTGTGGTGATGGCCTGACGATTGTTCAACTGCCAGCCGCGGGGATCCTCGATGATCTCGTCCCAATGGGGAGCAGTTTCCACCCAATGCGGCTGCGGAGTGCCCAGATAGGGAACACCCGGCTCGATGGCCACGATCGCTTCCACCCGGTCTCGATGAGAGGTAGCCAATGCCACCGCCCACATGCTGGCGTGACAATGGGCGACGAGGATCGCCTGGCTCGCGCGAGCAGCGTCGAGCACGGCCAGAAGGTCTCCGAGAACGACGTCCTGGGTGTGAGTGCCGGGATCGGCGGGCCGCCCCGACTTGCCGTTCCCTCGGCCGTCGAGCGTGACCACTCGATAATGCCGGCTGAGGAATGGGATCAGACCTTTCCATATCCGGGAGTGGGTGATCGGTGAAGGCGGGATGAGCAGCAGCGTCGGCTCTCCTGTGCCGTATACCTCGTAGTGGATGTCGACCCCGTCGCGGTCCACCATGCCCTCCTGATCGGGAAAGACCGCCCTCATGCGATCAACCTCTCGATGAAGTCCCGCACTTCCAGGTTGACCCGCACCGGGTCGCGTACATTGGGCATATGGCCCGAGCCTTCCATCGAAACCATGGTGCCATCGCTCAGCCGGGCCGCCTCCACTCCGATTTCGTGCTGCTGGATCCGATCATCCGTGCCGTGGATTACCAGGGTTGGACATTTCACCGCGGCGAAGAGGTCCTGGCCGGTGAGGCCCAACTCGGGGCTTCGTGCTTCGGCTTCGAGAATCCGGGGCTCCGTCTCGAGGGCCCATCCCACCGCGTCCTCTCTCGGTTTGGTTGAGTGAGGCTCGGCGAACACCCGATCGAAGAAGAACTCGACAAAGTCCAGATACTCGTCATGCCAAGAGGCAAGGTTGTACTTGTCCCAGCCTCGAGGATTCTCGGGATAAGGCTCGAAGAAGCTCTCCCCGATCCCGGCGCGCTCCGGGGCTGGTGGGAGGAGGGGCAAAGCAGGCCCGATCAGCACGAGACCGATCACCCTCTCAGGCTCGATGGCTGCCAGCCGGACGCCGTACTGGGCGCCGAGCGACAACCCGACCACGACGGCCCTCTCCACCCCGCAGGCATCGAGAACCGCGGCGGCGTCGACGGCGTGGGAGTCTGCGGTGTATCGGGCGGGATCAAGGACCCGATCGGACCGGCCGTTGCCTGGCCCGTCGTAGGTGATCACCCGATAGCGTCGGGACAGGTAAGGGACCTGCATCTTCCAGAAGCGAGAGTGGATGATGGTCCAGGTAGGGAGGAGGAGGATGGTCGGGTCGCCCTGGCCGAACACCTCGTACCCGAGGCAAACCCCGTCACGTTGCACGTGCCCTTCGATGTCGGGATAGGCAGCCTGCATCAAGTCTCCTCGAGCGCGCGCAGCACCTCGCCGAACTTGCGCAACGCCGATCGGAGCGGGATCTCTCCGTCGCTGAAGCCGAGCAGGATCATCGATTCAACACCCAGGAACGGTGCTCCGGCCACGACTGCCGCTTCGGCGGGGGTGAATTGCCCGAGCCCACCAATCCGATGCGCTGCATGTGCCGCAACGCCGGTGAGCACCATGAACCACTTCCCCAACATCTCCTTGACCGCCGCTGCGATCTCCGGATTGGACCAACCTGCGGCCATCATCTCTTGAAGCACCCGGACATAACCGGACTCGAGATCGTCCTCGAGGAAGTCACACGCCTGCTCCCACTGCTTCCACAACGGCATATCGCTGGAGTACATCACCTTCTGTCGTTCCAGAAGCTTCCGATTCTCCTCTTCCAGCACGGAGAGGACCAGGCCCTGCTTCGATCCGAAGTGGTAGTGGATCTGACTGAGCGGCACCCCGGCGGCCTCGGCCATTTTCCGTGTGGACAACCCCGAGTACCCCACATCGAGCAGAGCCTGCTTGGCGGCCTCGAGAATATTCGCTCTGGTCTTGGGTTCAATGGTCACGTCTCTGGTCCAAATCGGTCGATCGACCGAATGATGGCTCACTTTCGTCCTCGTGTCAAGTGCCATCTGATATGGACTACCTCGACCACGATCGCCGCAACGATGACGACTGCTCCCGCTGATGCTGGGAACATTCGGCCCGGGCGAGATCGGGCTGTCGGCAAATCCTCGCCAGGTGTGGCCTGTTGATCGTGTTCACGACCTCTTCGGCGATCAGAAACATTTCTGAAACAGTGCCTCGAAACGATGCGTCGGCAACAGAACCAACCGGTTTGGGAGGAGTGCTGATGGATACTGGTGATGCGGCGTGGGTCTTGACTTCCTCGGCCCTGGTGTTGTTCATGACACCGGGTCTGGCACTGTTCTACGGAGGCATGGACCGGACGAGGAACGTCCTCAACATGTTGATGATGAACTTCTGGTGTCTGCTCATCATCCCGATCGTCTGGACGGTCGTGGGCTTCTCCCTGGCGCAATCGGGTGATGGAGCCCTCCTCGGCAACCTCGACATGGCGTTTCTTCGTGGCCTGGGCATAACCGGGGAAGACGGCGGTTCCGCGCTGTTGACAGTCGCCTTCCTGGGCATGTTCGCGGTGATCACGCCGGCACTCATCTCCGGTGCAGTGGCCGATCGCATGAAGTTCTCGGCATGGGCGATCTTCGCCCCGGCCTGGTTGCTTCTGGTGTTCGTCCCGGTCTTCAAGTGGGTATACGGGGGCTGGATCGGAGACAGGGGTGCACTCGACTTCGCAGGCGGCACCGCCATCCATGTGAACGCAGGTATCGCCGCACTCGCCGCGGTTCTCGTGCTGGGCAAGCGCAAGGGCTGGCCGGGCCAGGGTCATCCGCCGCACTCGATGCCCCTGGTGATGCTAGGTACCGGGATTCTCTGGTTCGGCTGGTTCGGGTTCAACGCCGGCTCGGCCCTGGCGGCCAATGGCCAGGCCGTGCAGGCCTTCATGAACACCTTCCTGGCGGCGGCGGCAGCCGGGCTGTCGTGGGGATTCGTCGAGAAGTTCCGCGACGGGCACTTCACGAATCTCGGTGTGGCGTCTGGAATCGTGGCCGGATTGGTGGCCATCACTCCCGGCGCCGGTTTCGTGGCAGGGATGTCGCCGATCTGGATCGGGTTGGCCGCCGGCATCATCTGCGCTTTCGCAGTCGGGTTGAAGAACAAGGCCGGTTATGACGATGCCCTGGATGTCGTCGGGGTCCACTTCGTCGGCGGCCTCGTCGGCTCGCTGGCGATTGGTCTGTTCGCCGAACCGGAGTTCTTCGGCGGTGAGTTCATGGCCGGGGCGTTCTACGGAGGTGGGCTCGAGCTCCTCGGTGAGCAGGCCCTGGGCAATGCCGCCACCATCATCTATTGCTTCGTGGTGACGACATTGCTCATGCTGGCCCTGAAAGCCACGATCGGGGTTCGGGTCTCCGAAGACGTCGAGGACAGCGGCCTGGACCTGGCCGAGCACGCAGAGACCGCTTACAGCAGTGGCAGCGCCAGCCTGGCCGGGCGCTGACAGGAGAGCCCGATGACGCGAGAAGAAGCGACGACAAGTCTACGGGCTGCGGTCGTGAAGATTGGGGTCGAAAGGACTGTTGTATGAAACTGATCATTGCCTTCATCAAGCCCTTCAAGCTGGAGCAGGTGCGGGACTCTCTCAAGGCCGCCGGCGTCTCCGGAATGTCGGTCAGCGACATCTCCGGGTTCGGCCGGCAGGGAGGTCAAACCGAGGTGTACCGGGGCGCCGAGTACGAAGTGGAGTTCGTGCCCAAGGTCCGTCTGGAGGTCATCGTCACCAACGAGCTGGCAGGGCCGGCGGTCGCTGCGATCGAGTCGGCGGCGCACACCGGGGAGATCGGAGACGGCAAGATCGTCGTCCTTGCGGTCGAGGACGTGGTACGCATCCGTACCAGTGAGAGAGGTGCCGACGCCATCTGATTCGGGGAACCAGTTCCTCTCCGACTTCATCGTCCTCCGTGACTCGCTGCGACAGCATCGCATCGGTCACGGAGGACGGGAGGTGTGTGCTGCGCTGACCGCGAGCCTCGACCGGACGGTGGCGGCCCTGATTGCCCCGGGAGCCGCGCCGATGGCGGTGGTGGCCCTTGGCGGATACGGTCGGGGCGAGCTCAGCCCTTACTCCGACGTCGACCTGATGCTCCTCCACGAGGTCGAGGACGCCTCTGCCGCCGCAGCCGACCTGTTCCGCCCCCTCTGGGACGCCAAGCTCCGTGTCGGCCACTCCGTGCGCACGGTCCGTGAGGCGTCAGACGCCGCACGAGAGCGATTCGACACCCAGACGACGCTTCTGACCAGCCGGCTGGTGGCCGGTTCCGAAGAGTTGTTCGATCAGCTGATGGGAGCAGTCACCCGGGTGACCCGAGCGCGTCCCCTTCGCCGCTATCTGGTCGATGCCGAGCGAAGCCGTCGGTCCGACGCCCCGTATCGGCTGATGGCCGTCGACGTCAAGACCGGCCGCGGCGGTCTCCGGGCACTGCAGGGTTTCGGCTGGGAGCGTCGACGTCAAGAGCTGATCGGCAGGTTCTCCACGCAGCATGAGCAAGAGGAAGGACAGGCCCGTGAGATCCTCCTCCAGGTTCGCAATGCCCTCCATTCCGTCACCGGCAGGGCGCACGATGTGTTCTCGCCTGAACTGCGCGAGCCGGTTGCGCGCTGGCTGGGGCGCGACACATTCGAGACGGCGGAAGGCCTCGTTGCCGCCATGCAGTCGGTCGACCGAATTGCCGAGCGCAAATGGCCAGAGGTCATTGAAGCCCGGGCAGTGCCTGTCCACCGGCGAGCCTGGTCCCGGATCGCCGGTGGAGCTGAATCGATCAGACCCGACTCGCCCCCAACGATCGACGATCTCGACCGGTTACTGGACGCCGGGGAGCCCGGAAGGGCAACCTTCGACAGTCTCTGGGAGAAGGGACAACTCGCCGATGTGCTCCCTGAGTGGGGCAGCGTGGCCACCCTGCCCCAGCTCGAGCCATTCCACCAGCACCCGGTTGCGGCGCACCTCTGGCG
>Ga0105094_10000571_pt1 | contig 18599 bp, 13 predicted proteins | sample PPLLak1March2015_2_FD_87023 | JGI IMG/M metagenome (GOLD analysis project Ga0105094, IMG submission 87023) | Freshwater sediment microbial communities from Prairie Pothole Lake near Jamestown, North Dakota, USA - PPLs Lake P8 Core (3) Depth... | ecosystem: Environmental > Aquatic > Freshwater >...
ACCAGCGACCCGCTGATCGGTTTGACATCGCCCGGCCCGAACACGGCAGAGGGATTGACGATCACGACTTCAGGCCGCCCCTCGGCGGTGCGCAGAGCCTCCTGCTCGGATCGGTGCTTGGCGTAGCCGTAGGGGAAACGCCCCGGGGGCAGATTGAAGGTGTGCTGCTCGTCGAGCCATTCCTCGCCGGAGGGAACACCGAGGGCCGCCAGGGAACTGGTGATCACCAGCCGGGCGACGCCGGCGGCGCGTGCTGCCTGGACGACGTTGCGGGTGCCCTCGACCGCCGTCCGGATCACTTGATCCGGGTATCGCCAGTAGGCTGCCTCGGCGGCGGCATGGAAGACGAAGTCCACCCCCTGCATCGCTGGCGTCAGCGACTCCGGGCTGAGAACGTCGCCCAGGTAATGGCTGACCTTCATGCTGTCCAGAGCGCGAGGGTTGGAAGTTGGGCGGCGAAAGGCCCGTACCGAATGACCCTGGTCGAGCAGGGCGCGGCATAAGGCCACGCCGATGAATCCGGTGGCGCCGGTAACGAGGACGGTCTCAGGCAATCAGCTCAAGCTCCCGGCCCACCCCGCGCAGGATCTCCAGGGCGCGGTCGATCTGATCGTCGGTATGCGTGGCCATGTAGCTGGTGCGCAGCAGGCACTGATCGGGCGGCACTGCGGGCGAGATGACGGCGTTGGTGTACAGCCCGCGCTGGAAGCACAGATTCCAGGCGGTGATCGTCTTCTCGAAATCGCCGATCATGATCGGGATCACCGGCGTCACGCTGGGGCCGGTGTTGAACCCGGCGGCCTTCAGGCCGGCGCGCATGCGCTCAGTGACCTGCCACAGGCGGTCGACGCGTTCTGGCTCGTTCTTCATGATCTCGAGCGAGGCCATCACGGCGGCCACGTTCGAGGCGGGCATCGAGGCGCTGAAGATCAGCGAGCGAGCGTGGTGCTGGATGTAGTGGATGATGTCTTCGTCGCCGGCGATGAAGCCGCCAAGCGAGGCGAACGACTTGCTGAAGGTGCCCATGATCAGGTCGACCTGATCGGTCAGGCCGAAGTGGGCGGCCGTGCCCCGTCCACCGCCCATCACGCCCAGGCTGTGCGCATCGTCGACCATCAGGCGGGCGCCGTGCTTCTTGCAGATCGGAGCCATCTCCGGCAGCGGCGCCAGGTCGCCACCCATGCTGTAAACCCCATCGACCACCACCATCCGACCGGCGCTCGCGTCGATTCCGGCCAATACCCGGTCGAGGTGCCCCAGATCGTTGTGGTTGAAGCGGCGCATCTCGCCCAGGGCCAGCATACAGCCGTCGACGATGCTGGCGTGGTCATCCTTGTCGGCGACCACCACGTCGCCCTTCTGGACCAGGCAGGAGATTGTGCCCAGGTTCACCTGGAAGCCGGTGCTGAAGACCAGCGCTGCCTGCTTGCCGACATAGTCCGCCAACTGGGCTTCAAGCTCTTCATGCAGCCGCAGGTTGCCGTTGAGGAAGCGCGAGCCGGTGCAGCTTGTGCCGAAGCGCTTGACGGCGTCGACCGAGGCCTGGCGCACGCGGGGATCGGTGGTCAGGCCAAGATAGTTGTTGGAGCCGATCATCAGCACGCGGCGGCCTTCGATCAGGACTTCGGTGCCCTCGGTGTCGTCCAGGACCGTGAAGTAGGGGTAGACCCCCATTGCCTTGGCGATCTTGGCCTGGGTGAAACCATAGCACTTGTCGAAGATGTCCATCTACCCGCTCCTGTGCATAAGACCAAGGCGCGCCCGCCGCCCGGAATCCTGCTTGATTGTATCCTGACCGAGGGGATCCGAAGCTAGGATAAGGCCCGGCGCAGGGAATGTCAAAGGGTCTGCTGCTGATTCATCGGAGGAATGGCTGGCTGGCCGCATTCCCCCATCGCCTGCCTGGATTGAGCCTGCGCGAGAAGCAGTCGAGGGGCGCGTGGCGCCTGAGGCGCGGGTTCCATGCAGGACGAAGACCGCCTGCCGGAGGCGAGGTCCCAGGGGGCGTGCTGTCTCAGGCAATCGCCACCAGCGGCGGACGCACGGTTTGGTCATGCGCGCCGGTTGCGCCGCCGATGCCGACCCACGCCTGAGGTAAACGCTCTCCCGGCCTACCGGGACCCATTCGCTTCGCTGGGCTGCGCCCTGCGCGGGAATGGCGAGACGGGCAAAGACGGGACCTGCGGGAGAGACGGCAGGAATCGAGCAGCCGCGTTGACGATTCTCGGGAAGCCGGGTATCGTGCAGCCCTGCAAGGTGATGAGCGGCGCGCGGCTGGTCATGTGGGCTGTTGCCGCTCCTTCGCCCTGATCCTGCCGGGCGTCAGTGTCCCGGTCCTGAAGGAGACAACCCACCATGACCGAGAGCGAGATCGGACCACTGCCGCACTGGGTTCTGGAGACCATCTACCCGAGTCTGGAGAGCCCTGAGTTCTTGCAGGCGTTTCAGTCCGTGGGCGAGCAGTGCGATGCGATCGACCGACTGCTGGATGAGCGCAATCTTCGGCGTGGCGGGTGGATCCCCAGGTCGGACGAGCAGGCCGCCGAGGCGGTTGAGGCGTACCTGACGGCGAGCAACCGCATGGTGATGCTCTACGCAACGCTGCAGGCCTACATCTATGGTTTCGTGTCGACCGACTCCTTCAATACCCTCGCCAAACGGCGCACCTCCGAGCTGGACCTGGTTGGTGTGCGGATCGAGACCCAGGAGATGCGCTTCAAGGCCTGGCTGGGCTCGCTGGCCGAGGCCGGAATTCGCCCGGCTGCACTGGCGAAGCACAGCCCGGCCGCCGCCGACCATGTGTTCACCCTGCAGGAGATCGTTGCCCAGAGCCGCTACCTGATGTCGGAGGCCGAGGAGACGCTGGCGGCTCAACTGTCGCTCAGCGGGGGCAGTGCGTGGGAGAAGCTGCAGGGAACGGTCGCCTCCCAGGTGACGGTGCCCTTCGAGCGGGAAGGGCGCGTGCAGGATGTGCCGATGAGCATGCTCCAGAACATCGTGCGCTATGACCCCGACGAGTCGGTGCGGCGCCGCGCGTTCGAGGCCGAGATCCGGGCATGGGAGCGGGTGCGCGAACCGCTGGCGGCCTGCATGAACGGCATCAAGGGCGAGGTCAACACGCTGGATCGGCGCCGCGGGCGAGAGGACTCGCTCCACCGCGCCCTGGATCAGGCGCGCATCGACCGGGAGACGCTGGAGGCGATGCAATCCGTGATGCGGCAATCCTTTCCCATGTTCCGGCGCTACTTTCACCGTAAGGCGCAACGGCTGGGGAAAGATCGGCTGGCCTGGTGGGATCTGTTCGCCCCCCTGGGGAAGGACAGCCGGCGCTACTCGTTCGATCAGGCGCGCCAGTTCATCGAGACCCAGTTCGAGGCCTTCAGCCCGCGCCTGGCCGGCCTCGCCCGGCGCGCCTTCGCGGAGGGCTGGATCGACGCTGAGCCGCGTAACGGCAAGGTCAGTGGTGCCTTCTGCATGGAAGTGCCGCTGCTGGAGCAATCGCGTGTGCTGGCGAACTTCGATGGATCTTTCGATCAGCTGAGCACCCTGGCGCACGAACTGGGTCATGCGTTCCACAACGAGTGTCAGGCCGGGCTGACGATGATGCAGCGGCGCACGCCGATGACGTTGGCTGAGACCGCCTCGATCTTCAACGAGTCGCTGGCCCAGGAAGCGGCCTTGAGGCAGGCCGGCAGCCCACAGGAAGTCCTCGCCATTCTGGAGACCTTCCTCATCGGCAGCTCGCAGGTGATCGTCGATATCTACTCGCGCTTCCTGTTTGAGCGCGAGGTCTTCGAGCGCCGGCTGGAGGCCGAGCTGTCCGCCGACGATTTCTGCGACATCATGCGCCGCGCTCAGCTCGAGACCTATGGCGACGGACTGGATGAGGCGCACCTGCACACCTACATGTGGGCCTGGAAGCCGCACTACTACAGCCCGGGTCTGTCGTACTACAACTTCCCCTACGCCTTCGGCATGCTGTTTGGACTTGGCCTGTACGCCGAATATGAGCGCCGCGGCCCGGCCTTCGTAACCGACTACGAGGCGCTGCTGCGGGCCACCGGATTCGGCACGGCCGCCGACCTGGCATCACGCTTTGGCATCGACCTGCGGCGGCCGGAATTCTGGCAGGGCAGCATGGCGGTGATCGAGAAGCAGGTGGAGCGCTACATCAAGGCATAGGTCGCGGCTGGCACTTGGGCGCGATTCGGAATCAGATCGTGACGGGAGACTGCCCGAGGCGGCGCCTGAGCGGGGAAGGCGATCAGGGTGAAGTTGTGCGCAGGCCGATCCCGGCCTCGCCCAGGGATCCGTCGGCCGCTGGGCGTTCCTGGCGGGGAGCATGCGGTTGCGACGGGGACGGCCACCGATCGCATGACAGATGCGGGATTGCGGTTTGAGGCACCCCGGCGGATGATATGGGAGGCCGCCGGCCGATGGCTTCTGAGGGAACGTTCCGTCCTCTGGGGGGAGGTCCGCATGGGCATCCGGCGTCGTTTCCCTGCACCCCGCACACTGGCTGTGATGTTGTTGCTGTGTGGCCTCGCACTTCCACCGGCTCGGCACAGCCGGCCGTACACATCGCCTGCGCTGGACGGCCCGACACTGAATGTCGCCCCCGCTAGCGGCACAGCCGGCTCGTCGGTCACGCTCACCGGCTCCGGGTACGTCCCCGGCGGCTACGAGGGGACAATCCGCTGGGATGGCGCCGATCGTAAGACCTTCCCCATCCCGCCGGGCGGCGCCTTCTCGACCGGGTTCAAGATCCCTGAGAACGCCGATCCAGGGAAGCACAAGATAACCGTTTGCGCCAACTGCGGAGGGGTCGAGTTCGAGCAGAGCGCTTCGGTACCCTTCAAGGTTACAGCGTCGGTGACCGAAGAGCCGCCAACTGCGGCGCCACCGACGCTTGCGCCTCGCCCACCGGCTCTACCTGAGCCGCTTTCGGGCTGCCTCGCGCTGGCGCTCGACGCAGACGCCCGGGTGATCGACTTTGAGGATGCTGAGGCTGGGTCGCTGCTGGACATGACCTACACTGACGAGTTCGATGTGCGCTTTCGGCACTCGCTGCGCGCGGTGGACCCGGCCGTGGCGCCCCGCTCCGGAGCCCTGGCCGGCAAGAGCTTCGAGACCGAGTTCGGCAGTTCGGGCGATCCGATTCGGATGGAGTTTACCGAGGGCGTGCTGGGCGTGGGGATGTACGTTGGCATGGAGCAGGCAGTTGAGACCGAGGGGGACGTCACGGCTCGGCTGGAGGCCTTCGGCTACCCCGCCGGTGGCACGGAGGTCGGCGCATTGGGCAGCGGGACAGTGAGCTTCCCTGCCGGGACCACGCCGGTCGAGCATTGCGTGAGCTACCGCGCCCCGGAGGGCGCGGTCATCCTGCATGCCACCCTCGACTACGTGGACGCCGCCGGCCACTCCATCTTCGAGCCTCGGCTGATTGATGACCTGACGATTCTGCCGAGCGCCCTGGAACTCCCGGCTGACCTGCCGCCTCGGGTGGAGATCACCTCGCCGGCGGAGGGGGAGATCTTCACCGGCGGTGAGCTGCTTCTGCGCGCCCGCATCGTGGAGGACCGGTCGCTGCGATCAACCGGCTGGTGGCTGGAGGGCGGACGGGTTCCGGGCGGCGGTGCGCTCGTGGCGGGGCCGGCGGGCGAGCCGGGGGAGTACCTGGTCGCGCGGGAGTTCCCGGTCGCCGACACCTTGCAGGAAGGATCCGCCAACACCTTCATCGTGAGGGCGGACGATGCGAGCGGATTGCGCGGCGAGGACCGCGTGACGGTCTACTACCAGCCGCCGCCGGATCTTGACCTGGAGATCGTCGGGTTGGAGGCGACGCAGGCGACCCAGTGTCTGGATCGCTCCGGCTGCACGGCGGTGCCCTTGATCGCCGACCGGCCAACGTTGGTGCGGGCCTACGTTCGCTCCGCGGCTGGCGGCTCGGCGCCCGGCGTGACGGGCGAGCTGTGCTACTGGAGATCGGGCGAGACGTCGAGCGAGTGTATACATCGTGTCGAGCCGCTCTGGCCCGTCGACGTCGAGCCGGTGGCCGACCCGCTGACCGCGCATCGCGGCGACCTGTACCGGACCCTGAACTTCCTGCTGCCGCAGGATGCCATCGATCGCAGGGGAAGGCTGTACATCCAGGTGCGGGTTAACCCCGGTCATTCCCCGGAGGAGTGCTGCTACGAGAACAACGACACGCGGCACTCATGGATTGATGTTCTACCGGAGAAGCGGTTGGATGTCGTCTTCATTCCGGTCAGGCTGCTGTCGGGCGAGACCGCCGACCTGGATCAGCGCTGGAGGCTGGCGGCGTGGCTGCTGCGCGCCTATCCCATCTCGAGCATGCACGTCTGGCAGCTCGAAGGCGGGCGTTCCATGCTGATGGATCCGCTTGTGAGCGCCACTTGGAGGGTCTGGGGAGCCAACCTGTGGGACGTGATGCTGTATCAGCTGTGGTGGGTGAATGCCTGGCATGATGACCCGGTCGACGCGCTGCGCTACTACGGGATGGTGCCATTTGAGGCGATGGGGCTTACCGGCGGCGTGGGGGGCGTCGCCAAGTTACCGGGCTACGAGAGCGGCGGAGTCGTGCCCAGCCACGAGAGCATTGCCGGGGAGGCTGCGGTGCTGGCTTATGGCGCCGATGGCTGGACCGTTTCGCCATGGGTAGTGGCCGGACCCACGGCCGCTGAGGAGATCGCGCACAACCATGGCCGGCGCCACGCCAGCGCATGCATGAGCGCCTTCAACCCCGATCCGGATTACCCCGTGGCGAATGGATTCCTGGATGAATGGGGAACCGATGTACGCCTGGTCAGTAGCTGTGGGGCGCCCGGCCCCACCATCGTCACCGAGGCCGGCCCGGTGGTGGAGGGGAGCGGGACGTGCAACTCCTTCCTGTATGACCCGGCCAGCACGCACGACTACATGAGCTACTGTGACGTCCTCGACCGGGCATGGACTTCGCGCTACACGTATGAGGCCATGATTGACGCCGTCGGCAGCGTCGGAGCCGTTCCGGGCGGAGGGGCAAGGATGGCGCCCGCCGAGCCGTCGGCTTCTTTTCTGCTGGGCGCAGGCTGGCTGGCAGGGGAGCAGATCGAACTGCCGCGGGGCTTCATGCGAGCCGATGCGCCGCCTCCCGACCTCGCCCTGGCGCAGTCGGGAGACTACCAGGCGCGTCTGCTCTCGTCCAGCGGCGAGGTGCTGGCGGAGCAGGCGTTTGGTCCGGTCGGGAACAGCAACCAGGCACCGGCTGAGACCGGATTCTTCGCGTTGGGGCTGCCCTGGGTGGACGGGGCAGTTGCAGTTGCCTTTGAACACGGCGGCCGGGAGATCGCTCGCTTCGATGCCAGTGCCCACGCGCCCCAGGTTCGCTTGGTGTCCCCGAACGGCGGGCAGGCATGGCGCGACCGCGGGGAGAAAACCATCCGCTGGGAGGCCGATGATGCGGACGGGGATGCATTGACCGCCGTGGTCCAGTACAGCCGAGATAACGGCGCCAGCTGGAGCGCGGTCGACATTGAGGCTCAAGACGGCAAGACCCAGGTCGATTTAGCCCAACTGAGCGGAAGCCCTCAGGCTTTGGTTCGGGTAGTCGTGTCGGATGGCTTCCACACGGTGGTCGATGCGAGCGATGCCACGTTCTCGGTCGAAGGCAAGCCTCCGGAAGTGGTGGTCTCGTCACCGCACGATGGCGACACTTTCGCCTATGGCTGGCCGGTGCTGCTGGAAGGCTTCGCGCACGACCTCGAGGATGGGGATAAGCTGGATCCCGAGGGCATTGGCTGGCGCTCCAGCCGGGATGGCGAACTGGGGGGAGGCCCCTGGTTGCTGGTCCGGAGTCTGACGCCCGGTGAGCACGTCATCACGGTCGCCGCGCGGGACAGCCAAGGCAAGCTCGGCGAGGCGCAAGTATCGATCGTGATCCTCAACCCCGATGGGAGCCTGCCGACGCTTCGCGGAGTGCGCTCACCAGAGCTCGCCTGGGGTATCGGCCTGGGCGCAGGCGTGGGCGCGCTGGCCGGCGCAGCGATGATGCTTGCGGGGGTTATCGGCATCTATCGGAACCGTCGGCGCAGGACTCGTCAAGGCGACGTTCGCCGGCCATCCCGCAGTGGCAGGAGGCGTCGGCTCGTCTGACACGCGAACCCCCAAGGCATGCGACGGCGTGGGGGGATTTGACGCGAGGCTTCGCCTCGGTATAATCCGCACAATCACACAGATCTGATGTGCGCGGAGAGGCGTTCCAGCAGGTCCGTTCAGCGAGTCGCCGGTTGGTGCGAGGCGATGGACCGGCTGCAAGCGCTCCACTTCGCCCCTGCCCCCGAGAGGCAGGCGTCATCCCCGCAGGGGCCAAGTGCGGCCGTAAGGGGAGCGGGTTCGCCCGGTAACGCGAGACTGAGGCCCCGCTGTGGCCGGGGTGAATGCAGGTGGCACCACGAGCGCCCCCTCGTCCTGCACGACGGGGGCGCTTGCGTTACGCCGGAGGTGGGAGATGCTCGACCTGCAGATGATTCGTGAGCAGACGGAGGCTGTACGCCTTGCCTTGGCCCGACGCGGGATCGAGCCGCCTCTGGAGGCGGTGTTGCGCCTGGATGGCGAGCGACGGGGACTGCTGACCGAAGTGGAGACGCTCAAGGCCGAGCGCAATCGCGTGTCGAAGGAGATCGGTCAGCAGAAAGACTCCGCGGGACGGCAGGCGAAGATCGAGGCCATGCGCCAGACCGGCGAGCGCATCGATGCGCTCGATGAGCGAGTGCGGTCGGTGGACGCCGAGCTGCATGCGCTGCTCGCCGGGATTCCCAACCTGCCGCAAGCCGATGTGCCAGACGGGCCGGACGAGTCGGGCAACGTCGTCATCGCCATGCACGGCGAGCCGACATCGATGCCCTTTCCTGCCAAGGCGCATTGGGATCTTGGGCCGGACCTGAAGGTGCTGGACATCGAACAAGGCGCCCGGCTGACGGGGTCGCGCTTCTATGTGCTGAGCGGCGCCGGAGCTCGCCTGCAGCGGGCGTTGATCGCCTGGATGCTCGACCTGCACATCCGGCAGGGTTACCTGGAGAAGTACACACCGTTTATGGTGCGCGGCCAGACGCTGTTTGCCGCCGGTCAGCTGCCCAAGTTCGCCGACAATCTGTACCGGGATCATGCGGAAGACCTGTGGATGGTGCCCACCGCCGAGGTCCCGCTGACCGGCCTGCACATGGAGGGCATTCTCGAGGCGGCAGATCTACCCCTGCGTTACACGGCCTACACCCCGTGCTTCCGCCGCGAGAAAATGTCGGCCGGGCGCGACGTGCGCGGCATCAAACGCGGTCACCAATTCGACAAGGTCGAGATGTACGTCTTCTGCCGCCCTGAGGCATCAGCCGAGGAGTTGGAGCGGATGCGCAGCCACGCCGAAGAGACCTGCGCCCTGCTCGAACTCCCGTATCGCACCAAAGCGCTGTGCACCGGTGACCTCGGCTTCACCGCGCGCAAGACCTACGACATCGAGGTCTGGGCGGCGGGCAGCGAAGAATGGCTCGAGGTGTCCTCGGTGTCGAACTGCGGGGATTTTCAGGCGCGCCGGGCGAACATCCGCTTTCGCGACGGCGGCCGGCCGCAGTTCGTGCACACCCTGAACGGCTCGGGCCTGGGATTGCCGCGCACGCTGATCGCTGTGCTGGAGAACAACCAGCAGGCGGACGGCAGCGTGGTCGTACCGGAAGTGCTGCGGCCTTGGATGGGCGGGATTGACGTGATCGAGGCTCCGGCGCCCTCGTGACCCCCGAGGCCTGGACGCTGATCGTCGGCCTGGTGATGCTGGTCGGGCTGGCCGGCACGATCCTGCCGGTGATTCCCGACCTGGAGCTGATCTGGCTGGCCGGCCTGGGCTATGGCCTGCTGGTCGGCTGGGGAGATCTCGGTCCCTGGTTGCTCGGGTTGATGGCGCTGATTGCCCTGGGGGGATCGCTGCTGGAGCTGGCCTTGATGGGCTTCGGGGCGCGCCTGGGCGGGGGATCCTGGCTGGCAATCGGGGTCGGGCTGATCGCAGGCCTGGCGGCATTGCTTGTGGGCGGGCCGGTGGCAGGGCTGCTCGCGCTTCCGCTGGCGATCTTCCTGGTGGAGTGGCGGCGCACGCGGCAGCCGAACGTCGCCGGGCGAGCTGTGCTGGGCTCGGCGCTGGGCTACGCGCTCACCTTCGCCGTCCGACTTTCGGCTGCGCTGGCGATGGTCACGCTGTGGGGCGTCTGGGCGTACTCGAATTCCGTCACCTGAACTTGGGGCCACGATCGGGAATGCGCGGTTCGGAAGACAGGCGCCATTGAGGTCACGATCGACGGGAGGTGGGGCGCCTTGCGGACTCGACCCGACGAGGCTGCAGCCGCAGCGGAGCTTCATGCTCGAAACGGACCTTGGACCGACTGCACGGGCTGGAGGGAAGCGCGATGCCCATCACGACTGAGCCAGGTGCAATCGAATTCGAAGGAACGATTCGTCTGGCGCGCCGATGGGGCCTGGCGGCTGCAATCGCCTCGACGGCCTTTGGCGTGCTCTACCTGCTCGGCCTGGGACTCAACCTGGCCACTTCGGGCTCGCCCTACCCGTCCGGTGTCGATGTTCGCACGATTTCGGCCGGGATCGCCCTCGCATGGAATGTCGTCCTGCTGATCCTGTTTGCTGCCTTGCGGCGCGAGGCTGAACCCTCGCGGTGCTTTCTCGCTGAGCTCGGGTGGGTATTTGCCATCCAGGTGTGCGTTGTCAGCTGCGTGAGCTGGTTCCTCGGGCTGACAAGCTACTCGCTTCCTGTTGGGGGCCCAAATCCTGTGCTGGCCGGGTTAACCAATCCGTACAACCCGAGCTCGCCGGCCTACGCCTTGGAGCACCTTGGCTGGGGGTTGTTCTTTGGACTGGCGGCAGTCTTCACCGGACTCGCCCTGGGTAATGGTGAAGGCACCCGCACCACCGGCCGCCTCCTGCAAGCTGCCGGGTTGCTCAGTCTGATGCACTTCATCGGGGTGATCGTCCACAGTGAGCCGATGGTCTGGCTCGGCTTCATTGCCTGGGGAGCCTTCCTTCCGGCGAGCTCGGCGATCGCCGCAGGCTACTTCCGTAGACGGTTGCGCCCGGCCGTGTGAGCTCGCATCGGGATCACCGCTCACGCCTCGCGAGGCGATGCTTCAGGCACCTTTCGCTTGGGACGGCTGCGCCGGCCCTCACGGGGCCGGCGCTGATCTTGGTTGACGGAGCCAGGCCGGCGGCGTGGCCACGTGGAGCGATTGCCATCCCGGGGGTCGGGCTAGACTTGATCCACAAGGCAATCGCAGTAGATGTCAATCGCCCGGTGCAGGAAATCCGGCAACGCGGGATCGAACCGGGCAAAGAACTCGGCGAACGCCGGATCGCTTGCGTACGCACAGCCCAAGCCGCGCAGGATCTCCGGATTTGGCTCGTAGAAGTGGCGCAGGTGTCGGTGCCAGCGGGCGATCAAGGCCTGGATCGGCGCGGCGGCCGGGTCATCGGCCAAGTGTGCGTTCAACTCCAGGTAGATCCCGCCACCTTCATTCAAGATCCGCTGACGCTCCTCGGGGCTGTAGACCTTCCAACGTCGGCTGGATTCGGTTACCTTCTCGTCACCCCAGCGGCGGCGAGCTTCGTCCTCGTAGGCCTGCTCCTGCTCTGGGGTGAAGCCCGCAAACAGTTCCTCGTGAGTCATTGTCCCCTTGCCCTCCATGTGCTGGATCGTCTTGTCCAGGGTGATCAGCAGCCTGCTGAGCCGATTCGCTTCCGCCTGAAGTGCCTGCCGATGCGTCTCGAGGGCGTGGAGCGGATTGAAGCCGGGCTGGTCCAGGATCTGACGGATCCGATCGAGCCCGAGGCCCAGCTCGCGGTAGAAACGGATCTGCTGCAGCCGCAGCACCGCCTGGTGATCGTACTGCCGATAGCCGTTGGCGGCGACCTGCGTCGGGAGAAGCAGCCCGATCTCGTCATAGTAGTGCAGCGTGCGGGAGCTCACGCCGGCCAGGCTGGCCAGCTGCTTGACGGTCAACCAACTCTGCTCGTCGCTCATGGGCCCCAGCATAGACCATCCCGCGCGGTTAATGTCAAGGGGGGATTGGGTCGGCCGGAGGAACCTGCTGCGGAAGTTGAAGGCCCGCCGCGCGCCGCAGCGCATGAGCGCTGCCCGCGTTGTGGCTCCGGGGCGGACCTGCGGCGTGGGAGCGCGGCGCCTGGGACGGTCCGTCCTGGGTACAGCCGGAAACCCCGGTGAGGGGCGGCGTGCAATCCGGCGTCAGCAAGGGCGAGCAGCAAGGTTGTCCGGGCGAAGGGGTTGGACCTTGAGCCTACGGCAGGAAGTACACCATGCCCTGCCCGTGAGCCTCCAGCCCGCGCTCGGCCCAGTAGGCGACCAGGGACGAGTTGTCCTCGAGCAACAAGAACAAGTGCGGGATGGCCGCCGGGTCGGAGTTCAGGGCGAGAGCGCGCGCGGCTTCGATGCGGATGCGCGGCCGACGATCTTGCAGAACACGTGAGAGAGATGGGATCGCCGCACTGCCCGCTTCGGCCAGGGCGTCGCCTGCCAGCCGCGACGTGAGCGGATCGGGGTCGGCCAGCGCGACGGCCAGGGCGCTCAGCGCTGCCGCGTCGATCGTCCCGCGCAATCCGAGTGCGGCCGCTTGACGGACGGCGGCCTTGGGGTCGGTCAGGGCCGAGGTCAGCGCCCGGGTCGCGTCCGGTGTGGCAAGCCGGGCGAGCGTGCGCACCGCCCACCAACGCTGATCGGGGTCACCCAGGATAAGCAGCTGAGATGCCAGCGAGACGGCAGACGGGCCCGTCTCCGCCAGACGCTGGGAGGCGCGTTCCGCCCGGACATCCTCGCCCGAGGTCAGCTCGTCGATCAGGTGCTGCAGGTTGGGCAGGCCGACCTCACTTGTCGGGAGGCGGGACAGGCAGGTCGCCCTCGGCGACCCGAATCCACTTGTCACCTTCGTCGATCAGCATCACGGGGATGTCATCAAGGATGGGGTACTTGCGCCCGCAGCCCGGTTCCTGGCAAACCAGCCAGGTGTCCTTCACCAGCTTGAGCGCCCCCTCTTTCTCGCGTACGCAGTTCGGGCAGCGAAGGATTTCCAGCAGGTCCTGACTGATCATGCAACGCCTCCTGACCGCGTGCGCGCATTCTACCACGCTGCCTGGGGAGAGTCGTCAGTCCTCGACCTCGACGTCGTCGGGCAGCTTGGTTCCCGGGCCGAACTCGTAGATGGCGCGCCAGGGCAGGTAGTGGGTCTTGATCGTGTCCTGGTGCAGCACCTCGCCCTGGCGGGTGACGGTGCGGTAGACCGTTACATCCATGCCGTCGGCCTCGTAGTCCACCTGCTTGATCTTGCCCTTCTTCAGGTCGTCGTTCTCGCGGTAGAGCGGCTTGGGCGCCTCGACCACGTTGCGCGCTCCGGAGGACGACCACTCCACCGTGCGGCCGTCTGAAGTGGAGTAGAACTTCCACAACAGCTGCTCACCGTACAGATAGGTCTCCATTAACAGCCAGTGGGGCGTGTCATTGGTGAACTTGAAATCGACCCGGGGCACGAACACCGTTGCGTCCATCCCCGGGCCCGGCGACTTCGGCCCCTGCTCGTAGTACAGCACGCGGTAGGCATGGGGGTAGCGCTCGACGATCGGGTAGCCGCCAAAGAAGGCCGCCCGGAACAGGGTGGTGCTGACTTGGCACACCCCGCCGCCGACGCCCTGGATGGTGCGGTCGCCGTAGATGATCAGCGCCTCGGTGTAACCGGTGTCCAGGCTGATGTCGCCCAACAGATCGGCCATCGACACGGTCTCGCCGGGCGCGACCAGGTATCCGTGGAATTGCTGCGCGGCGGTGCGGATGTTTTGGATGCGGCCTTCGCTCGAGCCGGAGAAGTAGGTCGACACGGCCACGACACTCTCGGTGATCCCGAGCGACTCGGCGGTGGCATCGCTCCGGACGGCAGGCTGCTGGGTGTGGAAGGCCAGCGGGACTTCCGACTCGCCGCGATTGATGGCCTGCCCGATGGCCTGGATTGAGGCCTGAGTGTCGAGCGAACGGCCGGCGACTGCCTCGCGCAGCAGGTCGAGTTGGCGGGTGTCGTCGTTGAAGATGAAGCGGGCGTTCTCGGGATTGCGCTCGAGGCCGGGCGCCAGTTCGTCGAGCATGGAAGAAAGCTGCCCCGGGCTCAGCTCAAGCGCGTAGCGCGCCGGATCGCCGGAGGGCGTGAACTCGAGCATGGCAGCCAGTTCGGCAGGCTCGAGCGTCCAAGGGCCGGCGTCGTCGGCCTTAAGCACCAAGGGACGGCTGAGCAGCGTGCGCGCCAGGGCGGCCTCGGCCTCGGCGTCGAGAATGCGTGGGCGGAGCTCGCGCACCGGCAGCACCAACCCGAGGTCCTGCTGCTGAGCAAAGGCAGGCTCCAGCGCGGTCAGCGTCGCCTCGATGTCAAGCATGCGCCCGACCCTTCCCGGTATCGCCTCGACCTGCCCGTCCTGCAGCCGGATCTCAGCTTCGACCGGCGGATGGTCAATCTCCGATGCCACGCGCTCGAGGTACGCCGTCGCCGCTTGATGATTGAAGACCACCGCCAGGGGCAGGTCAACCCCCTGCGCCCAGGCGCGCGACTGCCCGCTCAGCTGCTCCTGCAGGTTGCCCTGCCGGCCAACGGTCAGTGCCTGCTCGGCCATGGACGGCCCGTCGATCGCCAGGCCGAGTTCGGCCGGCGCGGCAGCCCAATAGCGGCCGGAGTCCTGCAGCACGACTGCTCCCTGCTGCGGATAGGGCAGGGCCTCTTCCAGGGCAGCTTCGATCTGTGCCCGGTTGAGGCCGCTCAAGTCGACACCGGCCGCCGATACCCCCGGCAGCACCTTGTCCTGGAAGACCAGGCGCGTGCCGCCGGCGAATGCCAGCAGGCCGAGCATCACGGTCAGGCAGGCTGCCGCAACCGCGCTAACCGCGGCCGTCAGCAGCTGGGGGAGATCGAGGCGTCGGTGTGGAAGGGTCGAGGTCAGCATTTGGGCACCGGAGCGACATTCTATCAGACGAACCGTGAGCTTCCGAAGTTCCTCGCACAGGGTGAAGCAGGCATTGTGCCACACCAGGCTCGGGTCCCTGGACCCGAATCCCACCATAGGCGGCGGAAGGCATCCGGGGGGACCGGAGGACATCGACTCCTCGGGGACCGGCGGGCGCGCTTCCCCGACGCCGCCCGAGGCGACGGGCTCGGCCCGATGGGGGGCTGTGCGAGTTCAGGATCGCCTGGAGAGTCTCCCAGCCAGAATCACCGCAAGAGCGGAGAGCGGGCGGGTCCGCAGCACCCGTGGACTGGAGCATCTCGATCCCTGCTGTCTCCTGGGGCCGGCCGTCGCATGCCTGGGCGAGCCTGTAACCGTGCAGGAACGGGATAGCCCGGCATTCGCGTCGGCATGAGATCAGCGGCCTGGCGGGCCGCGTACGAAGCACTCAAGCGGAACGCAGCCGGCGCCAGGGTCTGATGCAGCCTCACTTGCCGGCCAGACGGAGTCTGGGCATCCGAGCCTCGCCCGACGTGCTTCACCCCTTGGATGTGCGAAGTTCCGCGATCCGCGCCTTCACCAGCCGTTTCACCAGAGCCGCAGGGAGCGGTCTTACCGGTGAGAAGTGGATCGTTCCCTTCAAGGTATCGTAGGCGCTCAGCTCGCGCGCAAACGTGCTGACCACGTCCCCGCTCATAGGGTAGTAGCTACAGTGCTTCTTGGATGCCGAGTAGGCCGCCAGCGGACGGCCATCGAGCTTGAAGGCGGGAACCCCATAGCTGAAGCCCTCTTCCGCCCCCGGGGCGGCCTGTGCAATGGCCTGGCGGATCTTCTGGAGTGCGCGTCGCGACTCGGGCGGGAGGGTGGCGAGATAGGCATCCACCCCCTTCGATCCTTGAGCGCTGGATTTCTGCTTCGACGGTGTTCTCGGCTTCATGTCGTACTCCTCTTGCAGTGCCCAGCGAACTTCCAGCGGTTCGGGAGGCTCCGCGGGGACCATTCTCGTCAGAGCGGCACGCCTGCATCCTCCCGGAGCGAGGGCGAGGGGGGGTGGCCTCCCACGCCAGCCCGCCGGCAGGTGAGAATACTCCCTCTCCGATTGTCACGCGCCATTCTGATACCGGGCAACGTGCAGGATCATCTTACCTCGGGTGTGCCTTGCTTCGATCAAGGCAGGCGCCTGCCGGATCTCGCGCAGTGGAAGCGGGGCCGACACATGGGGATGGATCATGCCATCGTCGACGAGCTGGGCGACCTCGGTCAGGGCTTGCTGGATGAGTGGCGAGGAGGCAACCATCCCGGGACGGACGCCTCTCGCCGCCGCGGTCTCCTCCGAGGGCGGCTGCACGATGGTGACGAGCATGCCGCCGCGCTGGAGCATGACCCATGAACGTTCCTGGGTGTCTCCCCCGAGGGTGTCGAGCAACCCGTCGGCGTCCCGTACGACATTCCCGAAGGCGGCGCCAGAGTAGTGATGGCTGGATCGACGCCCGGCTCCGCAGGAAATCGTTGTTCGGCGATGCGCTGCCGACAACCTTCGCACGGCGCCGAATGGCTGCGGGCTGCGCCTTCTGCCCATCAGTCGTGTGCCTCTCGGCGCGTGGTCAGCCAGCGCCGGCTTCACCTTCCCGATCGAGGAGAGCCGCCAGTACTTCCGACAGAGAGGGTGTCGTGGCTCGGCCCTTGAAGGCAGCCAGCCGACGAAAGACTTCGGCTGCTGCCGCATGAAACCCGTCAGGCATTCCTGCCTCGGCGAAAGTCGCGGCAATCTCTTCCATTTCACCTGTAAATCGCCAGGCCTTCCCTGTCACCCGCCTCACCCGCTGCTCCGCTTCCTGAGGGAAGGCCGCTTCGTCGCGTGCCCACTGACGCTCCAGAACCTCTCGAACGCCCAGGCCCTGTGCAGCACCCAGCACGCCCGCCAACAGCGCAGTAGACCCCTTGGTGTATGCGGCATAGCACATCTTCAGCGCAGACGCCTGGCCAACGCTCTCCCCGATGACCTCGGTTTCCAGCGGACCGGCGGCGAAGCACTCGGCGATCCTCTGCGCCTCGCTGCCCGACAGGTACAACCACGTCGCGTCCGGCTCCCATGCCGGCCCACCAATGATGCCGCCATCCACGAACTGGATCCCGGCCTGTGCCATGGTCTTGCCGATGCGCTGGGCGCGCTGCGGCGATATCGCATTGACATCTACATACAGGCCCTGGTAGGGCTGGGCCACGACCTGTGTCGCAAGCTCTTCAGCCAGGTGAGGCGGGCAGACACTGACAATGATCGAGCAGGTCTGGCAGAGCGCCTGCAGTGAATTCAGGTCAGCCAGTGCGTGGCGCTGGGCGCGGGCAACGGTCTCGCTGCTGCGTCCCTGAGAGGCCCAGTAAACCGCATGCCCGCTGTTCTGCGCCGACACGGCGACGGATATTCCCATTTCCCCGGGGTGCAGGATGCCGATTGTCTCTGTCACGCGTCTCTCTTGCCAGGTCCTGGCCGCGGTCTTGTGGTGCTGTCGCGCGGGTCAATGGCCTCGAGCGACCCCGCCCTTCGCGAAGGACGTTGGGACAATTTGCCATCTTGGCAAGGCTGCGGCCCGGCGGCTCGGGAACTTCCCTGCCCATTCTCGCACACCTTTGCGGACGAGGCGCCCAATCTGTAGACCCGTCAGCCGAGTTCGCGTGCTCGCCCTTGCTCAGGCTATCCGAGCGATGCGCGGCCTGGTCAGCCAGCCGAGGGGCGGTGCGTGCCTGGCAACACGCGCTGTGCTGGACGACTCCAGTGCCTTCATAAGATGCCGGGTGGCCAGCCCTAGCCCCGCTGGATCCAGTCTTCCCACCGCCTGACCTCGATATCTCGGTCCTTGAGCAGTTGCAGGGCCTTCTCCTTCCCGGGCGCGGTGACGAAATACCCGTCGAGATCCTTTCCGAGGGCGTTCAGGTAGAGACGCGGATCCACGTCCTTCCTCAGCGTGTCTTGCCAGAAGTTCTCGTGAGTGAACGACCACAGATGGTCGGTGTCGCACACGATCTGAATCGAAGGGGGCCCATTGCCCATGGCGGCCAATTGCCCCGGCTTGTCATGGAAGAGAATGGCCGTGTAGATCATCTCCTTCTGTTCATCCCCAAGCGGCGGATCGAGCGCGTATTGGGTCAACAGGCGTGTTGCCAGGTCTCGTCCGAGCTCGGCATGCCGCGCCTTGGGGCTGACTGCGGCTCCTGACAGCGCCAGGCCTTCAACGCCCAGGCTGTCGGCGATTTCCTGGTCGCTCATCTGACTCCAGCCGCAATCATGAAGAATAAAGGCGACGTGCACTACTTGTGCATCCACGGGTCCAGGGGTATCCCGCATCAACTCCCTGGCAAAGGGCAGGCAAGTGGCCACGTGGACATCGGTGGTCCGTGCATGCAGATTCGGGAGCACATACGAGAAGAAGTCGCGGTAGGCAGGGTCGACGAGGCCAAGGTACCGGGGATCCCAGGGCATATAGATGAGATGGCGGAGCAGGTTCGGGGCAATCGATGTGGATTGAGGTACCTGTAAGTGTAGATCCGACGGGATCCACGCC
>Ga0105094_10000572_pt1 | contig 18585 bp, 22 predicted proteins | sample PPLLak1March2015_2_FD_87023 | JGI IMG/M metagenome (GOLD analysis project Ga0105094, IMG submission 87023) | Freshwater sediment microbial communities from Prairie Pothole Lake near Jamestown, North Dakota, USA - PPLs Lake P8 Core (3) Depth... | ecosystem: Environmental > Aquatic > Freshwater >...
ACAACGCTATGCTGTAGTCAAAAAGACATCTACAGCGGCTAAAACGGCTTGAAACTCGATTGGTAAGGTGCTGATTTTCAACCCGACCTAATGTCGGGAGTGTTACTTTTGTCTAAAGACGAGCTTATAGAAACCCTTCAACAAATTGGTAGGGAACGATACATAAAATTACCCAAAGCGGGCACAAACCCTCGTGGCGTTGAAATTTCCTCAGAAGCTCTGATTATTCTTGCCAATCATCCACAGAGCATGAAAATTCCAGTACAATGGACTAGAAAGGTAATGGATTTCAACCCCTATGAACGATGGTTAAAGCTTTGGGAAAGAGACTAAACGATGAAAAAAGGTTCAAAAACCAGCAGTTTTGGCACAAACTCAAGAATCAACCATGACTCATCAACTTACTATGACTCGAGACTGTATTCAGAGTTACCGATAAGTGAAGATGGAGAGACCCTTCCTGATAATGAATTCCCAGTTGAATATGAGAACAAAATTATTTTCGGCAATTCTGAAAACATGAAGGAAGTACCCGAAAATTCATTGCATTTAATCGTCACTTCACCACCCTACAACGTAACAAAAGAATACGACGAGGATTTGTCCCTCAAAGAATATCTGCAATTACTCCAAAATGTATTTTCTGAGACTTACAGGGTGCTGGTCAATGGCGGAAGAGCCTGTATAAATGTAGCAAACTTAGGCCGGAAGCCATATCTTCCCCTATCAGACTTTATATCACAAATCATGATTGAGATTGGTTTTCATATGCGCGGGGAGATTATTTGGAATAAGGGAGCAGGAGCTGGTGTCTCAATGGCCTGGGGAAGCTGGCAATCTGCATCTAATCCTGTCTTGCGAGATGTTCATGAATATATTATGGTGTTCTCTAAGGGTTCTTATATGCGCAAGAAACCTGATAGCAAAGAGAATACAATCTCGAAAGAGCAATTTATGGAATGGACAAAGTCAGTCTGGACAATGAATCCCGAATCCGCTAAAAAAGTAGGACACCCAGCTCCCTTTCCCATAGAATTGCCATATCGTCTTATACATCTATACACCTTTCAAGGTGATGTGATACTTGACCCTTTTATGGGTAGCGGAACAACAGCTATTGCTGCTCTGAAAGCTGAAAGAAAGTACATTGGGTACGATAATGATCCGGAGTATGTAAAACTGGCAGAAGAAAGAATCGCTCCATATAAACTCCAAATGAGTTTGGGCATTTAACAAATGAAAAGTCCGCTCAACTACCATATGTAGCCGACCTCGTTTCACTCGTGGGTATGCGGACGCAATAAGGCAGCCCAGGCTATGATTAGCGAAGGGGTTCGCCCATTGCGGTTAATCGATTGAGATAAGCTTTTGCCATCTTGTATAAAATCGCATACACAAAATATAGAGAGGAGGTGCCGAAGCACCCCCCTTCGTTGGCTCAGAGATATCTCAATATTTCCCTCCTACAATAACTCGAATAATAATTCAGACCAGACTGTTTCAGTCAGTAAAAACCTAAATCCCGCCGGAGTATAGCCGCCGGTCGTTAACTCTGCAATTAACTCCTTCTCTATTCCAGCTTCCCAGAGCGTTTCCGCCCATTCCTGCGAAACCGGGATAGGCAACGCTTCGATGAGCCGGTAAGGTAGCACCAGGTAGTCGTGTTCTTCGGGATTCGCTCCATCTGCAATGTCTCCCTCAAACACCAGTATGTTCGCTACATCCTTCCCCACCTGCCACTTGCCTGGTAATGCAGGATCAGCGATCAGCGTTGCGTGGTACGCACCATAACCCGGCAGATGCTGCCAGGACTGGCAGTAGTGAGCGGCCAGCAAGCCGCCCCTACGAGAAGGAGTGCAAAAGCGGCAAGGCCGCGTGGAGAGTGCGATGGAAGCAGAAGGCAAGGTCCCGATCCTGTTCACCATCCTGTTCAGGGAGGCAGCGGAAACGGCGCAGCGGGGGGCTTCGGAACGGTTGAGGCGCTGGGTGCGGCGGCGGCCAGCCGCTCCAGGACGGCAGGCGATGCTTCACGCCAGATGGCTGCGCCAACACGGTAGAGCAGCTTGTGCACAGCCTGAGCACCCAGCAGGCCGGCCATCAGGCTTTTGGCATGGAGTATGACCATGATCGAGCGAGGGTCCCTCGGATGATTCTGTAGAAACCTGATGAGATAAACGTCAATACGGAAAAAAGGAGCAGTCATGAACAAAACCCATTTTATTAAAGGGAGCGAGATGGCCAGTGCCGCGCCTGCTCGGGTTGGAGGGGTTGGCGACTGGCAGCACTGGGCGCCGTACGCGGCGGTGGCATGGTCACTGTTCTACGGCGTGCTGGGGGTTTACTGGGCGGCAAGCGGAGGCGGGTTCCCTTACACCCCCGAAACCGCCTCCGACGGTATGGGGCCGCTGCTTGGACGGTTCGGACTGGGCGTGGCCTGGATCGTCGTGATGATGGCAGGGCTGCCTGCGGCAGCGCTGGGAGCGGCGATGCTGCGCGGGGTGCGAGGCAGGGCGCTCCGGCCTCTGTTCATCACTGCTGGAGCGCTGCTCGCCGGGGTCCTCTTGCTGCTCATGACCGGCCTCAACCTGCTGGTCAAGGTCGGTTATCTCCCCTATGCCGTCTTCAGCCTCTTCACTCGTCCGGAGTTCGGCCTGAGCATCCTGGGGGCCTGGACTCAATGGGCGACGATCCACCAATTGCTGTGTCTTACCGGTGGGTTCCTGTGGCTGGCGGCTACTATCAGCTACGCCCGCCGGAGCGGGGGCGCCTGCCTGTATTGTGGCCGCCGAGACGGCCCGGAGGGGTGGACGAGCCCAGACCATGCCGCGCGCTGGGGCCGGATCGCCGTGGTTGTGGCGATGGTGGTGCCGGTCTTCTACGCCCTCACCCGTTACGCCTGGGGGCTGGGGTTCCCGCTGGGGATGAGCGAAGAGCGTTTTCGTCCCGGTTATGAGAGTGGGGTGTGGTTGGGGGGAGCACTCACCCTGGGGAATTTCTGCCTGTTGGGAGCGGTGCTAATTCTCGGATTGGTGCAGCGCTGGGGTGAGGTATTCCCGCGCTGGATGATCGGCCTGGCTGGACGCCGGGTCCCCATCGCGCTGGCGGTCGTCCCACCCTCGCTCGCATCGGTGCTGCTGATCGTGGGCGGCATCGGGATTTGGGCCGGCTTAGGCCAGATGGTGGCTAACTTGGTGGCCAATGGGGCAGAGGATATACAAGTCATCGGGGCCATAACCATCGAGCTCGGCCCCACCTTGCTGTTCCCGGTTTGGGGTGTAGCGCTTGCGGTGGCGACACTGGGCTACTACTACCGGCGGCGCGGCCCGTGCAATGTGTGTGGTCGTGGCGCACATGGCAATGCTGGTGAGCCGTTGGCCAGCCACGTCCTGCCCGATAGACGCCTGCCTGCGAGCGTGTGAACGACTACACATCCGACGACAATGCGTTCCTCGTGTGGTACCCGATCGCGGCGGGTCCCATCACCGCCATCTTCGAGCAGCCGGGCGGTTTTATTTTCTTGGAGCAGCTTTACAGGTCTGGGCTGTGGCATTCGCCCATACGGCCAGAAGCTTTCTCGGCGCGGTAGGGGAAGAGCTCACGGGCCCGTATGATTAGCCCCAGAGGGCACGACGCCCCGAGGGCGCCAGGTCCCCACGGGATGATGTGTTTGAACATATCTTGTCCAAATAGTGTAGTTCGTCTAAAATTTATGTAGGCGTACCTCCTTGGTATTCTAAAAATTGTGGTAATTGACTTTCTATGGACCCGTCCAACAATCAGCAGTGAAATTATGGCAATCCCATTGGAAAATCCGGTAACCTGCCCCGTCCTTATTGGCCGCAAACCCGAAGTTGCGATCTTAAATTCGACCATTGATTCAACCCAAAAAGGAAAAGGGCACGTAGCTCTCATTCGTGGCGAAGCGGGAATCGGAAAATCGCGCCTGGTTGCTGAGGCAAAAAGCTCTGCTCTTAGACAAGGATTCCTGATCCTCCAGGGGGATTGTTTTCAGACGGAGACCTCTTACCCATACGCCCCGCTCCTCGATCTCTTGCACGCCTTTTTCTCGAATCGCTTTCCAAGCCCTCCAGCAGCCAACCAGGAATCACTTATCCGTGAGCTTGTTCCACTGCTGCCTGATCTAGGACTTCAATTTCCTCATCTTGCTCACTTGCCCCTGGCACAACCCCTTGATCCTGAGCAGCAAAAACGTCGCCTCTTTGCCGTCCTGACCAGGTTCTTTACTACTCAAGCTGCTCAACAACCTGTCCTGCTCATCGTCGAGGACTTGCATTGGTGCGATGAGAGCAGCCTTGACTTGCTGCTGCATCTGGTCCGTCATTGTAAAAGCGAGGCGCTCTTTTTCCTTTTTACGTATCGCAGTGAGGAAATCTCGACAAGTCTAAACCACTGGCTGGCCCAACTTGACCGCGAGCACTTAGCCCTGGAATTGCCACTGGGGAGTCTTTCAGAGACAGAAGTAGATGCGATGCTGCAGGCGATATTCGGTTCAGCTCATCCTATTCCAACCGAGTTATCCGACACCCTCTACAACCTGACGGATGGAAATCCATTTTACATTGAAGAAATGCTCAAATCGCTTATCGCGACAGGGGAACTTCAGCACGTGAATGGCGTATGGCAGCATGCGCCAGATCCATATGGTCCGGTTGGTTTTTCATTCGTCCCACGGAGCGTAGAGGATGCGGTAAAACAACGCGTGGATCGGTTGAGCGCAGCGGCGAAGCAGGCGTTGACTATGGCAGCAGTAGCCGGACGGCGTTTCGACTTTAACTTGCTGCAGCAGGTTCTGGGCAGTGATGATGACCATTTGCTTATGTTGATGAAGGAGTTGATTGCTGCCCAGCTGGTTGTCGAGGAGTCAGCGGACCGGTTCGTCTTTCGGCACGCGCTGGGACAGCAAGCGATATACCGTTCTCTGCTGGCACGCGAGCGCAGGTCGTTGCATCGCACGATTGCGGAAGCGCTCGAATTCCTTTACGCCTCCCCAACCCTGCAAGAGGCACACCTGGCAGACCTGGCTTTCCATTTCTACCAGGCCGGCGACTGGGCGAAAGCGCTGGAGTATGAGCAGCGTGCCGGAGAAAAAGCCCTGGCGCTCTATGCCCCTGGTGCCGCCATTGAACACCTGACGCGTGCAATTGACGCGGCCAACCAATTGCATCTCACGCCACCCAGCAGGGTGTATTACACACGCGGGCAGGCTTTCGCAACAGTCGGTGAATTCGACTGCGCACGTGAAGACTACGAGCAGACCTTCGACACAGCCCGCTCGACTTCGGATGGCCTGATGGAATGGCAGAGTATGATGGCGCTCGGTTTTCTGTGGGCCGGGCGTGACTATGCTCAGGCAGGCGCGTGGTTTCGCCGCGCCAGCGACCAGGCCTTGCACCTGGCTGATCCTAGCTTGCGGCCTCGCAGCCTCAATCGTTTGGGGAATTGGCATTTGAACACCGGGCGTATTGAGGAGGGACTACAAGCCCATCGAGCGGCGCTTGAGATCTTTGAAGAACAGCAAAACACACAGGGGATGGCTGAAACGCTCGACCTGCTCGGTATTGCCTATGGGATGCTTGGGGACAGGGTCAAAGCGGTAGAGCTGCTTGGGCGAGCGATTGCCCTGTTCCAGGCCCTAGGAGACTCACAGAGCCTGGTTTCGAGTCTCGCCATGCGCGCGCTACAGTCGATGCCGGGTGCAAGTGAAACCACTTTTTGTCCCTTAAGGACGTGGGATGAATGCGTGCAAGATGCATCAGAGTCTCTGCGTCTGGCACGCCAGATCGATTCTCCAGCAGGACAGGCCTTCGCCGAGAACGCTCTGGCTCATAGCCTGCTCTCTTTTGGGGAGTTCGGTCCGGCACTTTCCCACGCTCAAGAGGCCAGGCGCATCGCCACCGAGATTGAACACCAGCAGTGGAAGGTCGCCACCTATCATTGCTTTGGGCACATCTACATGCTCCTGCTCATGCCCGATCGGGCGTTACCTGAATTGGAGGCTGGTCTGTCACTCGCACAGGAGTTGGGCTCAACGTTCTGGATTACCACCTTGGCAGCGAACCTTGGACAGGCATACATTTTAAAACACGATCTGCCGTCGGCTCAGGCTGCCCTTCAAAGGGTCATGCCTAGTGAACAGCACCCAGGGAATGTGGCAGAACGGGATATCGCCCTGGCCTGGGGGGAACTCGCCCTGGCACAAGGAGACCCTACCATAGCGTTGCAAATTGCTGACCAGTTATTAGAATCTGCGCCTGGCAGGTCGCCTGATCAGTCAACACAGCCCATTCCTCATCTTCTGAAATTGAGAGGCGAGGCCCTGATGGCCCTCTCACGCCTGGATGATGCAGTACGAGCATTAGAGGAAGCTAGGCAGGGGGCACAGGAGCGGAACGACCAGCCTGCACTCTGGACAATCCATCGTTCGCTGGGACAGGCGTACCAGGTCCTCCAACGTAAGGATCAGGCCCGCCAGGAACGGGCTGAAGCGCGGCAAATTATTGAAGAACTGGCCACCACTATTGATGACGCCGCTCTGCGAGACCAATTCACACATGCAGCGCTCAACACCTTCCCTCAGCAGAAGCCGCTGCTCCCGCGTGAGGCTGCCAAGCAAGCATTTGGTGGTTTAACCATGCGTGAGCGCGAAGTAGCCGCACTCATTGCGGAGGGTAAAACGAGCCGGGAGATTGCCAATCTGCTGGTTGTAACCGAACGAACCGCTGAAGTTCATGTCAGCAATATTCTGAGGAAGTTGGGATACACCTCACGGGCGCAAATTGCAGTATGGGCAGTGGAGAAAGGGCTGGTAAAACACTAAGTCTGATGTGCTTCCCGGAAAATAAAACTTTGAAATCTATGTACCCATTCCAAAAAAACTTAGTTACTTTCCACAATGGCAAGTTCTGATTTCTCGAATAGACTCTTCTCTAATCGAAAACAGAAAGAGAGGAGTTAATATGACTATCTTGCACATTGAACATCCGGTGCCCGACTATAACGAGTGGAAGAAAGCTTTCGACAACGATCCAGTCGGTCGGGAGAAATTGGGCGTGCGTCGTTACCAGATCCTACGTCCCATCAACGATCCAAACTATGTCATGATCGATCTCGAGTTTGATACTCCAAGCCAGGCAGAGGCTTTACTTGCCGCAATGCGAGTGGTGTGGAGCCGCGTCGAGGGCACGATCATGACGAATCCCCAGGCGCGGATCGTCGAGGCGGTGGAAACCAAGGAGTACTGAGGCCACATCCTTCCGGAGAGGGGAGCGTGAGCGCCCCTCTCGTAATAGACCGTCGCCACCGGTCGTCAATCCGCCGGTCAACTCCTGCTTGATTCCAGCTTCCCATAGTACTTCCGTCCATTCCTGCAGGATCGGGATAGGCGATCAAGAAGCGCTGTTGCTCATCCATGCACAGGTTGTTCAACAGCTGAAAGAGCACATCGAAATCAGGGTGGGCTTCAATCCTGATGATGAACTTGGCGGCAACATCAATGCCGTCTTCCTGGATCATAAGGTGAACTATCAGGAGCATCGGTTTGAAGACACCGATCAAGGCTTCTTACAAGCCGCCGATGACCGATTTTGGCCTAATCACATATGCTATCGTGGATAAATAATCGCATAATGGACCCCTGGTGCAATCCGTCGAAAGTATGGCAAAAAACCATACTTGGGATAGGTTTCTTGGGTTCTGATTTGTGATATGCTAGGAAACAATAACCCGGGAATATGAACGCAGACAGACAAAATGATGAACATCTTTCGTCAACTCCGCTGGAAATTGACCTTGATCTACACACTGGCCACCGTAAGTGCGTTGCTGGTCATCGTGGTGGTTATAGCAGGGGTCCTGTTCTCCCAAATATTTGTTCCTCAAGATTATCTGAATCCTGAAGGAATGATCGATGCGTTTATGAATAACAGCATGGACAGCGATTATCCGATGATTTGCCAGATTCTGTCTCACTCCCCGGTGGATTAGGAACTGCTCAACCAATACTTAGTGGAATGCGCTTACTTCCAGCCTCATCATAGGTGTGTTCTGGGCTTTAATGTATCTACCGAATTGGTATATGCCTCCTGGAGATCCTTCTCGTACATACAGCTTCTGGAACTTTGCCGTACAAATTATTCTAACTTCGATCCTGTATACCTGGATCTTCAACAATATGCATGGCAACCTGCTGGGGGTGATACTGGCTCATAACATGTCGAATGTTGTCGGTACGATAATTTGGGTGCCTGATATTTACCAGATGTACCAGAACTGGGTTCTCCTGGCTATGGTCATCCTCGTCGTGATCATCTTCGGCCCGAAAGACCTTGTAAGCGAAAGCCTGAGCCAGTTGGAATCTTAACTGAGGCGAAGGCTCTGTAGTTCAAGATGAAAAGCAAGCTCTCTTAGAGTATGCTTTTGTAGCCGGAAAACCCGTTTTTCTTGTGGATCAGGGTATTCGGAATATTTTGACTTAGATTATCATCCGCCATGATTGCACCTTTTGTTCTAAATGGTTTGAATGTCCCTTATGTGCTTTAGGGAGTAAAAGACAACTCCGGTTCTGGCAAACTGTCTGCCAATACCGGAGTGTTGGATAGATGCTACATCAGAGATTTGGGTTTATTCCTCTTCCGATTTAGTCGATGCTAATGGACTTCCCGGCTCAAACAAGCGCGATGTATAATCTATCACAGGATGTCCGCTTCCCTCCTCTCCACCAAGCTCTTCATTCCACCCCCACGCGCAAACGCCATCGCGCGTCCGCGCCTGACCGAGCGGCTGAACGAGGGCCTCTCTGCGGGCTGCATGCTGATCCTTATCTCTGCCCCGGCCGGGTTTGGCAAGACCACACTGGTCAGTGAATGGATCACTGCCCTCACCCCTTCCCCTCTCCCACTGGGAGAGGGGAAGGGGTGAGGGCCGCCTGGGTCTCACTGGACGAAGGCGACAATGACCCGGTCCGTTTTTGGAGCTACTTGATCGCCGCCTGCCAAACAGTGCAAGCTGGGTTGGGCACATCAGCGCAGGCTGTGCTGCAATCGCCCCAGCAGCTTCCTGTCGATACAGTCCCGACCATCCTGATCAACGACATCGCCAGCCTGGACGGCGAGATGGTTTTGATCCTGGATGACTACCACACCATCCGCAACGAGACTATTCATGCGGCCTTTTCGTTCCTGCTCGAACACTTGCCTGGGAAGCTGCACGTGGTAGTATCCACGCGTGTCGATCCACCCTTGCCTCTGGCCCGCTTTCGCGCCCGAAACCAGCTGGTCGAAATCCGCGCTCGGGATTTACGCTTCGGCGTCGAGGAGGCAGCGGAATTTCTCAACCAGACGATGGGTTTGAACCTGTCCGCAGAAGACGTGGCAGCCCTGGAAGCGCGCACAGAGGGTTGGATTGCCAGTCTGCAACTGGCTGCGATTGCGATGCAATCGCCACTCTCGATGCAAGGGCACAGCGATCTCCCCGGTTTCGTCAGGGCCTTTACCGGCAGCCACGTCTATGTGGCGGAATATTTGCTCGAGGAAGTGCTTAAGCAGCAACCGGAGGATATGCAGACATTCTTGCTGCAAACTTCCATCCTGGAGCGCCTGAACGCGGGGTTGTGCGAAGCCGTTACCGGATGCCAGGATGGGCAGGCCGTGCTTATGGCTCTGCAGCGGGCGAACATCTTCGTTTTCCCGCTGGACGACGAGGGACGGTGGTTCCGATACCATCCCTTGTTCGCCGATTTGCTCCAATCCCGCCTGCGCCGGACTTTCGCAGCGGATGCGATTGCTCGGCTGCACAGGCAGTCCAGCCGGTGGTACGAGGGGGCCGGTATGCCTGACGAAGCTATCCAGCATGCTTTGACAGTAGCCGACTATGCGACCGCGGTGCACCTGATCGAAGGCCACACGGTCGAGATGCTGGTGAGAGGCTATTCTAAAACGGTGGAAGGTTGGTTAAATTCCATTCCAGCGGGGTTCCACTTACAAAGCCCGAAGATCCAGATGGCATTCATTTGGATGCATTTGCTGCACGGCAACTACGCCCAAATTGCGCCGTATGTGGAACGACTGCAAGGAGTGTTTTCTAATGCACAGGCAGGCGAGATAGACCCTTCGTCCAGTGCCGAATGGCTCACCTTGCAGTCCTTCCTGGTGGGCGCGCAAGGAAGGGTAACCGATAGCCTGGCGCTTGCCCGCCAGGCGCTAAAAATCGCGCCGGCTGAGGACAGCTATGTGCTGAGCATGGCTTATAATGCGCTGGCTGCGGCTTACCAGATGGCAGACGATTACGCACATTCGATAGAAGCCTGCCAGAAGGCGATCCAGCATGGCCGGGCGACGGAAAATTTCTTCTCGGAGATGATGGGGTATACCCTGCTGGTTCAAATCGCCCTGATGCACGGCCAATCCAACTTTGCCTTCGAGATAGCTTCGGAGGGAATCCGTCGAGTCGAGCGCATTGGCATACAGTCACCGACCAGCGCTATTGTATATGGAGCGGTTGGGCAGGTGCATTACCAGCGGTACCAGATCGAACAGGCGCGAGGTTATCTTCTGCGCGCCCTTCAACTGAGCACGATAGGGGGCTACAGCGACGTGGAGATCTACCTCAGGGTGCTTCTCTCGCGCCTGCTCCAATTGGAAGGCGGTCTGGAGGCCTCCAACCAGGAGATCCAGAAAGCGGTCGAACGGATGCAAGGGGCTGTGACGGCCTGGGCGCGAGACGAGGCTGTTTCGCAACAGGTACGCGTCTATCTCGCTCAAAATCGCCTCGCGGCTGCCGAGTCGGCGCTCAAAGCCCAAGGGGTTGATCTTCCGGTGCCATCATCGGTACCCGACCTCGGACCCGGGCAGAACACTACCTATTTGGTCGGCCTGCTGTACAACAGCGCTTTGCGCATTCTCTTGCACCGGGCTAAAGACAGGCGTGAATCCTCCAGCTTGCGAGACGGGATCGAGCTGGCAGAAGGCCTGATCTCCAGGGCACTCCAGGGTGAATACATCGTTACCGCGATGGAGTCGCTCCTGCTGCGCGCCCAACTGCAAGCCATGCTGGGGAATAACGAGGCCTCCCTGGAAGATGTTGCCAGGGCCCTGGAATTGGCACAGCCGGAGGGGTTCATCACTATTTTTATCGAAGAAGGAACGCCCATTGAGGAAGCCTTAACCACCATGCTGCGGCAAAACCGGCTTGGGGAAGTCCAGCCGGAATATGTCAGACGCATCCTGGCTGCATTTTCCAACTCTCAGGCATCCGGCGAAGCGCCCGGCGAGCGATCTACTGCCAAAGGGCCGGGCGAACAATCCCCTGCCACAGCGGAGGAGATGACCATCCTGGGTGAGCCCTTAAGCCGGCGCGAATTAGACGTGCTGCGTTTGATCGGTGAGGGCTGTTCCAACCTGGATATTGCCGGGCAGCTGGTACTCTCGCTGCATACGGTGAAGAAGCACATCAGCAACATCTTTTCAAAGCTGGGTGTTAAAAGCCGGACCCAGGCAATTGCCCGGGCGCGTGAGCTGAAGCTGCTGTAGCTTGATTTTGTATCTATCCGAAAATAGTATTTTCTTTATGGTGTGTGCGGCGGTGCAGCCGCCGCACACACCATAAAAATAAATTCCGGATAGGTTCTTAGAAGAAATAACACTTTTGACCCATCCGATTCCCCCCTGAAATCCCCCAAAATCATACTTTCGCCTGCTGACCCTGCAGTCATAAACGTCTAAAATGCAGGGTGAATTTGGTTTGGATCATTGGAAAGGATAAACACATGAATACCATCGTATCAAGACCTGTCATCGCCGGATTGCTTCTGCTCTTTATACTGATTTCCGGGGTCTGGCTGAGCAATTCCGGAAAGCCGTTGAGTGCGGCGATCATTACGATCCACAAGCTCATCGCGCTGGCGACCGTGATCGTCACCGCGGCGTACGTTTACCATCTGTACAGCGCTGTAGATATTCGAACATTTGTCGAACCGGCTGCGATCGCTGTCACCGGGCTACTTTTCATTGTCCTGTTTATCTCTGGCGCTTTGCTCAGCCTTGGCAAACCGCTGCCGGGAGCTATTTTAAGGATCCACCAGGTGGCACCACTGCTGGCGCTGGCTTTCTCGGCAATGACCATTTACCTGTTGGTCAGCAGCAAGTCGTAATATCGGATAGGAGAGCGAAAAGAAATACAAAAGCGTTATTGTAACCAAAAGGGGTGGTCCCGAAGTTCTCCAGGTGATTGAGAATGACCTGTGCTTGCCGTCGAAAAGGGAGGTGCGGATTAAAATCCTGGCCACGCCGGTGTGCTTGCCCGACGTTGAAGCTCGATACGGTCGCTCCCCGTTTAAACCGAAAATACCATTTGTGCCCGGCTATGCAATCATTGGCGTGGTGGAGGCGATTGGTGAAGGTGTCACCAAGGCTGCAGTAGGGGACTGGGTAGCGGCTTTGACGGTTTATGGAGGCTATGCCGAGTATATTTTCCTAGGTGAAGAACAGCTTATTCCTGTTCCCAACACGCTGGATGCGGCGGAAGCTGCACCGCTCATCCTGAATTACATCGTTGCCTACCAAACACTCCATCGATCTGCAAAGGTCAAGGCTGGAGACAAAGTGCTCATCATCGGTGCGAGCGGTGGGATCGGGACGGCCTTTTTGCAGCTGGGCCAATTGGCCAATCTCACCATGTATGGGATAGCGTCCAAAAGCAAACACCCTGTTTTAACCGAATACGGTGCCACGCCGATCGACTACCACACGCAGGATTTTGTTGAGGTGGTCCAGAAGGCGGAGCCAGATGGCCTCGAGGCTGTATTTGATGGAATCGGGGGAGATTACATCAAGCGTGGATTCTCGCTACTGCGGCGTGGCGGCACTTATGTGGGGTATGCCAATCCCTTGGGGATTTCACGCACGCTTCGTTTTCTAGGGCAGGTTATCCTGCTCCATTTGTTGCCGAATGGAAGACATGCCAAGTACTACGGAACGGGTATCTCTCGATTCAACAGGCGCCCGTTCCTGGAAGACTGGGCCACGCTCTTCAAACTGTTGGAAGAAGGCAAAATTAAACCGGTCATTGAAAAGAAGTTCCCCATCCTGGAAGCTGCCCAGGCAAACGAACTGCTGGAAAGCGGAAAGGTAACCGGAAACGTGGTTTTATTGGCACAGGAGTTGTCCTAAGGCCAGTGGAGGGGCGATCATCGAGATGGACCAACCTCACGTTTACGAGATTCGAGTTGAAGATCATCTTACGGATGGCTGGTCAGAGTGGTTCGAAGGGCTGGCGGTCCGCAATGAACCCAACGGTGAGACGACATTGAGCGGACTGATAAGTGACCAATCTGCTCTGTTCGGCCTGCTCAACAAGATCTATGCCCTCAATTTGAGACTGATCTCAGTCAACAGGTCAACCCCTGTCATCCATTCGTCGCAAACGGGCCGAAACTTGCATTCCGGCACCGCTTGATGATCGCGTCTATTACGATTTCCGGCGCATGAAAAACCCTGCCAGGATCAATCCACCCGCTGCCAGGGCGACGAGCAAAATCACCACGCCCGTCGCATTCTCGCCGCGGAAAGGAGAATCGGCTGCAGCCCCAGTGAGGGTCGCCGTGGGGGAGGGTGTCTGCACTGTTGTGTTCTCAGCCGTAGGAGACGGCGTTAACGTCCCGGTGGGGGGAGGCGAGGGCGTCGCCGGAGGTGGGACGGGTGTCTCGCTGGCGGGCGGAGTCACCTGCAGCAGCAGCTTCTGCCCGGGGATGATGATCGAGCTGGCGCTCAGCCCGTTCCACGCCATCAGCTCGCTCAAGCTCACCCCGTAATAGCCGGCGATCCACGAGAGGGTCTCCCCGCTGCTGACGGTGTGGTAGTAACTGCCATCGCTTTCCGGGGTGAGCCTCTCGATCGGCGTCAGCGGGCGGGGCGTCGGGCTGGGGGTGAAGTTCCCCAGGTCGATCACCAGCTTCTGCCCGATCTGCAAGGGCCAATCTACCTGCAGGCCGTTGTTGGCCAGGATTTCATCGACCTCTACGCCATAGGCGTCCGCAATCGTGATCAGCGTGTTATACGCCTGCACGGAATGCACGATCCTGCCATCCGCGTCGAGGGTAGCCGCCCGGATCATACCCACCGGCGTGGGCGTGGAATAGCCCTTCGTATTGCTGCCGGGGATGAACAGCACCTGCCCGATCTGCAGCTTATCCTGCCGCGACAGGTTGTTCCACACCTCCAGGTCGCTGATGGTGATCTTGTAGGCTACGGCGATGGCCCAGAAGGATTGCCCGGGCTTTACCTCGTGGAACACCCGGCCCTGTACATCTGGCGTGGTGATCTGGACGGGGATGATGACCTGCGACACACCCGTCACGCCGCCGGGCTGGGTGTTGCTCCCCCCGCCCACGGACTTATATTCCCCGCAGGATTTGGCTGAAGTGTATGCCGCCTGCAAAACGTAATAGGTGCGCCCGCTGGCGGATTTGGCGACCCCTGCCCCGATATTGCAGTACGCCGGGTTGACCGCCGGGATCATATGCGTAGGGTCGCTCCAGGCCAGCATGATCTCGTCGATGCCGAAGGAGCCTCCCACGGCGAAATTTTCGGTAGCCCACACCTGCGCCCCACCACCGTAGCCGGCAGCTTGCAGCCGCCCGCGCACGTCGCCAATGTGCGATGACATATTGTTAGCCGCCATGATCTCCGCCGTGGCCTGGGCTACAGCGTTGATGATCGGATCTTCCACCAGCACCGGCAGCCCGTAGGAAGCGCGCAGCGTGTTCATGGCAATGATCAGGTCGAAGGCGGTTACCCCACCCGACTGGGCGGGCGGGATGGCTGGCGCCCCGGCCCGCGCCCCGCCCTGCGGAGCGAGCAAGACCAGCAGCAACGCCAGCCCCAGCCACGAGCGTAATAAGCGATTCAGTTGCATCAGGCAATTATAACGGGTGAATAATGCATCTTTTGAGAAAGGGAGCGGCAGGGGGAGGGCACGCAGCCCAGGCTTCGCCCTGAGGGCTCAGCCCGAAGGGTCTCGCAGCCGAGCAGCCTGCCCGGCAGGTTGGCGATTGAGAGCAAGAAAACACCGGAGTACATCCACTGGGCGCAGCAGATCAAACGTATCGCTTACAGCCTCACCAAAATGCTTGAATCGGTATAATTACCAGTAATACTTGACCGAGTGGTGAGGATATCGATATGAAAATTGACGCCTCCTTTCAAGAAGCCAACAAGATCGTATCGGCTGTTTCATATTTCTCGGCTTTAGATGCGCGAACCCTCGATACGATTGTCAGGTCGGCGAGTCCACGCGATTATGATCCCAACCAGTTGGTCATTCTCGAAGGTGAGCCCGCTTCAGGGTTATATGTCGTCCAGCATGGCTGGCTGAAAGTCTCCAAGATCGCCATGGATGGGCGCGAGCAGATTTTACAGTTCCTTGGAAAAGGTGAGGTTTTTAATGCTGTCAGTGTATTTACCGAAGCATCGAATCCAGCTTCTGTTACTGCTTTGGAAGCTACCCGACTGTGGATGATCAGCCGTGACACCATGCTACGTCTGCTCGACTCCAACCCTCGCATCGCTCGTTTGATCATCCAGGATCTGGCGGGGCGGATCACCCATCTTATTTCTTTGGTGGAGGATTTATCTTTACGAACGGTTGAAGCGCGCCTTGCGCGACTAATCTTATCGCAATCGGTTGGAGAGATTGTGCCGCGCAAGAAGTGGGCAACTCAAACCGAAATGGCATCTCGCTTGGGTACAGTTTCGGATGTCATCAGCCGCACGATGCGCAAACTGGTTGAAAGCAACATGATCGAGATGAGCAGGAATGAAATCAAAATTCTGAACCGGACAGAATTGGAGAAAATCGCGATGATTGCGGAGGTATTTTAGCAATTACCGCAATTTGAGTTATTTTGATTTCGACTTAAGTCGAAGACGATCTATCGCCCAGGTGATATGCTTTTAGCATCATCTGGGTGATTTATTTTTGAAAGCACAGGTTTCGTGATCCTAAAGGAGGATTTGCTATGACCTATACCTTATATTCTAACTGGAGGGAGGAGGTTACCTTCTCACCAGAAGGACCCAGGCCCCAGGTTTTGGAGGAGAACAACCGGTTAAAGGTTGTCCTCGCCGGATTGGAGCCGGGACAAAAGATTCCCGAGCACCCCGAGAATCTTGGAATGTATTATTTCCTTGAGGGTAATGGCTGGATGATTGTCGATGGAGAGCGAATCGAGGTAAGCCAGGGGGCAACTGTGATCACGCCGCAGGGAGCGGTGCGCGGGATGGAGGCGGAGACCCGGCTGGCTTTTATCGCGGCGCGGGTGGCATGATCCAGATTATCCATCCAGGAATACGATCCGCATCCAGAATCAGGTTGGTAAGGCTTATTCCAAAGATTTAGGAGGATGACATGAAGGAAAAGTTTGTGCAGTTTATGACCAGTGTTCAAGGTCGGCTTGTGCGCGTCCTGTTGGGGATCGCCATAATCAGCCTCGGTATGTTTGTGGTTCAGGGCATCCCAGGTTATATCATGGCGGTCGTGGGGTTGGTCCCGATCGCCGGAGGTCTGTTCGATTTCTGCCTGGTCGGTGCTCTCATGGGCTATCCCCTAAGCGGTGCAGAGGCGAGGCGCATGCTGACCGGTAAATAAATCATATTCCTGGAGGTCTTGCCGTCGTAAGGCCTCCAGATTTCAAATTCTTTTCGTCCAGGCACGTTACCTGGAATGCCAGCGAGGCAGAGATCCAATAGCCGCCTCCGGAATAGAAAGCTGAACTTTCTTGTCACGAACATCCGCAACCAAATCCACACGGATCAACCAATAACCATTTTTCTCGGGGAGGCGGCTCAGGAGGATTTGTGTGGCTTGTTGGTTTACCTGATTCAAGACGACCGCAGCCACTTTACCCACTTCCAGGCCTTCTTCCGATAAGATGGACATGCCACGCCTGACTTCGAGGGAAAGAGCACAGCTGCTCTTGGGGCAGACAAAGCCGCTAACCATCAATTTCTGCGCCAACTCTGCAAAACCGCCGTCCGGTTTCATCGATTTGCTTTGAACCATCATACCGCTATCTCCATCAGCTTAGGTGTGATATCAGGCTTAGCCAGGACTGGCGTACGATTGGCAGCAACGAAAAGAACCACAGCAAGTACGCTATCCCGAGCAGTGGAGCGCTGAGATCGGGGATCAAAATGCTGGCTCCCAGGAAAATACCCCCAGCGTGAACCGTGACCAGACTGAACCAGGACCCACCCAGCTCAGCTGTCTGATGCGGTGCGCCTGCCTGTCTCAGGAGGTATGGTAAAACTGCATAGGCGAATGGCAGCATCCAGCCATAAATGAGCACGTGCGGAGCAGTCTGCTCGATGCCTGCCGTGGAAATATAGGGTCCCAGGATGACGATCAACGGCGCAGCCAGCACCACGGCAAACTGCCACGCGTAGGCGGTGACCAGGTGCCAGATGCCGGGTTTGTGGACGATTGTCAGACCGGACAAAGGCTTCACCAGATTCGCAAGCAACCAGAACGTGGCCGCCTGGTGTAAAAGGACCCCTAAGGCGGTAATCCAGTTGATTGACAGCCAGGGACCCAACACCGATCCGAGCGCGCCGAACACCATCAGCCAGAAAATCGCAACGATCGAGCCGGGCCAGGCCAGGTCACGGCCTGTCCAGCGCGGGTAAAGATCAACCAACAATCCGGCGAAAACCAATGACATAAATCCCCAGGTATTGGTATGAATGTGGACTTCGATTGTGTTTGCAATCCCCAGCGCATTGCCCCAACCAGACCACATGCCGCTGCCCAGGATGATCCCAAGCAGCAAAAAAGCCAGCCCTTCCAGATAGAACCTTGGCCCCTTCTCGTTTGGCTTCTTGAGCGAGTTGCGGGCAAGAGCCGACCCGCGCAAGGAGCTCATCACAAGCAGCGCTGCCACGAAGATCAGCATTCCGCCTGTAATGATCAGTACAGTATTCATGACAGGTATTCCCACCAACAGGATGAGCGCGCCCAGGTTCAGGGCCAGCCAAATATCCCAGCGCGTCCGGGGCTGAAAGCCTTCAGATCGCCGCGCCACCAAATCCGGCAGCAGGCCAAAGATGAGCTGGGTCAACACACCCAGGGTGATCAGGTGCACACTCAGCCAGCGCAGCCCGCTAAAAAATGGCAGCAGGTCGAACCTGTTCAGTGCCGAGGCGAGGGCTGCCAACCCCGCCAGGATCAGATATAACACCGCCATCGACAGATAAGGCCACATGGTTTTATCTCCCACTGTTGAGCTACCACTCCCGGGTGCTGTGCCCGTCATTTCCCAGTGCTGATAGACCTTTTGTATCCAGTTAGTATCAGGGTGACCGTGACAATCCCAGCTATTAGATGCAAGGACGCCGCGGCGGTGCTGGCTACTAGGGTCCGGTAAGGGACTGGCAGGAAATAGTCGGGAGGGTTTGAAATGGTGCGAGTTGTCATCGATCCATGCCTCCATTCATTATTTCTATTCATCGGTTTCAGACATCATAGTCAAAAGTTCTCCTAACTTCCAAGACAAAAGTCGGTTTTCCTGATTTCGCC